>Ga0210051_1000087_pt1 | contig 64960 bp, 65 predicted proteins | sample CryGey092014_all_FD_185464 | JGI IMG/M metagenome (GOLD analysis project Ga0210051, IMG submission 185464) | Groundwater microbial communities from aquifer - Crystal Geyser CG23_combo_of_CG06-09_8/20/14_all (SPAdes) (version 2) | ecosystem: Environmental > Aquatic > Deep subsurface > Groundwater...
GATGCTGGATATTAGATCCTACTGATATTCGCTTAATTGGTTGACGGTTTTTGATGTCATTGCGAAGGCGAAGCCTGTGGCAATCCCGTCGTTAAAAACGAGATTGTTTCGCTTGCCCGCCACGCTTTGCTCGTGGTTTCAGCTCGCGGCTTCGGCTCGCAAAGACAACTGTCAAGGTATTATGCGATTATCAGTAGATTAAGGACTTATTTAAATAAACTCCCTCATCCAGGATCAAGGATCCAGGATCCAGCATCTGTATTTAAAAACGATTGACTTTTGTCTTTAAATATGATATAATATAGCATCAAACTTAATAGAGTATGTTATGTGGTATTTTAGTTGTTTCAGTTTTTACGATGCACGAAGAACAGCTTGCCCGCCAATCTTGCTGGGCGGGACGCACGACTTAATGGAGGCCACATGACCGAGAGAATAATGGATCTGCGCTATGAAGCTTTCGCGTGGAGAGAAAGCAGGGGGATCGCCGGAAAACTTATGCTGAGCGTTTGTTTCGCCGGGATAACCGGCCTTCTCGCGGGAATACGTATCCCGCTTCCTTTCACGCCTGTGCCGATAACAGGCCAGGTGCTGGGTGTATTTCTGGGAAGTATATTCCTGGGAAGGAAATACGGCGGTATCAGCCAGATATTTTACGTTTTCCTTGGGCTGTGCGGCATACCGTGGTTTGCCGGGTGGAAAGCGGTATCGTTCTACCAGTTCCTGTCAAGCCCCACCGCGGGCTATCTTGTCGGGTTCGTGTTCGCGGGTTTTTATCTGGGGGATATAGCGGATAGGAAAGTAGGTAACCGTTTTTTCCCGCGGCAGATCCTGGCAATGCTGAGCGCCACGCTCATATACTATGCCTGCGGGACCGTGCACCTCGCGCTTTTAATGAAGCTGGATTTGCAACAGGCGCTCGCGATGGGTGTGCTGCCTTTTATAGCGGTTGATCTTGTTAAGGCGGTCATCGCGGCATCGGTTTCATCAGCGCTCCTGCCTAAAAAATCATTCACCACCGAATCCGACCGCTGAAATCCAAAAGATTTCCACGAAATCCGCGCCTACGCCAAGGCTTCGGCGGGCAGGCACGAAAGTATCACGAAAACACGAAAGAAATCACCACTGAGGCACTGAGGCACGGAGAAGTACTTTTGGCTGAAAGCTTGACTCTTGATACTTAAAATAATCACTGTAATCATCAGTTAAAATCACCGTAATCATTTTTGAAAGGAGTTAAAAATGGTATCGAGAAGGATAGTGATGAAGTTTCCCCACAGGCTCCTGGACCAGCCTATCATAAGCAACCTGGTTAAGGATTACAACCTTGAATTCAACATCCTTAAGGCGTCCGTTATGCCCAACGAGGAAGGCCTGCTCGTCCTGGAGCTTACCGGGACGGAAAAAGATTATGAAAAGGCTTTGGAATATCTTAAAAAGACCGGCGTGAATTTACAACCTTTGAGCCAGGACATCAAGCGCAACGATAAACGCTGCACGCACTGCGGGGCGTGCGTTACTATCTGCCCTGCGGGAGCTCTTGCGCTGGACCAGAAAACAAGGAAGGTCGATTTCCACGACGACAAGTGCATCGTGTGCGGGCTGTGCATCAACGCCTGCCCTGTCAGGGCGATGGAGATCCACTTTTAAATACAGTGTCCAGTATCCAGTGGCCAGTGTCCAGCAGAGGATTAATCTTGTGAAAATCTTGTGAAATCGCGTGGTTAATTTTAAATTGAAAATGAAACTAAGCCAAAAATATAAAAAATTAATGGATATTCTGGCGGGGATGAAGAGCGTGCTGGTGGCGTATTCCGGCGGGGTGGACAGCACACTTCTGTTGAAAGCCGCGGGAGAAACGCTCGGAGGAAACGCCCTGGCAGTGATAGCATTCTCTTCCACGTATCCGGCTGATGAAATAAAGAAAGCCGCTGCCCTGGCAAAAAAGTCAGGCGTAAAACACGTCATAATAAACACGAGCGAGCTGAAAAACCCGGACTTCAGGAAAAATCCCGTGAACAGATGTTACTTTTGCAAGAAAGAACTTTTTTCAAGGCTTAGCGGGATAGCGAAAAAGAACAAACTGAAATTTGTGGCTGACGGCTCAAATTCCGACGACCTGAAGGATTTCCGCCCCGGAAACAGGGCGAAGAAAGAGCTGGGAGTAAGAAGCCCGCTGCAGGAAGCAGGCCTTACCAAGAAAGACATACGCGCGCTTTCAAAGAAATTAAAACTGCCTACCTGGGACAAGCCTTCTCTTGCCTGCCTTGCCTCAAGATTCCCTTATGGCACATCCCTGACAGAACCCGGACTTGAAAGAGTGAATAAAGCGGAGAATTTCCTGCGCAAGCTGGGATTCACCCAGGTGCGGGTAAGGCATTACGGGGATACAGCGAGGATTGAGGTAGAACCTGACAAGATACAGTCCACGGTCCACAGTCGACAGTCCATAGTTAAAAGACTAAAGCGGATGGGGTATAAATACGTGACAGTGGACCTGGAAGGTTACAGGACAGGCAGCATGAACGAGATCTTTTAACTCGTAACATCGTGTTTCGTAACATCGTTGTTCGCCAAAATTTTGACGATGTTACTATGTTACGATGTTACGAAATAGACTGGCCAAACTGGCCAAACTGGCAAAACAGGCCAAACTAATATGAAACAAACTCGAAAAATATACCTGGATAACGCCGCGACAACTCCCGTGCACGCGGAAGTAGTAAAGGTGATGCAGGCCTGCCTTGCGGATATTTTCGGCAATCCTTCAAGCATTCATTCTTTCGGAAGGGAAGCCAAAGAAGTGATGGAAAAGGCAAGGGACAGCGTTGCGAGCCTTCTCGGAAGCAGGAACGAGGAGATCGTTTTCACCAGCGGCGGCACAGAATCCGATAACTCCGCGATCAAAGGTGTTGCTTTCGCGAACAAGGACAAAGGGAACCATATAATAACGTCCACGGTGGAGCACCACGCTGTGATCGAGACGTGCAGGTTCCTGGAAACGCAGGGCTTTAAGATAACTTACCTTCCTGTGGACGGCAGCGGGCTTGTGGACCCGGGCAGCGTGAAGAAAGCCGTCACTGACAAGACCGTGCTCATTTCCATAATGCACGCGAACAACGAGATAGGGACGATCGAGCCGGTTGAAGAGATCGGCAGGATAGCCCGCGAAAAAGGCATATATTTCCATACGGATGCCGTGCAGACAGCGGGGCACATCCCAATAAATTTGAAAGAACTTCCGGTTGACCTTCTTTCGGTTTCAGCGCATAAGCTTTACGGCCCAAAGGGGATCGGCGCTCTTTATATCCGCAAAGGCGTGAAAATGGCAGCGTTCATTCACGGCGGGGAGCAGGAGCGCAACAGACGCGCCGGCACTGAGAACATCCCCGGGATAGCAGGGTTCGGAAAAGCGGCTGAAATAGCAAAAAAGGAAATGCAGACCGAAATGAAACGGCAGGCCGCGCTCAGGGATAAAATGATAAGCGGGATACTGAAAAAGATAGAGAAAACCCGGTTGAACGGCCATCCAACCAGGCGCCTGCCGAACAACGTGAGCATGAGCATTGAATACGTTGAGGGAGAATCCATACTGCTTAACCTGGACCTGGCAGGCATAGCCGCGTCATCCGGTTCAGCGTGCAGTTCAGGTTCCCTTGAGCCGTCCCACGTCCTTCTTGCAGCCGGGATCCCGCCTGAAGTCGCGCGCTGCTCGATAAGGTTCACGCTCGGAAGATATACTACAGACGGCGAGATTGAGCAAGTGTTGCAAATCCTGCCCGGAATAATAATGAAACTGAGAAAGATGTCGCCGCTGTTTAAAGACAGTCATTAGCCTGCCCTGAACCCGAATGACATGTCCTTCGATGTCTGAAAGGCGTAGTAGGAAATGAGTGGTTCGGGGTCATGAGTCATGTGTCATTTGTTCAAAAACGTGTCAAAGTATCAGAGTGTCAAAGTATCAGAGCAAAGACAAGGAATTTTATTGCCCGCCCCTTTGGGGCGAGGTCTCGCCCCGATGGACATCGGGGCGGATAACTCAGGGCTTCAGCCCTGATTTGAATAAAATTCCTTCATCTAGTGTGATGTCACATAAATCCCTTGACATTTGATTCTGCTTTGAGTTGTCATTGCGAGCGACCAAAGGGAGCGTGGCAATCTCGATTTTTAGGTCGAGATTGCTTCGTCGTTAACACTCCTCGCAATGACAGCCCAAATGTAAAGAACTGTTAGACGCACCACACTAGTATCTAGTATCCAGGATCGAAGAAGCAATCGGAACTCACATGGAAATGTTTTTCAAACACTTCCTGGGCCACCTTGGGCATTACGCTCTGGACATCCTTCCCAGCATCGCGCTGGGTTTCCTGCTCAGCGGCATAATACACGAGTTCCTGCCGCAGAGCATCGTCGAAAAACACCTTGCGAAAAAGGGCATTCTGCCCATTATCTACGTGACCATCCTGGGTATGATACTGCCTTTGTGCTGTTTCGGTTCTTTGCCGGTCGCGATGGCGTTCAGGAAAAAGGGCGTTCCTCTTGGCCCGGTGCTCGCTTTCCTCATCGCGACTCCTGCCACGTCCGTGTCCGCGATCCTGGTTACCTGGAAACTACTCGGGCCCGCTTTCACGCTTTTCCTGTGCCTCAGCGTTGTCCTTATGGGACTGATGATAGGCATAATCGGCAACCGCCTGAAATATCCTGAGGTAGAGAGCGTTGAAGAAGGCTGCCCGATGTGCTGCGAGGGAGAGCACGAAAACCACCGGCACCACCGGAAGGGATTCTGGAACAGGATCGCTTCCGTCCTGACCTACGGATTTATTGACATACCCAAAGAAATGGGAGTTGAACTCATTATAGGGATCCTGCTTGCAGCCGCGGTTGTTTCCGTCCCGTTCATCAGGATACTTATGGAAAAATACCTGCTGGGGTTTTCCGGTTACCTTTTCGCCCTTGTTTTCGGTCTGGTTATGTACATTTGTTCAACTGCAAGCGTTCCGCTCGTGCACGCTTTCATAGCGCAGGGATTGAGCAGGGGAGCCGGATTCGTGCTTCTGCTTGCCGGCCCCATCACCTCATACGGCAATATACTTGTTTTAAAAAAGGAATTCGGCTGGAAGATACTCATAATCTATCTGACGTTTGTTTCAATTTCCTCGCTGGTCCTTGGCTACATCTTTTCCTTCATAGGTTAATGCTTTTCATGTCATTGCGAGGAATGAAATGACGAAGCAATCTCGATATGTGGTCGCTTCGTCAGTACCTTAATCTCGATCTGTATTTAAACAGGAGGAACAATGGCCAAAAACGGAAAGACGTTCTCGGTTATCCTGATAATGTGCGTATCCGTGTTATCGCTTTGCATGCTTGCCGGGTGCGCGGAAAAAGCGAAAAAGGCCGTGGAATGGGGTGACTCCCCTGATTTCACCCTCAAGCAGCTGGACGGGACCAATTTCACGCTTTCCTCCCTTAAGGGGAAGGTAATACTGCTCGATTTCTGGGCTACCTGGTGCGGTTACTGCGTGGATGAAATACCCGACCTGATCGCGATGAGGAAGGATCTTGCGGACAAGGGCTTTGAAGTGGTAGGCGTTTCGCTTGATAAAAGAGCGGAAACCGTGAAGAAATTCGCCGAGAAAAACGGTATAAATTACATCCTTGTGATGGGCGATAACAAGATCGGTGACAAATACAATATAAGCCGGGGAATACCGACGACATTCATCATAGACAAAGACGGCAACAGCGTGAAAAGTTTCCTGGGCCTGACAGGCAGGAAAGAGTTCGAGCAGGTAATACTGGAACTGCTTGAAAAAGGTAAATAACAGTGGAAACCAGCGTTCCTTCTCTTATGATGGCGTTCGGAGCAGGGCTTCTTTCTTTTTTCTCCCCCTGCATACTGCCCCTTATCCCGGTTTACCTCTCATTCCTTACGGGGTTCTCTGCAGACGAGTTGCGGGAGAGCGGCTCCAAGACCATAGTGAGTAAAAACCTTGCCAGGATCCTTGGACAGACGCTTCTTTTCGTGCTGGGATTCTCGGTTGTATTCATAGCGCTTGGCGCGTCCGCGACTTTACTCAGTAACTTTCTTTTCTCCAACCGCCGGCTTATCGGGCTTATCGGCGGGATAATAGTGATCGTTTTGGGGCTTCAGGTTGCCGGGTTCTTCAACCTGAAATTCCTGCAGATCGAAAAAAAGATCCACTTTGATACCAAGCCCGCGCACGCGCTGGGTTCATTTGTGATAGGTTTTGTTTTCGCTCTTGGGTGGACGCCCTGTGTTGGGCCCATACTGGGCAGCATTCTCGCGATCGCGGCAACCAAGGAAAACATGAGCGAGGGCATAAAGCTCCTGAGCTTCTACTCGCTTGGGCTTGCGATACCGTTTATCCTTACCAGCATTTTCGTGGGACTTGTTTTCAGCCTCTTCGTGAAAATAAAGAAATATTTTAAAATTATCTCTATGGTTTCCGGTCTTCTGCTCGTTTTTATGGGCATCGCGCTTGTCACCGGCCTTATCCGCTTTTAAAACGTGTCAGCGTGTCAACGTATCAACGTGTCAAAGTGTCAGAGTAGCGGTGCGATTCATCGCACATGTAACTCAGGGCTTCAGCCCTGATTCCTTGTACTAATGGATCATTAGACTATTGAACTATTGAGCGATTTTAACGATTTTTAGCAGTTGTTAACACGTAACACGGCAACACGTAACAGGTTTAAACAAATGACAAATGACTAATGACAAATGACTGTTTTTGGAGGAAAAATGTACAGCGATGACGCGGGCCTGATAGAAGAAATAATGCGCTTAAAGGAAAAGCGCAAGGCGATACTGCTCGTGCACAACTACCAGCTGGGCGAGGTGCAGGACATAGCGGACTACACCGGGGATTCGCTTGAGCTCAGCCGTATTGCAAGCCAGACAGACTCCAGGGTAATAGTGTTCTGCGGTGTGCACTTTATGGCTGAGATCGCCTCTATCCTCTGCCCGGACAAAACAGTGCTTTTGCCGGATATAAACGCCGGCTGCCCCATGGCTGATATGATCAACGCCGGAGGCCTGCGCGCCCTTATGAAGGAGTATCCCAACGCCCCGGCTATAGCTTACGTGAACACAAGCGCGGAAGTGAAAGCAGAAGCTTTCATCTGCTGCACTTCCACCAACGCGGTGAGGGTTGCCGAATCAGTGGATTCGCCCGAGGTTATATTCGTGCCTGACAAATACCTTGCGCATTACACGTCTTCGTGCGTGAAAAAGAAATTCATTATTTGGGACGGGTACTGCCCCACTCACATAAAGATAATCCCGGAGGACATCCTGCGCGAAAGGGCGCTCCACCCCCAGGCAGAGGTTATGGTCCATCCCGAATGCACTCCTGCTGTGGCAGCGCTCGCAGACCGGGTGGTTTCAACGGGCGGGATGTGTAAGTTCGCGAAGGAAAGCAGCGCGAAGGAATTCATAATAGGCACAGAGATAGGGATGCTTCACCGCCTGCGCAAGGAAAACCCGGATAAGAAATTTTATCCCGCGTCCGAACTCGCGATCTGCCCGAACATGAAGCGCATAAACCTTGAAAAGGTCCTCTGGTCGCTCCAGGACATGAAGAACGAGATAAAGGTGCCGGAAGAGATCCGCCTTAAAGCCAAGTCCTCAGTTGACCGCATGCTTGCCGTTAAATAGGATTTTACTCCTTGATCTTCCTCGCCCCCTCGAAAATATTTATTCCTAATCTTCCTCGCCCTTTGAGGGAGAGGAATGAGGTGAGGAGGGGTGCGCGTAGGGGCGGGCAAGCCCGCCCTGTTTCCCCCTTTATAAAAGGGGGATTAAGGGGGATTTTGCAGCATTAAGACAAGAATAGTTCCTTCCCGGGCAAAATAACAGCTTTTGGAGGATTTGTGGCAAGGTCAGGTTTTCAGCATAACGAAGAAGTCTGCGTTATTGACCCGTTTTTTTGCTCAGGGCATAAAACTAAATCCACTCAATCCAAAATTAAAATGAGTGGGTTTTTGATTTGAAGGGAACGGAGCATGCTTAAATTCGGAGACTTTATAAAAGAATATTTCCGCCATGTCAAACCAATTTTGAAGGGTTTTCTTGTGTTAGTGATCTTTACGCTGGTGATCATGGCGATCGGCAGGGTCCGTTCCCGGCAGGGGTGGTTCTTTATCTGGATCAATATAATTCTCTTCGTGATCCAGTTAGTGATATTCTCGGCAAACGCAGGTTTTAACAAAGGGCGGCAAAGACCAAGCATTGGCGGAAAATGGCGGGATAGGCTGTTTTTTCTGGTCTATGTGCTGATATTTTTGAGCGTGTTCGTAGTTTCAAGTCTGGATACGGGACGGTATAGATGGACAAGAGATTTTCCCGTTTACGGATATGTGATAGGATATATCCTTTATATTTCCTCAGTGGGCCTTTTTTCGTGGTCTATGTGGACAAATAGATTTTTCTTAAGCACCGCCCGCGTGCAGAAGGAAAGCGGTCAGGAAGTAGCGCAGAATGGCCCTTATCGTTTTATAAGGCACCCGGGATATTTGAGCAGTATTATGATCGTGACAGCCACCCCCCTTGTATTCGGGTCCATGCGGGGATTTGCTCCTGCCTTTATCGTGATAGTCATACTTATTATACGCACTTTTATTGAGGATGAAGCGCTTCAGGAAGGATTGCCCGGTTATACCGAGTATGCTAAAAAGATAAAGTACCGGCTTTTGCCTTATATATGGTAAATAAAAATGAAAAAATTAGAGAGCCAAAAGCAATTTTTCAGGGATCTATTTAGCAATTCCGCGTTTCCCGGCCATGGCGTGCGGGTTAATTTGGCGCCCGGCCCGGAAGAGATAAACATCCTTACGCACGGCAGCATAGAAGACAGGGCGCAGCTGGGCAGGAAGAAATTTCTGCTCGATTGTGAATATGCTGGACCAGCAGGATCAATAGGCGATGACCGCGTTCCGATGCTTCAGGCCTGGTCAGGGACAGAGGTTTTTGCGGCTGCGTTCGGCTGCAAGGTTCACAGGCCTCAGGATAACGCTCCTTTCGCGCTGCCTGTTGTGTCTGACGCAGGGGAAGCTGACAAGCTTAAAGAGCCTGATATCTATTCAGGGCCACTCGGCGAGATCTTCAAGCTGGCTGACAGGCTGGTTGAGCTATGCGGCACGGGATATCCCGTGCGGATATGCGATATCCAGAGCCCGTTCGATATCGCGGCGCTGATATGGAAAAAGGAAACATTCTTTCTGGCACTGGTAGAATCACCTGACGCGGTCCACAGGCTTCTGAAAAAGGTCACTAAAACAATGATCGGTTTTATCAGGGCGTTCAGGGACAGGTATAAAGACGTATGCCTTGTCCATCATCCGGATCTGTGGATGCCTCCGGAACTGGGGATCTGTTTGTCCGAGGACGATATAGGTTCTATATCCTCGCGTTGTTTCGAAGAATTTTGCCTGCCCTGCCTGCAGCAGCTGTCCGTTGAATTCGGCGGAATATCCATGCACAGCTGCGCGAACAGCCAGCACCAATGGGATGGATTCCTTAAATTATCCGGTATACGGTATCTTAACCTGTCCCATCCCCCGACCGACCTCGGCGTGTCGATAGAAAAATTCTCGGGCAAGGCTGTTCTTGTGCCCGGGGGCAAGGAAGCCAGGGAATGTGTTTCACTGGCAAAACCGGACACGCGGTTCTTCTTTTGCTTTTCCGCGGAAAGCGTTGAGAAAGCGCGGGAAATGACGAAAGAAATAAAAAGGCTCTGTAAGCGGCAATAAAACAGCCAAAAGCCGGAAAGCAGATGGCAGGTGGATCAGGAATTGATAGAACGGATTAAATCCTTAACTAAATTCAAAAAAGCGCAGGAGAAACAATATGGATTATATATTTAGTTCATCGTGGTTAACAATAACATTTTTAGGGGTAATTATTATATGTTCTATAATAACAGGTTTAATTGCGAAAAGAAAAAACCGCAATGTTGTTGGGTGGGTATTGTTTGCGATCTTTTTTGGATTAATAGCGTTGGTAATAATTACATCATTACCACCCAAAGGGGAAAGAAAGAATATTTTAAAGGTAATAGGCTCGGTTGCATTATTAGCTATAATCCTTTTTTTAATAATAGCTTCTATCAGGACTTTTGTAGTTAAGGCTTATAAAATACCGTCTGGAGCTATGATGCCAACGCTTCAGCCAGGGGATCGTATTTTTGTTACCATGTTTAACTATAAAACCAAAATGCCCAAAAGGGGCGAAATCGTAGTGTTCAAGTACCCTGAAGATCCCAAGAAAGATTTCATTAAGAGAGTCATTGCGGTAGAAGGTGACACCGTGCGGATAATCAACAAGCGGGTCTATGTGAACGGGATTGCGCTGAACGAACCGTATAAGATACACAACGATCCGAATATTTATCCGTATTCCGTTCAGAACCCCAGGGATAACCTCGGAATTTTCCAGGTGCCCAAAGATCATTTGTTTATGCTGGGAGACAACAGAGACCAGAGCCTTGACAGCAGGTACTGGGGATTTGTTCCAAAGCAAAACCTCCGTGGAAAAGCAGTAAAGATATACTGGCCACGCAACCGTACTAGTGCATTGTAACATTAATTTTTAATCCGCTTGTCATTGCGAGCCCGAAGGACGCGGCAATCTGTATACTAGATTGTCCCGAAGGTCCCTATGGGATCCCTTAGGGAGATCCCTTTGAGACTTCGTTACTGCCGTTCCTCGCAAAGACAAATTAGTCAGTGATTTGTGTTACAGAGCACTAGTTCAATTAAATAATCTACCTTTCCGACTCCAATTGGTATGGTAGTGTAGTACCCCCCATCTTACCCTTGAGTCATTGAATATAGAAAGAAGTTGGAAAGCAGATGGCAGGTGGATAAGAAATTGATGGGGCAGATCATTGTTAAATAGGAATTCCAAATGAACCTTAATAGAACTTTAGTTTCTGTTTTTCTGTTTTTCCTGGTCATCACTATCTACGCTCAGCAAAATCCAGCTGTAACAGAATGCATTCATGACCTTAAATATGGAAACCCTGATACCAAACGTTACGCAGCCATGGCCCTGGGTGAACTTGGTGACAAATCCGCAGTGCCTGCGTTAATTGAAGCCTTAAAAGATGAAACTGTAGATCCCAGAGTATCTGTATACCAGCCTCTCCGCAAACCTGGCGATACATCCGTAGTGCCTACGCTATTTCGGAAATTTAAGGATGCAGGTCTTAGGTGCTGTGCAGCCGAAGCTCTTGGTAGGATTGGTGATACATCTACGTTGGAGACATTAACTTATGTTGCAGAAAATGATGAAGATACCAGAGTAAGAACCATAGCCAAAGAAGCAATAAATAAAATTAAACCATAAAATAGCATAAGAAAGAAAAAGTGATTTGAATGTAGTGTCCTACCTTGACTTTAAGCTGAATATAGATAAAAGTCGGAAAGCAGATAGCAGGTAGATGAGGAATCGATTTATGGATGTTATGGAGTATCTAAAAAACGAATTAATAAAAGATAAAAAGTTTAGTTCTGTTGAAAAAACAAAAATACCCGAACTCCAGGTTATTCAGCAAAGAAATTTGGATTTCATTGGTTCGCGAAAATGCTGGGGATCTTTTTTTACGATTCTACTTATAAAGGGAGATAGATTGGGTAAAGATGATATTGCAGATTTTTGTAATGTAGTTTTTTCGCAGGTAAAGGAATCAAGAAAGTATGCAAATTCTATGCCGTTATTCATGCTACATTTTCCATTTGTGTGGCCCTCTTTCCTTAGGTTAGGCTCTTTTGGGCTCATATGTTTTGTCTTAAACAAATATGATAAAGAGTTAATTGAATTTATACGCGAACAGAAAAATATTGATCTTCAATCACGAGTTATTACTGTCAGTTGGATTTTAGACATTGAAAACGTAGTTGTACATACACATAAATCATTTCCATTAACAATATTTCCAGGTCGCAAATATTTAGAAAATATAATACGTAAATATAAATTGATAATAAATACAGCATCTCGGCTTAACCTCGAACCACTGAATATAGATGGAGAAGATAAAAAGAAGCTAAATGTGGAATCCAGCCAAGATCGATCTAAACAGGAAAAAAAACAAAGTAAAAAGGAAATATTTTCATTGATTACCGATATCATTTTTGCCCCTATTGTATTATTACTCTTTTTTGTGTGCAATGTCCTTGTTTTACTAGTATGGTGTCACATAAATCCCTTGACATTTGATTCTGCTTTGAGTTGTCATTGCGAGCGACCAAAGGGAGCGTGGCAATCTCGATTTTTAGGTCGAGATTGCTTCGTCGTTAACACTCCTCGCAATGACAGCCCAAATGTAAAGATCTGTTAGAGACACCACACTAGCTCTTTTGTCAATTGGTTCGTATTCACTCCGTTTATCTTACGAGATAATTATAGGCATAATTATATCTATGTTTATTCTTGCCGGAATATATTATGTAGTAATTACCTGAAAAACGCACATTTTTGACAAATTTTCCGACGAGAGGGTGTTAATCCACAGATTACACTAACAGTGGTGTTTGTGGATTATGCATAAATATCTAAAAAAATACAAATTCCCCTCGAAAGAACAGATTTTTTTACTTTAGAGAGTTACTTTTTCTTCAATAATTTGCAAATCAATAAAGAGAGCTTTCTTTTGTTATACTCGGGAAACAACCTTAGAAATGTTTATTATCCTATAACATTCTAAACAATTTGCAAAGTCTCTTAATGAGAGATCCGACGAGAAGTGATAAAAATATAGGATGTTTTATGCGTTTTTCAGGTAATTAGATGGTATATTCGTATGGATCGATTATTTAAGAAAAGCCTGCAGGAGAAGGAATTACAATTTTTGGGAAAAGCTTATTGTCCACGGTGCAGAAAATATTTTAAAGAAGTAGATTTTTCTATGGAGGTATGTCCATACTGCGGAACCCCGCTATTAAAACAAAAGGATAACGAATAACATAGCACCTCTTTTATAATACACGATCGACAGTTTAGAGTTAAAAAATAAACCGGAGATACGATCCGGTTTTTTATTTATATTGTTGACTCGACCAAAAAAGGGCCCTCATTTCTGAGAGCCCTTCGGTAAATCAATGCCCTAAATCAGGCTAAAATAAATTTAGACAGCCGTTTTTTGCTTTAAATGAGCCGCTTCATATTTGAGCCGTTCTATTATCCACACCCTGACCAATGTCCCGTATCCTATACCAACACTGGAAGCCAGCTGTTTAAGCGCCTGGATCCTTCCTTCCTCCAGCAATACAGGAACCGCGTGCTTTTTGGGTTTAGGAAAATCAGCCCGTGTTTCTTCCAACCCGCCGGCAAAATCAACAAAACTATGTTCATCCCAAAATTTTGCTTCGGACTCTTCTGTTTTGAATTTCGGTATTTTTCTCATTCTTAGATCCCTCCTCATTTCTTTTTCCTCTCAAAAAGATTTCTTTCTTTGTAATCCATATCTCTTGCCGTGATAACCCGCACCGCACCTTTCCCTTTAGGTATTAGTACGACAGACAAATATCTTCCTGCATCGCTTCTGCCCAGTGCCAAATAACGGCCTTCCCTTGTCTTGAGCAGTACGGGGTTGTTATAACAGGCTTCTTCCACTTCGTTTGGTATTACCTCATGCCTTAAAATGTGGGAGGTATTTTCTGAATCCCACTCATACGTTTTAAATTTCACTATACCCTACCTTTCTATATATAATATTATATAGAAAATCTATATAATGTCAAGGAAAAAATGATTTTAAACTTAGTGGCGGCCGAACCCCTTCAAAACCGCAAAAGCACGCTGAGAGGGGTGCGGCAATCTAGATGCGAGATTGCTTTGTCGCTCCAAAATGCTTCCCTCCGCAGTTCCGATCCCTGCCCCGCCACAAATATTGGCGGGTAACGCAGGGACTTTCGGGTCAGAGCTAAACCTATGACCCTACAGTCGGAACTATAAGTGAGGTAACCCCCGCAGTTCGTTATTTAGTATCCCCCCAAGCCCCTTCGGGGCTAAAAAAGAGGACCTTCGCCCGCCAATAATCGTGGCGGGCTACGGCGCGGGGTTTTCGCTCCCAGCGAAAGGGCCTGCGAGCCAGAGCCCCGCCAGCTCCTAAGGAGCTTAACGGCGGGATCTACGGGTCAGGACTGAGCCAATGACCCTACGGCTGGGTTGATGGCTCTACTGCCGCAATGACAAATGAGTGCTGAAAATTTCAAAAAAACCGGCGTTTTACTTGACAAAACGATACATTTATGATACACTATTGTTGGAGGTGATGATAATGGCAGTTGAAAGATTGCTCGTGGTCTTGGACCCACCAACAAAAAACCGTTTAAAAGAAATGTCCCGCAGGAATAAAGTTTCTGTATCTTCTATCGGGAGAGATCTTATTAAAGAAGCATTGGAACTTCATGAAGGTATATACTGGGACGGGGTTGCATCTGAGAGAGAGAAAAGTTTTTCTAAACAAACTGCTTTAACACATAAAAAAGTCTGGAGGAAATAAATGCAGGCAGTTTATCACCCCAAAGTCCTTTCTGAAGATATCCCCAGACTTAATAAAAACATTGCTGAAAGAATAAAAAAAGCGATAGAACAAAGATTAATGGCGGCTCCTGAGAAATATGGGGCAAGATTAAGAAAAGGATTGGGGGGTTATTGGAAATTGAGAGCCGGTGATTATAGAGTTATTTACAAAATCGCCGAAAGCAGGCACTCTGCCGAAATTAGGCCCTTTGGAAGGGGAAGTGTAGAACAGGAAGTTAGAATTATGGTCATCGGTCATAGAAAAGATGTTTATTCTGAAGCAGGCAGCCGTATCTACTGAGAATCGTATAATACCTTGACAGTTGTCTTTGCGAGCCGAAGCCGCGAGCTGAAACCACGAGCAAAGCGTGGTGGGCAGCGTGGCGGGCAAGCGAAGTCCCAAAGGTCCCAAGGGGATCCCTTTGGGAGATCCCCTTGGGACAATCCCGTTTTTAACAACGGGATTGCCACGGGCTTTGCCTGCAGCTATGCCTGCACAATGACATCAAAAAGCGTCAACTAATTAAGCGAACATCTGTAGATAATCGGTTAATAAAAAAAGAGCCGGAGATACGATCCAGTTTTTTTATTCAATCACGGGAAACAGGGCAGAAGAGCCGGCCAGAAGTATAAGGGAGAACAGTTCCGATCCCTGTAGCCCAGATAAATCGGGGCTTAACACAGGGACCTGCGAGCCAGAACGAGGCTGATGGCTCTTCGGCCCGGACAGAAAAAAACCTCAAAAAGCCGCAAATCTCAGAAAAAAAGAAAAAATTACGTTTTTACTTGACAAAAAAATAAAATGTGATATAATTTATCTTAATTAACTTGTGAATAATTTCACAAAGTCCGCAGCAGACCCGCCGGAATCATGAATTTTAAAAAAGTTCCTCTTACCGCGATCAGGCGGCTTTCCATTTACGCGAGGATGCTCGCGGGACTTGAAGCGGATGGAAAGCAGCAGGTTTCTTCAAGGGATCTGGGAGAAACAGCAAGCATACCTTCCACGCAGGTCCGCAAAGACCTCGCGTATTTCGGGCAGTTCGGCAAAAGAGGAAGCGGCTATTCGGTAAAGGAACTGGGCTTCAGGCTGAGGAAGATCCTGGGCATTGACCGCGCCTGGAATGTCGCGCTTGTGGGCGCGGGGAACCTCGGAAGGGCGCTCTTTTCTTACCCGGGGTTTAGCAAGCAGGGTTTCCGCATAGTCGCGGTTTTTGACAACAGCCCCGGCAAGGTCAACAAGTCCTGGAAAGGCACCAGGATACAGAGCATAAAAGAGTTAAGTAAGACGGTAAGGGAAAAGAATATATCCATCGGAATAGTAGCTGTGCCTGCGTCAGGCGCCCAGGAAGTCGCGGACGAAATGTGCAAAGCAGGAATAAAAGCAGTGCTCAATTTCGCGCCTAAAAGGCTGAAAGTACCGACGGGCTGCATGCAGGCGAACGTTGATTTAGCGATTGAACTCGAAAATTTTTCCTATTACCTTTCAAAACTCAGATGAAAACCTTCTTTTTAACCCAACCGGACCTAAATAAATTCCTGGCTTCCATGCTTGGCAAGGGCTGTGAACTGTTCGCTCCGTTCAGGGTGATGGACAGCATACGCCTTGAAAAGATCAATGACGCTTCAAAGCTGGGCGAGATCGTTCTTGACGGGGTCAGGGCTGACCAGCCGATGAAGTCCTTTTTCTTCTACACCAAAGAAACAGTCGCAATCCTGCCGAAATCAGCGGCAAATCCCAATAAACCAGTAAAAAGACTTATAGTCGGCGCGAAGGGATGCGATCTGCATGCCCTTAAAGCGTTTGACAAGGCATACCTTGAAGAGGGTATAGTGCCTGAGCCTTTCTACCAGGAAAGAAGGCAGTCCACGTACATAATCGGCAGCGACTGCGGCTATTGCTTAGATTCGTGCTTCTGCACTTTGCTGGGTTCAAAACCGTTCCCGGTCGAAGGTTTTGACCTCAACCTTTCAAGCGCGGATGGCGGGTTCGTGATGGACGTGGGTTCGGACAAAGGCGAGGAGCTTATTGACGAGATGGGCAGGAGCGGGATCTCCGTCTCCGAAGTGCTTTCGCAGCAGATAGACGCGAGGAACAGGAAAAGGGATGAACTTACAAAACGCCTGGCAGAGGCAAATAAAGAGTTCGAGGTGCCTAAAAAATTCGATGACCTGTGCAGGCTTGCTTTCAATTCAGAGGTATGGAAAGGCCTTGCGGACGAGAAATGCGTCCAGTGCAACGGATGCCTGCATACCTGCCCCACCTGTTACTGTTTCCTTCTTTACGACACGAAGAAACAGGATATTTCTGAAAGGGTGAGGATATGGGACGCGTGCATAAACTCGGGTTACGGAAGGGTGGCAGGGGGAGCGAACCCGCGCCCGACTTTACAAGCCAGGCTGCGCCACAGGTTCTTCCACAAGTTCCTGTATTTCTTTGACAATTTCAATATGTTCGCGTGCAGCGGGTGCGGCAGGTGCTTCAATGTGTGCCCTGGCAAGATCGAAATACGCGACACCTTTAGACAGATTAGCTCAAAGGTCAAAGCTCAAAGCTGAAAGCTGAAAGTTAAAAGCTATAAGATTTCCACGAAAACACTCCGCCCGTCTTTCAGCGGGCGAGACTTCACCCACCTAAAAGGATGGGCGAGGAAATCACGAAACAAACTTAACCACACGATTTCACACGATTTCCACAAGATTAATCTTCTACTTGACTCTTGACACTTAGCTTGCCCGCCAATCTTGCTGGGCGGGACTCTTGATACTAAAGATAATCACTGTAATCTCTTTTAAAATCATCGTAATCAGGATCTAATGGAAAAGAACCCGTACCAGCCCATAGAGGCAAAATTATTGGACGTAATAACAGAAACCTCCAACATCAAGACTTTCGTGCTGCAGCCGCTTGAGGACATAGGGTTCAAAACCGGCCAGTTCATGGAGGTCACCTGCCCGGGCGTGGGAGAAGCTCCGTTCACGCCTTCGTCATCACCCTTTATAAAGGAAAAGCTTGAGTTCACGATTATGAAAGCAGGCAGCGTAACAGCCGCCCTGCATGACATGAAGCCCGGGACAATCTTGGGTTTGCGCGGCCCGTTCGGTAAAGGCTACCCTCTTGAGGATTTTGAGGGAAAAGACGTGCTCATCGTGGGCGGGGGCGTGGGCCTTGCTCCCTTAAGGTCTTTGCTTCTTACTCTGTTAGAGGAAAGGAAAAAATACAAGAAAATACTGCTGAACTACGGCGCAAAGACACCGAACGACATCGTTTACAAGGGCTGCGTGTGCGGTTGGTGCGAGATAAAGCCAACGCTTGACGTGAGGCTCACGGTTGACAGTGATGACAACAACGAGCGGCCGAAAGGATGCGGGGTTGGGCTTGTGACAACCACGTGCGACGACCTTCCGTTAGACCCGAAAAAAAGCATAGCGATCGTGTGCGGCCCGCCTATCATGATGAAATTCACGACACTGAAGCTGCTGGACTGCGGCTATGTACCAAAACATATATATCTTTCAATGGAAAAGAACATGTCATGCGGCCTGGGAATATGCGGTCACTGCATGCTGGACAAATACTTCTGCTGTAAGGACGGGCCGGTTTTTACATACGAGCAGCTGAAGGACATTCCGGACATCTGGGCGTAGTTAATTGCAGGGTCAATCCCTGCAATTAACTACCAGTTAAAGGTTAAAAGTTAAAGGTTAAAAGTTTACCACATAAACTATATAAACTGCATCCGCAACCACGGATTAACTCGGATTAGCACGGATTGTAACTCTGTAAAGTTTATAAACTATATAAACTATGGAAACTAAAAAATGAGCAAAAGACTGTACATAGACCTGGAAATATGCAACAAGTGCCCGGAATGCGTGGTAAAGTGCTCCTATCTTTACCATCCCGGCAATAACGGCATAACGCGGCTGCGTGAAGAAGGGGCGTTCAACGCGATATGCAGACTTTGCGACAACGCGCCCTGCGTAACTTCCTGCCCCAACGACGCGCTCAAGAGGGACGAGAAGCGCTTTATAACAAGGAGCGGGTTCAAGTGCACGGGCTGCCATTCCTGCGTAGCAGCCTGCCCGTTCGGCACCATATTCACGGAAACGATCCCGTTTACGAATTCGCAGTGCGACCTTTGCATAAAGATCCTGAAGGAAGGCGGGGAGCCGGCCTGCGTTCCGACATGCCCGTACGGGGCTCTGAAATTCGGCGAGTTCGCGGAATCTGCCGAGGAATTCAAGGTGTTCGTGGGAGAGAGGATGCTGGTGCGGGCGCTCCCGTGGAAAAAACCGCTGCCGGTCAAGAAAAAATAACCATGGAAAACATATTTTTATACCTCTTGTATTTTGTTTTATTCTCAGTGCTGACAGCGGTCATCGGGCTTCTTGCCAGCTGGGTTGACAGGAAGGTTACCGCAAGGGTCCAGTACAGGGTGGGACCGCCCTGGTATCAGGGTTTTGCGGACTTCCTCAAGCTGATGGGCAAGGAAACCGTTGTGCCGGAAGGCGCCAGGTTCACCGGATTCCTGATTTCCCCGCTCATCGGGCTTGCCGGCATAGCGCTTGTTTCAGTCATCGTCTGGGTCGTAAACCTCAGACTGGCGTCTTCATTCGTGGGGGACCTGATAGTTGTCCTGTACCTCCTTGTCCTGCCTTCACTCGCTGTCATTCTGGGCGCTTCCGCTTCCCGCAACCCGCTGGCAGGCGTGGGCGCAAGCAGGGAGATGAAGCTGATGCTGGGGTACGAACTGCCGTTTGTCCTGGCAATGATAGTGCCGATTCTCAGGAGCGGGGGTATGCTCAAGCTGAACGACCTCCTGGTGTATCAGCAGAATAACGGGTCGTTCCTTTCCGGCGGTATAGCTGGAATAAGCATTTCAGGCGCTATCGCGTTTATAACAGCGATTATCTGCATGCAGGCAAAACTCACCCTTGTTCCTTTCGACATCCCTGAGGCAGAGACGGAAATAATGGCGGGCGTCTACATTGAGTATTCGGGACCCGCGCTTGCCGTTTTCAAGCTCACAAAGGCAATGATGCTTTTTACGGTCCCGGCTTTCCTGATAACGGTTTTCTGGGGAGGGATGAATTTCAGCTCGCCGATAAACTGGATCCAATCTATTCTTAAATATATCGTTTTACTGGTAATTATTATCCTCATCAGAAACACAAATCCCAGGCTGCGCATAGACCAGGCGATGAAGTTCTTCTGGGGCAAGCTTAGTTTCCTTGCGATAGCTGCTCTGATCCTTGCGGTGTTCGGATTTTAAACGTGTCAACGTATCAACGTGTCAGCGTGTCAGAGTTTTAATCTGTGTAATCTCGCTTTTGAAATCTGTGTAATCGGCGGTTGATATGAATTTAAAGACGTGGGGACTGAAAAAATCTATCTGGGTTTTTCATGTTTCAAGCGGCGCCTGCAATAACTGCGACATTGAGGTTCTGGACTGCCTCACCCCGAGGTTTGACATAGAGAGGTTCGGAATGGTGCTCGTGGGAAGCGTGCGCCACGCGGATGTCCTGCTCTGCTGCGGCTCGATTACGAAACAAGCAGCTCCCCGCATAAAGAGGCTGTATGAGCAGGCGGCAAAACCCTGTTTTGTGGTGGCAATCGGCGGGTGCGCCTGCTCCGGATGCATTTTTAAGGACAGCTATAACTTCGCGGGGCCCTATGATAAGATCATACCCGTGCACGCCTACATCCCGGGTTGCCCGCCCAAACCTGAGGCAATCCTGGCAGGGGCGGTAAAGCTGCTGAGCACCCTGAAATGAGGAAGTAACAATGGAAAACATTATTAAAAAAGTTAAAGACGGGCTTGGTGGAAAAATCAAGAACTGGGAGGAAAAAAACCCCGGAAGAATTTATATTACCATTGACAAGGAAAACATCAGGGAGACAGCGCGTTTTATTTTTGAGGACTGCAAGGCAAGGTTCATAATACTTACGGGGATTGACACGCCGCTCGGTTATGAAAATCTTTACCACTTTGATTTTGATTCAATCGGGACGGTTGTGACTGTAAAAACTCTGATTCCGAAATCCGCCCCGGAGATAGAATCAATCGCGACGATTATACCAGGGGCAAACTTTATTGAAAGAGAAGTCTATGACATGCTCGGAATAAAGTTCATCGGCCATCCAGACCCGAGACGCCTGCTCCTTTCAGATGACTGGCCTGAAGGAGTCCATCCGTTAAGGAGAGATTTTAAATGAAGACAGTAATACCCATCGGTCCTTTTCATCCTTTGCAGGAAGAACCCGAACTTTTTTCGCTTACCCTTGACGGCGAGACGGTTACGGATGTGGACGTGCGCCTTGGATATAACCACAGGGGCATAGAAAAAATTGCGGAGACCAAAACCTGGGACCAGGATACTTTTCTTATTGAAAGAATCTGCGGTATCTGCTCCACGTCGCATCCCATCGCATACTGCAACGCGGTTGAGGACTGCGCCGGAATTGAGATTCCCGAAAGGGCGAAATACATCCGTTCTATTGTGGGGGAACTTGAAAGACTGCACAGCCACCTTCTGTGGCTGGGGCTCGCGGGACACTTCATAGGATATAATACCTTATTTATGTGGGGATGGAAATGGCGTGAGCCGATCCTTGATTTATTTGAGCAGATAACCGGCAACAGAAATCACTATGCGATGATTAAAATAGGAGGGGCAAGAAGGGACATTAAGAATGAAGATATCCCTTCCATAAGGAAATGCTTGTCAGGCCTTGTTCCCCCGCTTGAAATGATAACGAAGGCAGCGCTTGACGACCCCGTGCTTCACGCAAGATTGAAAGGCGTGGGTATATTAAAAAAAGAAGATGCAATAAAATATTGCGCGGTGGGTCCAACAGCACGGGCTTCAGGAGTTGCAATAGATGTCAGGAAAGACGAGCCCCACGCCGCGTACGGCATGGTAAAGTGGAATGTAATTACCCAGGAAGCAGGTGACGTGTTCGCAAAGGCAGTTGTAAGGCTCCTGGAATGCTTTGAATCCGTGAAAATAGTACAGCAGTGCGTGGATGGTTTGGAGAAGACAAAAGGGGCTGAGTTTTGCAAAGAAGTTGAAAATATCCCGCCTGGGGAAGGGATAGGACATTACGAGGCACCGAGAGGCGAGACGTTCCACTATGTGCGCTCTGACGGAGCGAACCGTCCGGTAAGGCACAAGATACGCGCTCCCACGTATGTAAACCTTCCGTCTTTTAAGGCATCCTGTATTGGCCAGACGATTTCGGATGTGGCAATAACCTTGGCTTCCATAGACCCCTGCTACTGCTGCACGGAAAGGGTAGCTGTGATTGACCCGAAAACAAGGGCAAAGAAACACATAACCGGGGAAGAGCTGGTAAGGCTCTCGCAGGAAAAAACCCGCAAGATAAGGGACGGTCTCCTGAAAGGGAGTATCTGAGGCAGAAATGGACTGTGTTCTAGGATGTTTGAATAATCTTTTTATGGTTGACGCCACGGGATGGATATTCGGTTCCGTGTTTGCGCTCATAGGCGTCCTCTCGCTCATATATTCGTTTTCGTATATGAAGAAATATGCCAATCTCGCGGAATACTACGGCGTCTTTGTAATGATGATCCTCTGCCTTGTGGGCCTGTCTTTCTCCAGGAACCTTCTCCTTATATATATGTTCTGGGAACTGATAGCCTTCTCCACCTGGCGGCTTGTGGGTTTCCACAGAGAACCGGGAAACCTGCTGATTGCGGACAAGGCTTTCCTCGTTATGTTCTTCGGTTCCTGCATGATGCTCCTTGGGTTTGCGCAGTTGTACCTTGAATTCAAGACTTTTGACATCATGCTGATGCGGGGGCTGAAACCTTCCAGTTCCGCAATGCTCTTTATATTCGCGGGCATAATAGCGAAATCAGCCACACTGCCGCTTCATACGTGGCTTGCCGATGCCCACCCGGTGGCTCCTTCACCCATGAGCGCGGTGCTGTCAGGCCTGGTCGCAAAAGTCGGTATTTTAGGATTTGTCCGCATTTTTGTTCAGACTTTCGGGTGGACAGGCAACTGGATTTTAATCCTCGCTGGGATCAGTTCTCTGGCTGCCGCAGGCGCCGCGATGGTTGAAAACGATATGAAGAGAATCATCGCCTACTCAACGGTGAGCCAGCTCGGGTATATTTTCCTGGGGCTTGGCCTGATGACGGAGATGGGTGTAACCGCGGGCATCCTCTATTTCATGGCACATGCCGTTGCCAAGGCAGGATTGTTCCTCTGCGCGGGCATTGTTGAGCGTGCGACAGGCGAGAGGGATATACGCAGGCTCGGCGGGCTTATAAAGACAATGCCGGTGACCGGAATTTCGTTCCTGTTCTGCGCCCTTTCAATTATGGGGATCCCGCCGTTCTTCGGTTTCTATCCGAAACTCGGGACGATAATGGGCCTTGTTGAAAGCGGTCATCTGGGCATGGCGTTTCTTGCGGCTGCCATAGCCATTATGAGCGTGCTGTATTTAACCAGGATATTCAGCTCAATTTTCCTCGGATCCGGAAGCCGGGAGCTTGCCCCTGCCAGGGAGGGAACTGTCCTGATGCTTGCGGTCGTTGTAATACTTGCAGCCCTGTCCCTGCAGATGGGTCTGTTCATAAACGTGCCGCTCGGTTTCGTGAATGCCGCAGTTGCCGCAATAAAATAAATTATTAAAGCGGGTTGCTATGTCGATACTCTTTTATTCCGTATTCCTGCCAATTTTGGGCGGTCTGATATGCCTGCTGATCCCGGGCAGGATAAAGATAGTAAAGGAAATAATCGCGCTTCTGTCAAGTTATGCCGCTTTAGTTCTCGGCATTCTCATTTTCAGGAGCGGAAGCGCGGTATTTGTAAAGGACCTTGGTTTTCTGACGGGATTCTTAAAGATAGACCTTGACCTGCGCGCGGACAGCCTGAATTCCTTCATCGTTCTTTTTATCGCTTTGTTCGGTTTCCTTATCACTCTCTATTCCCTGAAGCTGATGCCGGGAAAGGAGAGGTCAAATGAATACTACGCGTACCTCCTGTTTAACGTCGGCGCGGCAACCGGGGCGGTGCTGTCAAATAACCTGCTGATGATGCTGGTTTTCTGGGATATCGTCCTGCTGTGCCTGTTCGGGATGCTCAGCACCGGCGGAATGAAAGCCGCTTCCGGAAGCGCTAAAAAATCTTTCATAATAATCGCAACAGCCGACTTCCTCATGCTGCTGGGCATTCTCCTTGTGTGGTATATGACAGGGACGTTCAGGATTGACGTCATAACAAAGACCCCGTTTGCCGGCGATTTAAAATTAGGTGCCGTGGCTTTCCTGCTGCTTGCCTGCGGGGCCCTTGCAAAAGCGGGTTCAATGCCTTTCCACACGTGGATTCCCGACGCCGCAACCGAAGCCCCGGTGTCCGTAATGGCGTTTCTGCCTGCTGCGGTTGACAAGCTGTTAGGGATTTATCTCCTGGCAAGAATCGTCCTCAACCTGTTTGCGATGGTGCCCTGGCTGGGAATCATCCTTATGTTCATAGGGGCCTTCACGATCATCGCCGCGGTTATGATGGCTCTGGTCCAGCACAACATGAAAAGGCTGCTTTCCTACCACGCGGTGAGCCAGGTGGGGTATATGATACTGGGCATAGGCACGGGCAACCCGGTGGGAATCGCAGGCGGTCTTTTCCATATGCTGAATCACACCATCTACAAGTCCTGCCTTTTTATGGGGAGCGGGGCAGTGGAGCAGAAGACCGGCACGACAGACCTTGAAAAATTAGGAGGGCTTTCTAAAACAATGCCCGTTACTTTTTTTGCAATGCTGGTGGCGGCGCTCTCCATATCCGGAGTGCCGCCCTTCAACGGCTTTGTTTCCAAGTGGATGATATATCAGGGCGTGATACAGTTCGCCGGTTCCCCGGCAACCGGCGGGGCAATGAGTTTCCTGAGCTGGCTGTTTCTTGTTGCGGCAATGCTGGGTTCCGCGCTTACGCTGGCGTCTTTCATGAAGTTGATATATTCAGCATTTTTAGGCCAACCTGTTAACGAGCCTGAAGGCTCTACTCCTGTTAAAGAAGTCGGCTGGACAATGTGGGTTCCCATGCTGGTGCTGGCGGTCCTGTGTATAGTGTTCGGAGTCTTCGCCCAGATTCCCCTGCGCGGGCTCATAGGCCCGGCTGTCCAGCTCAAATTTCCGGGTGTGCCTGAGGCGCTCAGGCTTTCCGGATTATGGAGCCCTACCCTCGCGACTGTCCTTATATTCGCAGGCCTGATAATCGGCTATATTATTTACGCCGCGGGAAAGGGAACCCGCCCGAGGACCGATGTCTCCTATATCGGCGGTGAAGCCCCGCGCGGCGATATCAACCGCTTCCCCGGGACCGATTTCTACAACACGGTCAGGGAAATGAAGGGTCTTTCAGGCATCTACAGGGCTGCCGAAAAGAAATACTTGGATTTCTATGAGTGGGGAATAGGTTTCTTGAAAGCAATAGGGCATATCCTCTTCTACTGCGTTGACAGATTTGTTGACTGGTTGGTTGTCGGAGTTGGACGCCTTGCAAGGTTTTTCTCGTGGATCTTGAGGGAAGTCCACATAGGAGCCCTTCCCACTTATCTTGCCTGGTGCCTGATAGGGTTCGGTATTATATTATATGTTCTTGTGCGCTGAATCGCATAGGTAGTGGCAGAGCTTGCTCTGCAATTGAGACGAGTAAACTCGTCCACTACAAAAGGTGTTAAAATGTTGTTAATCATTCTTCTAATCTTTATGATCGCGGGTTCAATAATCGCCCTTGAGACAAAGAACCTCCTTTCCGCGGTAATTGCCGCGGGAGCTGTAGGAGCGGGGGTCTGCATCTGTTTTCTGATGCTTGGAGCACCCGATATTGCGATTACCCAGATGGCTGTGGAAACCCTTTCCTTGGTAATACTGATCAGGGCAACAATCAGCCGTGATCTGACCCATATTACGGCTCAGAGAGAGGCCGGGGGACTGGTTGCCGTAGGTGTTTTCATGGCTGTATTTGTGCTTTTTTCGACATTTGCCCTGATGGAAATCCCGCCTTTCGGCAAGCCCCTTATGACAGTCTCTTCTTATTATGTTCAGAATGGCCTTGCCCAGACAGGGGCTTCAAATATAATTTCCGCAATAATTCTGGACTATCGCGGCTATGATACCCTTGGTGAGGCAACGATTCTGTTTGTCGCTGTTGCCGGCGCAATTGTGCTTCTGAGGAAGAAGGGCAGAAAAAAAGCAGAGGAAAAAGATGAATGATCGTTCGGGTATGACTGTAATAGTCAAGACGGTCGTAAGAATTTCAGCAAGCCTGATTCTCCTCTACGGGGCATATATTGTCGCGTACGGACAGCTTACCCCCGGCGGAGGTTTTCCCGGAGGGGTTATTCTGGGCGGCGCATTTATTCTTCTGTGCCTTGCTTTTGGCAAAGAAACCGCATTCAGGAAACTGAGCGTCAATGCTGCTTCTGTCCTGGACTCCGCGGGAGCATTGATATTCCTTGGTATCGCGTTGTCGGGGTATGCCTGGGGTGTATTCTTTCTGAATTTTCTGAATAAAGGAATCCCGTTCCATCTCTGGACCGCGGGCATAATTCCGCTTTGCAACATTGGTATCGGGCTGAAGGTGGGCGCGGGTCTTTTCGGCGCGTTTATCGCCCTGACGGCTTTTAGAGTTGTGAAGAAAGGGGACTAATGATGTTGATCTATGTTCTGTGCATGATCCTGTTCGCCATCGGCATATACGGCATAGTTGTCAAGAAGAACCTGGTGAAAATAATCATAAGTTTCTGCATACTTGATTACGCGGTGAATTTATTCTTCATACTTATCGGATACAAGAAAGACGGTATTGCCCCCATAATGATGCCCGGGCAGGATAAGGCGCAATTCGTTGCGCAGACCGTGGATCCGTTACCGCAAGCCCTCGTGCTTACCTCTATAGTCATAGGGCTCGGAATAACCATCCTGATGGTGGCGATAGCTATCAGGCTGTATGATAAGTACGGGACCTTTGACGTGATGAAAATGCGCAAATTAAAAGGGTGAAAAAATGCAGATTTTACCGTTATTCATAGCAATTCCCATGGGCGCCGCTTTTGTCCTTGCAATGCTGTTGAAAGCAAGGCACAGCGTCGTGGATATTCTTGCAAATGTGGTGACAGCAGTTCTTTTAGCCCTTTCCATAACCCTTATTATGACAAAAGGGACTATTACTTATGAAATGGGCAGATGGGCTCCGCCCTTAGGCATTGTCCTTGTGCTGGATGGCTTGACTGTTCTTATGCTTCTGATCGTGAACCTCATTGCTTTCCTTGCCACAATCTTTTCCATTTCCTATATGGAGAGATTCACTGCCAAAGCAAAGTTCTACTCTATGTTCATGCTGATGCTCACCGGCTTGAACGGCGTCATCCTGACAGGCGATATCTTCAATATGTTTGTATTCCTTGAAATTGCTTCGATCGCTTCATATGTCCTTGTTGCTTTTGGGACAGAAGATGAGGAATTGGAAGCTTCCTTCAAGTACATGGTTATCAGTTCTGTCGGGGGACTCTTTATCCTGTTATCAATTGCCTTATTATACGCGATGACAGGAACGCTGAATATGGCTCACTTGTCTCAGATAATCTCAAGCCAGAAATCCGGAATAGGATTTCTGTTTACCGCCGCCCTTATGATCACAGGCTTTGCGATAAAGGCAGCAATTGTTCCGTTTCATGCCTGGCTTCCTGATGCACATCCCAGCGCTCCATCTCCGGTTTCAGCAATGCTTTCAGGGGTCTTCATAAAGACACTTGGCATCTATGCGATGATGAGAGTGCTTGTGAACGTGATCGGGATTTCTATCCTGGGCAGGGCATGGGGAATAATGCTTGTGCTGGGCGCGGTTTCAATGGTAATCGGGGCTTTGCTTGGACTGGGGCAGAAGGATTACAAGAGACTGCTTGCCTATTCCAGCGTAAGCCAGGTAGGTTACATCATCCTTGCATTCGGACTCGGCACCCCCCTTGGCTATCTTGCGGCCCTTTTTCACCTTACGAACCATGCTGTTTTCAAAGCCCTGATGTTCTTCAACGCGGGCGCGGTGGAATACGCAACAGGGACAAGGGATTTGGAAAAAATGGGAGGACTTAGCGAGAAAATGCCTGTGACCGGCATAACCTCCGTGGTTGGCACGCTTTCTATTTCCGGGGTTCCGCCATTTAACGGATTCTGGAGCAAACTTCTTATAATAATCGCCTGTATTCAGGCAGGCAGGTTCAGCTACGCGGTTATCGCAATTCTGGTAAGCGTTCTGACCCTTGCCTATTTCCTTAAGGTTCAACGCCTTGCATTCTTTGGGAAGATAAAGGAAACCCTGTCTAATATTAAGGAAGTCCCGGTGCCTATGCGTGTTTCATTGATTGTCCTCGCAGTCTTATGCCTGGTCATAGGCCTGGATGCGTTTCGCATCGTGCAGGGCATGGATTCTTCCTGGCTTGTCAGGGTTTTACTTAATCCGGCAAAAGAAGTTCTTGTTAACGGAACCGGTTACGTATCGTCGATTCTTCCTAAATAGCGGTTGTTTTTCAGTTTCATAAATCGGAGCCGAGATGAAAGCAAGTAAGTTCGCGCTATTCTGCATACTATTTGTCCTGTGGCTGCTCCTGACATGGACGCTGAACTATCAGGACGTCCTGGTCGGCTTAATACTGAGTTTTGCCATTGCGGTATTTATGGGAGACATTTTCACGGAGCATCCCGGAAAATTCGGCAATATAACAAGATACCTCTGGATGGCTTACTATATCCCGGTGTTCTTCTGGTATGTTATTACAGCCAACATAGATGTTGCATATAGGGTTCTTCATCCCAAAATGCCCATAAAACCGGGGATAGTAAAAGTGAGAACTACGCTTAAATCCGACGCAGCCAGGACTTTCCTGGCAAATTCCATAACGCTGACACCGGGAACAATGTCCGTGGATATAACGGAAGACGGTTATCTCTACATCCACTGGATCAATGTCCAGGCAATGGACGTGGAGGAAGCCACCAAGAAAATAGTGGCTCCGTTTGAAAATTTCATAAGACATATTTATGAATAGGCGAGGGTAGAATGATAACGTTCCTGCTGGTAATCCTTGGGATATGCTGTTTTCTGTGCCTTTACAGAGTTGCAAGGGGACCGACAACTGCTGACAGAGCTGTGGCAACAGACATCCTGGGAATTCTTGTTGTGGGTTTCTGCGCATTTTTTTCTTTAAAGACCAAGCAGGACTGGTATATGAACATAGCCCTTATCTGGACTTTGCTGGGGTTCCTGGGAACCATCACGCTTGCAAAATACCTGGAAGGAAAACACTTCGATGAATGAGATAGGGATGGTGTTGCTGGTTATTGGCGTGATATTTGATCTGCTGGGGTGCATCGGGCTCGTTAGATTGCCTGATGTCTATAACAGGCTTCAGGCATCCACGAAATCAGTCACCCTGGGGACCTGGCTCATCCTCCTGGGGGTTTTCTTTGTCAGTGGCGGCTTCAATGCCACGGGCGTGAAGGCGCTTATCTGCATTTTCTTTATTGTGCTTACGTCCCCTACGGCAGCGCACGCGCTCGCCAGGGGCGCGCACAAGAGCGGCGTGAAGCTCTGGGACAAGAGCGTCTGCGACAAGTACGAAGAAGACAAGAAAAACAATTAACCACGAAAAATTAACCACGAGATTCCACTAGATTAGATTCTTGTTGTCATTGCGAACCGAAGCCGCGAGCTGAAACCACGAGCAAGGCGTGGTGGGCAGCGTGGCGGGCGGTGAAGCAATCTAGCATTTAGATTGCCACGCCCTTCGGGCTCGCAATGACCGGCAAGCGGTCATCTGTGTAATCGTGTGGTTGAAAAGGTTTGTTATGAAACTTCCGAAGATCCGAGAACTGGGCGAGGCGATAAAAGCTATCGTGAAAGGCCCTTTCACCGCGAAATTCCCGTTCGCTCCTTCACCCGCCGCACCCGCGTACAGGGGCAAGGTGGAGTTCGTTGATAAGGAATGCGTGGGGTGCGGCGCCTGCGTTGAAATATGCCCGGCAAAAGCGCTTGAGCTGGTTGATGACATACCCGGCAGGAAACGTTTTATAATCCACCACTATGACATCTGTATTTTCTGCGGCCAGTGCCAGGCGAACTGCCTTACCAAAAAGGGGATAAGGCTCACGCAGGAATACGACCTTGCGTTCCTTTCGGACAGGGACAAGCAGATCGCGAAAGTGGAAAAGAACCTTGTTTTCTGCGAAGAATGCGGGGAGATAGTCACGACCGCTGAGCACCTGCAGTTCCTCGCGAAAAAACTGGGGCCGCTCGCTTATTCGAACGCCAATCTTATAATAACCGGCCAGCAGGAGCTGGGGCTTGTTGAAAAGCCGTCGGAAAAAGAGGAAACATCCCACAAAAGGGCAAGCCTGATGCGGGTCCTTTGCGGGAAATGCAGGCGCGCGGCCGTGATAAGGGAAGAATGGGGGTTGTAGTGCGTAAGCGTGTCAACGTGTCAACGTGTCAACGTGTCAACGCAAAAGAATTGAAACAAAAATTAAAAGGCAGAGTGGTAATCATAGGGGTCGGGAATCCGTTGAAGGGAGATGACGGGGCCGGCCCCTTTTTTATTAAACAGCTAAATAGAGCCAGAGAGTCCCGCCCAGTCCGCCAATATTCGCGGCGGAGCGGGCAGGCGCCGAGTCAAAGAGTCAGAGTAGCTGCAGGGCTTGCCCTGCACAAGAGAGTAGTGGCAGAGCTTGCTCTGCAGAAAGATCTTATTTTGATCGACGCGGGCGAAGTCCCTGAAAACTACACCGGCGCCGTGACAAAAGCAAAGCCCGATACCGTTATCATAATTGACGCGGCTGATTTCAGCGGCAGGCCCGGCGAAATAAAACTTTTCAAGGCTGAAGAAATAAGCGGGGCGGGTCTTGCCACCCATTCTATGTCCCTGAACATTTTTGCCGCGTACCTGAAGCAGGAAACAGGCGCGGAAGTTTTTCTCCTCGCGATCCAGCCCAAAACCATCAAGGCAGGCTCCCGCCTAAGCAGAGAAGTCAGATCCTCAATAAGCAATTTGATTAAGATGTTAGCGTAAGCCAGCCCTACTTTGCCCGCCCTTGTCCGCCAACGCTTGCTGGGCGGAAACTTGAGAATGGTTCAGGGGTAGCCGCAGGCTTGAGCCTGCGTTTGTAGCCGCAACCTTTTCGAAGACCCCCGCCAAACTGACTGGCGGGCAAGCTGCAAATCTTTAAGGAGGGAGGTTGCGTTTTGTAGGGGCTTGATTTACCTGTCCGCCAGTAAGTTTGGAGGATCACGCCCGATTATTTCATAGTTTTGGGAGTAGGGGCTTTAGCCCCGTTGTTTTACGACCCTTAAGGGTCTACTCCTAAAAGAAGTTCTTTTAACTTGAAGATAAAAGAAGATAGAAAAGTATAAAATACATAAAAATCACCTTTAATCTTGACAATTAGCGATTTCGGGTTATAATACGTATATACCCAATTCTTCCCATTCAATTCCCTAACCCATATTCTTCTTCCCATTCTATATCGTATTTTGTAGGGCAAACCTTCAGGTTTGCGTTTTGTAGCGGTGCGATTTATCGCACATTTCCCCCTAATTAAAGGGGGATAGGAGTTCAATTTGGCTAAGCCATCCCTTTGGGACATTGAACCCGAAGAGCCAGAGAGGAGAGCCAATAGGGCAGAAATTGTAAACGCCCGGGGGATTTTTGTTTTTAAGTAAAAGAATAGAAGAATTAGGCTATTGCTGTCCGAAGATCCTGATACATGCCAATCGGGACAATGCTTCAGACAGGGAGAATAGCGGGATTTATAAAACAAACATAAGGCGCTGAATCCGCCAAAGTATTAGTGGCGGACGGGCGCCTTTTTTATTAATGAAGAATAAGAAAATTTAGGGTTGTTTTATTTAATAAGGATAAATAATGAAAGTAAATAGCAGGAAATATTATTTGTGGGGGAAGATTTCTTCTAGTTTACATATGATCGTAAAAGTGTTATTTTTTATTTTTACTTTCACGCTAATTGCAGTTGCAGGCGAAGCGTCTTATATGCTTGTGGTAAATGTAAAACCCAGTGTAATTTATAATGGTGATGTGTGCACAATAACAGCTAAAGTGACAAAATCAGGTTACCCATGTAAATCTATTAACACAACTTTTTATACAGGTGTGCAAGGAGGATATTTTCTTTCAGCGGGAGGAATTCCCATTTCAACTAAATTAAGCTATGTCATTGCTGGAACCAATTCTTCGGGGGAAGCAACCGCTACTTTTACAGCCACAAGAACAGATAAATATAAAATAAACATTGACTGTTGGGGCCGGATCCTGATGTCGGAACGCCATATATTAACTTAAGTAGCTCAGTAGAAGTAATATGCTATTTTAGTTCTTCAAGCGTAATAGGTATACCTGTAAAGGGAACTCAAAGATTAGTTAGAAATGTAAATAGCTTAAATGGAAATCTCTGTTTTTCTGTTAGGGATTTTGAATTACACGGCAGAGGTCCAGATATAAAGCTTACTAGGACCTATAACAGTAAATCTGATGCAATTGGAATATTTGGCAAAGGATGGACCACTAACTATGATATGAAAATTCTTAATCCAAAGCAAACTACATTCTCAATTGGCGATTCTGTTTATCTCTTGAATCAATCTGGCGCTATTCAAGCTTTCAGATGTGTGGCGACAGGACCTACGTTCTATGATGCAAAATTTAAGGCACCCTCGGGCATTTACCTTTGGCTTTCATTAGAGAACAACGGAAATGATTATGTGGTTAAGGATAAATACAGAACAAAATATTATTTTATAAATAATGAGACTAGTTCATCATCATGTAATGGTTATCTAAAAAAAATAAAGGACAAGAACGGCCATGAATTAAATTTATCGTGGTCTTCTTCAAGCGGTTGTCCTGCTCTTAGTTCAATAACAAGTCCAAGTAGAAATAATTTTACTATTAATTTAACTAATAGCCTATATCAATTAGCACGTTCGAATGAGCCTGGTATACCACCTACATACTACAAGATTTCAGTAATCAATAGCATCTCCTTTGAAGGACGGACTTATTGTTACACTTATGAACAAAAAGATCAAAATGTATTATATGCCTGGCCATACCTTTCTGAAGTATGGGTTCAAGAAACTAATAACGCGCAAAAATATTATCATTCCATATATAACGGTTGACGGTTCACCAATATTAAGCAGTGCGATAAGAACAACTTATGGTTATGACCTAAAAGGAAATCCAATAAAGGTTAAGAAATATGCCTCCAATAACCAGTGCTTACAAACAGTTCAATACGAATATGACTGGCTCAATAGAATTGTGTCAAGAATTGAACCTGACCAACAACAAGGTATAGCCAAGACAACAAGATATACTTATTCTTGGGCTTACAATTTAGCTAAAGAAATAATTAGTAAGAATGGAGATGGCATACTAAATCACCTTGATTGTTTTGGTAGAGTAATTACTTGCCAGAATACAAAAGGAGACGGTTCCGAGATAGAGGAATTTAGATACGATGCAAATAATAATGTAATATATACCGCAGGTCCTTACGGAGTAATATCTTATTCTTACAACGATCTTGATAGGTTAATAAATGCGACATATCAATACAAAAACTGCCCTCAGGTGATTATTGGGTATGGTTATGATAAAGTTGGAAATCGCACAGACATGACTCGTTTTTTGGGTGGCTTGGGCGAACATCTCCTCGAGATGGACTACACCTATGATTTTGCTAATCGTCTGACAAGTGCTACCAATTCATTATTCGGCACCGTTGACTATACATATGACAAAGCAAGTAACCGTAAAACAATGACTTACCCAAATAAAGTTGCAAAAATTACATATGATTACGATTCTAAGAACAGAATTATAAACATAACGTATAAAGATAAAAATGGTGCTACGATATCTTTAGTTAATTATGACTATTACAACAATGGTAATCGTGCATCAATGTCCAACGAATTAGGTACTTCGAATTATGAATATGATGGTCTTGACCAAATAACTAAAGTAATCACTCCCAGATGGGGAACACACTCGTATGAATATGACGACTTGGGAAATAGGATTTTATATTCAAGCACAGAATTAGGTATATATGGTGAAACAGTGTTTATCGGTTCCTCAGAAGGTAAGTTATTTTCTTTAAACCGCAAGACAGGGACAAAAGGCTGGGAATATATTGCAAAAGGAACTATTCATTCAACACCTGCTGCAGGAAATGGAATAGTCTGCTTTGGTTGTTCCGATGGTTATTTTTATGCCCTTAATATAAGCGATGGCAGTCTCAAATGGAAATATTACATCGGCAACAGTATCAATTCCTCTCCCGCCATTTCAGGTACCAACGTATATCCGCGCTTGGCATAGCCGCAGACCTTGGCCTGCAATACAAGCTGAACAAGGAAGGTCTGGTTATGGGTCTTGCCCTGCAAAATATGGGCTACGAAGCTCCATTCATTTTAGAAGCAAGCGTTCTGCCTATAAACCTGAAGGTGGGCATATCGAATAGATGCCTGCCTGATAAATCAGAGCAGGGCAAGCCCTGCAGCTACAAATTAATTCTCGCAGCTGACCTGAATTACTCCATCCTTGATTCCATCTGGGCTGTAGGTGCGGGTGTTGAATACTGGGTGCATCCAGTGCTTGCCATAAGGGCAGGATACAAGTATAACAGCGCGATAAACAACACCCTGGGAGCTCTTGCCGGCTTAACCTGCGGTGTCGGCTTCAAGATCGGCATATTGGGCATCGATTACGCCCTCGTTCCTTACGGGGACTTGGGGTATACTCACCGAATTTCGCTCATTGCGAAATTCTAACGCAGTCGAGTGAATGTCCGGCGGAATCCGGTCCCTGCTGCTGTCTTGCGACAGCAAGATGCTGGGACGTCGCTAAACCGTCCCGATTTATTCATCGGGATAGCGACCCTTACGGGGATCTGGGTTATTCACATCGAGTATCGATTATCTCCAGATTTTAAAATGAAAATCCGCTAATTTTTTAAGGCTTGCTAAATTTAGTTTGTAACTGAATTTAGCAGCGTCCCGACCTTTCAAACTATTTAAAACCAGACCGCCTGAAAAGGCGGTTTTTTCTCCCCAAGGGGACTTCGGCTGCGCTTCAGGCTACGCCTCAGCTTGACCCGCCTTGCGAAAATAGGCGAGGTCTTCGTCTCTGAGCTTGAAAGTGGGGTTTTTTCTCCCCAAGGGGACTTCGGCTTCGCCTCAGCTTGACCCGCCTTGCGAAAATAGGCGAGGTCCGCGTCTCTGAGCCCTAAAGTGGGGTTTGCACTTGCTCCCTCGCAGCTCCGATGTAAAATCGGAGCAGGCTGCAGGGATCTGCGTCTTTGGGTTTAAAAGTATGCTTTCTCCTTGACAAACTCGGGTTTTTGATGTATAATAATGTCATATACAAATGACAAATTTACAGAAATTTATCATATAGAAATGGAAAAAGACAAAATTATTGAAATATTGGGCAACTGGAATTTCTGGAACAGGGACCTTGATGCAGGAATCCCACGAGTTAGCTATTTAAGCAAAATGCAGGAAATGGCTGATACCGGAAAAATAATTTCTATTACCGGTGTCAGAAGAAGCGGGAAATCAACCCTGATAAAGCAGATGGCTAAAGCAATAATTATGAAGGGGATAAATAAGGAAAACATCCTGCTTATTAATTTTGAAGAACCCTATTTTGAAAATGCAAACCTTAATATGCTTGTGGAAATATACAATGCCTATTTAGAGATTATAAAACCGACCCAGAAACCATTCCTGTTTCTTGATGAGGTGCAGAACGTAGAAAAATGGGAGAAGTTCGCGAGGAGCATGACCGAGAAAAACGAGGCATTTGTGACAGTTACGGGCTCATCATCAAAATTGTTGAGCAAGGAACTGGCAAGCATACTAACCGGCAGGCAGCTTTATTTTGAAATTTTTCCTTTATCCTTCGGAGAATTTTTAAGTTTCAGCGGAATTGAGATTAAGGACAAGAAGGATATTCCGTTAAATTCACTCAATATAAGGAAGTCATTCAGAAATTACCTATACTGGGGCGGTTTTCCGGAGATTGTTTTAAATAAAAGCGAGGACATCAAGCGCAGGATATTGCTGAGTTATTATGAGGACATTATAAACCGGGACATCATACAGCGATATAAGATAAAGAAGAGCGGCAAGTTAAAAACCCTTGTGCATTTTTATCTGAGCAACCCCTCTTCTTACGCAAGCTTTAATAAGATTTCAAAATTCATTGATTTGCCGGTGGAAACCGTAAGGCGGTTCTCTTCCTATATAGAAGCGTCAAATCTGGTCTTTTTTGTTAAAAGATTTTCCTATTCACTTAAGGAGCAGGAAAACAGCCCGCGGAAGATTTATTGCATTGACAATGGCCTTTCTGAGATAGCAGGTTTTAAATTCTCCGGGAACCTGGGCAGGCTTGCGGAGAACGTTGTTGCGCTGAAACTTAAACGGATGGTTTCCTGGAATCCGGCCATGGAGTTTTACTACTGGAAGAACCATTACGGCGACAAGGAGGTAGATTTCGTTATTAAAGAGGGTAAGTCAGTCAAAAGCCTTATTCAAGTGTGCTGGGATATAGAAGATGCCCGGACAAAAGAAAGAGAGCTGAAGGACCTGGTGAAAGCAATGAATGAGTTCGGCCTTAAAACAGGAATAATTGTGACTGAGGGTTCAGAAGGGACAGAAAAAATAAAAGGCAAAACGATAGTTTATCAGCCGCTGTGGAAATATCTTTTAGAAGAATAAAAGCGAAATAGTGTTTAAGCGTTGAATATTGAATTATTCTCCTGACTTCACCTGTTCATCCTGAGTAACCAGACCGCCTGAAAAGGCGGTTTTTTCTCCCCAAGGGGACTTCGGCTTCGCCTCAGCTTGACCCGCCTTGCGAAAATAGGCGAGGTCCGCGTCTCTGAGCCCTAAAGTGGGGTTTGCACTTGCTCCCTCGCAGCTCCGATGTAAAATCGGAGCAGGCTGCAGGGATCTGCGTCTTTGGGTTTAAAAGTATGCTTTCTCCTTGACAAACTCGGGTTTTTGATGTATAATATACACCACTACTTATGAAGCAATGGAAAATAAACCAAGGAGCATAATAATATGAAAAGGACACAGATCTACATATCAGAAAGGGAGGCGTCAGCCCTGTCAAGCATAGGCGCCATAACGAAGAAGTCCGTAAGCGAGCTCATACGCGGGGCCATTGACCAGCTGTATATAAACGACAGGACCGTGCATTTTGACCAGATAGTCCGCGAGGTAGGCGGCATCTGGAAAAAGAGGAAAGACAACGGCGGGGCATACGAATACGTCAGGGGCCTGCGTTCGGACAGGCGCTCGCAAGCGGCAAAATGAACAAATACCTGATAGACACGGATGTTTTGATCGAACTCCTCAGGGGAAAACAGAAGGTAATTTCCTATCTTGATAACCTTCATAAAGAAGGCAGTGCTTTTTTCTATTCCCCCGTCACAAAAGCGGAGATTTTCCACGGCATCAGAAAGGGCGAGGAGGGAAGGATCAACCTGCTTTTTAGTTCCATGGAATGCGTTCCTGTTACGGACGAGGTCGGGGAAAAGGCGGGTTTATACCTGAAACAGTTCCGGTCCGGTCACAGCACCCAGATGGGAGACGCCATCATCGCCGCGTCTGCTTTTTACGCGGGCGCGGTTCTTGTTACGTGCAATGAAAAGCATTATCCGATGAAAGACATTAAGATTGTCATCCCGGTTAAGCAAACAAAGGCGCGGCTACAGTAAGAAATATATTAGAACAGTAGATATGAAGAGGGCTGAATGAACACAAAGAACCCGCCGGAATTCAAAAAATTGAAGTCGATCGCAGAGCCATTCAAAAAAAGGCTTTATTTTGTCGGCATACTGACCAGGTATCTTAAGGGGGAAGCGGTAAAACCGGTTGTGGTCGGCGGTAACGCCGTAGAATTCTACACGTTCGGAGGTTATGCGACAGGGGATATTGACATCGTGTATCCGGAAACAGAGGCAGCGGGAAGCCTGCTTCGCGGATGGGGATTTAAAAAAGAAGGCAGGCACTGGTTTTCTGAGGATCTGGACATTATGATTGAAATACCTTCTTCCATGCTTGAGCCCGCGGAGAAAAAGAACGTCGTAAAAATTTTGGTGGAAGGGCTGGACGTTTATATAATCGGTATAGAGGATCTTATCGTGGACCGGCTGAATTCTTTTGTATGGTGGAAATACGCCAGAGACGGAGAATGGGCGGCTGAACTGATGGAAATCCACGATAAAAAGATTGACTGGAAATACCTGCGTAAGCGCAGCAGAGAAGAAGGCACGCTCCATGCTTTGGCCAGGCTGAGGAAGAAGAAAAAATGAGAAATTACGGGGATTTTGACAGATACGCAAGGGCAAACAGAAAGAAATATGCCGAGGCAAGAGGAAGGGTGCTTGTCTTGAATATTAAAAAGGACGGCTGCAAGCCGAAAGACGCAGACGAGATGAAGATTCTGCGCATTCTTGCGTCTGCCAGAATGAAACGCTGGCAGAGAGAAGGGAAATTTAAAATAATTGGTCCGCGCGAATACGCGTTAAAAATATTTTAAAGAGGCAAAAATGGACATGCCGCCGCAGTACAACCCGAAGGAAACCGAAGACAGGTGGTACAAATACTGGATGGACAAGGGCTATTTCAGGGCGGACAGCAAAAGCGGAAAAGAGCCTTTCTGCATGGTGATACCTCCGCCCAATATCACAGGTTCCCTTCACATGGGCCACGCGCTCAATAACACCCTGCAGGACATCCTCACCCGCTGGAAAAGAATGAGCGGGTTCAGCGCCCTGTGGCTTCCCGGGACCGACCACGCGGGCATTGCCACCCAGAACGTTATTGAAAGGGAGCTGAAAAAAGAAGGGCTCACCCGCCAGCAGGTTGGAAGAGAAGATTTCATTAAGCGTGTGTGGAAATGGAGGGACAGCACAGGGGGCACCATAATCAACCAGCTGAAGAAGCTGGGCTGTTCGTGCGACTGGTCCAGGACGCGTTTTACAATGGACGAAGGCCTTTCAAAAGCCGTCCAGCAGGTTTTTATAACGCTTTATAACGAAGGACTTATTTACAGGGACACATATATCATAAACTGGTGCCCGAGGTGCCAGACAGCGCTTTCAGACCTGGAAGCAGAGCACCAGGAAGTTGCCGGCCATTTGTATTATGTGAAATATGAACTGATTGGCAATGATATTAGAGTCAAAGTTGCGACGCACGACGCACAGCTTGCCCGCCAATCTTGCTGGGCGGGACGTACGACGCACGACTGTATCACAGTGGCAACCACCCGGCCCGAAACCATCTTCGGGGACGTGGCGATCGCGGTGAACCCGAAAGACAAGCGGTATAAGAATTTTATAGGCAAAAAGGTGCGCGTGCCTGAGCTGTGCGGCGGGAGAGAGATACCTGTTATTGCGGATGATTATGTTGACATCAAGTTCGGGACCGGCTGCCTTAAAATAACGCCGGCGCATGATCCCGCGGATTTCGAGATAGGCCGCAGGCATAAGCTCGAGGCGATAAACGTCATATCCGCTGACGGAAAAATGAACGGGGAAGCGGGGAAATACGCGGGGCTTGACAGGTTCGAGTGCCGCAAGGCCCTTGTCGAGGATCTGAAGAACCAGGGACGCCTGGAGAAGACCGAGGACTACAAATACACGATGGGTTCCTGCTACCGCTGCCACACATATGTTGAACCCTACCTTTCAAAACAGTGGTTTGTGCGGATGAAGGAACTGGCGAAACCCGCTATAAAGGCGGTTAAGGACGGCAAGGTAAGATTCGTGCCGAAGAGCTGGGGAAAGACCTATTATCTGTGGATGGACAATATCAGGGACTGGTGCATTTCAAGGCAGATATGGTGGGGGCACAGGATACCTGTCTGGTACTGTAAAAATGAAAAATGCCCTCCGGTTGTTTCCACCTCACGGCCGGCAAAGTGCCCGGAATGCGGCGGCGCGGAATTTTCGCAGGACGAAGACGTGCTGGACACCTGGTTCAGCTCAGCGCTCTGGCCTTTTTCAACCCTGGGCTGGCCCGATAAAACCGATGACCTCAGATTTTTCTACCCGACAACGGTCCTCTCAACGGCTTTTGACATAATTTTCTTCTGGGTCGCGAGGATGATCATAATGGGGATGCATTTCATGAAAGACGTTCCTTTCAGGACCGTTTACATACACGCGCTCGTGCGCGACCCCGAAGGCCAGAAGATGAGCAAGTCCAGGGGGAATGTCGTGGACCCGCTGGGGATCATGGATGTTTACGGCACGGACGCGCTAAGGTTCACGATGTCATCCCTGGCAGTGAAGGGAAGGGACATATACCTTTCAGAGGAGCGCATACAGGGGTACAGGAATTTCATGAACAAGATATGGAACGCCAGCAGGTTTATACTCATGAACCTTGCTAATAGCTCAATAGCTCAATTGTCCAATAGCTCAATTGTAAAGGAATTATCTTCTAATTCGACGCACGACCCGCTAGGGCGACGCACGACGCACGACGAATTGACGGTGGCTGACAGGTGGATCATGTCGCGCCTGAACCAGGTCACAAAAGAAGTAACAGGCCATCTTGAAAAGTATGATTTTGACAAGGCAAGCCTCGCGCTATACGATTTCTTCTGGCACGAGTTCTGCGACTGGTACCTTGAAATTGCCAAACTACAACTATCAGTGACCAGTGGTCAGTGGCCAGCAGACAGCAAACTGCAGACAGCAGACAATGAAAAGACTGCTCACTACTCACTACTCACCACTCAACACTGTCTTTTCCGGACCCTGGAGCAGAGCTTGCGTTTAATGCATCCGTTCGTGCCGTTTATTACAGAGGAAATATGGCAAACCTTAAAGACAGTGGACAGTGGACAGTGGTCAGTGGACAGTGAAAGCAATAATTCGATGCACGAGAGTATCATGGTGAGCAAATGGCCGGAATACAATAAGAAGGAAACTGACGCAAAGGCAACAGCCCAGATGGAACTGGTAAAAGCGATAGTGTTCGCGGTCAGGAATATCCGTTCAGAGCTGAACATACACCCCGGGGCAAAAATAAAAGCGATTTTTAGTTACACTGCCAAAAAGCCGCTTAAGGCAATTGATATCCTGAACTCGAACGCAGCATACATTAAATGGCTGGCAGGCATAGAAGAGATGAGTGTTGGGGAAGACCTTACGAAACCCAGGCCCGCGGCTGTGGCTGTGGTTAAAGGGATCGAGATCTACATACCGCTTGAAGGGCTGATCGACATCCAGAAGGAAACTGACAGGATAAAGAAGGAGATCGAAAAAGCCGGCAATGACCTGAAGGGCCTAAAGGCAAGGCTCAGGAACAAGGAATTCCTCAAGAAGGCGCCTGAAGAAGTTGTGACTAAAGAGAAAGACAGGAAAATAGAAACAGAAGCGAGGCTGGGCAAGCTGAAGGAAAATCTCAAAATGCTGGCTTGATAATTCTGTTAAATCCCCCTCATTCCCCCTTTACAAAGGGGGATGGAAGGGGGATTTCGCAAACACAAAATGTATATTATAAAGAGAAGGTTTTTATTTTGGGCAGCGTGTTTTATATTTACCGGCTTATCCATCGCAGGAGCGGATGCTTACTATGAGAACCTGACCGGGAAAAAATTCAAGACAACAGGGGAAGTAAGGGGAGTGATGAGCGAGGACGGCATGATTTCCGTCATGATGGAAAGGGAAGACGGGGAATGCATTGTCGTGTACTGGGATAACAGCACCTACAATTCGCTCAAGAGCGTGCTGTCCAGCGGTAACCGGGTATCGGCGGTGGTAAAGGTGGTTGATGGCGGCAGCATAATCGGGGTTTCCGCGGAAAGGTTGGCAAGGATCATAGACACGAAAAAAACCTCGACCTTGCTGGATAAAAACAGGAAGCTGAGCTCGTCGGACCTGCAGGCGATAAACGTTTACGAGAAAACAATAAAATATTTCAATCCCAAACTTACCAGCGCCGAAGTACGGAAGATCTCTTCAAGCATCCTGACTTACAGCAGGCTGCACAACGTAGACCCAAGGCTTGTTGTAGCGGTTATAGCGGTGGAATCGGATTTCAAAATTGACGCCCGCTCTGTCAAGGGTGCCGTGGGCCTGGGCCAGCTTATGCCCCAGACCGCGAAGAGCCTGAAGGTTAACCCGCATATTATAGAAGAAAATATCCGCGGAACCACGTCCTACCTGCGTTTCTGCATGGAGCAGTGGAAGAAATATCCTTACCTCACCGTCCCTCTCGCGCTCGCTGCCTACAACGCAGGGCCTGCGGCAGTCGCCAAGCACGGCGGGATCCCGCCCTATTACGAAACCCAGAACTACGTCATAAGGGTCATGGACCTCTACGCGAAACTCTGTAGCAAATAAAGATTACAGCGATAACTGAACGATTACAGCGATAAAAAATTTAAAGTATTTATCGATGCCATCGATCTTTTAATCGCTGCAATCATTCCAAAGGAAAAAATGAAATTCAAATTAGCTGCGCCATTCAAGCCGGCAGGCGGCCAGCCGGACGCGGTTGAAAAGCTCGTGAAGGGCATCAGCTCCGGCATGAGGTTCCAGACCCTGCTGGGCGTCACGGGTTCGGGCAAGACATACACTCTCGCGAACGTCATAGAAAAGATACAGAAGCCGGTGCTGGTGATGTCCCACAACAAGACCCTGGCCGCTCAGCTCTACAGCGAGTTCTCGTCCTTCTTCCCGGAAAACGCGGTCCGGTATTTCGTTTCCTTCTATGATTACTACCAGCCTGAAGCATACCTTCCCGGTACCGATACCTACATTGAAAAAGACGCGGACCTGAACGAGGAAATAGACCGCCTGAGGCTGCTGGCGACCGAATCCCTGATGGAGAGGGATGATGTGATAATCGTCGCAAGCGTTTCCTGCATCTACAGCCTCGGCTCGCCTTTTGATTACCGCCAGCTCCACATAAAGCTTAAAAAAGGGATGTTCATCTCGAGGGACACGATAGCCAGGAGGCTGGTGGACATCCAGTACCAGCGCAACGAGATAGATTTCCGCAGGGGAAAATTCAGGATGCGCGGGGATACCATTGAAATTTTTCCCGCTTACACAGAAGAGCCTTTGCGCGTGGAGCTTTTCGGCGACGAGATCAAAAGGATATCGGTGATACACCCGGTAAGCGCTGAGATCCTGGAAGAAAGGGAAGAAGCATCCGTATACCCGGCAAAGCACTTCGTGACCACCCGCCCCCAGCTGCAGAGCGCGCTGGGTAACATAAGGAATGAACTGAAAGAAAGGCTTGGGGAGCTGAGAAGCGAAAACAGGCTGGTCGAGGCCCAGCGCCTGGAGCAGAGGGCGAACTACGACCTTGAAATGCTGGAGGAAATAGGGCACTGCTCAGGCATAGAAAATTATTCGGCGCACCTTTCAGGCAGGAAACCGGGAGAACGGCCTTTCTGCCTTATCGACTATTACTGCAAGGAAGGCCTTCCGGCCCAGTTCCTTACGATCATCGACGAATCGCACGTCTCGATCCCGCAGATCGGCGGGATGTATGAGGGGGACAGGTCCAGGAAGGAGACACTTGTTGAATACGGGTTCAGGCTACCGTCATGCCTGGACAACCGCCCTTTAAAGTGGAAGGAATTCGAGGACCTGATAGGCCAGACAGTGTTCGTTTCGGCAACGCCGGGCCAGTACGAGCTCAAGAACAGCAAACAGGTTGTGGAGCTGGTGATCCGCCCGACATTCCTGGTAGACCCTCCGGTCTCGGTCAGGCCGGTAAAGAACCAGGTTGACGACCTGATAGCGGAGATCAGAAAAAGGGTGGAGAAAAAACAGAGGGTGCTTGTAACCACGCTCACAAAGAAGATGGCAGAGGACCTTACGGATTATCTCAGGGACCTGGACATTAAAGTGAAATATCTGCACTCGGAAGTCGAGACACTGGACAGGATAGAGATCCTGAGGGACCTGCGCCTGGGCAAGTTCGACTGCCTTATCGGAATAAATCTTCTGCGGGAAGGCCTGGACCTTCCGGAGGTCGCCTGCGTCGCCATACTGGACGCTGACAAGGAAGGATTTTTGCACAGCATTAATTCCCTGATACAGATAAGCGGCCGCACGGCGCGCAACATCGACGGCGAAGTGATAATGTACGCGGACAGGATGACGTCCGGCATCAGGGGCGCGGTCAGCGAGATGGAAAGGCGCAGGAAAGTCCAGCTGGAATACAACAGGGAGCACGGCATCACCCCCAGGTCCATCTACAAGACGCAGGAAGAAATACTTGAGGCGACTAAAATAGCGTCGTTCGTAAGGGAAAAGGACGCGGTTGAGCTGGGCCTGGGCGGCAAGACCGGCCTTATCAAGAAAGGCGAGATATTAAGGTTCCTTTATAAAGAGATGGGACGCCACGCCGCAAAACTCGAATTTGAAAAAGCCGCGAAGGTAAGGGACGAGATCAGGAAGATTTCCGGGGATACGCCCAACCCGGTCTATTTCAAGCTAAAAAAATAGGGGTCAGACTTTCAATTTTTTCAAATTTACCATCCATAATTACGACCATTTTGACTTTTCCATTAATTTATGCTATAATATTAATTCAAGGATTTAATGAAGAAAGAATTCAGAAACAAGAAATTGGGGATTTATCAGAATGGCAGTTCTTTGCCGCGCTGCTACTGGAGAAAGTGCGGAAGGAAGAAAGCACCTTCTGTATTGATAAAGTGCGGGGACTGTGATGAAAAAGTAGAGATTTATTATGATAAATATGGAATTGAAATTAATGGCATAAATGCTTCCGTAGAATGGTGGAAAGGATTTTTTGATTATATTTTCAATAAATCGCAGTGAGGACTAATTGAAAATTTACCTTGATGTCTGCTGCCTGAACAGACCCTTTGATGAACCTGCTTCTGATAGGATTCGTCTTGAAGCAGAAGCAGTTCTATCAATTCTTAACCGTGGAGAATCAGGAAAATTAATTTTATTAGGGAGCGAACTGATAGATTTCGAGATTTCTAAAATTCCTGACCAGGAAAGAAAACAAAAAGTTGTTATTTTGTCTTCCATTCTGCAATCTAACATTCTTGTTAATGAAGACATAGAGAAACGTGCATCTGAACTTGGGAATCTTGGATTTAAGCCTTTTGATGCTTTGCATATTGCCTGTGCTGAGGATGGTAAAGCCGACTTTCTACTGACTACAGACGATGAATTGTTATATAAGGCCTTACAAAATATTAAAAGACTTAAGGTAAAGATAGCAAATCCTGTTGAATTTGTAATGGAGGTGATAAAAAATGAAAGTTGAAACTATGAGCCCTGAGAGCATAAGAAAAAAGGGACTTGAAGCCTTGGTAAAGGTTTTGGGACCTGTAGGGATGGTTCGTTTTCTTCAACATTTTGAAGTTGGCATAGGAAACTATACCAGAGATAAAAAATATTGGTTGAAAGGAATAGATATTCAAGAGATTATAAAGGGACTAAAGAGAAAAGAATAGAAGCGGTGGCCAATCCTTAGATTATAAAAAACAGTTCATAAGGAGAAAGGAAAATAGAAAATAAGGCCCTTTTGGTTATATTCGCGGTTGGGTTGGTGTTTGCATCCTTCATATGGAGCAAGGCATCTGCTATTGGCGCAGAAACAAAAGCGGTACTTGCAGGAATTCAGAAAATGAAAATACCCGAGGAATTTCGTTCCAAATATGGTGGACAGGAAAGTTGGCTGGGGAATAAACTTGCGGAATTGAGAGGAGAAAAGCAAGCTGGTGGCGGAACCCTGAAATTCCGTGCCTAAATAGTCCTGGCGCATCCCGCTTTTATCTCCGGGGTGCCCCTGGACGTTCTCTTTAAGATGGTTGACGCATTTAAAGAATTGGGAGTTGATGGCGTGGATATTAACCCGGGTTTTGAACCGTGGCTTCATCCGGAATTGAACAAGGAAGACCTGAACAAATACGATGCATTGATCGAATATATCAAGAAAAATGATCTTGAGGTATGGCTAGCTTATCACTGCGGAGTTGACCCAGAAGCGATAAAGGATTGGGACTGGGAAAAATATAAAAAAGTTGAACTTGCCACCCTGAAAACCTGGGTAGAGCGTTACCATCCCGCGGGGATCAATGTTGTACACGAAATAACTACAATGGAAAGCCGGTGGCGTAAAAGTGTCAGCATTGAAGAGTGGGCCCGGCTGGTGGAAGAGGGATGCAGGCTGATAAAAAACCTTGATCCCGGAATATTGACCGGAGCCGGGGGATTGCCGTATGAAAAAGAGATGGAGTGTTTGCGAAAATATCTGAACGTGAAGGAATTAGATTTTGTACGTCTGAATATATATGACCAGTGGTTCCACACGTTCAATAATTACGAAACTATGATTAAATGGGCAAAGAACGCGGGCAAGAAAGTGTATATTGGAGAGGCCTGGAGAAACGCGGCCTTCCCTGAGCCCGGGAATGTTTTTCCGTTGTTCTGGGAGCCCCTTGATATCAAGTTCCTTGAAGCTGTCACATTATACGCAGGAACAAGAGAAATAGAAGCGGTCTGTTTCTGGTGGACAAATTTATTTTTTAAATACCAGGATCCGGACCAGCCAACGAAGGAATATTTTAAAGCAGTATATCAGGCAATTCATGACGGCAAGCGCACGTCTGTTTATCGGGCCCTTGGAGAAATTATCAAAGCAGAACGCAGGTAATGAGTAGCTCAGATCCTAATGGTGCAGATCAAAAAGGAAGCCGCAAGTGAGCAGGGACAGGAAACCGTTACTTCTTTACCTGGCGCGCAGGAAAGACCCCCATAAAGAATTGGTTGCTGCCGCCCTCTCCTGGATGGCCGAAGAAGCAGGCTGCCTCTTTGAGGCATACTTTCCCGGTTACAGCACAGGGGCGCACTATCCCTATCCCTGGCACTTTCACTCACACCACGGAGAAAGGTACGGGGTAGGGCCCTTCCAGGGAGAAGGTCATGCAGAGCAGTTCTATTTTTTATCCAAGATCTTTGACCTGACCGTGATAAGAACGGAAGAATGCCTGCGGTTTGCTTATGAAAGCAGTCTTTTTTCTCTTCCGGAAATAACAGAGAAGGAAGATAACCCCCTGTGTCTTTTAGAAAAGGCGAGGAATTATCTTAAGACTTCTAATCCTCAGAAAATTATTGTCTTGGGAGAAAAAACCGGTCTCAGGATAGAACCTTATGTTTATCCTGAGATTTTCTTTGCTTCTGCCTGGGGGGTGAAAGTTCCCGCGCTTCTGAGTAATTCAGAATCCATCCTTAAAAATTATGGTCCTATTATTTATGGGCTTTACTTAAGTCCTGACGAAGAAGATTCGCTTAAGGAAAAAGGATTCAGGACAGAAACTATCGATAAGGTTGCCGCAGGAGAATCCTATGCCGAACTAACTGTGAGAATAGCTGAAAGGTGGAAAGGGAAGGCAAAGGCAGTGGCTTATGCTGATCCCTACCAGGCAGAGCATTACGTTCCTTTTAACTGCCAGGAAAAAATACTGGCTTTATTTAATAAGGATATAATGGATTGCGTCCCTCCCGGTCCCGGGTCAGACTGTGATATGAAACGATTGGAGGAGATAGAGCGGGGATTTAAGGATAAGGTAGCGTATTTTGCCGGACTTCTTCCAAGCAAGATAGTTTACGGAAGGCAGGCAACCGACAACCTGATCACGGACCTGTCAAGGTATGGTTTTATATTCCCTGTTTTTGACCCGCACCGCCCCCTTTTCCCGATAAAAAGAAAGATCGCTCCCCAAAGACTGCCGGGAAGCGAAAATTCTCTTTTTACCGCTCAAAGAGACCAGGAGAATATAAGAACAGAAATTATTAAAGCCAATAAGATCCCTGTGGCTTTTTTGACTTACTCTGCTGATTTAAGGCATATCTCCGGTCTGAGGAATTTCTTTGAAGCGATCGCCCTGAGAAAAGTGCCCTGTGGCTTAACCCTGAACGCTTTCTGGTTTATCCATCATCCTGAGTGGCTGCAGGAACTCTTCATCCCTCTTGACCAGGGAGGGGTTTTCCCTTTAGTAGAACCTCTTCTCGGCAGTGCCGGCTGGGGATTGTGCTGCGCGGCTGAAGGCTACGTAGAAAAAGATACTCTGAAGCCCCTGCTCGTTTCTGCCTTGAAAGCAATAGAGGGGTATACGGGAAAAGAGAATCTGCCCATAGGCCTTTATCCTTTCCAGGATGCCAACCCTGAGTATACAGGCCAAGCCGAACCGCTTTTCTCTGCTTATAAGGAAGCAGGGCTTAGATTCTGCTTCACTCAGAAAGACTACAACACTTTTCCCCATATAGTTTATCAGGAAGATGATTTTGTGGCTTTAAACCAGCCCCTGACTTTCTTCCTCGGCGAGTTTTTTCAGAACCCCGTAAAAGAAGTGCAGCGCTGGGAGCAGGAAATCGTCAAATCGGGCAGGACGGGGTATATTACCGCTGTTTTTGATTTTCCTTTGTGGTTCCAGTCCCCGTATATCCTGGATATGGGGCAGAGGCTGCTTTTTTTAATTGACTATGTAAAAGGGGGAGGAGATTCAGGCAGATTAATTCCCGTGCATCCCGGCGAGTTGGCCGAGTATGCAAGAATGGCCGAACTTTCCAAATGATTAAAAGGAGGCAGGCAAATGGCAGAAGAACCCAGAATAATCATTCCTTCTGAAGCGCCGGGGAGGAAGACAAGCGGAGGCGGAGACCTGAAATTTTTCCTGCAAAAGGAAGACGGGCTTACCTGCGGGACATTTACCATGCAGCCGGGGGACAGGTTAAGCAAGAACGTGATGGCCCATCCCGGAGACGAACTTTACTATGTCCTGAAGGGCCCGGCCTATTGCGACCTGCCGGATTATGACAATAAGCGGGTTGAGATCCGGGAAGGGCAGGCATTTCTTATACCCGCGGGCACCAAGCATATACCGAACAATATCCCCGGAAAGCGTGAGGCGGTAGTCTTTTATATGTGCACCAAGTGGCCATAATGAATTTAGCCGTCAAATCGGAGGCAATAAGAATGAGTATGAGGAAAGTAAAATTAGGGATTGTGGGGTGCGGGTGGGGCTCGCGGGACCTCTATGGGTCGTTCTTCAGATATCTTGAGAACGGGGAGCTGGTAGCCGCGGCGGACGCAGATGAAAAGAGCGCCAGGGCATACCAGGAACAGACAGGGTGCAAGAGGATCTATACTGACCTTGGTTCCCTGCTAAAGGATAAAGAGGTGGAAGCGGTTATGGTCCTGACTCCGCCCAGCGTTCACTGCAAACAGGTAGAGCAGATAGCAGAAGCAGGAAAGCACGTTTACTGCGAGAAGCCGATGGCAATAACCGTCGAAGAGGCGGATGAAATGACCTCAGCGTGCAGGAAGAATAAAGTTAAGCTGCAGATAGCGTTCATGAAAAGGTTCAACCCGTCTTTTCTTCTCTGTAAAAAGCTTATTGAGGAGGGCAGGCTCGGAGACGTTTTTGAGATGCGAGCGATATGGGACAACGCCCGCGCGTATGCTTCCGCTGAGAATTACCGCCACCGGCTTCCGGGCGGAGGCTACCTTCAGGAGGATGGCTCCCATCCTCTTGACGTGTGCAGGTGGTGGATGGGGGAAGTGAAGGAGGTCAGCGGCAACGCAATGCTCGTGATGTCAGACAGGATTGAAAATGATGATGTGGCTTGCGTGATCATGAAGCACAAAAGCGGCGCGATGAGTACCCTGCACATAACAATGCTGACGCACCGCAGGGGGCTTGAATCCTACGAGGTGTTCGGCACAAAAGGAACGCTTTTAATGGAATGGCCGTATCACAGCACCCATACGCTTGAGCCCGCGATCATTAAGCTCTATGAAAAATCCAGCAAGGTCACGGATTTAACGCTTTCCACATCCTGGAGCCCGCAAAAAGAAATGGAAAAGAGCTGGCAGTATCTGAACGAGCTGAGGTATTTCTGCGGCTGCGTTATAAATAACAGAGAACCGTCCGTGACCGGGAAGGACGGACGGGCGGTTGTCGAGATCGTGAACGCCGCGTACCTGTCCTCGCAGAAAGGTATTAAAGTGAAGCTGCCGCTAGAAAAATCGCCGGACATCACGAAATTTTTTAAGGAGCTGCGCAAGTCCTCCAAATGGAAGATCGGAAAGGACCTTTGGGGCAGCCGGTATTAAAAAAGGAGCATGAATAGATGAAGGAAGAAATGAAGATCCAGGGTATAGGAAATGAAAAATTAAAAATAGTCTGGAATGAACACCTCGGAGAATATAAGTCAAGGGTTGGCGGAGGAATTTTCTATAAGGATAAAGAATGGCGAAAAATAGCGGATATGGCTGAGGGGAACGCCGTAATTTATCTTCCTGGCAAGAATCAGTATCTTTCAGTAAACCCGACAGGATGTTCAGTAAAGGAGGGAAACGGCTGGAAGAAAATCATTCTGGAGCTGCCTGTTCTAAAAATGGGGGAGATTGAATGGAAAATAGAGGAAGAATGGGCTGTCAGGGACGGAGACAATAAACTCGGCTGGCTGTTTAAATTTACTCCATCCGGAGAGGTAAAAGAAAAATGCTATGTCGGCACAAATTTTAATATTTTCCCGGATATATGGCGCCTGAATGCCCTTCCGTCCTGCTGCGGATATTCCGGGAAAATATGCTACGCTGTCTATCCCGAGGTCTCCCGGCCCTGGTGGATGAGGCTGGAGGGCCCGAAGATCATCGCGAACGTCCACTATCCTTTTACTTATAAACCCTCGCGGAAGGCGAAAGGCCCGGAGCCTGTTGCCCTGCAGGGATTTTTTCTCACAGATGAACTGATGCCCGCGGAATTAAGCAAATTTTTACGGGATTATTTTCAGCCCCGGCCTCATAGATCAAGAAATGCATATAAGGAAGTAATTTCTGCCTGCATGACGATGCTCAACAGAAGTTATGCCGCCGCAAGGGAAGAATACCCTTTTACGGGGGATGAGGGAGCTTTTATTGACTTGAGGAATAAAAAAGAATGGATGCACCATCGCAACAAATCAACTTTTGGGGCAGGGTTCAGCTGCGGCTACAGCGGAGACGCGATTATCCCCCTTATTGAACATTTTAAAAGATCAGGGGACAGGGATGCCGTTAACATGGCTCAGGGAATAACAAACTGGATCGTGAATAACCTCCAGGCAGATTATGGCGGATATTATTTGATTTACGATATGGGGGCAAAGGAAGGAATGGACTTTATCGGAGAAGATTATACTTATCCCTGTCACATAGCAAAGATGACGATTAATATCCTCTCCGCATACGAATATTTTAAAAATGCATCTTACAAGGGATCGGGTTTGAAAGCCTGCGATTGGCTTTTGAGCTTGCAGGAAAAGGATGGAGGAATTCCCTGGAAGGTAATAGCAAGCACAGGCGGACAGGATGGAACAAAGGCGTATGCTGCCAGCAGCGGCTGGATCATTGCCTGCTGGGTAAAGGCTTATGAGATCACGGGAAAAGAAAAATACCTCAGGGCTTCAGAGAGGCTGGCAGAATGGCTTAAAGAAGATTTTATCCGGAATTATCATTACGCCGGATACATTACTGATGACAAACCAAGCGACGGGTTCGATCGCTGGGAAACCCCGAGTTCTCCGGCAGCTTCCTGTGTTATTGAAGGATTGTGCGCTCTTCACAGGGCCTCCAGGAAAAAGAAATACCTGCAGTGGGCGATTCAGGCCGGATATTTCAGCGCCCTCTGGCAGTGGTTATGGGAGCCCGCGGATGGATTGGGAGTAAGGATCAAAGGCACAACCCAGGCATCCGGGGGCATGCAATACACGATCGATCAGACCCTCGGCACTGAATTACCGAACGTTCTTGACGGATACCTCAACTTGTATGAATTAACCGGGGATGAGTTCTGGCTGAATGCGGCAAAGATGGGGATCAGCAGGATGGAAGACGATATTGTAATGGACAAAAATGACCCCAGGTACGGAGGAATAAAGGAAGGCTGGAACCTGAATGAAGACGCGGAAATTTCCGGCTTCAAGGATGACCCGCACATAAATGTTTCCGGGGTGGCTTATTTCATAAATAATATTGAAAGGATGGTAACTCTAAAAGAAGGCCGCCCGGTCAGGCCCGCGGAGATCAGATAACCGCGTATAACGATACCGATTTCCAGAACGCCGGTTTTGAAAAATCACCAGCCGGCGTTTTTTATTTGTAAAAGTTGACTTTTCTTGATAAAAGTTTGACTTTTTTCAATGTATGATATATAATATATAGCTGTATAATTATATAAAAATATTATATGATAAAGTCTAATAAATATAAAATGACAAAGCTTCAGGGAATAGGTAAAAAAGAACTGGAAGAGAAGATCAGGCAGGCGTACGGCCTGCTTTCGCCATGCAGGCTTTGCCCGCGCGCCTGCGGGACAGACCGCCTGAAAAACAAAAAGGGATACTGCAAGGCAGGATTGCTTCCCGAGATAGCAAGCTATCACGCGCACCACGGGGAAGAGCCGCCGATCTCAGGCTTTAAAGGTTCGGGCACTATTTTTTTCAGCCACTGCAGCCTGCGCTGCGTTTTCTGCCAGAATTATTCCCTGAGCCAGCTGGGCGAGGGCGCGGAAGTCACCATACAGGAGCTGGCGGAGATCATGCTCAAGCTCCAGGGAATGGGCTGCCACAACATCAATTTCGTGACCCCGACGCATTACACCGCGCAGATCCTCGCGGCGCTCGCAGCCGCAAAGGACAAAGGCCTGGGAATCCCGCTTGTTTACAACTGCGGCGGTTATGAATCGGTTGAGACGCTGAAAATACTGGACGGGGTCATTGATATATATATGCCTGATTTCAAATACGGGGATAACGCCCCGGCCAAAAAATACTCGGGCGCGGAAGACTACGCGGAACGGGCAAAAGAAGCGCACAGGGAAATGTATAAGCAGGTTGGAGGCTTGAAAGCCGAAGGCGGGATCGCCGTTAGCGGTTTGCTGATCCGCCATCTTGTTTTACCGAACCGCCTCGCCTCAAGCGAAAAAGTGTTTGAGTTCATCGCGAAAGAACTTTCCCCGGACATGGCGGTCAACATTATGGCGCAATACTATCCAGCCCATCTGGCAAATAAATATGATGAAATAAACAGGCTCCCCGCGGTAAACGAATACACGGAGGCTTTGCGGGCCGCGAAGTCCGCGGGTCTTAACCAGGGCTGGCGCCAGACAACCGGTACGCTCGCGCGCGAAAAGATCCCCGAGTGGAAGGACAGCCTGAAAGACAGCTGACAAGCTTAAAAGCTTACAAGTTAACAAGCTGACAAGCTTATAAGTTTAAGATATTATTTACCTGTAAGCTTATGGACTTGTAAGCTGTTTTGCGCGTAACTTTAAGAGGAAAAATGCAGACTAATGAAATTACTGCAACGCAGAAATTACTGAATATCGGAATGGCGCTTACTGTATTTTTATCGCTGTTTGGGGTGATGTTCTTCATCCTTGTGGACAACAACGAGGACCTGGTGCGGGTCGCGTCCGTGCAGGTGCTGGTCCTTGTTATGGCGGTTCTGTGGCTGGCAAGAAAACTATGGAAGGGAGATCCCGGGTTCGCGAAGACCCCTCTCAACCTGCCGATAATAGCGTTCTTCTGCGCCGGGCTTATTTCCCTGGTAAAGGCGGTCAACCCGTACCAGGGCCTATCCGAGCTTCTCACTCTCTCCGCTTATTTTGTATTGTTTTTTCTGATAGTCAATAATTTTAACAACGAGTCTTCTGTTAACAATTTTCTGACAACAATTCTTATTTTAACGGTAATTGTTTCAGCGCACAGCATCTGCCAGTACCTTCACCTGGATTTCCTGTGGTTCATGTTCCCGCCTGACGCGTCCTCGGCAAGGGTTTCCTCCGTGTTCGGGAACGCGGATTTCCTGGGCGGGTACCTTGCCATGGTTTTCCCGATTGCGTTCCTGCTCTTCCTTTTCAGGAAGAGGAAGACCTTTTACGGCATTGCTTCAGCCCTGATATTCACGAGCCTTATCCTTACCTTCACGCGCAGCGCGTGGGTCTCATGGGGCCTGTCGCTCTGTTTCATGCTTGCGATCCTGGCTGTTTTCCGGCCGGATGTGATAAAGCGCAACGCCGGGCTGCTCGCTGGCAGTATTGTCTGCTTCGTTGTTTTCGCGGTAATACTCAATTACGCCAGGGGTGGCGCCATTTTTTCGCGGCTTGCGGCAATTTTCAACTGGAAGGAATACAGCGTGCAGGTAAGGTTCAACCTGTGGCGCACCGCTCTGGGTGTGTTCAAGAAAAGCCCGTTGATCGGCATCGGCTTTGATAATTTCAAGATTGTGGCGCAGGGCTGCAGGATACACAACGAGTACCTGCAGATACTTGCTGAAACCGGGATACTGGGGCTGGGAATTTTCATATGGGTTATTTTCGCCTATTTCAGACAAGGTTTCAAAAGCCTTAAAGTCCTGACTCCCTACAGGCAGGTCCTTGTCATTGCTTTTATGTCCTCCGCGGTTGCCTTCCTCGCGGACAGCCTTTTCTGCTTCCCGCTGCACAGGGTATCGCACAACGTGCTGTTCTGGGGTTTGGCAGGAATGACGGTAGCTCTGAGCAGAATAGAGTCAGAGAGTCCCGCCTCATCGGCGGGTCGCCGAAGTGGCGACAACGTGTCAGAGCCAGAAGCCAATTCAAATAATCCAGGATCCAGGATCCAGGATCCAGGATCAAAACCGCACGCAGGCGTTTGGGGAAAGGTGCTGGCAATTGCGGTGGTTGCGGGAGCGGCATTCGCTGTTTTCATTGTCGCGCGGAACTTTATAGGGGTGTATTTCTACCAGAAGGGCTTTGAGATGAACCAGTATGCTGACAGGAGCCCTGAAGTGCGGCAGAAAACGATCCAGGCATTTGAAAGGGCCGCAAAGCTCGCGCCGTTCCACTACCAGATACAGCACGACTGGGCTGTTGTGGCGATTGAATCCGGGGACCTGAAAAAGGGAATAAAAGCGATGAAGTGGTCTGAAAAGCTTTACCCGGGCAAGCTGCCTGACCTGCGTCTTCACCTGGGCCTGCTGTATTACGAAACAGGCAGGTTTGATGACGCGGAAAAGACCTGGAAGGAAACAATAGACAAATTCCCGGATTGCGCGCAGGCGTATTTCTACCTGGGCGGGTTCTTCATAAACAGGAACCAGCTGGACGAAGGGGTAAAGATGTGCAGGCGGGCGTCCGAGCTTGACCCCGGCAACCTTGAGTATTACAGGGTGCTTGCGAAGGTATATTACAGGACGGGTGAACTGAAAGCAGCGAAGGAAACAGTGAGCAGGGGGCTTGCGGCTGCGCCGAATGATGTTGAATTGCAGAAAATGGATAAGGCATTAAGGTAGCCGCAACCTTCAGGTTGCGTTCACGCAGGCTAAAGCCTGCGGCTACCAATTTAAAACGAGGAAAATGAATGGAAGAAATAAAAGGTTCGAGGCAGAGCAAAATAATCGCGGCAGGCCTGCTGTTCATCATATTTTTCGCATCCGCGGGGCTGGTGTTCTGGAGGCTTATAAAGGACAACGATGACCTGGCGCGGGTTATTTTCGTGCAGGTGATCGCCCTTATTCTTTTTATGGTCTGGGTTACAAAAGAGGGCGGCATAAAATTCAGGAAAAACCCGCTGAACCTGCCTGTTCTGCTGTATGCCGGCGCGAACGCGGTCGCGCTGTTTGCCACTTCGAATATTTACGAGAGCCTGACCGCTATGCTGAAGATCGTTATTTACTGCCTGATCTTTTTTCTCGCGGCGAACAACCTGAAAACAAAGGATGCGGAAAGGTCTTCCGTAACCGTTGTGATCATGGGTTTTGTGATCGCAGTCATAGGCCTCCTGCAGTATTTCGGCCTTGACTGGTTCAGGTTCCTGTATTCTGCCGCACCTACGAACCGCGTGTTCTCGATACTGGGCAATCCCGATTTCCTCGGGGGTTTCCTGGCGCTGGTGCTTCCGCTTTCCCTCGTCCTGGTGCTGAATTTCGGGTTCAAGGGAAGGGAAGGGATCTTCGGTTCGATCTCTTTTGCCGTGATACTCCTCTGCCTGCTCCTGACAGCGACCCGCAGCGCGCTCATCGCGTTCATCGGTTCCCTTATCTTCCTCAGCATAATCGTTTTGCTGCAGAAAGGGATGAAAAACCTTAAAAAGAGATGGATCTTTATGCTGGTCTTTTCGGTTGTCATAGTCCTGATCCTCGGGTTTTCCGGCAGGGGCAGGGTCAAGAGCTTCCTATTCAGGTTCGCTTCTGTTTTAAGCCCGCAGACGCTCAAAACAGACGGCGCTGTGCAGTATAGATTAGCCATATGGAAAACAAGCCTGCTTATGTTCAAAGAACATCCGGTAGCCGGCGTCGGCACAGGGGTTTTCAAGCTCCATTACCCGTTTTACCAGGCGAAGCTGCGCCAGGCGGATCCGTTGATCCCGTTTTCCTCCTCGCAGGAGTCGCGCGTTCACAATGAATATCTTCAGGCGCTTGCCGAGACAGGGGTCATCGGGATCGCGGGCTTTTTCTGGCTTGCGGTATGCGCGATATTCTACGGGGTAAAATACATAGCCGGCGCGAAGGAGCCGAGGCAGCGGATCTTTCTTATCGGGCTGGTATCAGGCGCGTCAGTTGTGCTGCTGGACAGCGTTTTCGCTTTTCCTTTCCACCTTACTTCGCACGCGACTCTTTTCTGGCTGTTCCTGGGGTTGATAGTAGTGATCGGTGAGAGCGCTGGAACTCAGATTTCCGCAAAAGATGCGGGTAAACCCGCGGGGCAGGAACCGGTTAAACAGAGATCAAAGATAAAGAAGAAGATGATCGTCAGCAGGCGTTCCTGGGAACTGATATCGGTCGCGTGGGTCGCTTCCGCAGTCCTGATAATACTTATACTGCGTTCTTTTTTCGGCGCGTTCTATTACAAGCAGGGCATAGTATACGGCAACAACCAGATGGACCAGCAGTCGATCGAAAGCTACAAACGGGCGATAAAGCTTTCACCCTATGACCCGGAGATACATTTCACCTGGGGATATATCTGCCTGAACAGCGGTATGATAGACGACGGCCTGGCTGAATTCAAACTCGTGGAAAAACTCTACCCGTGGAACGAGGACAACCTCCTCAACCTGGGAGTGGTTTATAACAACAAGAGGGAACCTGGAAAAGCGCTTGATTATTTCAGGAAGGCGATAATGCTGAACCCCGGGATAGGCGCGGCGTATTTCAACGTGGCTGGGATATACCTGAATTACTACAGCAACTCGCCCTGGGCGAAAGAAGAGGCGGTGAACTACTGCAGGAAAGCCGTTGAAATAGAACCGTCTAACAGTTATTACAGGGAAGTGCTGGAGAAGCTGATAAAAGAGTAATTATGAATTATGAGTTATGAATTATGAGTCAACAGCAAGGATTTTTAATTAATATTTTCTTAAATATTATTTCTTAACATCTTTTCATAACATTTTCACCTAACAGATTAACACGCAACCCGCCAACACGTAACAGTTTTTTACAGGAGGCAGACGTGACCTGCAAGGAGAGAGTAAAGAAAGCGATCGCGCATGAACAGACCGATATCGTACCCTACCAGATAGGGTTTACTATTCCGGTATACAAATCGATGCAGGAATATTACAAAGATCCCGGGTTTGAAGCCGGGATAGGCAACCATCTCGCGGGTGTTGAGGCGGCCCTGAAATGGACAGAGGCAAAACCGGATTTCTTGCAGGACGCGTTCGGCGTTATCTGGGACAAGAGCGTTGACAAGGATATAGGTGTTGTGAGCAACGCGGTCATAGCGTCTAAAAAAGACCTTGACAGTTACAGATTCCCCGACACGCGCGGCAAGGACCTTTACGCGCACATCCCGGCCGCGATCAATTCCTGCAAGGACTTTTTCATTCTGGGGAACATCGGCTTTTCCCTTTTTGAGCGCGCCTGGACAATGCGGGGTATGGAAAACCTGCTTATGGACATGGTAACGGACGAAGGATTTGTTGACGCGCTGCTGGACAGGATACTGGAATTCAACTTAAGCCTGGTCGAAGAGCAGGTGAAATTCCCGCTTGACGGTTTCATGTTCGGGGATGATTGGGGGCAGCAGCATGGGCTGATAACAGGCCCGAAACTCTGGCGGAGGTTTATAAAGCCCAGGATAGCGAAGATGTACGCGAGAGTGCACCGGGCAGGGCTTCCGGTCTGGATACACTCCTGCGGGGATGTGGACGAGCTGTTCCCTGACCTGATAGAGGCAGGCCTGGACGTTTTCAACCCGTTCCAGCCGGAGGTCATGGATGTTTACGAGATGAAAAAGAAGTTCGGCGGCAAGCTGTCTTTCTACGGTGGATTGAGCACGCAGAAGATCCTTCCTTACGGCACTCCTGACGACGTGCGCAGGGAAACAAAGAAACTTATGAAGGAAATAGGAAGGGACGGCGGATATATACTGGCGCCAGCCCACTCCATACCCAGGGGCACGCCGCCAGAGAACATAGCCGCACTTATCGAAACAGTTAATAAACAATAAGCGTGTCAGCGTGTCAGCGTGTCAACGTTTTAATCTGTGTAATCTCGTTTTTGAAATCTGTGTAATCAATAAAAGGAGAAATATGATTTCGACACCGCTGGTAAAGAGAATAATATGGATGGCGCTGAAAGAGGATATCGGCGCGGGTGACGTTACAACCAATTCGCTTGTCCCGAAGGGCGCGAAAGCAAGGGCCCGCCTCTACGCGCGCGAAGACGGCATTATCGCGGGCCTGGATATCGCTATCGATATATTCCGCCACCTTGACGGGAATATAAAGGCTGAAAAATTCGTGGAAGACGGCGCGAAGGTGAGAAAAAACCAGCCGCTTGCCGAGATCAGGGGAAGCACAAGAGCGCTGCTTTCAGGGGAACGCACCGCGCTTAATTTTCTCCAGAGCCTGTCAGGCGTGGCAACGCTTACAGGCAAATACGTTGACGTGGTAAAGCCCTGCAGGGTGAAGATATTGACCACCCGCAAGACGACTCCGCTTCTCCGCATACTTGATAAATACGCCGTAAGGGTGGGGAAAGGGCATAACCACAGGATGGGGTTGTATGACATGGCCATGGTAAAGGACAATCACCTTAAAATACAAATGCAAAATGCAAAATGTAAAATGAAAAATGTAAAAGTAACGGATATTGTCAAAACACTGAGAAGAAAGATACCGAAAGGGATGAGGATAGAAGTAGAGGCGAAGAATATAAGGGAAGTAAGAGCGGCGCTGGAATCCGGGGCGGATATAATAATGCTGGATAACATGCATACGCGGGTGATGAGGAAAGCGGTGAATCTTATCCACCGGTCCTTCGGCTCACACGGGCACGTAAGGCCGATGATCGAGGCGAGCGGGAATGTCGGGCTGCACAACGTGAAGACGATCGCAAAGACGGGGGTTGACTGGATCTCGATAGGCAGGCTTACCCATTCAGCGCCGGCACTGGATATTTCCCTGGAAATAGTTTAAAACAGATGCTGGATACTGGATCCTAGATCCTAGATGAAGGAATTTTATTTAAATTGATTCCTTGATCCAGCATCCAGGATCTAGTGTGGTGTTACATAAATCCCTTGACATTTGATTCTGCTTTGAGTTGTCATTGCGAGCGACCAAAGGGAGCGTGGCAATCTCGATTTTTAGGTCGAGATTGCTTCGTCGTTAACACTCCTCGCAATGACAGCCCAAATGTAAAGATCTGTTAGAGACACCACACTAGCATCCAGGATCAGCAGTGAACGATATGCGATAGGCGATATGCGACAAGCGAAATTAGAGATATTATTTCTGGGGACGGCTGCTGCCGAGGGATGGCCCGGGATCTTCTGCGAATGCGAGCCCTGCAGGAAGGCAAGGAAGCTGGGCGGGAAGAACATACGCATGAGGTCTTCCGTGCTGATCGGGGACACGTGCAAGGTGGACCTGCCTCCTGATGTCTACGCGCAGATGATCCGCGGGAAACTTGATTTTTCAAAACTCGAGCGCCTTTTTATCACGCACGAGCATTCAGACCACTTTTGCCCGTCAGAGCTGGGTTACAGGTTCAAGCCGTTCGCGCATATTGACAGCGGCAGGATCCTTGATGTTTACGGCAATTCAAGCGTTGCCCGCCAGCTCGGATCCGCGAAAGAAGTAATGGATAAAAGCAATATCCGCGTTCATGAAGTGAAACCTTTTGAGCCCATTGACGCGGGAGAAATTAAAGCGCTGCCGCTGCCCGCAGACCACTCGCCCGGAGCCCTTATCTATATTTTTCAAACCCGGGGCAGGACCGTGTTATACGGCCATGATTCGGGCTGGTTTCCTGAAGAGACCTGGAAAAAAATAGAAGAATTCAAGTTTGACGCGGCCATCCTGGACTGCACGAACGGCCCGGTCAATATGGAAGACAGATGGCACATGGGAATTAAGGGCGTGATAAAGGCCAGGGACCGCATGCTTAAAACGGGAACAGCAGGCCCCGGCACCAAATTCATTGCTACGCATTTTTCGCATAACGGCGGCCTTTTGCATAACGAGTTGCGCCGGGAATTCAAGCCCGCGGGAATTATTGTCGCTTTTGACGGCCTTAAAATCTATTTGTAAATCGTGTCAACGTGTCAGAGTGTCAGCGTATCAGCGTAAATTCAATTAAAACGACCTAAATGCTAATTTATTTAAATATAGATCCTTGTTTCTGCGTTGACACGTTGATACGTTGACACATTGATACGCTTTTGGGGGGTAAAATGACGGAAAAAATGAGGAATTTTACGGTACTTATGCTCGTAGTGCTCGTGCTTATGCTGGTACTCATACAGAAGGAAAGGGAGGCGAAAGAAATAGAAAAGAGCAGCGCTTCCCAGGTTATCCAGCTGCCCCAGCCCGTGAAAAAAGGCGGGTTCTCCGTTGAAGCCGCGATCCTGAAACGCAGGTCAAGAAGGGAATTCAGCGGCCAGGCGCTTAAATGCGAGCAGGTATCGCAGCTTCTCTGGGCTGCCCAGGGCATAACCGACCCTGACGGATCTATGCGGGCCGTACCCTCGGCAGGCGCCCTTTACCCCCTTGAGATCTACGCCGTTTGCCCTGAATCAACTTACCATTATCTTCCGAAAGAACACTCCCTGGAAAGGATCTCGGACAAGGACCTGCGGTCCGATCTCAGCAACGCGGCAATGGGCCAGACCAGCATACTGGACGCGCCGATGGACATAGTCATAACCGCGGTTTTTGAAAGGACTACGGCGAAATACGGGGAAAGAGGGATCAGGTACGCGCATATGGAGGCAGGCCACTGCGCGCAGAACATCCAGCTGCAGGCAGTCGCACTCGGGCTGGGCTCTGTGCCTGTAGGTGCGTTTTCAGACGACGGGGTTTCAAAGGTTCTGGGGCTTCCGGCAGAATGCAAGCCGCTGTACATAATACCGGTGGGATACCCGCAGTGATTATTTAATTATGAATTATGAATGATGAGTTATGAGTTAAAAACAAGGTATTTAATTTGAATAAAATTCCATGCTGTTAATTCATAATTCATAACTCATAATTCATAATTTCAGTAGAAAATAGAGGAGATAGAATGACTTCGAGAGAAAGGCTGTTAACCGCTCTCAGGGGCAAGATGCCGGATAGGGTCCCGGCGAACCTTTATGAGATCAACCCCTGGGCAGAAGGGAGCTTTTACACGACCGAGTCAAGCTGGAAAGGGCTGGTCGGTTTTCTGAAGGAAAATTCAGACCCGTTCGGGTGGGGAGGGGTGAACCTGGGTTCGTTCCATTCCGATCCCGCCAAAATAAAGATCAGCAGCAAAACAAGGCAGGAAGGCAATTCAACCTTCATCAGCTGCGTTATAGAGACGCCGAAAGGCCCGCTGACAACCGAATCCAGGACAGACGCGGGAGTTGCCACAAGCTGGGCGCTCAAGCATATGATCGAAAACGACGAGGACATAGAGAAATTCCTTTCCATAGAATACGAGCCGTTCCAGCCCGACCTGGCGGAGTTTTATAAACTCGAAGAAGTTATGAAAAAGGACGGCAGGGGCGTAATGCTCATTTCCCTGGGAGACGCGGTCGGGGAAGCCGCGGGAATGATGGATTTTGAATTCTTCGCCACGAAATCCGTGGAAGATAAAAAGACGATGATGGAGCTCATAGATACCTGCCAGCAGAGGTGGCTTGCCCAGTATGATTACATGGCAAAGAACGTCAGGGACACTGTTTTCAGGATATGCGGCCCGGAATACGTGACCCCGCCTCTCATGCCGCCTTCATACTTCCATGATTTCGTTGCGGCGCCGGACAGGGAGCTTTCGAGGGCGATCCGAAAGCACAGCGGAAATAACAATTTTGTATGCATACACTCGCACAGCAAGATAGTCCGGCTCCTGGATGAGATCGCCTCGATAGAAATTGACGTTCTTGAGCCGGTTGAATCCCTTCCAGCGACCACGGCTGACACAACCCTGAAGGAAGTTCGTGACAAGCTGGGGAGCAGGGTTTGCCTGATGGGCAATATTCAGACAAGGTATATTGACTGGAGCCCAAAAGAGGAACTCGACGCGTTTATAAAGACGGCGATATACGAGGGCGGGGCAAAAGGCGGTTTCGTGCTGATACCGACGGGCGCCCCGATAGTCTCGCCGCTTCCTGAAAAGACAGTTGAGAATATACACCAGTATTTCGAGTCCGCCCGCAAATACGGGCATTATCCGTTAAAATAAAAATAAACCACGGAGGCACTGAGGCACGGAGAATTATTAGAGCCATAGAGTCAAAGTAGAAACTCTGTGTCTCCGTGTCTCTGTGGTTATTCTGGAGGATTTATGATTGATATGAAATTCATAAGGGAAAACGCGGAGCTGATAAGGAAGAACCTGCAGGACCGGGGTAACAAGCTCAACCTTGACGAGCTGCTCGGTATGGACGAGGAAAGAAGAAAGCTCATTAAAAAGGCGGAGGAACTGAAATTCAAAAGGAACGTGGATTCGGAAAAGATCGCGCAGCTCAAAAAAGAAAAGAAGGACGCGGACGCTCTCATCAAAGAAATGAAGGAGATAGGTGACGAGATCAAAAAGCTGGACGGAGAGCTTGGCGTGTACGAGAAGAAAGTGAACGATATGCTCCTTCTGATCCCCAATATTCCGGACCCGTCGGTTCCGGTAAGCACGGACCCGAAGGACAACAGGGAAGTAAGGACCTGGGGGAAGAAACCGGAGTTCGATTTCCAGCCGCGGCCGCACTGGGACATAGGGGAGGCCCTGGGCATACTGGACCTTGGCAGGGCGTCCAAGATAACCGGCGCGCACTTCGCTATTTACAAAGGGCTGGGAGCGAAACTTGAAAGGGCGCTGATCAATTTCATGCTGGACCTGCATATAGACAAACACGGTTATAAGGAAATATGGCCCCCTATTCTGGTAAACCGTGGGTGCATCACAGGCACAGGCCAGCTGCCAAAGTATGAGGAGGATATGTACCGCTGCGACCTGGATGACATATTCCCGATCCCAACCGCGGAGGTCCCGCTTACGGGATTCCATAAGGATGAGGTGCTGGAAGAAAAAGACCTGCCGGTTTACTACACGGCGTATACGCCCTGTTTCAGGAGGGAGGCGGGTTCATACGGAAAGGATACCAGGGGTCTTCTGCGCGTCCACCAGTTTGACAAGGTGGAAATGGTGAAGCTGACAAAGCCGGAAGATTCTGACGCGGAACATGAGAAAATGGTGCAGAATGCGGAAGAGGTTATACAGCTGCTCAAGCTCCCGTACAGGGTTATACTTTTATGCACCGTGGAGATAGGTTTTTCGGCGCGCAAGTGCTATGACCTTGAAATATGGGCGCCTGCGCAGAACAGATGGCTTGAATCTTCTTCTTGCTCGAACTGCGGGGATTTCCAGGCGCGCAGGCTGAACATAAGATACAGGAAGAAAGACGGAAAAACGGAGCTCGTCCACACCCTTAACGGTTCCGGAATAGCCCTTGCCCGCACCTTTGCCGCGATACTCGAGAATTACCAGCAGAAAGACGGCTCTGTGATCGTGCCGGATGTCCTGAAGCCGTATATGGGCGGCGTTGACGTGATCAAATAATACATTGCAAAAGTCAAAATGCAAAATGTAAAATGCAAATTGAAAAGATTGTCACGAAGGCACGGAGAAAACCATAAAAAATGAAAGACATATACAAACGGTTGATAATATATTCCGCGGTTGCCGCGTTTTCCATTTATGCGTATTCCCTCTGGGATAAATTCAACTGGAAGGGTTATACTACAAAGCTGGAAGGTTACCGATATACCATATATTCAGACCTGCCGCGCGAAGACCTTGATATTTACGCGAAGATATGCGAAAGCCTGAAGTCCTATTTTGAGCGCAAGTTTTTCAGCACCGGAACAAAAAAGGTAAAGATCTACCTGTTTGCCACAGCGGATTCATATAACAGGTACCTGAAAAGACTCGGAAGGTTTGCCCCTGAAACCGAATACGGGTTCTACAAGCTCGGAAGAGCGCTTATAGCTTTTGACAGCACAAAAGGGCTTGGTACTTTTACCCACGAACTGTCGCACCATTTCATTAACACTTCGGACATGAAACTGCCTGTCTGGCTTGACGAAGGTTTTTCTGCGTTCTTTGAGAAGTTCATCGGAATATACCAGAAAGATGGCTCGATCCTGTTGACATTCGGTTATGTTTCGCCTGAAAGGTTCAGCGAGGCATGGCATCTTAAGGCCGCGGGCAGGTTGAAGCTCCAGCCGCTATTCAGCGAAAAATTCCCAAACGAATCGCTTGCCTGCAATTTTGTGCTGTTCGCGTTTGACAATGACAGGTTGAAAAGACTGCTCAATAACACCGTCCTGGAGAAAGACAGCGTGAAGCTGGTTGAGGAAACTTTCCACAAGCCCCTTCGGGATGTTGAAGCGGAATGGGACAAATGGATGGAAGAGGCGAAGAAAAGGCCTGAGATCCCCTGGATCGCGGAAAACAGGATATTCACATATGAACAGCTGGAAGATGAAATGCATAAGTTCTACCCGCCTTTAAGGTTTGACCGTGATAAGGAAAGGTTCTTATACGATTGGAAAGTCTTTCATTTCAAAGACGAACAACGCCTTCCTTTTTAAGTAGTTGAAAGTTGAAAGCTAATCTAAAAATAGTTCCTTCATTCATAATTCATAACTCATAATTCATAATTGGGGGTAGAATATGAAAGTTCTGGCGATACTGGGGAGCCGCAATCCTGACGGGCAGACCGCGAAAGCGGTAAAGGCCTTGCTTGCGGGTGTGGAAGAAGCAGGGGCGCAGATG
>Ga0210051_1000088_pt1 | contig 64879 bp, 74 predicted proteins | sample CryGey092014_all_FD_185464 | JGI IMG/M metagenome (GOLD analysis project Ga0210051, IMG submission 185464) | Groundwater microbial communities from aquifer - Crystal Geyser CG23_combo_of_CG06-09_8/20/14_all (SPAdes) (version 2) | ecosystem: Environmental > Aquatic > Deep subsurface > Groundwater...
TATAAATTTTGCATTCTGGCTTTTTCCATGTATTTTGAGGAAGCCCGGCTTTGTTGCATACGCAGTCAAGAAATTCTTTTGCATTCATCTTGTTTTCTGTAGCTACTTGCGGAAGCAAAAGTCCTGATGATTTGTTGTATTGACAGATAAGTCCATCCTTGCCGATGTTTATTTGTTCAAGAATTTTTTCTTTTGGTGTTTTGATTTCTTCTGGCGCTGTTAAAATAGAAATTTCTATAATTATGCTGTCAACTTCAAATTTTGATAATGGCTCGAATCTCGGGTCTGAAACAGCTGCAGCAACAGCAGCTTCTGAAATAGCATTTCCAAGAGGCAGGACAGCATATGGATATCCTATGCATCCCCGAAGCTCTTTTTCCGGATAAGAGTTTAGTGTTACAAACACGCCTTTTCTTTCAGGAAATTCCTTTATTTCAAATTTTTCGTCGCGAAAACCCTCAGTTTTCGGGATCCCGAAAATCTTTTGATTTTCTTGATTTTTGAAATGCGCTGAAATTGACTTTCTTGCAATTTCAATAAGTTTTTTTCCTTGTTCCAAGCTTAGCATATTCCCTGAAGATATATCTTATTAATAAATTTTTATATGCCTTAGTGCAACAAAAACCTTTTAAATGCCCCCGCATAAAGAATTTTTACTGTAAAATGCGCCCTGTAAAAGATTTGAATGCTGGCATGAAAAATTTTTCAGAAATGCTTGAAAAATTTTCCTTAGCAGGCGGTTTCCAGGCAAAAAATCTGGGAGATGCTTTCTCAATAATGAAAGAAGCAATTTCCGAGAAGAAAAAAGGCAAATGCAAGATATTTTTGTCATTTCCCGCATGCATAATTTCTACAGGCACAAGAGGAATCATAAAAGAGCTTGTAAAGCAAAAGCTTATTGATGTCATTATAACTGCTTCCGGAACAATTGACCATGATTTAGCAAGATTGTGGGGAAATTATTACCAAGGCACTTTTCTGACAGACGATTCAAAACTTGCCCGGCAGAAAATACATAGATTGGGAAATGTTTTTATCCCGCAAAAAGATTATGGAATAATCTTGGAGAAAAAATTGCAGCCGATATTCAATGCAATTTCCAAGAAATACACAAATCTTTCAACTTCAGAGCTTGTAAATGAGATTGGAAAATGTCTTGAACATGAGAAAGGAAAAGAAGACAGCATAATCTATTGGGCTTGCAAGAATGAAATTCCAATAATTTTGCCAGGACCTTATGATGGCGCTTTTGGCTATCAGCTTTGGATGTTCCAGCAGGACCATAAATTAAATCTTGATATTTTTAAAGATGAAACTTTTTTGAGCGAGACAATCTGGCAATGCCAGCGCGAGAAAATCAAGACTGCAGCGCTTGTTCTTGGAGGAGGAATTTCAAAACATCACACAATCTGGTGGAATATGTTCAAGGATGGATTGGATTATGCGGTTTATATCACGACAGCAATTGAAGAAGATGGAAGTTTGAGCGGAGCCAAAACAAGAGAAGCATTAACTTGGGGCAAAATTAAACAAAAAAGCCGGCATGTTACTGTAATTTCAGATGTAACAATCGCATTGCCATTGCTTGTAAATGCGCTTTTAGAAAATTAAATTTTTTTCTTTTATCCGCAGCTCGCGCTCGAGCTTGAGCTGCTTGATGATGAGCCAAATCCTGGACTTGGGCTTGCTGTTGATAATGTTTGAGAACATTCAGATGGCTTGCTTGTGAACGCATCACAAATAGCTTTCTTTACAGATTCAGGATCTCTGTTTATCTGAGCTTCTTTGCCTTCTATGACAATTGTTGGCGAACCCTGAACGCCGTATTGAGTATTCAATGCCTTGTCTGTTTCCATATATCCCGAAGCTCTGGAATCCATGCAGTCTTCTAATGAACTTTTATCAATCCCTGCTGTTAAAATGCACGAGTTTGCATCGCCAGAATCTGTGAAACATTCCAAATAATCAACTAATTTGCTGCTTTGCTCTTCTCTTATGCATATCATTCGGCTGTTTTCAGTATCTTCTTTTACTCCATGCATTGTATATGAAACAAAACGGAGTTCAAAATTTGCCTTCTCTCCAAGAAGCCTCCAGGCAGGAAGCATTCCTTTCATCATTTGCAGTCCGTAAGGGCAATAACTCATTACAAATACCTGCATTGTAGGCCCTGAATTTTTCTTGCCGCTCACTTTTTTTCCTGTTGATGAAGCTGATTTTCCAACATCCAAAACTTTTATTTTTAAAATCACATCTTGCCCTGCAAACTCACTGTTTGCATCAACAGTTATTGAGTTTTCATCAAAAGATACAACTTTTCCGCCAGCATATCCTGGCCAATTAACAGCAATTTCTTTTCCTACTTCAGGAGTGAATTTGGTTATGATGTAATTGTCATCCTGAAAGATTGTTACATTTCCATTTTCAACAGGAATTTCTTGGGTTGATGTCAAACTATTTTTAATCGTGATTTTTGTGTCAGTAATTAAAATAATCTCTTGTTTCAATCCTTCAACCATCGAAGGAAGTTCTCCAATAGAAGTCTCAATCCTTAATGTTATGTTTGCAGCATCAAAATTAAGAACAGTGTAATTCCATGGATTCCCAGTAATTGCATAGCTTTTGTTTATCAAAGGTGTGCTGTTGAAAGCCTCTGCAAATTCTTGGCTTGTTATGTTTAATGTTCTGTTTGACTCAGTTGTTCTATTTTGTTTCTCGCTCCTGTTTATTTTATATATTAAACTCTGATTAATCTGCCCGAAAGCTTCATCAGCAGTAAGGTTTAATTCTATTTCAGCATTTTTCTTTTGATTTAATAAATTAAAGTCTGTTTTGTTTGACAACAAATTAAGAGACTCAGAAATATTCCCGGAAATGGCTGTTGTTGTTCCATTTTCGATAACTGTTCCGTTTGCTAATGCAATAGAATACTGCAATCTAACAGAGCTTCCCTCTTTTATTTCAGAGCTTCTGAATACAAAAAATAAAAGAACAATCACTGCAATCACTCCAATGCAAATTCCAATTTTCAACCAACTGATATTTTTTTTATGCTGAATATGATGTTCATGATGAACTTCATGATGCTCAGAATGATGCTCTTTTTCTTCGACCATTTTTTAATTAAGAATAACGAAACCTTTATATGTTTAAAAACTTTTCTTGCTTTCAGAACATAAATAAAGAGGAAACTAAAAAATGCCCTATGATATTATAATTGGAAGGGATGAATCTGATAAAAAAAGGTTTGGTTCTGAAGGCTTGATTTATTTAGGAAAGCAGTATGTCAAAATGGGCCAGACAACTTCAATGACCAACAGGATTTTGATGGATGTTGCCAGAAGTCATGTCGTTCTTGTTGCTGGAAAAAGAGGAAGCGGAAAATCCTATACTTTGGGAGTTATCGCAGAAGAGCTTGCCAACCTTCCTAAAGAAGTTGCGCAAAATCTTTCCTGCCTGATTTATGACACCATGGGAATTTTCTGGACAATGGCATACAGAAATGAAAAAGAAATGTCCCTGCTAAAAGACTGGCAGATGGAATCAAAATCCCTGCCAATCAGAATTTTTGTGCCTTATGGATTTGCAGCCCAATACGAAGAAAGAGGAATTCCTGTTTCAAAATCTTTTGCAATAAAAGCTTCTGAATTAAATGTTGATGACTGGTGTTTGACTTTCAATCTTAATTATATTGACCCTGTTGCAATTGTTATTGAAAGAAATATAACTGAATTAAAAGAGACAGAAGAGGATTATAATATTGATGATATAATCAAAAAAATAAAAGATGACAAAGAAGCAGATTCTGTTTCAAAAAATGCCGCAAAGAGTTTGTTTGAAGGAGCAAGAACATGGGGGCTTTTCGCAATTAAAGGAAAGGAAGGAATTTCTTCAAGAGATGTTGTTGAAGAAGGCAAAACAACAGTGATTGATTTAAGCTGCTACAGCTCTATCGGAACTTTTAATGTCAGAGCCTTGGTTATCGGCTTGCTGTCAAAAAAAATCTTTAATGAAAGAATGATTGCAAGAAAGACAGAAGAAGTCGAGGCTGTTCAGCATGGAATTGACTATTTATATTATAAGTCAAAGAGAGAAATGCCTCTTGTATGGATTTTGATTGATGAAGCTCATGAATTTTTGCCTAAAGAGGGAAAAACTGCAGCAACAGACGCTTTAATCCAGCTGCTTAGAGAAGGAAGGCAGCCAGGAATAAGCATGGCCCTAGCTACACAACAGCCAGGAGGGCTTTCAAGAGACGTTATGACTCAATCAGATATTGTTTTATCTCACAGACTGACTGCAAAGCCAGACGTAGATGCGTTAAATCTGATAATGCAGACATATCTTTCGGAAAGTATTCTGACATACATGAACAATCTGCCGCATCTGAAAGGTTCTGCAATAATTCTAGATGACAATTCAGAAAGAATTCATCCAATGAGAGTCAGAGCTAGAATGACATGGCATGGCGGAGAAGCGCCGACTGCTGTCAAGATTATAAAAAGAGTGTGAAAATGTTCTTCAAAAATCAAAAATTGAATTTATTGTCTAATCAGATAAAAATATGCAAAAAATGCAGGCTTTGGAAATTCAGAAAGAACGCTGTTCCTGGCGAAGGCCCTGCAAATGCTCGCCTTATGATCATTGGAGAAGCGCCCGGCGCTTCTGAAGATGAATCAGGAAGGCCTTTTATTGGAAAAGCAGGAAAATTTTTGAATAAATTGCTTGAGAAAAATAAAATTGATAGAAAAAAAATATTTATAACAAATGTTGTGAAATGCAGGCCGCCGAAAAACCGAGTTCCGGAAGATGATGAAATAAATATCTGCGCGAAAAATTATCTTGAAAAGCAGATTGAACTGATAAAGCCGAAGATGATTCTGCTTCTTGGAAATACTGCTGTCAAGACATTCTTTGCAAGTTTTGAACTAAGCGAGCATCATGGAAAAATTATCAAGACTGCAAAAAGACTTTATGCATTCACATATCATCCATCTGCAGCGCGCTTTACAAAAATAAGGAAAAAAATTGAAAAAGATTTTGAAAATATATTTGAACTGGTAAAATGAAAAAGAGCTTTTGGACAGGAATTTCTACAAGCATAATTTTGCTCGGCTTGGCAAGCCTGTTTACAGACATGTCCTCTGAGATTATTGAGCCTATCTTGCCTTTGCTTTTAACTTCGCTTGGCGGAGGGGCATTACTGGTTGGATTGATTGGCGGTTTAAGCGACGCAGCAATAAGCCTTTTCAAAGTTTTTTCAGGATATTTTTCAGATAGAATTGGGAAAAGAAAACCCTTTATTTTTACAGGCTATGCCTTTTCTTCATTTGCTAAATGGTTTTTTCCTTTCATTGCTTCCTGGCAGTTTTTGATCTTCAGGCCTATTGAAAGAATGGGTAAAGGATTTAGAGAACCTCCAAGAGATGCTTATCTTGCAGAAAATTCTCAGAAAAAAATTCATGGAAAAGTTTTTGGTCTCCACAGAACGTTTGATACAATCGGAGCAATCATGGGTTCCTTGCTTGCTTTTCTTTTGCTCTGGTATTTTAAATTCAGTTTTAAGACAATTTTGATTATTGCAGCGTCAATTGCAGTTATTGTATTGATTCCAATCTTTTTAATCAAGGAAAAAGTTACAAAACCAAAGAAAACACCCTTTTTTGTTAGTTTAAAGAAATTGTCGCCTAAACTAAAACAATTTTTAATTATTGCTTTTCTTTTTGCCTTTGCAAATTTCAGCACTTTCTTTTTAATCCTGAGGGCAAACCAATTTTTTTCAGCTTCTACTGCTGTTTTATTCTATGTTATCTTTAATGCAGCTTATGCTGTTTTTGCAATTCCAACAGGAATGCTTGCTGATAAAATAGGAAAGAAAAAAGTTTTGATCTTGGGCTATTTGATTTTTTCAGGAACTCTGTTTTCTTTTGTTTTTTTCAAATCGCTAATTGCTTTGGCAGTATTGTTTGCATTTTATGGCCTTGCCTATGCATTTATAATTGGAAATGAAAGAGCTTTAGTTGCAGATTTATCTACAAAACAAATAGGAACTTCAATAGGAACATACTATATGTTAATTGGCTTGATTGCTTTGCCTTCAAGCCTGCTTGCAGGATGGCTTTGGCAGGCATTTAGTCCAGAATTTGCATTTATTTTTGGCGCTGCTTTTGCGCTTTTGGCTGCAATTGTTTTCTTGCCTATGAGAATTAAAGAATAAGAAAATCAATTCTCACTCTGAATTTGTAAGGAGCTATTTCACCGCATTTTTTCCATGCAAGGATTCTGATTTTCTTTTTTGCCCGCTTTGCTGCCTGTTGTATTTTTTCTATTGATGCATTTGGAATCAGGTTTTCCTGCAGGAAGTCATAAAAATAAATTATTGTGTTCTTTTTTGCAGCTTTGAATGCGTCCTGCAAAAAAGTTTCTTTCAATTGAGGCCTTGCCATGACAATTCTGTCAAATTTCTCTTTTAATTTTGGAATAACTTTCTTGACATCGCCTTGGATTGCTTGGATATTTGAAAGCTTGTTGATGCGAATATTGTCTAGGGCATATTTTGTAGCTTCGCGGTTTAATTCTATCATTTTAATCTCTTTTGCCTTTGAATTTTTTGAGATGACAAGCCCGAAAGGCCCTACTCCTGAGAACAAAACAAGGATTTTTTCATTTTTTTTGACTTGCCTCGCAATTTTCATGCGCTCATTAGCAAGTCTTGGCGAGAAATAACATGCTTCAATGTTTAATTTCATCGCGCAGCCATTTTCATTGTAAATAGTTTCCTTTGTTTTGAGCCCGGCAATATATTTCAGCTTTCTGGTTCTTAAACGCCCCTTAAATTTTCCAAATTTTTTCAGAACAGTCTTGATGCTTGTATGCTGCTGCATTATTGCATTTGCGATAATCTTTTCCTTTTTAACAAGCTCTTTTGGAACATCGATTATTGCAATAGTTCCGATTATGTCAAATGCTCTTGGCAGGATTATGAGCTCTTTTTCAGTCAGCTTGTTTTTCAAAAATTCCTTGAGATTCATGTTTTAACTGATTTGTTTACAATCTAAAGACAAGTTTTTTAAAGTTTAAAAAACTTATACCTTGCGAATAAAAAATGGTGAAAAAAGAAGGCATTTTTCTTGCATTATTAGCATTAATCTCAGTTACTTTAATCTCTATAGTTTCAGCTCAATCTTCTGGCCAGGCTTTTATTGATTTCCTTCAGACAGAACCAGCAGCATATATGATTTGGTTCATGATCTTCTTTTGCGTCATCTTTTTTTCAGCAAAGCAAATTTTCGGGGCTAATGATAATATTTCAATTACGTTCTCCATAGTTGCCTCAATTTTAACTACTGTCGGCCTGATGCGTTCCTATCCTAACATAATGCAAAAAATAGGGATTTTCTCACTTGTTTTATTGGGTATCGCAGCCATTCTGTTGATTGTTGCTCTTTCCAAAAAAGCAGGAATTGGTGGAGGAGGATTCAAGCCAACTCTTTATTTGATTCTTGCAGGATATCTTTTATTTTGGATTTTATTCAGATTTACAAATTTATTTCCAAGCGGATTTAAAGATGCATTAACACCATATCAAACTTGGCTTGATGTTATTGCATTTATCTGCACTGCAATTTTAGTGATTGCAGGGGCAATGAGTGCAAGCAAGAAAAAGCTTCCTGCAAATGTTCCTCCAGCTGTTGAACAGCCATTTAGAGAAGCCCAGAGAGCAGAAGCACAAGGAAGGCCTGATGAAGCTGCGAAAAAATATGCAGAAGCCGCGGACAAAGCAGATAAAGCTGCAGAAGAATCAAAAAAAGCAAAAGAGGACACTAAAAAAGCAAAAGAAAAATTTTTCACAACTGTAGGAATGCATTATAAAACACTGCAGGATATTGAAACAAGATATTCTCAATTAACTGCAGAAGCAAAGAAAAGATATGCGACTGACCCAGTATATCTAAACAGATTAGTTGTGAAATTGCAGGAACGAAAAGAAAGAGAGCTTGAACATTTTGGAAATATCCAACTAAGAGGGGCTGCTGCAGATGCATCAGCAAAGCAAAATGCGCAGATTAGGGATGAAGCTGCAAAAAAAGCAGCAGAACAATCACAGGCAGCAGCAAAAGACAAAACGCTTTTAGACACCCTGAGTGGGGAAGAAAGAAAGTTGAGAGGAAAAATTAAATCTGCCGAGGACAAATTAGCCAGGCTTAAAGCAGAGGTTGAAGAAAGAAAAGCTGATTATGATAAAAAAAATAAAGAATTGGAAAAATTAAAAGCACAGCAGCTTGATCTTACAATGGCTGCCGGTCCAGCGGAGATGGAAAAAATACGCCAGGCTGTACCAAATCTACAAGCAGAAGTACAAAAACTGAAGGACGATTTAGATAGAAAACAGATTGAGCTGAGATTATTTATTGCCAGGGAAGGAGACAAGTTGGCAGAAAATAGAAGAAAAAGAGACAAGCTGGAAGAGGAAATCATATCAGTATACAAGAGAGTGGGAGGTTGAAAAAAAATAAAAAATGAAATCAAAAACGACTTTGTTTTTTTTAGGGCTTTTGACAGTGATATTGGGTGTTTTGCCTTTGATAAAGACATACCTGCCAATTCTAACGCAAATACCCCAAACAGGAATTATTTATCCTGTAGCTATAATAATAATAGGGCTTATTGGAATAGTATCTAGTTTTAGCAGCAGAACATATTAATTTGAGATTATTGGTCTATTATATCGAAATATTTAAATAACAAATTTAGCTTAATAAACAAGAGAAAAATGAAAAAAAAGATATTTGCATTGGTGATGCTATCGTGCTTGTTATTCTCAATGACTTTAGTCAGCGCAGGCTTTTTCAGTGAAACTTTTGCAAAAGGCCCAAGTCTTCTTACTGGCGGTTTGGATTTCCTTTTTGGACTTCAAAAGATGAATTCAGAGAATGGACAGGCATTCTTGATTTTTATGGCAATCTTTATAATGATATTTTTCGCGGCTTCTGATATATTTGCAATGTTTTCAACTTTTAGCTCACTTACTTCATGGGTTCTTGGTTTTGGATTAGCAATAATTGCATCAGCAACTGGCTGGATTTCTACCTTCTCTATGTGGGCATTTGGAGCAGCTGCTGCATTTGGAGCTGGTGCAATAGTGGCGATTATAATACTTACATTTGTTGCAGCCTTCGCAGTTCATTTAGGAATTGGCGGTTTTGCAGCATGGGCATATAGAAGACAAGCAGGAATTAAGGCTGCAAAAGGCGGAGCTGATGTCGTAGCAGCAATAACACAGCTTAGAGAAACAGCAAGAGCATACGAAAAGCCCAAATAGTCATATTTTTAAATTTCTAATTCTTTAGATGGGCATGGCGATTTTAGATGTAATTGGAAGCATTGGAGCATCTATTTTGCATGGATTGCTTGTTTTTTTTGGAATTTCACAGCAGCCATTCGTAGTTCAAATAATTGCTTTGGTGATTGCAGTTGCCTTGCTGTGGGAATCTACTGTAACCTTGAAGAGTTACAGCATGTTTTCAGGATTTGTATCTTTTGTAATATCTTTGGCGATAATTATCCTTCTCGCGCCTTTGGGAGTTATCAAATTTTTAGCTTTGCTTGTATTTAACCTGCTTTCAAACTTTTTTTCAGGATTGCAGATTTTAGTTATTGGAATCTTTGTCATTCTTATAATCTTTTTTATAATTGATATTATAAACCGCAATTTTGCCAGAGGAAGAAGAAAGGCAAAAAGACAGGTTGAAAAAGCTGAAGAGGAAGTTACGAAAAAAGAACTGCGAAAAATAGGGGAAAAACTAAAAAAATAAAATAATTAGAACCACTTTTTCAGATTTTTCTGCTTTTGGTCTTCCTTGATTTCCGAAATTTTTTTGAGCGCGCTGTTCATTCTTTCTTCTGAGAAATCATGCTTTTTTACAAGAATATTGCGAAGCGCTTTTTCATCTATTTCCTTGAATTTTATTTTGTAATCTTTGGTTACCTGCGGTTTTTTGAATAAATCAAAAACTTCTTTCCAGTCAAAAGGCATTTCTTCTCCTTTTTCTTTTAACTGCTTTTCAACAGCAGCAAAAATTGCGTTTGGAGTTTTGTATTGCTTTACTAATGTAAGTGATTTTTTTGGGCCGAGGCCATAAATTCCTTTTGGATTATAATCTGTGCCGCAGAGGATGCCTAGGCAGATAAGCTGGTCTAAATTTATTCCTAAAATTTCAATCAATCTGTGAAATTCAATCAATTCTGGCTGAATTGGCACGAACAAGCCAGATGGAGTTCTTCTTTTTCTCGCGATAGTTAAATTCTGAATTAATCTTGGAGCTCCGAACAGCAAAGAATCATAATCCTGCGATGCTGCAGCCCATGCATCTCCCTGTTTTGCCATGAAAGCAGCTTGCGCCTCGCCTTCGCTCGGCGCTTGAACATGCGGAATTCCAAATGCATCGAGCAATTCTTTTGCTTCTTCAATCATCTGGCTGTTTAATGTCGCGAAGCGGCCCGCATATTTTCCAGCTTCCTCTTCTTCTCCTCTTCCAAGGGCTTCATGATATTTTATTTTTGCGCTGTCTTTTGCAGCTTTTCTGTATTCATGAGTCCTGAATTTTTGCTCCGGAGGTATTCCATCAAAAACAAAAATCAATTTTATTCCAAGTTTCATCAAATGAGTTGTTCTGTAGAATAATCCTGATAAATGAGAAGTTATATTTCCATTTTTGTCAGTCAATGGAGCTCCGTCTGGCTGTCTTATGGTAGTCAAGAACTGATATAATGTATTGAAAGCATCAACTGCAAGGGTTTTTCCTTGCAAATCTTTCAAAGAAATTTCCCATTTCGGAACAATATCTTTTATTTGCAAACCCATGCTTTTCTAAAGAAAAAGAAGATTAAAAATCTTATGAGCGGTTTATTGTTTATGAAGATTATTATAAACCCTGTTTCTTGCTTTGATTATGAATTCTTCGTCTAAATTAATTTTTTTATCTTTGAGGTAGTTTTCTAAGTTATTTCGTATTACTGCCTTGTCATTAATTGCATGATAAATTGCAAAAACCCTTTTTGCTTTCATCCTTTTAAAATTTTCTGCTTCAATTCCTTTTCTTTTGCAGTGATCATAAAGCCAATCAACAACTTGATATTTATGATTGGGTTTCCAATAATCCTCTCCTGCCTTTGGTTTCATTAATCTCAGAAAGTCTTGATTGTCAGTGAGTTCTAAAATTTGATTTTCTAATCTCTTTGTATTTAATTCTCCATATTCTTTTATTTCAGATTCTTGTATCATTTTAACATGAAAAATTCCACAAGTGAAGCAAGTGGCTCTGAATAATCCTTTATTTTTCTGTATTGGTTGATTAATTTGGCTATTTCAAATTTGTTTTCATAAATATACATTGGCTTTTCATCTTTCATAGCAAGACATTCTTTTAATCTGTTTTCAAGTTCAAGTTTAGAATATTGTTTTTCAGGCATTATCTCCCCTTTTCCAGATTCTACAGTGATTATCGTTTGATTGTTTTCCATTTTTATTTGTCTTGTTTTATATTTCTAAGAGGATTGTAGCAAACTGCTTTTGGCGTGTCAACCCTGATATTTTGAGTATCTTTGTAATCTTTGTAGTCTGTGCTTGAAACTTTCCATGATTCAAACAAGAATCCGTTGTTTTCTTTCAAAATGTTGTCTCTTTTATCAAGAATTTTGTCAAGTTTTCCATTATAGCCCAATGTTGAAGTTCCGCTAATAATGTCTGAATTTCTTTGTTCAGGTTTTTGCGCAGTTTGTATAAATTCCTGTCTCACAGGTTCGAGCTTTTTGTTCAGTTTGATTGTGTTTGGAATGCATGAAGCAAGATAAATAAGCCCTAAAACAAAGATTGGCCACCATTTTGGCCCTTCGTAATTCTCTGTGTTTGACATTGTTATCATTTTTTATTTGCCTTTCCCTTGTGAGAATAAAAGATTTTTAAGTGCTTCACTGCCAATAGTGTAAACTTCAGGTTTAGTTTCAGGCTCTGGAATAGTTTCTTGTTTATCCGGGTTTTTATACATTGTTGGCATTAATTTTGCAGTAGGATTTCCCAAAAATGTGATTCCTTTATATTTCTCTAAGCTTATCTTTGGCACAGAAGGAAGTTCATTTTTCAAGCTATCTCTATCTTCTTTTCCAATCCTAATAATTGTATATCCACTCATTTTGCTTTTTTCGATTGGCTTAATGCCTATTTTGTTACTATTCCATAGTAACATCTATTTAAAAACCTTTCGTTTTTGGCTGCTTTGATGCTTGTTTTAAGCTTCTTCTAAGAAGTTTTATATATTATCCTGGCTTTTTTTGAATATGGAATCTACTTTGAAAGGCAAGGAACAGGTTAAATTGGACTTTATCCCTCTTGATTTTGACTATCTTGATTTAGACGGCAAATGTCATATTCGCATGTTCGGCAGGACTTCTGAAAACAAAAGATGCTGTGTGCTTGATACTACTGATGCTTATTTTTGGCTTTTTCCGCGAGCTGGAATTGACCTTAAAAAGTATGCTGAAAAAGTCGCCAAGATAAGCTTGGAGCATGCATCAAGAATTGCTAAAGTTGAAAAAGTTGAGATTAAAGACAAGCATTTTCTTGGAAATCCAATCAAAGCTCTGCAGGTTTTTGTCTCAAATCCAAAAGATATTGCAGTTATCAAGGATATTGCCAAGACCTTTCATGAGACTCTTGAGAAAAAAGAAACAGACATTAATTTTGTTACAAGATATATTATTGACAAAAACGTTAAACCTCTGGAATGGGTTCACGTTGAAGGTCGAGAGCTGAATCAATATATAGAAGTTCCTTTTGATGTTGATACTGATATTGTTGTGATGGCTGATGAGATAAAACCCACTCAGGAGCATGAATTAAAATTGAATTTTCTTGCTTTTGACATAGAATCAACTGAATTTGAAATAGGAAAAGGCGAGATTGTGATGATCTCTCTTGCAGACCATAATTTTCACAAAGTATTGACATGGAAAAAATACTCAAATGCTCCTGAGGAAGTTGAATTTGTAAAAGATGAAGCAGAGCTGATTGAAAAATTCATGAAAATAATTCATGAAAGAAAGCCCGACTTTCTTGTAGGATATTTTTCAGACGGCTTTGACCTGCCTTATTTGAGGGCAAGGGCAGAGCAAAACCACATAAAGCTTGATTTAGGCCTTGATAAAAGCAACCTTAGTTTTAGCAGAGGAATTATGCCTTCAGCAAAAATAACAGGGAGGGTTCACATTGACTTGTACAGGTTTGTGAATAATATCTTTGCATACACTCTCCAATCTCCAACAATAAGCCTTAATGATGTTGCGAAAGAATTAATTGGAGAGGAAAAGCTTGAAATTGATTTAGGGCATATCACAAAAGAGCTTAGGTCAACTCACGGGAAAATTAAAGATGCTGAAATGCGAAGATTTTCCTTGTATAATCTGCAGGATGCTGTTCTTACCTCAAAACTTTTCCTGAAGTTATGGAATAATTTAGCAGAACTTACAAAAGTTGTTTCCGAGCCCTTGTTTGAAGTCTCGAGAGCGAGATATGCTTATCTTGTAGAGAACAATATTCTTCATAATCTTAAAAGATTCAATGAAATTGCTGCATCAAGGCCTCTCGGTGAAGAAATTGGAGAAAGAAGAGAAAGAGAGAAGTATATTGGCGCTTTTGTAAAGGAGCCAAGGCCAGATGTTTATGAAAAAGTGGCTGTTTTTGATTTTCGCTCTTTTTGGCCAAGCATAATTGTAAGTTTTAATATTTCTATGCCTACGTTATTGGAGAAAAAAGAATCAGGAGGTTATGAAACCCCTGAATTTGAATTTGACGGCAAGAAAAGAAAATTTTATTTCCAGAAGCAAGAGGGATTTATACCAAGAATTTTAAAAGAGCTGCTTGAAAAAAGAAAAGAGACAAAAGCTGAATTTAAAAGAAATCCATCCCCTGTTCTTGAAGCAAAAGATTATGCCTTGAAAACTCTGGCGAACGCGACATACGGCTATTTTGGATTTTTTGGGGCAAGATATTATTCGCCAGAATGCGGTGCAAGCATAACTGCAATTTCTAGATATTACATTCATAAAACAATTGATGAAATTGAAAAATTTGGATTTGAAGTCATTTATTCTGACACAGACTCTGTAATGTTTGCTCTTGGAAACAAGACAGAGAAAGATGCCAAAGAAATTCTTGAAAAAATAAATAAAACTCTTCCAGGAACAATGGAGCTTGAACTTGAAAATTTTTATGTCAGAGGAATCTTTGTCATGACAAAAAAAGGCAAGACAGGTGCAAAGAAAAAATATGCCTTACTTGCAAAAGACGGCAATATCAAAATCAGAGGATTTGAGGCAGTAAGAAGAGACAGATGCGATTTGGCAAAAGAAACCCAGGACGTAGTTTTGAAAAAAGTCCTTGAAGAGGGAAAAGCAGACAATGCCCTGGCTTATGTCATCAAAATTTTAAAAGAAGTTCGAGAGAAAAAAGCGCCTATTGAGAAGCTGATTATCAGGACCCAGCTGAAAAAAGCAATTGAAAGCTATGAAGCAAGAGGCCCTCACGTTGTTGTTGCTGAAAAAATGCTTGAGCAGGGGCTTCCAGTCAAGGCGGGCAGTTTGATTGAATATGTTATTGCAAAAGGCAATTCAAAAGAAAGAATCCGAGAAAGAGCAAAGCTGCCTGATGAGGTTGAGAAAGGCGGGTATGACATTGATTATTACATTGAGCATCAAATTGTTCCTGCTGTCGAGACAATCTTTGCAGTTTTCGGCATAACGAAAGAGCAGATAATTGAAGGAAAAAAACAAAAAAATCTCGGGGAATTCTAATTTTATTGAAAATGTTCCAGCCAAAACCTGAATTTGAGAAAAGAATGCAAGAACTTCTTGGAGAAGAAACAGAAGAATATTTCAAAATAATACATAAAGAACTGCCAAACTGGATTAGATGCAATACATTAAAGATTTCTCCAAATGCCCTCATCAATATGCTTAAAGAAAAAGGCTGGAAAATAAAGCAGCCTTTTTCATCAAATAAAGAGATTATTCTTGTTGAATCAGAATTAAAACCCGGAGAACTTGGAAATTCTGTTGAACATCAGAAAGGATTGTTTTATGTGCAGGACTTGGCAAGCATGATGCCTGCAATCGCTATTGAACCTTCTGAAAAGGATTTTGTCCTTGATTTATGCTCTGCTCCTGGAAGCAAAACAACTCAAATTGCAGCTTTAATGAAAAATTCAGGACTTTTGATAGCAAATGAATTTGATTTTGCAAGGGCAAAAGTGCTGATGGAAAATTTAGAGAGATGTTCTGTAAGCAATGAGATAGTAATAAGGCATGATGCAGAAATTATTTGCCAAAAATTAAAAGAATTGAAGATTATTCCGAAGAAAATACTTGTCGATGCCCCATGTTCTGGGGAAGGAACAATAAGAGGCTCTCCAGAAACCCTGAAAACATGGAATTCAAACATGATAAAACATTTTTCACTTATCCAAAAAAGAATTGCTTCAGCAGCATTAAATCTGTTGCAGCCTGGCGGCGAGCTAGTTTACTCGACCTGCACTCATGCGCCTGAAGAAAATGAAGCTGTTTTGCAGCATTTGCTTGAAAATTTTAACATTAAGATTGAGCCATTAAAATTGCCTATGAAGACAAGGCATGCTGTTTTGGAATGGCTCGATGATGAATTTGAAGAGCAGATTATAAATGCAGCCAGAATTTATCCTCAGGACAATGATTCAGAGGGCTTTTTTCTTGCGAAAATAATAAAAATTTCAGACAAGGAGAAAAAATGAAACAAAAATCAAAATTAGGAAAAGAGATTTTGCATGAGCTGAAAGAGCATTTGCCTTTCACAGCCCTTGCCACATTGGTGGCAGTGGTTATTTTTGGATTTTTAATAAAAATGCCCAATCTTAATTCATATACTGAAAATTTATTCAATCTTTTTCATCCAGCGCATATTTTCTTTTCATCCATAGTATCTGCAGCCATATTTTTCAAATATAGAAGAAATATTTGGCTTGCATTAATATCTGGTTTTGGCATTGCAATATTTATGGCTTCTGTTTCAGACATAATCTTTCCATTCTGGGGCAGTCTTGCTTTCGGAATTCCAATATCTTTTCATCTGCCCTTTGCTGAATTGCCTTTTTTAATTTGCGGAGTTGCAATTCTTGGAAGCTTGTTTGGAATAGTATGGAATAAAACAAAATTCCCTCATTTTGTTCATGTTTTAATCTCTATTCTTGCAAGCTTGCTTTATATTTTTGCATACGGCTTTATCCTTAATCTGTTCTCGCTTGTTTTAATATTCCTTATTGTATTTGTATCTGTGATAGTTCCTTGCTGTTTAAGCGATATAGTCTTGCCATTGATTTTACATGGCATTGGGAGAAAAGACTAAAATGAAATTCCTGAACAAATCGAGAAAAAAAGAAATTTTAAGAGTTCTAGAAAGAAAATATGGAATCGACAAGAAGCTGAATTATCTGTTTATTGAGATTCCCCTGGCTTCAGGAGGCTCTGAAGTTCGAATTTTTTCAGGAAATATTGATAAAGTCAGCCTTGTCAATCTCTCTGCCGCGAGAATTGTGACTTTGGGATTGGGCTTATGCTTTATCAAGGCTAATGAAATTAATTTTGTTGAGCAAACAGTTGAATTTTTAAAAGGGCTTTAAATTAATAATATTATAAAACTTAGGGGCGTGCCCTGACGTCATTTGCACGCGCGGAAAATTAAAATAGATTCAAAAAATAAATTAACAAAACAATAAAACAAAAAATGGAACAAGAAGAACTGAAGAAATGGCGTGAGTCGGGCAGAATTTCCGCTCGCGCGATGAAATATGCCCGCAGCATTGTCAAAGATGGAGTTTCTTTATTGGAAATTGCCGAGAAAATTGAACAAAAGATAGCTGAGCTCGGCGGAACGCCGGCTTTTCCTGTTGATTTGTGCTGCAATGAAATTGCAGCGCATTATTCGCCTGTGATTGGGGACAAGAATGTTGCGCATGGAATTGTAAAAATTGACCTGGGTGTGAGTGTTGACGGTTATTTGACAGATACTGCCTCTGCAGTTGACCTTAGTCCGGAGGGAAAATATAAAAAAATGATTGCTGCAGGCGATGAGGCCCTGAAAAAAGCAATTTCAATGGCTAAAGACGGAACTGAATTGAATGAGATAGGAAAAGCTGTTTTTGAATTGATAACTAATGCCGGATTTACCCCTGTAAAAAATTTAATGGGTCATGAAATTGCAAGATTCAAGATTCATGCCGGCTTGAGTGTTCCAGGTTATGATAACAATGATAAGAGAATCTTGAAAAAAGACATGATAATTGCTATTGAACCATTTCCGACAACAGGAATTGGGCTTGTTGTGAATGACAAAAGCTGCCAGATATATCAGCTTGCTGAGAAAAAACCTGTTCGTGATTTGAATGCCCGCAAGATTTTGGAATTTATCGAGCAAGAATATAAAACAATTCCTTTTTGCGCCCGCTGGCTGAATGGGAAGTTTAAAAATGTGGTTTTTTATCTGGCAATGCTTGAACGCGAAGGAGTTCTAAAGCAATATCCTTCTCTTATTGAGAAATCAAATGCTCCTGTATCGCAGTCAGAGCATACAATTCTCGTCACAGAAAAAGGTTGCGGAGTTTTGACTGAAGAGGATTAGGAGATTAACCCATATAGCTTAATGGTTTTTCCAAAGCTGCTTTTGCGCTTCTGAAGTAATTTGTTTCAATCTCTTTGTATTTTTTAGAATCATTTTCAGTTACAGAAGGAGAAACTTTTTTCATTGCTTCTTCGAAATATTTTTTCCTGACTTCTTTTACTCCCATGTTATCTCTCAATGCAAGCATCGCAGCTTCCCTGCAGAGAGCTTCAATATCAGCGCCTACAAAACCTTCTGTTTTTTCTGCAAAGAATTCTATGCTGACGTCTTTTGCAAGAGGCATTCCTTTTGTATGAATTTTGAAAATTTCCAGCCTTGATTTTTTGTCCGGTACCGGAGTATAAATTATTCTGTCAAATCTTCCAGGACGCATCAATGCAGAATCAAGCATATCTGGCCTGTTTGTTGCGCCAATTACTACAACGTCCTTCAATTCTTCTAATCCATCCATTTCAGCAAGAAGCTGATTTAGCACTTGGTCATGAACTTTGCTTCCCATGTCTGCTCCTCTTCTTGATGCAAGAGAATCAATTTCATCAAAGAAAATAATGCATGGCGCTACTTGTCTTGCTCTTTCAAAAATTTTTCTTACTCCTTCCTCGCTTTTCCCAACCCACATGCTAAGCAGACTTGGACCTTTAATTTGAATGAAATTTGCTTCAGACTCATTTGCAACAGCCTTGGCTAAAAGTGTCTTGCCTGTTCCAGGAGGGCCATAAAGAAGAACTCCCCGAGGAGGATGAATCCCCATTCTTATGAATGATTCTGGATGTTTGATTGGCCATTCAACAGCTTCATTAAGTTCTTGCTTGACATTTTCCAAACCTCCGACATCACTCCATTTGATATTTGGTGTTTCTACCAAAACTTCGCGCATTGCGCTTGGCGTGACATTCTTCATTGCTTCCTTAAAATCTCTGCTTGTAATCTGAAGTTTTTTAAGAATTTCTTCTGAAATCTGCTCTTCATCTTTTAATTTTATTTCAGGAAGAACTTTTCTCAAAACATTCATTGCAGCTTCTTTGCATAATGCTGCCATGTCCGCGCCTACAAAACCATGAGTGATAGCAGCAATTTCATCCAAATTAACATCTTTTGTCAAAGGCATATTTCTTGTATGAATTTTTAAAATCTGCAGTCTGCCTCTTTTGTCAGGCACATTTATGTTTATTTCCCTGTCAAATCTACCAGGACGCCTTAATGCAGGATCAATTGAGTTTGGCATGTTTGTTGCAGCAATAACCACAACTTTTCCACGATTTTTCAGCCCGTCCATGCATGTCAAAAGCTGTGAAACTACACGGCGTTCAACTTCGCCGTAACTTTCCTCTCTTTTAGGCGCGATAGCGTCAACTTCATCAATGAAAATGATTGATGGAGCATTTTTTTCAGCCTCATCAAAGATGTCTCTTACTTTTTTTTCAGATTCTCCATAGAATTTTGACATTATTTCAGGCCCGTTCAGAAGAATGAAATTTGCCTCTGATTCATTTGCAACAGCCTTGGCTAAAAGTGTCTTGCCTGTTCCAGGAGGGCCATACAAAAGAACGCCCTTTGGAGGCTCTATTCCTAATCTTATGAAAATTTCAGGATGTTTCAATGGAAGCTCAACCATTTCCCTGATTTTTTTGATTTCTTCGTCCAAACCGCCGATATCTTCATAAGTAACATCAATGATTTTTTCTTCTGTTACTTCAACAGCTTTAGGACTCAAAACTAATTCAGTGCTTTCAGTGATGATGACCGGCTCTTTTGGCTGTGTTGATGCAATTATGAATCGCATTGTTGTGTAGGTTGGAAATCCGATATTTCCAAAATTATTTCCAAAAGCTTCTCCAAAAATATCAAATAATTCTTCATAGCCTGCCATAATGTCTTTTCTTCTTTGCGTTCCGCCTAGAACAACAATATCCCCCGCCATTACAGCCCTTCCAAGCAGCCCTCTTTTGAAAGCTTCAGGATCTCCCTGCACTACAATTCCTTTTTGCGCAGGCGCAATTATGATTTTTTTTGCCTCTTTTACATTTGCTTTTTCAACATTAACAATTTCTCCTATGCCGGTTTTTGCATTTTTTCTGATAATTCCGTCAATGCGGATAATATTTTCGCCGATATCAGAAGGATATGCCCTGTCAACAATAGCCACAGAATTTTTGTCTCCTTTGACTAATAAAACATCTCCTGGCCTGACATTTAACTGCTTCATTGTCGCAGAATCAATTCTTGCGATGCCTTTGTAGGCATCTTCCTGCAATGCTTCCATTACTTTTAATTTAACTGCCATTTTTAGAGTTCTTTAACTGATTTTTTGTTCTTTTTATTGTTTTCTGAAATTTTTTCATCTTCTGGCATTTCTTGCCTTATTTGCCTGATTTGTTCTCCAAACAACAGGGAAAGCCTGCCAGATTCCTCAAAACATAAGTTTACCATTTCATTCATATGCTTTTGCATGCGTTTTTCCTCCTCCTGCATAAAAGAAATAATATCTTTTGGGATGCTGACAGTATAGCTGTTTCCAACAATTCTTAATTTTACCTGAAAAGGCCTTTTTTTGAGAGCTTGAAATTTTTTGTATTCTTCAATATCAGAAGGATGATAGATTTTCTTGCCGCATTCAGGGCAATGCCATGCTCTTATTCTGAAACCTTCTTTTTCCAATGTGACTCTGGACATTTTCTTGTTGCATTCATTGCAAACAATCGTCGTGCTTTCAAAAAGGTCTGCCATTCTGTATATTTTATCTGTGTATACACACAAATATACACTATTTAAATATTTCTGCATTAGAAAATATATTATAAAAATTTATAAATCCTCCATATCAGACATTTCTAAGAAAATTAAGATGGAATTGGGAAAATTGTTTAGTGTTAGTATTTTTGGAGAATCGCATGGAATGGGAGTTGGAGCTACAGTGAACGGATGCCCTGCTAATTTAGAATTAAAAATAGAAGATATTCAAAAAGAGGCGGACAGAAAAAACCTGGGCAAAGTGACGTGGCATCGCAAAGAAAAGAAGAAGATATAGTTCATATTTTTTCCGGCATATTTGAAGGAAAGACAACAGGCATCAAATCGAATTTGTCATTTATAATAAAGATGCTGATTCAAGCAAATATGAACCAATAAAAGATAAATTCAGGCCAGGACATGCTGATTTTACTTATTTTTCAAAGTATAAGCACAGAGATTGGAGGGGGGGAGGTTTTTCAAGCGAAAGAATAACTGCAGGAATGGTTGCAGCAGGAGCTGTTGCAAAAAGAATTCTTAGAGACTATAATATTAAGATTATTGGCTATACAAAAGCAGTTGGAGAAATAGAAGCAGAAAATATAGATTTTGATGAAATTGAAAAAAATCCTGTGAGATGTCCTGATAAGGAAAAAGCAATAGTGATGTATAATAAAATCTTAGAGGTTAAAAGTGAAGGAGATTCTATAGGCGGTTTGGTTGAAGTTATTGCAAAAGATGTTCCTGCCGACCTTGGCGGCCCCAGATTTGAAAATTTACGTGGGGAACTAAGCAAAGCATTTCATTCTATGGGTGCGATTACTGCCATAGAATATGGAATAGGAGCTAAAACAAGATACATGAAAGGCTCTGAATTCAATGACCAGATGTATTCCGAAGCTGGAACGATAAAATTTTATTCAAATAATTCTGGAGTAATTCAGGGCGGTATAACTAACGGCCAAGATATTAAAGCAGAACTTACAATAAGACCAACGCCTTCAATTTTAAAAGAACAAAAAACAGTTGATATTCATGGAAATAATACAACTATTAAGGTTGAAGGAAGACATGACCCTTGTCTTTGCCCAAGAGCTGTTCCAGTTGCAGAGGCGCTTATGGCTATAATTTTAGTTGACCAATTAAAACAAAACAATTATCTGAAGAAATAAAAAGAGTTGGTTTGTAAAAATTTATTAATGCCTTTTTATTTGACAGGGTATGAACAAATTGAGGAAGTTTTGGAGCTGGCTTTGGACCAGCAAGAGCATTTTGAGCTGGGTTGTACTATTTATCATAGCATTTGTTGTGATTAAATTCATATTTTTCCCTGTTCTTGGATTGATGCTGAATTCAGAGCTGCCTGCAGTTATTGTTGAGAGCGGAAGCATGGAGCATAAGGGCATTTTTGACAACTGGTGGCCGGGTCAGGAGAATCTTTACAGCGATTTTAGCATTTCAAAAGAAGATTTTTTGAAGTTTCCTTTTAAAAACGGCTTTGACAAAGGAGATATTATTATTGTAAAAGGCTTTAAAGACAAGAATTACAGCATCGGCGATGTTATTGTTTTTAGGGTTTATGAACAGAGCACTCCCTTGATTCACAGAATTGTTAAAATAAAAGAATCTAACTCTGGATTAAGATATTCAACAAAAGGAGACCACAATTCAGACCAGCTTGAATTTGAAAAAGAGATAATGCCTGAACAGATTGTTGGAAAAGCAATCGGTGTGATTCCAAAGCTTGGCTGGCTGAAGCTCATTTTTGTTGGAAAATTTTAAAAAGCCGTTAATACTCAATAAAAAGATTTATAAAATAAAGAGCGAGTTAAAAAATGGATTTTTGTCCGAAATGCGGAAGCATACTTGTTAAGAAAAGAGAGAGATTTTCTTGCCCTAAATGCAGCTACGTAAGCAAGGATAAATTGAAAATAACGAGTTCTGAGAAAATGGCAGAGAAACAGCATGTCGGTGTTGTTCATCCTGAAAAAGAAACATCTGTATGGCCTATTGTTATAGCTATATGCCCTAAATGCGGAAATGACAAAGCCTATCACTGGAGCACTCAAATGCGCGCTGCAGATGAAGCAGAAACAAGATTCTTCAGATGCACTAAGTGCAAATACACTTGGAGAGAATACAATTAATTTTATTTATTTCTGTAATGGATGATTTGTTTTTTAGGCGCTTTTTTCTAGGGTTGTATGTTGTTGTATGATTTTTTAATCATGAATTGAGCATATTCTATACTTGTGCTTATTCTTTAAAGGCACATTTTTGTCATTGTTAATGTAATATTCTTCAATTAAATTCCTTGCGGTTTTTCTGTTTTTAACCTTCATTGAATGGTCCCCATAATAAAATTGCCCCTCATTCACAACTATGTTTACTGCTGTTTCCAAGTTATGTGATCTCACAAGGGACCTTAACAGCTCTATAAATTCATTTCTTCTTTTAATTATTTTTTCCATTTTAAAAAAGAATATTATTCATACAAACATCTGTATAAAATCTTCCCGCCTATTTTTTCCGCGAGCGATTCATTTGATGTTTTGAAATTGCAGGGAAAATTAGAATCAATATTGTTGCAATATATTTTTCCGTTCTTTTCTACAGCTTTTTTATTGCAACATTTTACTATTATGTCCTTGGCTGTGTCATCCCTATGAAATTTGAAATAATACTTTTTATAGTTCTTAGTGCATAAAATTTGTTTTCTCATCTTTCAGAATTTATTTTCCTTGCCAGGCAATATCAAACAAACGAGAAAGCGCGCTTCCAAAGAATTCGGAATTTATCCATATTCCCTTGTCCCTGTCTTCATCAGGATTTTCAGGAGCAATCATGAACAAAATCTTTTTTCTGTCAGTTATGATAAATCTTCCATCAATTCCAAGCCTTTTTATTCCTGAAATCTCTTTTTCAAGAATATTCATGTCTTCAGCGTCATTTTCGCTGTTTATTCCGACCTTGATAGTTACTCCTTTTTTCTTGATATCTTTGATTTGCTTCAAAATTTTCATTTTCTTTGTCAAAGTTGCCGCAGGGGCAATGACAATCATTTCTTTTTCTGCGTCATTAATCATGCTTTGCAGGAATGCGTAAAAATTGCTTCTGCCATTGATAACTCCGCTCAAATCTTCTGTCTTTATTGGAATTATTCCTTGTTTATGAAGTAATGCAAGCTCTTTGTATTCTGCAGTGTCTTTCATGTTTGCAAGAAGGTCTGTCTTTTCCTCTGCTTCTCTGCTTATATTCTGCTTTAATCTTTCAAGAACAATTTCTGGCTTTACTGCAATATATTTTACAGGTTTTCCTATTTTTATTACTGCGAATCCCTGTTTTTCAAGTCCTTCAAGAACATCATAAGTTCTGGATCTAGGAACCCCGCTCATTTCAGCAATTTCTCCTGCTGTTGCGATTCCTCTGCTCAATAAAGCAATCCAAACCTTGGTTTCATAAATATTAAGATTGAATTGATTTCTTATTTTTTTTAAAAGGTCGTTTTTGATTATCATTTTATTGGTTGTATTTGTTCATAAGGGATTAATGCATCTACTGTTTGTTTAAGAAAATCTCCGGTTTTTATCTTTCCTTTTCTGTATTTAGCATATGCTGCAGAAAGGACATCTTGGCCTATTTTAATCAGTTCATCCCTTTTTTCTTTAGTTAGAGTTGTATTTGACAGTGCGGCAGTATATCTTTTAGAAATAAATCTGATGTTTTGTTTTATTTCATCTTTCTTTTCTTCTGATATTGTTTCAAGATCGTTGTTCATTTTCGTTTGTATACAGTTAGAAATACATAGTTTTTGTTTACTTTAGGTTCAATAGAAATTGAAGATTTAGCTACAGTGGGTTTTCCATTTGCAGATATGATTATTCTTTCATTTACCGGATCCCAGTTTTCATATCTAATTGCTTGTAATGTCCATTCTGGGTTTGTCATTGCCAGCAATTTTGGATCTGTTATGCTTGTTATTCTTTCTGCCATTTTTTAATTATTTGTTGTACGCTAAGAGGTATTTAAATCTTTCGATTGTTACCTTTGGAGCATAGTAACAAAACAGGATAAATAAGAATGGCTAAAAAACGGGCATATTTATAAACTATTTTCAGCTTTATTTTATATTCGATAAAATCTTTGCAGGGATAAAAAAATGAAACATAGATTGACAATTACTGTTATTATGCTGATGATGTTTTTAGTCACTCAGCTGATCGGGTTGGCTGTCATTTATGCATATACTCCCCATGTTAAAACAGTTACAGTGGGAAATGAGACGACGAATGTCACGATTTCAAGAGAACTGCCTTTTGGCATGGAGCCTCCAAAGACTACTCCTCAAAACGCGATGATTTCAATCATTATTGCCCTGGTTTTGGTTACTGTTGCTTTCCTGGTTTTGACAAGAATAAATGCTTCAATTGTGATTAAAATATGGTTTTTTTCAGTCGTTGCGATTTCAATCGCAATTTCATTGAACGCGATTTTCGCAATGCTTGGAATATTTAATGCTGCATGGAAAATACTTGTTTCAGCAATTGTCATTGCAGTAATAATGACTTTTTTGAAAATTTTCAGGACTAATTTTTACACCCACAATTTGTCAGAGCTTTTAATTTATCCAGGGCTTGCGGCTGTTTTTGTTCCTATACTTTCACCTGTTACCGCAATAATTCTATTGCTGATTATATCTGTTTATGACATGTATGCTGTATGGAAATCCAAGATAATGGTTGAAATGGCAAAATATCAGATGAATACTCTAAAAGTCTTTACAGGATTTTTTATTCCATATTTCTTGAAAAAACCAAAGCCTGGCGAGAAAGTCAGGATTCAAATGCAAAAATCAATGGCCCAAAGAGCCAGGATTTCAAAGAAATTGAAGAAGCACAAGATTGCTGTTGCGCTGCTTGGCGGAGGAGATGTCGCATTTCCTTTGATTTTTGCAGGGGTTGTCATGAGAGCGATAAGCATACCTGCTGCCCTGATTATTGTCGGAACAGCAACAGCATCGCTTCTTGCCTTGCTGATGTTTTCTAGAAAAGGTAAATTTTATCCTGCAATGCCTTTCTTGACAGCAGGCTGTTTTGCGGGCTATTTGATTGTTTTATTGCTGCTTTGAATTTTGTTGTTATTAAAATCCCAAAATTATTGATTCTACTTGCTTTTTAAGCAGCTTTTTTTTATCTTTATCATATTCTCCAATTTTATCAAGAGATTCAGTTATTATATCCATTGAATATTTATCTGTTGGTTCAATATAAACTACTTCAGCAGCAATTGTTGCAGCTTTTTCATAAAATCCAACCATTTTTTCTGTTTCCCCTCCATCTCCTGCCCTGAATCCTTTGACAGAATAATAATCTGCCAGCTGGTATCTGACAATAAATCTATACTCGCTGGTCTTATCTTTTTCATCTAATTCTTTGATTTTTGCATTTAGCATAGAAACACATTTTTCAAAATCTCCTTCTTTATTATTAATGATTGAAGAATAAAAATACTTGTCTGCTTCCTCAAGAAAATTTTCAAGCTTGTCTATTTTGATGTTTTCTTTTTTAACAGCTTCTGCTTTTGCTTTATTATCACTCTTTCCCTGCACATTTTTGCCGTATGCGTTGCTTCCTATTCCAAGCGTAATTCCTGCGCATATTGCTGCGATTATCAGATTTTTTTTAAAGGTCATTTTGGTCTTTTTCTTTTACTTTTTCTTTTATTCTTGTGTAAATAACATAAGCTTTTGGAAAATCATTTTTCAGAGTTTCTTCGACGTAATCTTCAAGCTTGTTGTCAGCGAGATAAGGATAAAATTCATTTTCACTCATGTTTACTGCCATTGTCGCAAAACCCGCATATTGCGGCTTGTCGTCCAAAAATATGTTATGCCCTTCAGGCGCTTTTCTGTTTTTCAAGTTGGCGTACGCCTCATGCATTATTTTCCATTCTTCATCGCTCAATTTATACATTTCTTCATGAAATCTTTCATGTGGAATAGCTGAATCAAAAAAAGAGTCTTCCAAGACTGATTGCTTGATTATTGTGTTTTTAGGAGTGCTTAAAATAGTGTAAAAAGTGGCAATTTCAGTTTCATTATAGCTGCCTTTTTTCACTTTATTGCAAAATTCCGCTTTATCTTTGTCTTTTTCAAGAAAATCATATGGAAGATGGCCTGCAGCAGGACCTCCTGCCCAGAAAACCGTCGGTGTTTTGTCAACAATTCTTGCAAAAGTGTCAATTACTGCATCAGGCAGAACATATTCATTTTTTCTTAATTTTTCAGAATTTTTGATTGCGAGCTCTTGAGTTTGAGCTGTTTTTGCATTTTGCCAGTAGCTTAAGGCTAAACTTTGATTTTTAACAGGTAGAGTAGCACAGCCGCTGCAAAGCATAGTTATTCCTGCAAGAAATGCAAGAAGTGTTAGGCTTTTGTTTTCCATTTTAGTTTAGAATGATCCCTTTTTTGTCAAATTCTAGTTTTGTTTGCCTGTTTGCATCTGATTTTTTTGCTTTTGCAGGCTTTTTGAAAAAATCATATAATTTCTTTGCGGCTATCGCTCCTAAAACTGCGGCAATAAACCAAGTTCCTGCAAGGCATGCTTGATACTCATTAATATTCTTGTAGCTGTAATCCTGATGCTGATTCATGGCAACAGTCTGGGTTGTAATTCTCTCTTCTATGTTTGATATCTCTGCTTGATTCTTTGCTGGATTTTGCATTAAATCTTGAAGTTTTTGCTGAAGTGCTGCATATTTATCCCATGCGATTCCTGCCCGAGATTCGTGGTAGCTGATAACGTCAGGATAATATGAATTTGCCCTGCCAAGGCAATAAGGGATTAAAAGCGCGTCTGCCGCCAAGCAGCTTGCGCCGATTATTCCATCGATATTTTTCTGCTTTCTGATTTCTTCAGGCGTGAGAGGTACAATTGTGAGTTTTATGCTGTTATCTTTTTTTTCTCTGGCTCTTGATTTTCGTTTTCTTCCATTTTAGTAAATTATTGCGATTGTGAGATATTTTATTTGGCTGAAGCGGATTTTGCCGTCATTTGCAGCGGCATTGTCACCTTTTGTGACAAAATAAGTTCCTTGATTATCTTCGCTGATTTTAACAACACGATGAACAATGAGGTTGCCTTCATTATCTTGATAAGTTATGATGTCTCCGATATGAATCTGGCTTTCGTTCTGAGGGACAATTTCAATGCCGTTTGCATTTTGATTTAGAATGGGAAGCATGCTTCCCGAGTCAGCGTAACTTGAAATTCTTGCTCCTGGAACATTAAGAACTATTTGCTTGTCATTGACTTCAATATCTGAAACATTAATTGCATCTGAAGGAGCTGCTGTGCTTCTGCTTGAAACAATCACAGTATCTGAAAATGGCTTTTCAAGGCTGAGATTTACAGAAGTTGTCTGATTGAACAAATTTCCTATTAAAAAGCCGTTTGCAAATAGCAAAATTGCAAGCAAAAACACCATAATTTTTCTTTTTGTCATTTTATTTTCTGTAAACAATGTTTGTTCCTGGAACATGAATGGTTGTTTCATGATTATTCCCTGTTGTAGTGACAGCATCACTAAAATAATCGGGATTTTCTCTGATAACCCTATTCGCATCTTCATAAAACATTGAGAGCGGGTCACCTGCCTTAACCTGGCCTATTCTACCATGAAGGCATTTATTTTCTTCAGTCTTTTCCCATGCTTTTCTTCTTGCTGTTTCTACTTTTATTATGTCCATTTTATCGTTAGTTTTTATAAGGAATTTAGTGATTTTTTAAACCCTTATTTGTTACTTTTATGGAGTGATAACAATTATATAAAGCTTTCGGTTAGAACGAGAATAACGATTAAGGACAATATTTACAGAATGAAAAAAGGGCAAATTGACAGAATTAACGTATTCTTACAACTTCGAGATTTCTTGGAGCGCATGTTTCAACATGGAACATTCTGAACAAGCTGCTCGAGAGATCGAGGCATTTGCTCGATTCGCCGTGATTTAGAATGACTTTCTTAGGCTCTGGCTGAATGTTTCGTATAAATGAAATCAGCTGATTTCTGTCGCTGTGTCCTGAAAGCCCTGCAATTGTGACAATTTCCATTTCTATTTTCACAATTTCTTCCTTGTCCTCAACAATAAATCTTGCTTCCTGAAGTCCTTCCTGAACCTGTCTTCCTAAAGAATTGACTCCCTGATAACATGTAAAAATCAAAGTGTTTCTCTTTGAATCAGCAAGCTCTCTGAAATATTCAGTGCTTGCACCGCCAACTAACATACCAGAAGTGGCGATTATGATGCATGGCCCGCCGCCTTCAATTACTTCTTTTCTTTCTTGTCCTGAGCCAATTCTCTTGAAAAGCTCGCTTCCAAACGGATTCTCATTTCTGAAAATTTGGTTCTTGATTGCTGCATGCATGAATTCAGGATATGCTGTATGAATTGCAGTTACATCCCAAACCATTCCATCAATGTAAATAGGAACCTTTGGCAGAAGATTATTGCGCATTGCTTCTTCAACAACAAGCATTACTTCCTGGCTTCTTCCGACTCCAAGTACAGGCATCAGAATTTTTCCTTTTCTTTCCAAAGTATTTTTAATTGTATTGAGTAAAATATCTTCTTCATCTTTTCTTGAAGGCTGAATGTCTCCCTTGCCACCATATGTCGCTTCCATGATTACTGTTTCAAGCCTTGGAAATCTGGTTTCTGCGATTTCCAATAATCTTGTTCTTCCAAATTTCATATCAGCAGTATAAAGCAGATTATGCAGTCCATTTCCAACATTTATGTGAATCATTGAACTTCCAAGAGCATGGCCTGCATCGTAAAAAGTTATTCTTATGTCAGGAGTCAAGTCAGTAACGCTTCCGTATTCAAGGCAAACGCTGTGCTTTACCATGTCATTAATATCAGATGCATTGTAAAGAGGCGCTGCTGCTTTCTTGTAACTGACGTCAATAAAATCCAATGCGAGCAAAGCTGCAATATCTCTTGTAGGTTCTGTCATGTAAACAGGCCCTGTATATCCCATTTTATATAGATATGGGACTAATCCCGAGTGATCTAGATGAGCATGGCTGATGATAATCGCATCAATTTCTTTGATATTAAATTCAGGCACGTCTAAATATGGAAATCTTTCTCTTTCTGAAGATGCTATATCAATCCCGCAGTCAAGAAGGATTTTTGACTCTGGCGTATGCAGAAGCAGACAGCTTCTTCCAACCTGTCTTCCTGCGCCAAGAATGCTTAATCTGACCCATTCTTCTTTTTTCTCAGGATTCCATTCCTTGTAGATTCTTTTTCCGATTCCATGAAGAAATTTTTTTCTGTATGCGCCATTTTGATAGAGAACTCTGCGGATTGCAGTTGTGATTTTTGATTCAATCGCAGGGCTTCTTTTAACCTGCGGTGTCCAGAAAACATTTTTTCTTATTTCTTTCAATACTTCTCCGGATTTTCCTATTGCAATTCCAGGTTTTTTAGCCTCTATTACGACAATGCTTCTTTGAGCATCAAATACAAGCTGGGTTATTTCTGCCTCAGCAGGAACAATCCCTTCTATGAATGCTCGCGCTTTTTCCTCTTTTTCAAGAAGCTCTTCTCCTGCGCGAAGCTCAATTCTTTTCTTGATTTTGCTTACGATTTCCTTTATCTTTTCCTCTCCTTCAAGAAAAAAGCTCCTCTTATCAGTATACAAAATTATGTTCGCACCCTCAAAAAAAACTTCTTTAACAGCTTCTTTTGGAAGGTCATTCAAAATTGTTTTTACAATGTCTCCCATTTTTTATTCTAAAACTTAAAATTAAATTCAAAATTCTCTACTTGTTAGAAATTTATTATTTACTTGGCTTTCAAGATTTCATTAACTTTGACTTCTGGCATTTCTGTTGCGCCTTTATTGTCAATCACAACAACATCTATTCCGTCTCCAACTGTCGCGTCTCTTTTAATCGCTGTATTTATAACTTTTACAGCCATTTTCAATCCTTCATTTACAGTCATATTTGGATTCCACTCATTTTCAAGAATACCATAAGCAATAAATGAACCGTATGCTCCGGATGTGACATAATCTTTAAAGTCTGAAACAGAGCCGTCTGCTCCTACTTCATAAAGCGAAAATCCTTCATGGTCTTTTCCGCCCACTATGAATGCAGTGATTCCAAGAATTGGCGAAAATTTTCTGATGTTTTGATAGACAATTGATGCAAACAAATTTGTAGCCTCTTTTACAGTTGGCCTTGTCCTTGACCTTATTTCTTTCAGTCTCAATTCTGCTTTTGTGAGCTTGATGACTAATTGAACATCAGAGACAACTCCGGCTGTTGTTACATATATGTTTTCAAGAATCTTGTGTATTTTCTTTGCTCTTCTGTCTGCTATGAATCCTTCTCCTGCCGAGGCCCGCTTGTCAGCAGCCATGACAATTCCGTCTTTGCATACAATTCCGACTGTTGTTGTTCCAGTCTTCAATACCTTAATTTCTTCACTCATTTTAGTTTTATGTTAATATCTGAAGAATAATATAATCAGAAATTCCTTTAAAATTCCTAATTTTATAATTTGACTTTGCTTTATAAATCTTTTTCTTTTTGTTGTTATCTGTTTATTTTTTATTTCGCCTTGGCTGAAAAAAGGCGACATTCAGAGGAAATCTGCTGATTTCCTATGTCCCGAAAATCCAAAAGATTTTCGCGAAGTTGGCATGTATCAATGCCAATTATTACATTAGCAAAACAACTTTGTACTTTTTCTAACCTTATAATTTTGTAATTATGAACCTTGAGCCTATAATATCCGAGCTGATTGCTTCAATTCCTATGTTTGTGAAAACAGCGCGGAAAATATTTGTTAAAGGGATTTTCGTCTTGTCTGAAAATTGCTTAATGACTTGTTTGATTTCTTCTTCATTAAGCTGAATATTCATAGTTAATGGCTCAAGCTTGAGCGCGTCTTTGGCTATGATGTTTTTTCCAGCGCCTTCGCAGACAATTATTTTTATTCTTGGGTCAAGAATTAAGGGCGTTATTCTTCCTAAATTCATTTCCCGAATTTGCGAGTAGAGTTGAACTGGCTTTGAAATTTCGAGAGGCAGGGGTTTAATTGCAGGAACCAATGGTTTTATTTCCAGCTTTTTTTCTTCCATAATCTGGTCAATTTCTGTCTTGGTCAGGATTCCTTTTTCTTGCTGTATTATTTCAACAACTCTTTCAAAGAAATCTTTTGTAAAATCCTTTTCTTTTCTTGAATAATCAACTTCGTTTTCATCTAGCATTTTAAATTGATTTAGAAATTGCTTTCAGGAAGGGGCTTTGCCTGAAATTCGCTTAATTTCATGCCCGCAGGGCCCGCAGGTTCAGGCTGTTTGATTAATATTGATTCGATTAATGTCAATGCCTTGACCATTTCCTTGTTCTGGTCTAAAAGAGTGTCAATTTTTATTGAAATTTCCTTTAATTTCAAGTCATTTATTGCAGGAGCCATTCCTGGGATTGTTCTTGGCTTTTCATAGCTTTTGCTTGCATTTTCAAACAAGTCAAGAAGCCTTGAGAATTTCTTCTCTGTCTCATTCATTTTAATAGAAAGGTCTGCAAGAATTTTCTGCAATGATACAAGATTCTCGACAATAAGCTGTTCAGCCCCTGTTGATTTTTTCCCTTTCTCAGTCTTTTTTGCCATGTTAATCTAAATGCTTTGGCATTTAAAAAGGTTTTTTTAAGAATGATAAGAATGGGGACAGAGGGATTCGAACCCCCAACTGGCGGGCTGGAGCCGCCCATTTTAGCCATTGAAACTATGTCCCCAGCATCAAAACAGAATGGGCTTTACTTTTAAATGTTTTTAGATTTTAGGCAAAATTTGCTTTTCTTCCTCTATTTCCTCGCTTGAGATTGAACAGCCATGGAATTTTAATGCATACAGAAATGCATCAATGTTTTCCGAGGCAGAGCCCGGAAATCTCAGTATTTTTTTCCTGAATGCAAAAGCGCAGATCTCTGCAGAGCGTATTATTTCTATATTCCTGAAAAAATCAGCAGATTCATAGGCGTATTCTATTTTTGTGTGAAGCTTGCTTTCAAGTAATCTGTGGAGATTGTTAGGATTTTCGCAGAGCATTCTCGTTGTTCTTTCATCAACAACAAGAAGGGCTTTTTCATTCTGCTTTTTCAAAATTCTGTATAATGCTATGCAGCTTGCCTCGCCGCGATGCACAATCTGCATGTATTCGCCTTTGGCCCTGAAAATTGTTCCGGCAATTTCAAGAATGCGGGATGTTTCTTTTTCAACCTCTTTTTTATCTATGAATTCTGATGATATTTCAATAATTCTCTCATTGATTAATTTTTTCACTATCAGCGCTTCAAGCTTGAATCTTTTTATTGCAAGAGGCCTGTCAATTATCTCATTTATCACGTCATCGCTTACAAGAAATACTATTTCAGGAAATTTTTTCTTTATTTCTTCAAGGACAAAAAGCAATTCGCTGAGCGAAAGAGAGATTACTGTGCTTGAATCCAAAACCAGGAATTTTTTGCTGTGATTGTTGTTTGTCATTTTTTGTTATGATTTTTTTATTGTTATTTTCTCTACAGGGTCTCTTTTCTAAAAAGAGCCTTTTTATCCTAAAACATCAAAAGTTCTTTTTAATCTTGTTTTTATGCCCTGAGTTATGCTGAGGTTTACATCGCTGATTCCTGTTCTTCCTGCATATTCTGCAAGCTCCCAAGGCATTATTCCGAGCATAGATGCTGTTTGAGACATTGAAATTCCGTGTTCGTAGATTCTTGAAGCCTTGCTGATGCTTGCCCTCAGAAAAACATCTTTGATATAATCCCGCAGATGCCCTGACAACGCATCTATTGACTTTTGGATATCTGCAATATTTTCCCGAAAGCCGTGCAGATTTTTTAATTTTAAATTTTGTATTGAATTATCAAGCTGCTGTGAAAATTGAGAATAAAATTTTGGCCAGTCCTCCTGTTCTCTGTAATCAGTTCTTGAGATTATTTTTGATATTGCATATATTAAAACAGCTACTGCGATATTGTCTGAATCCTGATGAATTGATGCTGAATGGATTGTTCTGTTGCTTAACTCAAGCAGCGCAAAACTGTCTTCAGTCCTGATTGCTTTTTTTGCATCAATGAGAATTCTCAAAAGATTGCTTCGAATCTCATCTTTTGATTCAGAAAAAGTTCCTCTTTTTGTTTCTTTCTCCTGCTCCTCTTTTTCCATAATTTCACCCCTTAATCTGGCTTATCTAAATCAAAACATACTTAAAAAAGTTTTTATATTGGCTAAATTTTATCCATGCATGATTCCAGATGAGATTGTTGCAAGGAAAATTCTTGATTCCAGAGGCAAGCCTACTATTTCTGTAACTGTGAAATCAGAAGGCAAGAAAGGGGAGGCATCTGCTCCTTCTGGCAAATCAAGGGGAAAATATGAGGCAGAGCCTTTTTCATCAAAAGGAATTGAATTTTCAATAACTTTCCTGAATGCTTTTGGAAAAAAAATAGTTGCAGATAAAATTGAACTGAAAAAATTTTCTGATTTGGAAAAAATAGAGGAAATCGCAGAAAAGCTGGACAAGACAAAAAATTGGAGCCTGATTGGCGGAAATGCCCTTTATGCTCTTGAAGCAGCCCTGCTGAAATGCCTTGCAGCTGCAAATGACAAGGGATTATGGCAATTTCTTTCTGAAGAGGACAATATTCCTCTGGAAAAAATAAAGATTCCAAGGCCTCTTGGAAACTGCATCGGCGGAGGCATGCATGTTCCTGCAAGTTTGCAGGAAAAGAAAACAGATTACCAGGAATTTTTGGTTTTGCCGAAAACAGAGCATTTTTTTGATTCTTATTTCATAAATCTTCAGGCATACAAAAAAGCCAAAAATTTGCTTGTTGAAAAAGACAAGGCATGGAGGGGAACTTTGACAGATGAAAATGCGCTTGCTTCAACATTGGGAAATGAGCAGGTTTTGGATTTAATGTCAGAGGTTGCAAATGAAATCAAGCGGCAGTTTGGAATAACTCTTGGGCTTGGAATTGATATGGCTGCAAGCTCTTTGTGCCAAGTTGATTATATATATAAAAATCCCAGAAAAAAACTGACAAAAGAGCAGCAAATCAATTATATTGTTGAATTAATCAAAAAATATAATCTTGTTTATATTGAAGATCCATTGAAAGAAGAGGATTTTTCAGGATTTTCGCGATTGCTTAAGGAAGTTCAGGGAATTGGCTCAAAGGTTTTGATTTGCGGTGATGACTTGACTGCAACACATCCTGAAAGACTGGAAAAAGCAATAAAAGAAAAATCAGTAAATGCAGTCATTGTGAAGCCAAATCAAAACGGTTCTTTGCTTAAAACAAAAGAGTTTCTTGACCTTGCAAAGAAACACGATATTGTTACGATAATCTCTCACCGTTCTGGAGAAACTTCAGACAACACTATTGCGCATCTGGCTGTCGGCTGGCAGGCGCAGATAATAAAAACAGGAATTCTTGGCAAGGAAAGATTTGCAAAACTTCATGAGCTCATGAGAATTGAAAGAGAGATTGCAAAGCAGCACTAAGCAGAAATAGCATACGAAACATGAAAATTAAGAAGATACTTGTTACAGGATGCGGAGGAATGCTTGGAAGTTCTGTGTATTCTCATCTGAAGCAAAAAGGTTATGATGTAAAACCAACTGACATTGATCTGAATGAAAAATGGCTCTCTTTTCTTGATGTCAGAGATTATGATGGCGCAAAAAAGATATGTGATGAGTTCAAGCCTGACTTAATTCTTCATCTGGCCGCCCTTACAAGCTTGGAATATTGTGAGGAGCATCTTGAAGAGGCGTTCAAAACAAATTATCTTGGAACTAAAAATATGGCCCTGATTGCAAGGAAAATTGATATTCCTCTGGTTTATGTGAGCACAGCAGGAGTTTTTGACGGAAAAAAAGAAAGATATTCTGAGGGAGATATTCCAAACCCAATAAATGTTTATGGCAGGACAAAGTTTTACGGCGAGATAGCTGTTCAGAGCATGCTTGAAAAATATTTTATAGCGCGCGCTGGATGGATGGTTGGCGGAGGAAAAAAAGACAAGAAATTTGTCTCATACGTTCTTTCCCAGATAAAGCAGGGCAAAAGAGAGTTTAACATAGTCAAAGGCATGCGCGGAACCCCAACTTACACTTTTGACTTTGCAAGAAATCTTGAAGTTCTTTTCAATACAGATTTTTACGGCTTGTATCACATGGCTTGCCAGGGAGAAACAGATAGAATTGAAATAGCAAAGCATATTCTTGAAGTTCTTGGAATAAAAGACGCAAAAATAAATGAGGTTGATTCAGAATTTTTTAAAAAAGATTTTCCTGTTGCAAGAGCGCCCTGCGAGAGAATGATTGATGGCAACTTGAACAAAAAAAAGATAAATTTGATGAGGCATTGGAAGCAAGCATTGATGGAATATCTCGAAAATGAATGGAACAGCCTCATTGCGAATAAAAAGGTTTAAATAGCATCCATTAATTTTTAGCATTATTCTTAATATTTTTTAAAACAAAATGTCAAAGAAAAAGCCAATTGCAAAGAGAAAAGAAGAAAAGGAAGAGCCAAAAGAAAAAAAGAAAATAAAGATTGAAGAGCTTGATGCAGATGCAGAATCAGCCGAGCTATCTCAAATTTCAGAAAAAGAAGAAATAGAAACAGAAGAAGAGGCTCTTAAACGAAGCCTGAAAGACGAAGATGAGATTAAAAAGAAGAAAAAAGAGCTTGGAGAGCTTATTGTTCCAATTGAGGATTATCTGAGATGCGGAATTTACATCGGAACAAAAACAATAATGCCCGGCATGAAAAGATATATCTACAAAAAAAGGGCAGACGGGCTTGGAATCTTGAATACAAAATTAATTGATGAAAAAATAAAGGCTGCTTCTGAAGTCATTTCACAATACGCTCCTGAAGAAATAATTATTGTCTGCAAAAGAGAAGCAGGCTGGAAAGCTTTGGAGCAATTGTCAGAATTAACAGGCATAAGATGCTTCTTGAAAAAATATCCTGCAGGAATAATCACAAATATTGCCCTGCCTGATTTTTTTGAGCCTTCAATTGTCCTTGTTGCAGATACATGGCTTGACAAAAACGCGCTTTTTGATGCAGTCAAGAAAGGAATTCCTGTAATCGGGCTTTGCGATACAAACAATCTTACAAGATATCTTGACCTTGTTGTTCCATGCAACAACAAAAGCGACAAGAGCCTTGGATTGATTTTTTGGATTCTCTGCAGAGAGTACATGAAAAAAAGAAAACTTGAAGGAAAATTGCCAGAGCTTGAAGCATTCACCGGCCCATTGGAGCCTGCAGAATCAATTGCTATTTCTGCATTAACTGGTTCTGCATAAAATATCTTTTTATTCTTCAGAGGGAATTAATCTCTTTTTGAGGACATCCTCTTCTATTCTTCTCACTTCTACTTTGCTTAAAAGAGCATATGGCGCAATCCCAGAAGTGTAAACCCATCCGGATTCTGATCCGCAGAAACCTTTTGCAATGACATTCTGATCACCCAATGCCTGAATATCATTAAGCATGTTGTAAGGATTTCCGAGGATAGAAGCGCTTGAAACAGGAACTATTTTTCCATTTCTGTAAATTCTGGATATTTTATGAGGATATATTCTGAACTCGCCTGTTTCGGGTGAAACATCCCCGCCGCCGCCCTCAACTAATAGCCCGTATTCTACGCCTGTTTTAGCGCATATCCCTTTAAGCCTTTCAACAAGACTTTCAAATTTTTCAGGTTTTGATGATTTGACTTCAATAATCCCTATTCTTGGCTCTGTAATGACATCTTCCAAAGTGGACAGATCCTTGGCATCTTCCTCTGCCATTTTTGTTCTGCAGCATCCATTGGATTTTCTGCCCATTCTTCCAGCTGTTGAACGGTCATGAAGAAAATCTTTTAGAACACCATTTTCAATGAGTGTTATCCTTTGGCTTTTAATTCCTTCCTCATCAAAATTATACGAACCCCACATTCCTTTTTTTGAAGGATCATTGTAAACTGAGATAAAAGATGGCAAAACTCTTTGGTCTACTTTTTCCTTGAATGTTGTGGCATGATATTCCATAATCTCGCGTGCAGATAAAAGATGCGCAGCCAATCCTTCATGGATAAGTATGCCCGTCGCTGATCCATCAAAAATTGCAGGATACAACCCCGAATCCTGCACTTCACAATTAATTCTTTTCATCAAATCTTTTATAAAAGAATTGCATTTATTCCATATCGCTTTTTTGTTAAGAACTTTCTCAAGATCAAAATCAGCCAGTCTTTCACTGTATTGGATAATCTGTTTGTTTTTGTCCCTCATTCTAACAAAGTAATGTACATATGCTGCAACATTTGAAGTGAATATCTGGCTCTTATTTTTTTTGCCGTCAAGGGTTCTTTCTAAATTCACTAATCCTCTGTTCACTTTCTGTACAGTTGCAGTTACCTGCGCAGATTCAACTTTTTTAATTTTGTAAAGAGCATCAGAAGTCTCTTCAAGAGCCTCGATTATTTCTTTTTTGCCAAATTTTAGTTCTTTTTCTTTTTCAGAAAAGATAACTGGCTCTTCTTCAGAAAATTTTTGAAATTTATCTTCATCATATTCGCAAAAAGAGGAATGATAATCAAAATATTCCTTTAATGCTAGCTTTAAAACAGAATCTGTGAGCTCATCGCATTCGCGTTCAAATGCTTTCATACTTTTAAGAGGCATGTCTGATTCTTGGCATTTATGGCCAACACCATGGCCGACGGAATTGTCGAGATCTCCAATGCGCGCTTCTGTCCTTAATTTAAATTCTTTTTTTGTAGAGTGTTTTGGGTCTGAGATGAGCCCCCCGCTATTTGCCATAAAATTTGTTTCTGTTTTATCTATATAAGAATACAATATCTGTCTCGGGTAGAAATCAATTTTATGTTTTCCAGAATTTCCAGTTTTAGGTGTTCCGTTAATTTCCCTGCATTGATTCGCATTCATCCATTTTTCTGCCTGCCTGCTCAAAAATCTTATTATCTTGTCCTTATTCATTTTTGCCTTTCAGGCTTTTTTAAAAATTGGCGGTATTTAAGGTTTTTTAAGAAATTGAGTATATTTTAGAGTATGATAATGAGAATATATGAAAATAAAATTTAGAAATTAAATTTATTCGGCGACTTCGCCTTTTGCCGCAGGAGCAGCTTCCTCTTCGGTTTCTTCTGTGACGCCTATGATTTCCTCGCCTTCTGCCGCAGCCTCTGCTTTTTCCTCTTTCTTTTTCAACTTCTCGGGCTTTTCAGTGACTTCTTCCTCTTCAACTTTTTCAATCACTTCTATTTCTTCATTCTCTTCTTCCTCATCTTTTGAGGCTCTCTGAGGCAAAGGCCTTCTGACAGTTATCGGCAAAACGCCGTTATTGAATTCAAGCTCTGCTATTTTCAGAGGGTCAAATTTTAAATTTTCCATTTCTTCCTTGGACATCTTCAGAAGAATCGGGGCATTCATGGATAATTGCAGCGCTCTTGCGCCTATGATTCTTGTCTTTTCATATTTAGTGTAAAATTCAGGGTCAAACTCTTCTTTCTTCATTTTATTGTTTATTCAATTTCTTCTCTTATTTTTTCCTGCAGGCTGGCAGCTTTTTCAACAGCCAAATCAATCAATGTATTGATTTCTTCAGAACTTAGCGTGGCATCGCCGCCGCCTTTCTGCATTGCATTGATTACTGCATTTTCAGCATCTATTTTTTTGCTTTTCTTTTCTTTTGAGGGAAAAGATACTGCAAATGAGACTCTTAATTCGCTCGCATCCTGCTCTTCAGTAGTTGGATCGAGCACAAATTTGTCCCCTATCTTATAGAAAGTGACTGTTGTTGGTATTGCGCTTGTTATTGGAAGCTTGTCTTTTGTAAATTCTCCATACTGAACCTTGTCATCTTTGTCTATTTTTGGCATTACTGCTGACATTATTGCAGCAACAGCTCCAATTGCAGCAGCATCTATCAAATTTCCATCGTCATTTATGGCATAAATATCAATCATTACGCTCCATACTTTTTCTCCTTTTTTGATGCAGAGCTTTTTCATATCAATAATCTCTGATTCTCTGATGCTTCTGTCAACAATTCTTGCAAGTTCAATTGACTGGATTTTTGGAGGGCCGTGCTCAAAACGTTCAGAAGCCATTGGTAACAGCTCAGTAACTACTGCAAGAACTCCTGACTCTTCTGAATCTCTGTAAGGCACTACTGCATCGAGCTTGACTCCAACCATTACTTCTGTTTTTCCGAGAAAAACTTGGGCAGAGCCTTCTGCATTGCTTGAAATTCCAAGATTTATTTTTAATGGCCTGTATTCAAGCCATCCTCTGTTGTCAAATCTTTTTCCTTTTTCCAAAAATTCTATCAAACGTTTTTTTGTTATATTTGCGATTTCCATTTTACTTTTTTATTTTTCCTCCTCTTCAGGGAGTTCTGTTTCCATTTTCAAATCTCTGAGAGCTTTTTTCTGAGCCTCATTTATTTTCATGCATGCTTTGTTTCCAGCTTCAATGACTTTTTTCAAAACCTCTGGCTTGACTTTTCCATCAAGCTGAAGCAAAGTGAGTCTGTTTTTTCTAGGGGCAAATGCAACAGGTATGTCTGTGGCTAATTTCTCCCCGTCTTCTTCATAATCTTCCTCTTCTTTTGTTATGTCAATGCAGATTTTGTTTCCAATATTTCCGACAGAAACTGCGCTTATCAAATCAGTCATTGGGATTCCTGCATGCGCGAGAGCAAGAGCTGCAGCATTTATTCCTGCGCATCTCGTGCTTGCATCTGCCTGAATTATCTCTATTTCCAAATCAATTACTGCATTTGGAAAGTTTTCAAGCTGCAAAACAGGAGTCAACGCATTCATAATAACATGAGAAATTTCAGAGCTTCTTCTTGAAGGCCCTGGTTTTTTTCTTTCTGTTACAGAAAAACTTAGCATGTCATAACTGCATCTTAAAACAGCTTTTTCAGGATTCTGCAGATGCTGCGGATGCATTAATCTTGGCCCATAAACCGCTGCAATCGCCTTTGTATTCCCAAAGGAAAACATTGCAGAGCCGTTTGCTCTTGGGATTACGCCCATTTTTATTTCTACTTTTCTTGTTTCATCAAAATCTCTTCCGTCATATCTTTTTTCGTATGTCATTTTATTTAATTAATTTTTCTTTGCCCTTTTTAGCTTTTTCTAAAAAATCCTGGACAAAATCAGTCAGTCCTTCTATATGCGACTTGCTTGTTATAAGCAGAATCGCTTCTTTTGCAAGAAGCTCTGCATCAATATTTTCTCCTCTTATCCAGATTATTCCGTTTTGTCCCACTACAATCAGGCATCCTGTTTCCTGCTTAATCATGTTTACCATGCTTCCCTCTTTTCCGATGACTCTTGGAACCTTGTTTGGATTTACTGTGATAGTCATTCCGCCTTCAAGCTTGTTTAATCCTCTGTCTCTCATTGTGAGATTGATATCCCCTCTTCTAATTGAAAATATTTTTACAATTATCATGTCGCCGATGTTGAAATATTCCTCAAGCTCGCGTCCGTGGGGAAAAAAGCATTCTTTCATAGGCAGAAATGCCTCATAAGGCGCTCCGATATCAAGTCTTAATCCATTGTAGGTTATATCAATGACTTTTCCTATGACTGTGTTTCCTCTTCTTGGAATGTAAACTCCTGACAAAGGAATAACTTTTACAAGCCTTCCAATAAATTCAACCAATCCAAATCTTGTTGCAATAATGTTCATGCTTTCTCTCATTGTTCCGTCGCTTGGCAGATAATCCTCTCCTGAAACAATGACTTCTCCAGGCACAACTATGTCTCTTGGAATTTTAAGGATTTTTTCAGACTTTTCCTCTTTCTTGCTTTCTCCTTTCTTTGGCTTCTTTTCTGTTTTTTTCATTTCTTCGTTTTCTTCTGCTTCTTTTTTTGCTTCCATTTTATTTTTTAATTTCCTCTGTTACTGCAGAACCGTGTGTGACGCTGTTCAGCTTGTCAAAAAATTCAAGCTGGATTCCTGCCGGAAGTTCCAAAACGATTTGAAGGCTTCCATCTTCAAGCCATTTTTCGCTTTCCTTTTTTGTTCCTTGAATTATGCTGTAAACTCTTCTAGTATATTCTGCAGGGATTTTGATTGTAAATTTCTTGACTTCAATCCTTATTGGAATAATCGGCTGCATTGCGTGGATTATTCCTGTAATTTGGTCTTCTGCTGATTTATTTTCGTCAATCCTGACTTTTGCCTGCTCTAATGCATTTTCAATTCTTATTGCAGGGTGAGGCAATCCTGTTTTTGGGTCGCAGCAGTTTCTTGCGAGCCAGTCTATAATCTGCCTTCTTTTTTCATCCCGCATTTTTTTTCTGTATTCAATCGGCAGTTCAAGCTCGCCGTTTTTGATGATGTGGGATGCGACTTTTGAAATATCTGAAGTTCCGAACGCTTCCTCCATGTCTTTTACGCCGGCTTTATTTCCTTTCTTCAAATCAAGGAAAACAGTCGGAATAGCGATGATGTTTTCAACGCTTCCAATTCCTTGTTTTCTGAATGAAATTGCCTTGTCGCAATCAACAAGAATTTCAAAATCTTTATTTTTAATTCTTATTCGGGCAGTAATATTTGTCGCCATTATAATCTAATTGGATGATTATTTTATTTAATGAGCTTTTTTAATTCTTCTCGATTTATTCTAATTAATTTTTTGTCTTTTGAACTGATATAAGCTGTTTCAAATCGATTAATGTCAAAATTTTTTCCAAGCACTCTCTTGAAAATGTTTAATGCGAGCTTCATTCCCTGCTCAATGCTCATTGATTCCTTGTATTCCTGTCTTAGAATATCTTTTATCTTTTCATCATTTTCTCCGATTGCAGTTGCCGCGTATCCAAGATAATTTCCAGTAACATCTGAAACGAAAATTCTTGGTTTTATGTCTATTCCAGCAATAAGCATTGATATCCCAAATGGCCTTGCTCCGCCGTATTGAGTGAAAATCTGTTTTGTATCTGCAATTTCTTTTATTACAGATTCTATATCTATAGGTGTAGTGTAAGTGACTCTGTGCTGTTGTGCAAGAATCTGCGCTTTGTTTACAAGCACTCTTGCATCGCTTAAAATTCCAGCAGCTGTTGCAAGAATATGCTCATCAATATCATAAACTTTCTGGGCAGATTCTGGAATAACTAAAGAATCATTTACTCTTTTATCAGCAACAACAACAAGTCCGTCGCTGCATGTGAGGCAGATAGATGCGCTTCCTAAACGAACGGTTTTTTCAGCATATTCAACCTGGAGCAAATGCCCGTCAGGAGAGAACATACTTGCAGCTCTATCATAGCCCATTATTTGGTTTTGTGCATCCATTTTATACTAATCTTTTATATAACTTTCAGAGAAATATTTAATCATATTTTAATAATAATTAATAACTTTCCTTATCTCTGATAAAAATCCAAATTAAAGTGGATTTTTAAATCTTTTCTTTTAGAACTTTTGGAATTTAAATGGCATATCCGCCTATTGAAACAAGCCTTGTTATCTTTCTTGGAGGCCATTCAAGAGGCATATTGAGCTTTTTGAACAAAGAATCTATATTTATGCCATTAGCTTCTGGGGATTTGATGATTTTTGTAAGATTAAAGAGCAATTCTGCCTTGCCTTCTTCTCTTCTTTGTATTTTTCTCGCTTTTGGCTGCCAATATCTCAGGTTATAGCACTGTTTTTCTGTCCATTCAGGGTGTGCTTTTTTGATTCCTCTTGCAAAGTTTCCTATTTTGAATTCTGTATAAATAAGATAAATTGGCTGCTTAAAATCAAGAACTTCATTGATAAGCGGCTGCGGCGGGCAGCCCTCTTTTTTTGCGTAATTAGGGCATCCTTTTGGATGCTGTGGGTATTTCTTGCAGCACAATTTCTGAACCTCTTTGCTGTATTCAAGAATTTCTGGGCATATTTTCAGTATCATCTTTTATTTTGTTTAATACTTGAAAGATTTATATAATTAATTTAGTTTGAAGATATATTATGAAAGTCGCAGTTTTATTTTCCGGTGGAAAGGATTCAAGCCTTGCATTGCATCATGCTTTGCAGAAAGGGCATGAAGTGAAATGCCTGATTAATATTGTTTCTGAAAATCCTGCAAGCTACATGTTTCATACTCCAAATATAAAATGGGCTGAAAAACAGGCTCAGGCAATAGGCTTGCCTCTTGTTATCGGAAAAACAAAGGGTGAGAAAGAGCTGGAGCTTGAAGATCTGGAAAAAGCAATTGAAAAAGCAAAGAAAAAGTTCAATATAAAAGGAATTGTGACAGGGGCTGTTGCTTCTGTTTATCAGTCATCGCGGATTCAGAAAATCTGCGATAAACTAAGATTGAAATGCATAAACCCCCTGTGGCAGAAAAATCAATTTGATGTTTTGAATGAAATAGTTGACAAAAAATTTGAGGTTTTGATTATTGGTGTTTATGGCTTGGGCATGGAAAATTTTCTTGGAAGGAAAATTGATGCGGGTTTTATTGAGGATATTAAAAAGGCATGGCAGAAGTATGGGGTGAATGTTGCTGGTGAGGGCGGAGAGTTTGAAAGTTTTGTTTTAAATGCCCCTTTTTTCAAGAAAAGAATTTTGATTGAAAAAAGCCATATTGTAGAAGACAAAGAAGGCGGAAGAACTTTAGTGATTGATAAATTAAAAATTATTTGATTATTTGAAGAATTTTTCTCTGAGCTTTTTAATTGTGCCGCTGACTCCGATGCATCTGCATTGAAATTCTTTGATTAAGGCAATTGACGCTTTTGCAGAATCAACATATTTTGTCAGAATGCTTAGAATTATGTAAGAATTGTTGTTTTTGCTTGTGACTGCGATTATCTTTGGCCCTGCTTTTGCATATCCGAGGATTCCAAGAAATCTTAAAATAGAATTATCTATTTCTTTTTTGATTTCTTTTTCAGGCCCTGAAGATTCTACTTTGATTAAAAGATAATGCCTTTTTTCCCTCAAAGTTGGGAGCATGCCCATTTTCTTTATTCTTTTGCCCGTTTCTTTTGCCATGATAATGTTAATATTAATGGGCGAAGATATTTAAATATGTTTTAGTTTTAATTCTAATAAAAGAGGAAATTAAAATGATTAAATTGTTTTCAATCGGTGGATATGATGAAGTAGGCAAGAATATGACTGCCATCCAGATAGACAACGATGTTTTTTTGTTTGACTGCGGCTTGTTTCTTCCGCCAATAGTCGCGATGCAGGAGCAGGAAGTCCAGAAAGAAAAACCATCAGAGCGAAAACTGCGAAATATAGAAGCAATTCCCAATGACTTGATTCTTGAAAATTTTGGCTTGAGGAATAAGGTCAGGGCGATTTTTGTTTCTCATGCTCATCTCGATCATATCGGCGCAATTCCATATATTGCCCCAAGATATAATGCAGAGGTTATCGGAACTCCTTATTCAATAGAGGTTTTGAATTCAATTATGAAAGACAATGACCAGACAATTAAAAATAAAATAACTTCAATAACTCCGAATTCTTCATATACTGTCCGCGGTGAGAGGCATGATTACAAGGTGGAATTTATCAACATCACTCATTCAACATTGCAGACAGCAATGATTGCCCTGCATACTCCTGCAGGAGTAATTCTTTATGCAAATGATTTCAAATTTGACAACTCTCCAATACTTGGCAAGAAGCCAAATTATGAAAGACTGAAAGAAATCGCAAAAGAAGGAGTTCTCGCATTGATTGTTGATTCATTATATGCTTCTGATGAAAGAAAAACTCCTAGCGAAAAAATAGCAAGAGGCTTGCTTGAAGATGTTATGTTGACAACAACAAACGAAGATGCCTGCATAGTCATCACCACTTTTTCAAGCCACATTGCAAGATTGAAAAGCATTGTTGATTTTTCAAAACAGCTTGGCAGAAAGACAATTTTTATTGGAAGAAGCCTTAACAAATATGTTTCTGCAGCAAACAGGCTTAAACTTGTTCCTTTTATGAATGATATAAGCATTGTAAGTTACAGGCATCAAATCGAAAAAATATTGAACATAGTCAATAAAAATCGTGATAAATTTTTGATTGTATGCACAGGACATCAGGGCGAGCCCGGAAGCGTTCTTGACAGGCTTTCAAGAAAACAATTGCCTTTTCAATTTATGTCTCAGGATCATGTTATTTTCAGCAGCAAGACAATTCCAACTCCTGTAAATATTGCTGCAAAAAAAGAGCTTGAGCACAGATTAAAGATCCAGGGAGTCAGAATTTTCGATATGGTTCATGTTTCAGGCCATGCTGGCCGTGAGGATTTGAGGGATTTCATAAACATGATAAATCCAGAGCATCTTTTTCCGGCGCATGGAGATACGCAGAAATTAAATGCGCTCGGAGAGCTTGCGACAGAGCTTGGCTACAAAATTGGTAAGAATGTTCATATAATGCATGACGGGCAAAAAATTCAGTTAAGATAATTCTAAAAATGGCAAAGCAGGATTTGATTGCAGCATTGAGAAATGCTCTTGAACGAAATGAATCTTTGCAGCAGGCAAAATTATCCTTGATTTCTGCGGGCTATTCTCAAAATGATGTTGAAGATGCAGCAAGAACCTTGCAATTCCCGCAAGTTTCAGCAATGCCCAAGCTTAATGAAATAAAAGAATTAAAAACACCTGAAGCAAAAGAAAAAATCGAGGCTAAAAAATTAGAGGTAAAGGCAAAAAAACCTCTTCCTTTATGGTTTATTGTTTTGCTGATACTCTTTCTTGGTCTTGTAGGATATATTATATTTATTCTGATGAGGAGATAATAATGCCTTCTATTTATTTTCCTGCAGAAGATTCCCTCCTTCTTGCAAAATGCGTTGAAAAAATATGCAGAAAAATGCTGAGAGAAAATGAAAATCTCAAGATTTTAGATATTGGAACAGGCTCGGGAATTCAGGCAATGAGTGCCTTAAAGGCAGGAGTTCTGAAAAAAAACATTTTGGCTGCTGACATTAATAGAAAAGCTGTTGATTTTATGAGAAAAAAAGGTTTTAATGCCAGAGTTTCTTGCTTGTTTTCTAAAATCCCTGGAAAATTTGATTTGATTATTTTTAATCCTCCGTATCTGCCTCAGGATGCTTTGGATAAAGGAAAAGATACAACCGGAGGCAGGTTTGGAGATGAAACAATCTTGAGATTTTTAGAAAAAGTCAGAGATTATTTGAACAATGGCGGAAAAATCCTGCTTGTTTTAAGCTCTTTGACTCCTAAAAAAAGAATTCTTGCTGAAATCAGAAACAAAAGATTGAGATGCAGGCAAATCGCAACAGAAAAAGTTTTTTTTGAAGAGATTTTTGTGTGTCTTTTGCAATGATTTTATCCTTGCATAAAATCAGCTAAATCTTTATAAATTTGACAAAATGTTTAGGCTTTGGCTGAGGTTCAACTAAAAAATGAAATTTGCGCATATCGCTGACTGTCATCTTGGGGGCTGGCGGGAGCCTAAATTGCAGCAGCTTAATCTCGAAACATTCCGCGAAGCGATTAGAAGATGCATTTCTGAAAAAGTTGATTTTGTGATTTTCGCAGGCGATATTTTTGATAGTGCCCTGCCTGCAACAGAAATTCTTGAAAATGCAATTGAACAATTCAGAATTTTAAAAGAAAACAACATAAAAAGCTTCATTATTGCAGGCTCTCACGATTTTTCAGCTTCAGGAAAGACTTTTTTGAATGTAATAGAAAAAGCAGGGCTTTGCAGGAACATTGGAACAACAGAAACAGATGAGAATAAAGAAAATAGACTGAAAATCTTTTCTGAAAAATTTGCCAATGATTTTCAGGTAGTTTTTGCCGGATATTATGGAAGAAAAGCCGGGCTTGAACAGGAATTTTTAAGAAAAATAACCCCGGAGAAGCTTGATTCTGCAGAGAAAAGTTTCAAGATACTGGCATTGCATACCACTCTGACAGAAGCAAAGCCAAAAGGGCTGGAGATGATGGAATCAATCGGCATTTCCGAGCTTCCAAAAGGCTTTGACTATTATGCGCTCGGGCATTTGCATTTATTTTTTGAAAAAAAAGATGAAAACAGAAATTATGTTTATCCCGGCCCGCTTTTTCCAAATAATTTTGAAGAGCTTGAGGGGCTGAAGCAGGGAAGTTTTGTTATTGTGAATGTTGCCGATGATGATAATAATGCAGTTTCTGTTGAAAAACAGGTTTTGAATTTGAAAAAAGTGCTCGTTCTTGAAATTGACGCTGATAATTTATCTCCTCTTGAGCTTACTGATAAAATTTTGAGAAATCTTCGCGCAAGAGAACAAGAGATTAAGGACAAAATCATGATGCTTAAAATTTCAGGCACTTTGAAAGAAGGAAAAACAAGCGAGCTGAATTTTGAATCAATAAATAAAGAAGCAGAAAGGCTTGGAGCCTTTGTTTTCTTGAAAAACACGCATTCTTTATCGTCTTCTGAATTCAAAGAGCTCGAGCTTGAAAATTCAAATAAAACAGTTGAGGAAATAGAGCAGGAAATAATTAAAAAATATTTTGCTGACAAAAAGGAAAATTTAGATTTCAATCCAAAACTCGTGTTCGAGCTTGTAAACGCGATGAATTTTGAAAAGCAGGACGGCCAGACAAGGCCTGTTTTTGAAAATAAAATTCTGAGCGATGCCTCCAAACTATTGAACATTGATAAAATTATGAATTGAAAATGAAAATTAAAAAAATTGAGCTTAAGAATATAAGGTCCTATGAAAATGCAGAATTGAATCTGCCTCTCGGAAGAATACTTTTCAGCGGGGATGTCGGGGCGGGAAAAAGCTCTGTGCTTCTTGCTTTGGAATTCGCAATATTTGGAGTTCAAAGGGGCGCGCTTTCAGGAGCCTCTCTTTTGAGAAGAGACAAGGAAAAAAGCTTGGTTTCTGTCAATCTTGAAATTGACGGAAAAAATGTTGTGATTGAAAGAATTTTGAGCAGGAAAAAAGATTCTGTAAAGCAGGAATCTGGAATTATTGAAATTGACGGAAAAAGAGAGAGCCTTTCTGTTGAGGAATTGAATTCAGCAATTTTGAAATTAATCGGCTATCCTCAGACCATGACCGGAATAAATCCCTCAATGCTTTATCGCTATACTGTTTACACCCCCCAGGAAGAGATGAAGCAGATTCTTCTTGAAGATGAGCAGGAAAGGCTGAATATTCTTAGAAATGTCCTTGGAACAAACAAGTATCAGACAGTCATTCAAAATTCAGGGATTATTGCCAAGTTCTTGCGTGACAGCATAAGAAAAAAAGAGGGAATAATTTCAGACCTTGATTTTAAAAAACAAGAGCTTGAAAAACGAAAAAAGATAACAGAGCAGTTTCAGATAGAGCTGCGGAAAATACTGCCTGAATTTGCAGACGCGGTCAAACTGTGCATTGAAAAAAGGAAAGATCTTTTGGAGCTTGAGAAAGAAAAAAGAAAATTGATAGAGGTTGAAAAATCAATAAAATCGCATGAAACCGCAATTGTTTCCAAAAATGAAGAGCTGAAAAGGAACCGTGCAAGAACTTTCATTCTTGACCCAAGGATAAAGGCGCTGGAATCTGAAATCGCAAAAAAGATGAAATTCGGAATCAATCCGATTGAAATGAAAATCTTGGAAAAAGAAAAAGCCCTTGAGGAGCTGATTGCAAAAGAAACAGAAACCGCAAAAATAATCGCGACCATTGAAGCCAAGAAAGCCAATTTTTCTGAGAATATTGAAAAAATAACCAAATTGAACAACTGCCCATTATGCAAACAGCAGGTAACTCAAGAGCATAAAGAAAAGATTTCAGGAGAGATGAATAATTTCCTGAAAGAAAACGAATCAAAACTTGCCATAGGAATAAAAGAATTGCAGGAAGTGAAGCAGAAAATTATCCTTTTTAAGGAGGAATTGAAAAGATTGCGGATTGAAAAAGAGGAGAAGGATAAAATGACCTCAATGATAAAGGAGTTTGATGAAAAGAGGAAAGATTTCTATTCTTTGAAATTCGATGAGGAAAAAATTGTGAATGAAATTAAAAAATTAACTGATGAACTCGTAATTTTTCAAAAAGAATTTGAATCTTGTTTTGGAATAGGCGAGAAATATAATGATGCTATGATTGAGGCAGATTCTGCCAAGGAAGAAGAAACAAAACTGGCTGTCCAAAAAACCAAAATCGAGACAAATATTAAAAATTATGCTGAATTGACTAAAATTATTGAATCTGAAATTTCTGAAAAGGAAAAATGCAAGATAGATATGGAAAAATTAAAGAAAATTGAATTCTGGCTTTCAAGCGAGTTCATTTCCTTGATGGGTTCTATTGAGAAAAATGTTTTGCTCAAGCTTAATTTTGAATTTAACCAGTTTTTCCAGAAATGGTTTGAAATGCTGATTTCAGATGCTTCTTTCTCTGTCCGCGTTAATGAAGAGTTTACCCCGGTCATAGAGCAAAATGGATATTCTCTGGAATATTCTTTCCTGAGCGGAGGAGAAAGAACCGCAGCCGCCCTTGCATACAGGCTTGCATTAAACCAGGTTCTAAATTCTTTTTACAGCAGCATTAAAACCAGGGATTTGCTGGTTCTTGATGAGCCGACAGACGGTTTTAGCTCAGAGCAGCTTGACAAAATGCGAATTGTCCTTCATGAATTGAAGGCAGAGCAGCTCGTTCTTGTCAGCCATGAACAAAAAGTGGAATCTTTTGTTGATAATATCATAAATTTTGAAAAACAGAACGGAATAACCAAAATTTCCTGCTAAAATGATGATAAAATTTTCTGAAATCGATTCTTCTGAAAAAAAGAGAATAATTTCTGAAATGCAGAAAGGAAAAATCTTCATTTATCCAACAGACACAATATATGGAATAGGTTGTGACGCTTCAAATGATGAATCTGTCAGAAAAATCAGAGAATTGAAAAAACGCGAGAAAATGCCTTTTTCTGTGATTGTTCCTTCAAAAGCCTGGCTCTATGAAAATTGTGAAATTAATTCCAGGAGCAGAATTTTCATTGAAAAACTTCCAGGCCCTTTCACTTATCTGTTTAAATTGAGAAAAGCAGGCAGGAAAAAGATCTCTGAAAATTTGATTCCAGGACTTTCAACTCTCGGAATAAGAATTCCAAATCATCCATTTACAGAAATTATTGCAGAATTTGGAAAGCCTTTTGTAACAACATCTGTAAATCTTTCCGGCAAACCTTTTATAAAAAAAATTTCTGAGATTCCAGATGAATTCAGAAAAAAATGCATAATAATTGATGCCGGACAGATAAAAGGAAAGCCTTCGCTCCTTATAGACATTACAGGAAAAATGCCAAAAATTCTGAAAAGATGAATTTTTTAAATTTGTTACTTGCAAATTTTGGAAAGGTTTAAAAGCCCTTCTGCTTTATTTATTTTTAGTAAAAAAAGGAGGTCAAAAAATGGCAAAAACTGGAGGGATGCTCGGCAAATGGGCTTTTCTTATTGGTATTTTGTTAGCAGTGATAGTTGGCTTATTTGGTAGCCTTACTTCAACAATAATCGCAATTTTGCTGGTTATTGGTATCATAGTAGGTTTACTGAATGTCGGATCAAAAGAAGCCACACCTTTCTTGCTAGCAGTAGTATCTCTAATATTGGTTGCAGCTTTTGGCGCAGATGTTTTAACAGTCACATATAATATTGGCGGATGGATTTTGAATCCAGTAAACATCTTGAAAGCTATCATGGCTTTAATCGTGCCTGCAACAATAATAGTTGCAATAAGAGAAGTTTTCCAAATTGCAGCTAAATAAAGAGTTTTTTTCTTTTTATTTTTTCTTTGTATTTTTTATTCTCTTTCTGGACAGTCTCTTTCTTTCTCGACTTCCATCCTATTAGAAAAGTTTTTAAATTGCTCTCGTCTTTTTGTATTGTCTGATTAAAATGAAAAAAGAGGTATTGATTTTAGCGATTTTTATTTCAATGGCTGTTTTGCTGCCGCTTGTGGCTGCAGATGTCACAATTTCTAAAATTCCTATTGTAAATGTTGTTGCAAAAGAAGCAACAACCCCTGCAATTTACAATCTTACAATCACAAACAATGAGCCTAGCCAGGATACTTTTTACATTTACACTTTGCTTGATATGATGATGTCTCCGAAAGAGAGCCTGATAATTCCAGGAAAAGCAATAGTCAATATTCAGCTTGAAGCATATCCCGGAGAACAGCTCAGAAAAAAAGAAGGGGATTTTTTCTTGACTTATTATATTAGGGGAGACAATTATGGGCAAATCAAAGATTTAATTCCGGTAAAAATTGTTTCTCTTTATGATGCATTCCAAGTTTCAATGCCTGCAAAAGTCACTGTAAATGACTCTGAATTAATTTTGACATTATACAACAATCAAAATCTTTACATTCCTGAAGGAAGAATAGTCATTGATTCGCCAATTTTTTCTGCCGCAAAAACCCTTGAGATAAAGCCAAATTCAACAAATACGATTATTATCAATCTGACTGACAAGATAAGAAGTTATGAAGCAGGGGAATATTCTGCCGACATTTCATTGCTTGTTCACGGCCAGGAAGCATGGAAAGTCACAGAGCCTGTGGCTCTTGAATCTGTAATAAAAATAACCTCTTCTGAAAAAAACAAGGGCTGGTTCCTTTATCCTGTCTTGCAGGTAACAAAAACAAATGATGGCAATGCTCTGGCAACTACAAATATTCGCGTTGAAAAAGACCCATTTTCAAAACTATTTACAAGATCTTCTGTCACTCCAACTTCAGTGAGGCAGATAAAAGGAAGTTTTGTATATGAATGGCAGAAAGATTTGAAGCCGGGAGAAAGCTTTGTTGTTGAAATCAAGACAAATTATCTGCTGCCTTTGATTATTTTTGCTTTGGTTGCAGCAGCCGCAATTTTATTATGGATGTCAACAACAAAACCTGTTGTGATGACAAAAAGAGTTTCAAAAGTCAAGACAAAAGGCGGAGAATTCGCATTAAAGGTCAATTTATTCTTGAAAACATTTATTGATATAAAAAATGTTAAGATTGTTGATTTGGCCCCAATGGCTATGCCAAACATTCCGCCAAAATTCGGAGCAATCCAGCCAACAAGAATAAGCGGAAGACGCCTTGAATGGAGCATGGACAGATTATACAAGGGCGAAGAAAGAATTTTCTCATACATAATTTATTCAAAACTCCCATTGATTGGAGAGATTGACCTGCCAAAAGCGCTTGCAACATATCAGGATATGCTTGACAGAAACAAAAGAGAATATTCAAACAGGATTTTCTTCATGGCTGAAGAGAAAAGAAGCGAGTGATTTTAACTGTTTTCAGACAAAGCCTCTTGGATCTTTTTTGATTTTGCTACTTTTTGTTTAATCCAGCTCTTTCCAAAATATTTAATGCTTTCTTCCATTGATTTTTGAAAACATTCAGGATTTCTTTTTATCAATTGTTTTCCCATTTTTTTAACAATTTCTACATATCTTGAGATTATCTCAGAAGCATTAGTGTTGTGAGCTTGAATCTCGGCAAGAAGAGATGGCGATGAACTTAAAATTCTTCCAATGGTTATTAACGAAGTTTCTGAATTAGGAGAAGTGAAATTCTCAAGTGTGTTTGGATCTTCGAATTCTTGACGGATAAGCTCTGCCAAAGCAATTTTTGTAAAATGTTCTAAATTTTGATGAAATGCCATCTGCTTGTCGTGCTCCCCGCATGTTGTTTCATGAATCCTTGCGCCGTGTTTATGAAAAATATCTTCAAACTGTCTTGCTATTTCGCCTGATTTTTCTGTATGTACAAATGCCACGTTTTGATTGTATAAGTCGGTTATTTTTGGCCCAAAAATGGTGTGCATCCCAAGAACTTCAATATCTTTTTTTACATTTTCAAACATTGTTTTAACTGCCTGAGTTTTTATTGAACAATTGTCCACAATCAGCTGTCCTTTCTTGAAATATGGAGAAATCTTTTTGATTACTTCTACTGTATTTGTGATTGGAACATTGACTATCACAACATCTGATTTTTTTACGCAGTTTTCATATGTAAGTGGAGTTTTTCTTCCGCTTATCAGCATATCATATCCAGATTTTTCAAAAAATTCCTTAAACCACCCCCCCATTTTTCCTGTTCCGCCGATTATTCCAATATCTTTTATTTGCGGTTCTATGAAAAGCTTTCTTGGATAAGAGCCAAGAATTTTTATGTCAATATAATCCCCCCCAAGCTTTTTTTTCATTTCTTTTAGGCAATTTTTAATCTTGCTGTCTTCGATATGGCCTTCAAGTTCAATAAAAAATCTGTAGCCTCCTCTTGTGTCAGGCCTGCTTTGAAAACTGGTCATGTTTATCCGATATTGCTTGCTTATTATTTTAGTCATATCATCAAGCAAGCCAATTCTGTCTTTATGAGGATAGACAACAATTGATGTTGCGTCTCTTCCTGTTTTTTCTGCAATATATCTTCCTAAAATTGCAAATTTTGTCTTGTTGTTCTTGACATTTCCAATATTTTTATCAAGAATTTCAAGATTGTATTTTCTCAGAGTTCTTTCATCTCCGATTGCAGCTGTATCTCTTATTTTTTGTTCAGCTATCTCTTTTATTGCCGCAGCAGTGCTTGGTTTTGCAGTTAATTCAGCGCCTTGGTGTTTTTCTTTTATATAGTTTGAACATTGTTTTAGCGCTTGGTCTTTTGAAATAATGCTTTTGATTTTTTCATGGCCAGGCAATACACCAATTGCATGCTGAATTGGGAGAATATTCATATCAACAATATTCACTTTCCCTTCATATTCCAAAAGAGCGCTTAGAGTTTCAGTAACAGGGCCTTCAATAATATTCTCTATAGGAACAATTCCCAAGTCTGTTTTTCTTACTATAGAATTGAAAACATCATCAATAGAAGGAAGAGGAATTCTTTTGCTGCTAGGATTATATCTGATTGCTGCCTGTTCTGTGTATGTTCCTTCTGGGCCTAAATAATATATGCTCTGAAGGCGTTTTGGATTAAATTTCATCTCGCTTTTAGAGAATATCTCTTTTTAAAATTTGTCATTTTTCTTTTGATTTTCTTGAGTGTAGGCAAACTTTAAAAATCTCGTTTAGCTGTTTTTTTCATCCCAGCGTAGCTCAAACTTTCCGTCGTAAAACAATGGATAGGAGCATCGGTGGAGCACTCGGCTGTAGCTTAAGAGCGTCGTGCAGACGTTCCTGTTTCAGGATAAGAAGGAAGCACGAATAGCTGAGAGTTAAAACCAAAAACTAACTCGGAACAAAAACCGGGGGGTTGCCGGTTCGAGTCCGGCCGCTGGGATATGCCCGGATAGTGTAGTGGCCTAGCACAGAACCCTGTCAAGGCTTTCTTGGGAAGAAACCCTGGAAAGAAAAAAGCAGATCGGTTCTAACCCGAGTTCGAATCTCGGTCCGGGCGTTTAATCTTAAGTTAACTATGAAAAAGCTGAAAATAACATATGTTTCCAAATCCAGAATTTATCCTTCCTTTGGAGATGCTAATGAAACACCTCCAAGAATAAGAATAAGAATAAGGAAAGATTTGCCGATAGCAGTCAAAAAATTTGTTCTTGAACATGAAAAATATCATATTAAAGATTATCAAAAATTAACAAAAGAAAATAAAAAATATTATTGGATTTGGGGAGAAATCAAAGCGAATTTTTTTGGAGCAATTAAACATCCTTTTAGGGCCCTCATTTGTTTTCTGATGAGTCTTAGCCCAGCAAGATTAAAGTTTTATTGGCAGAGAATAAAGAAAAGCAAATAATAATTAAAACACTATTTCTTCTCGCTTTTAATCAATTAACTGAAAAATGGATTCAAAAATGATGATTGGAAATCTGAAACTGGAAAATCCCTATTTTCTTGCTCCGATGGCAGGAGTGAATGATATAGCATTCAGGATTTTATGCAGGAAGGCAGGAGCAGGACTAGTTTATACAGGTATGATAAATCCGTTATCACCAATGAAATTGGATTTAGATGACAAGCCAGCAATACAGATATTTTCTGCAAATGAAAAAGGAATTAAAGAATTCATAACAAAACATGAGGAAGATGCTAAGCTATTTGATTTTAATCTCGGATGTTCTAAATCCCTGGCAAGACAGCATGGTTTTGGCGCATTTCTTCAGAATAAAAAAGAGAATATTGAAGGCATTTTGGGGGCTATGAGAGGTTCAACTAAAAAACCAATTACAATCAAATTAAGAAAATCAAATGAAATCTCAAAGACAATAAAGATTGCAGAGAAATATTGCGATGCAATATGCATTCATCCAAGAACAATTGCCCAAGGATATTCTGGAAAAGCAGGTGTAAGCTTTGCAGAGAAACTAAAAAAAGAAACTTCGCTTCCAATAATATATTCGGGTGATGTAAACGAGAAAAACGCTCCTGAACTTCTGAAAAAATTTGATTTTATTATGATTGGCAGAGAAGCAATGGGCTATCCGAACATTTTCGCGAAATTAACCGAGACGAATGAAGAATTTGGATTTAAGGATTATTTGGCATTGGCTGCGAAATATAAGATTGGGTTTGCGCAAATAAAATTCCAGGCGATACATTTTACAAAATTTATGATTGGCGGAAGCGAGCTAAGATTGAAATTATCAAAAACAAAGCGCCTGAAAGATATTGAAGGAATTTATAGAAAGATAGATTAAATAAAATAACTGCTGGTAATCGGCCTCACAATAGCTTTATAAATCAAAATTTAAGTAGATAAATATGGAAAATGACAGATTAAACAGCCGAGGCGGATTAAGAGGCCGATCTGGCGGTAGCCGGTTTGGCGGAGGAAGATCCGGAGGATTTGGTGGCGGAGGAAGAGGCGGATTCAGAGGAAGAGATTCTGGAGGATATGGAAGATCTGACAGATCTGAACGAAGACCTCTCGAAATGCATGACGCTACTTGCGCCAAATGCGGAAAACAATGCCAGGTTCCATTCAGGCCAACAGGAAACAAGCCTGTTTATTGCAGAGATTGTTTTAGTAAAACAGAAGGCTCAAGAGATAGGTCTGGCTCAAGAGACAGACAGAGATCTTCAGGAATGTCTTCAGAACAATTTGATCAAATTAATGAAAAACTTGATAAAATAATGAAATCTTTGAATATCAAGTAAATCAAGATATATTCTTATTCAACTTTAATTTTATTTTCTTGCCAGTCTTTTAATATTGACCTTGCGGTCTTGTCCTCATTGACTACTCCGCCCTTCTTGAGGAAATTTCTTTTTCTTCCTAATTGCTCTATTAATAAGTCATAGTCACCATTGGCTTCAATATTATAATATTTTTCAAAAACTCCAGGATATTTTTTCATTAATTCAAAAGCAATCATTTCTGGCTCCCGGACTTTGTTATAATTTTTTATGCCAATTCTTGCCTGTTTTATCAAATCTCTTCCATGGATATTTGCATCTTCTTTTAATGGAATCACTCCAGGAGCATCTAAAAGCAAAACATCTTTTGAAAGCCTTATTTTTTGCATATTTTTTGTAAATCCTGCTTCAGAAGAGATTTTTGCAGCTGGTTTTCCAACCAAACGGTTTATCACAGAGGATTTCCCAGTGTTTGGATATCCTATTATGCCCACCTGTTTTCTGTTATAACGATTTTTTACCCTGCTTGCCTCGATTTTTATCTTATCTCTTAAAATATTGCTTCCAATTCTCTCTTTGCACGAGATGAGCGCATAAGGATACAGATTTTCAGATTTAATAAGCCCCATAACTTTTTCAGCATCGGCCAAGTCTATCTTGTTTATGACATAAAGTATTTTTTTCCCTTTCTTTTTAATGTATTCTTCAATATCCTTATTTCTTGTTTCTTCGATAAATCTTGCATCTAAAATTTCAAGAACAACATCTGAAATGTCAATTACCGCTTTGACAATATCTGGATATTTTTTTCTTTGCTTGCTTATGTTGTCAAGACTGCTTCTTCTTTTCGCAAAAGTGGAATTTTTGAACATATTGCTATTAGAACTGCATTGTTTAAAAAGGTTTAATTGGATGAATTGGCATTTGGAAGCGTTTGGAATTCAAAGCGTAGATTTATATACGTCATTTTATAATTTAAATTATGGCCGCAACACCACCAAGCCCCAAAAAAAGAAGGATGGAGCCATATAATATGGACCAAGCCACTTATGACGAATTTGTTAAAATATGCAGCAGAAAGGGCTTTGCACCGCAAGTTATTCTAGAGCAGTTCATGAAGAAATATAATAAGACCGGGCAAATTTAAGAATTTTGAATTTCTTTTCGCGAAGTCTGGGCGCATCCTTATCACAATAATTTTTAAAAAACCGAATTTAGTTAAATCAAAATGGAAAAAACAATGGATACTCTGCTTAATGCTGAAGACGCAAAAAAATACATGGACAATTATATTGTAATGGATTCTTCAAAGAGCAAAAAAATCATTGCTTATGGCAAAAATCTTTCTAAGGTTTATAAAGAGGTATTGAGCAAGGGCTACAAGGAAAGCGATTTTTTTATTTTCTATAATACCGACAAACCCTTTATTCTTGTCAAGCATCAGGACTTTTTTTGTTAAGGCATAAATTTAAAAAAAAGCAAGGATATTCTTTCATATGAAGCCTAAATATAAAAAAATAGATGAAGAAAAAGAGGAAAACGATGACGAAGATGAAGAATCTTTGATTCTCCCCGCGAGTTTGACAGCAAAAAAGAGCGAGGATTTTCCAAATTGGATGAGCCAGATTCTTCAGCTTGCAAGGATAATTGACAATAGATTTGCTGTAAAGAGCATGTTTGTCTGGATGCCTTATGGCTATGACATGATGCTCAGAATAAAGAATTTCTGGGATATTCAATTCAGGAAAAATGGAATAAAAGAAATGTATTTCCCATTGCTTGTTCCAATGAAATATGCCCAGCAAAATGACACCTGGTGGAACGGATTTAAGGAGCAGGGATTTTGGGCAGGGCAAAAAGACAAGACAGATTTTATTTTAAGGCCAACTGGCGAGCCGGTGATGTACCCAATGTTCTCATTATGGATTCGGGGAGCTTCTGACCTTCCATTAAGAATCTATGAAACAGTTTTTTCTTACAGATATGAAACAAAACAAACAAGGCCCCTTATCAGAGACAGGGAAATCGGCCCCTGGTATGAAATTCACACAGCACACGCGACAAAAGAAGATGCTGAAAAAGAAATTGAGCTTGCAAAAGTCATGAATGACTTGATCTGGGATTTTATTGCTGTTAAACCGCTCATGATAAAAAAGCCAAAATGGGAATGTTTCGCAGGAGCAGAAGGCGCTCTTGAATATTATACTTTAATGCCTAATGGAAGGGTTTTGGAAAACGGCTCTTTGAATAATCTGGGACAGGCATATGCAAAAAAATTCAATATAAAATTTAGAGATCATACTGGACAGGAAAAATATGTCTGGCAGACATGCACAGGCAATGGAGAAAGATATCTTGGCGCGACTTTAGCCCAGCATGGCGATGATTTCGGATTGGTTGTTGCCCCAAACATTGCGCCAATCCAGGTTTTGATAATTCCGATTTATAATGAGGAGAATAAGGAAAAAATTATTGACAAGGCAAGGAAAATAAAAAATATTTTGCATGAGTTTAGGGTTGAAATTGATGAGAAAGAAGAATCAATTGGAAGCAAATTTTACAATTCAGAGCTTAATGGAATTCCATTAAGGCTTGAGCTTGGGGAAAAAGAGCTTAATCAGAAAACAATAACTGCTTTTTTCAGAAATAGCAGGAAAAAAACAGCATTCAAAGAATCAGATTTGGTGAAAGAGGTGGATTTGTCATTGAAAAAAATCCAGCTAGAAATGCTTCAAAAATCAGCTGATGAATTAAAAGCTGCGGTTGTTGAAGTGAAAAACATGAAGGACATTTCAAAAATAGCTTCTGAAAGGAAAATCGCAAAAATTTACTGGTGCGAGGAAGCTGACTGCTATGACAAGATTTTGAAATCAAATGAGGGATTGGAATTAATCGGAAGCGACTTGAAAAAAGCGGAAGAAAGTTCATGCATTGCCTGCGGAAGGAAAACTTCAAATCAGGCTTATGTTGCAAGCTCTTATTAAAATGACAAGCAAAGTAAATGCATCACACATTCTTGTTAAAACAGAAGGAGAGGCTTTTTTGATTCTGAAACAGCTTCGTGAAGGCGCGAGCTTTGAAAAGCTGGCCCTTGAAAAATCTTTTTGCCCTTCGCGAAAAAAAGGCGGAAGCTTGGGCTGGTTTGGAAGAGGGCAAATGGTCAAGGAATTTGAAAATGCCTGTTTTTCAGGAAAAAAAGGCCAGATTATAGGGCCTGTAAAAACACAATTTGGTTATCATATTATCAGAATAGATGACACGCAATAACTTTCTAATAGCAAATATCTATTTTTGGACATAAAAGCTTAAATATATCCTTTGCTCTTTGAGATTAGCTAAGTAAAATGTCAAATCCAAGATGCCCCAAATGTCAAGGTCGGGGTTATGTTAAGGAGCCTGATGGAAGAGTTCATACATGTTGGGATTGTCTTAATGATGGCAGCCTTGATAATCATTCCAAGGATCTGAAAGATTCTGGAATAAAGGTATAGTTCTTTTTGTTACTATTGCAGTGTGGTTAAAAATAGAAAGATTTATAAATCGTCTTTTCTCTGAACTTTTAATTTAAAAATTTAAAATGGACGCAAGACAAGGAGCAATTTTATATCAAGCAAAACAGGAAAAATTGAGAAAAGCAAAAGCATGTATAACAGACGAAGTGCTTTCAATTGTTGATTTAGGAGAGGAAAATAGCATGTTTAGAAATGCAGACTATTATGCACTTAGAAACTTAAGATCTGTTGATACAGACTCAGCCTATTTCAAACATTCAGCTGCAACTCTTCAAGATAATCCTTTTGTTGATTTAAAGATTAAAGAGGCTTTGAAAAAGGCAGTTAAATATCTTAATTAAACTTATTTTTTCTTTTTTTCTTTACCTTTTGATTTTTCTTTAAGAGCTATCCCTAGAATTATCCCTGCTGCAAGAATAGCTGCGCCAATTATGAGGCACATCATGAAATTCTTTTTCAAAATTTCGAATAATGAATTGAGTACTGGAGAAATCACTGTTTGTGATTCTGCAGGAACCTTTTGAAGAGCCAATTTTTTTATTGAAGGCATTCCAAAAGTAGCCAATCCTACGATTGTAGCTGAAATTCCAATTCCTTTCAACGATGCTGAGAAAGGTTTGAACAATAAAAGCAAAATGCAGATAACAATTAATGCAATCAGGGAATAAATAGTGTATTTTGCAAAAGAATCATTCGCTGTTTTTGACATTAATACAAAAGGACCTCCGGCAAATGAAGCTGTCTGATTCTGCCTGAAACATTGGATAATATCTGTGCAGTTGTAATTATAATAATACATTTTATCAAAAATCTGGCCATACATATATGTCTTGAATTGCTCTGCGCTTTGCAAGTTTTGTATTTCAGCGCAGTTAAGTGTTATTGGCATATCCTGAGAAGGAAGCTCTATTGTCTCCTGTCCAGTGCATGCAAAAGCAGCCATTTCCTTGAAGCCTGAAAAGTTTTCCTCGCCAATAGACATGTTGCTTCCTACACTACTGCTAAGAATATCCACCATTTGAGGCTTGATTGAATCATGATTTGTGAATTGTGAAAGGCTTAATGACATAATGAGAAGAATAATACATACACCTAACAAAAATCCAAGAATTCCCTTTGCAAGCCCTTTGAAAAATCCCGCTACGCTCATTTTGCTCTTTTTTAATTTAAAATCTTAAAGAATATGAGATTTAAAAATGTTGTTTGTATCTAATAACTTGTTTGGGAATTATGAGAATTGATGAACCTAAGTGGGAAATAGCATTAGAAAAGAAGAAGAGAACTAAAGATTTAAAATAAGCTGAGCTTAGAAAATATCATGAAAGAAAAAATTAAAAAAAAGATTTTGGTAACCGCGGCACTGCCATATATAAATAATTTACCGCATCTTGGCCACATAGTTGGCTCGCATTTGCCTGCAGATATCTTTGCAAGATATCAGCGTCTTAAAGGGAATGAGGTGTTATTTATAGGTGGATCTGATGAAAACGGAACTCCTTCAGAAGTTGTGGCAGAAAGCATAGGTGTGCCCATAGAGAAATTTTGCGATAAACTTCATGAAGAGCATAAAAAAATCTATGATTGGTTTAATATTTCGTATGATTTATTTTCTAGAACAAGCAAAAAGATTCATCACGCTACAGCTCAAGAATTCTTTTTAGACATTTTAAAAAACAAATATATAGAAGAAGGCGAAGTTGAAATGTACTATTGTCCGTTTGATAGGAGATTTCTGCCAGAAAGATATGTAGAAGGAACATGCGCTAATTGTGGTTATGAAAACGCTTATGGCGACCAATGTGAAAAATGCGCTTCAATTCTTGATGTGAATACCCTTAAAAACGCGCATTGCAAAATCTGCGGAAAAGTTCCTGAAATAAAAACAGCCAAGCATTTATTCTTTAGATTAGATAAATTTTCTGCCAAATTAAATGATTGGCTGAAAAATAATGAAAAAATAAGGTCTCAAGTAAAGGATCTTGCATTTGGATGGATTAAAGAAGGATTAAAAAAAAGATGCATAACGCGCGATTTAAAACATGGCGTAAAAGTGCCTTTGAAGGGTTATGAAGACAAAGTTCTTTATGTATGGTTCGAAGCTCCTATCAGTTATATCTCTTTCGCAAAAGAAGCAACAGAAAAATGGCGAGACTTCTGGCAAAAAAAAGACGGTGAGATATATCATTTTCTTGGAAAAGATAATATTCCTTTTCATGCAGTATTTTGGCCTGCAATGCTAATGGCAAACGGCAAATTTAATTTGCCGACAAACGTGGTTGGCTTGCAATATCTTAATTATGAGGGGCAAAAATTCTCCAAAAGCAAAAAACTAGGAATTTTCTGCGAACAACTTCCAAAAACTGGAATAAATGTAGATCTATTAAGAGGATATTTAACTTACTTGATTCCTGAAACAAGCGATACTGAATTTAAATGGAAAGATTTTCAACTCAGAGCTAACAATGGAATAATCGGCAACTATGCCAATTTTGTCAATAGAACCTTAAGTTTTGTTTATAATAAACTTGAAGGCAATATAAAAAAACCGAAAGATTCTGAACTTTCATCTCTTGACAAAAATTTAATAAACACCATAAAAGAAAAAACACAAGTTATTGAAAATTATTTAGAAAAAGCTGAAATTAGAAAGGCGTTCTCAGAGATAATTGCCCTTTCAAATGAAGGAAATAAATATATTGATTATAGTGCACCATGGAAATTGGTAAATGAAGACAAAGAAAAAGCAAGGAAAGTACTATATTTATGCACTAATCTGTGCAGGACCTTAGCTATAGTATCAAACCCTTATTTACCAGAAACCAGCCAAAAAATTTGGAAGCAGTTGAATCTAAATGGGAAAGTTGACGAACCTGAGATATGGAATTCAGTGGCAGATTTGGCAATTCCTTCTTCTCATAAGATTGGCAAACCTTCAATTCTCTTTGAGAGACTGACAGAAAGTTATTTGGATGACTTTAAGAATATAGTCTCTAATGTAAAAGATCTTAAAAGCTATTTTAAAAAAGTTTAAACTAATTATTCAGGTAAAAAGATAAATTTATAAAGTTTAGGGAATTGAAGAAGTTAAGGCTAAGATGGATAAAAGAAAGAAAAATTCTGAAGTGTTGAGTGTATCAAAACCTATAGAGATAACCTTCAAGACAAGCATAGAACCAATTCTTAAGACAATGGATTGTTTTGATTAATTTTTCATTTTTAAGGGTGTAGGGAAAATGGGAACAAACGTTAAAGAAACTTTTCTATTTAGAAATTTGCCTGCTGTGAAGTCTGAAAATTCTATAATCCTTTATGACTACTTTGGGTCTAAAATTGCTAAGGTTTCAACTGATGATTTTAAAAAAGGCAATCTCCCAGATTTAAATTATGATGGTTTGCCAAAACCTAAATTCTTCAATCCAGAACGATCTGTTTTAACATTAATACTTAATAGGGATTGTAATATGCGATGCAGATATTGTTTTGCAGAGGGAGGAAATAAAAAAGATATTATTTCTAAAGAGTGCATAAAAGCTGCAATTAAAAAAGTTATAACCCCAAAAACAAAAGAATTACTTCTAACTTTTTTTGGTGGAGAACCCACCCTATGCTATGATGAGATAGCTTTTACCGTAAATGAGGCAAATAAATATTGGAAAGTTAAAAAACAATTTGCGATTTCTACAAACGGAGTAATGAATAAAAAAATGCTGGATTTTTTAATAAAGAATAATTTTGCATTTAACTTTTCTATGGATGGTTTGCCAGAAATACAGGATAAACAAAGGCCGCTTCTAAACGGAGCGCCTTCATCAAAATTGGTTGAAAGAACATTGAAAGAATTGATCAAGAACAGGGTCAGTTTTAAGGTAAGAGCCACAATCACAAATGAATCAGTTAAAAAAATGCCTGAAATGGTGGAATATCTTGCCGGATTAGGCGTTAAATATATTCATCTAGAGGTTGTTAACATCTCCGGCCGCGCCGAGATATTCAAAATTAAAAAACCGCCTGTGGAAGAATTTATAAATCAGTTCAAAAGATGTTCTGATATCGCAAAGAAGTTAGGAGTAAGTTTAGTAAATGGAGTTTATACTAATCTGATAGAACCATCAATACATTCCTGCAGCGCTGTAACTGGCGGAAAATTGATAATAACTCCTGAAGGAAATATAAGCCGATGTTATGAAGTCCAGGATAAAAGACATCCATACTCTGAGATGTTTATTGTAGGGAAATACAATCCAAAGACAAGAGATTTTGAATTAGATGAGAATAAAATTCAAAAATTATGCAATAGAAATGCTGAAACAAATAAGATTTGTGAAGACTGTTTTGCCAAGTACATATGCAGCGGGGGCTGTGTTATAAGAAATTTGCATGGTTTGCACAGCAAGGATATTAAAAAAATTGATCCCTACCAGTGTAAATTAATTAAGGCATTGTTAAAAGATGCCATTTTAAGGATATATAAAAAATCGCGGGAGGTTAAATATGATAAGACAAATAGAAAATAGAGATTGGCCCACTGTTAAGCCCTGGTTGTTCAAACTTGCAGAAGAATCTTTTGGTAAAGTTATTCCCGGTATTCTTGAGAAAAAAATTCAAGAAGACTATCAAAAGGAGCCGCAGGGATTTGTAGTGTCTGAAGAAGAGAAGAAGTTGAATGGTTTACTGTGGTTCTCAACATTCCCTGAAAAAAAATCAGCATTTATTCATGCAATCTATGTTGAACCAATATATCG
>Ga0210051_1000092_pt1 | contig 64078 bp, 88 predicted proteins | sample CryGey092014_all_FD_185464 | JGI IMG/M metagenome (GOLD analysis project Ga0210051, IMG submission 185464) | Groundwater microbial communities from aquifer - Crystal Geyser CG23_combo_of_CG06-09_8/20/14_all (SPAdes) (version 2) | ecosystem: Environmental > Aquatic > Deep subsurface > Groundwater...
ACATAAACCCAATAATCCCATACAGAAAAAACAATAAAAAGAAAAAAATAATAAACCAAGAATTATACAAACAAAGAAACATAGCAGAAAGCATCATCAGCGCAATCAAAAGAACCTACGGAAAAACCATCAAAAACAAAAAAGCACAAAATCAACAAAAACAAACACTACTAAAAATCCTAAACTACAACCTAAACATCACACTAAAAAAATACTCAACTGGCTAAAACAAATGATTTCTACAAAGCCTATAATATACAAAAGTATTTAAATTTTAAAATTTAATATATAAATTTATGGCTGAACAAGTTTCATTAGAGAAGCAATTAGACATTTTAAAAGAATTAACCACAGATATCAGAGAAGCAAAAATATACAATTCAGATAACAAAACAGAGCAGTCAAAATACATGTGCGAATGCGTATGTGATTGCGATGGGCGATGCGATTGTGTTTGTGACTGTGATAGGGGTTGTGATTGCTTCGTATGCGACAGCGGTTATTTCTCAGATAAAAAATGAGATAATTTCTTTTCATTTTTTAAATTTTTAACAACATACATTAGTTTATCTTTTCCATAATTCTTAATTATTGTACTAATAACCCTTTCTCCATCAGCATAAACTCTTTTAGATAAGATAGGATAATCATGAAGATTAATTGAGTCCAAATTAATGCTTTTTATATTTTCTTTATTTTTCGAATACTTTTTTGTTAAAAATGTGGCAAAACCCTCAAAAAATAAATTATTTCTTGTAAATCCACATTGCTTATAAACTATGTGAACTAGTTCATGAAAGATTATTCTTGGAATATCTTCTTTTTTATGAGTTGTGAATTTTTCAAGTATTTCGGGGGAGAATACAAAAATTATGTCATTTATAAAAAAACCACAAATCCATTCTTTGAATTCAAAAGGGAAAAAAAACTTAAATTCTTCAATAGAATTACAAAATTTAATATTTACAGAAAAATCAGTATCAAAATATTTTTTAATCAAAATGTTCATATCTTCAAAATTTATATTATCAACAAAAAATTTATCTTTACCTGAACAATTAATTAAAAAGTTTAACTTATTGAAAATCACTAATTAAACTATACATATGGTTTTAAAAAATTTTTTGATATTAGTTTATCAAATAACTTTTTTAATTTATCTTTAACATTATTGTCTGAATAATGTTTAAGTAGAATTTTGGGATTAAAACTACCTAATCCTTCCAATTTTACTATAAAATTTTTGAAATTCTCATTTACAAATAATAAATTATAATCCGAATTAATAAAAGTATAAAATTCTTCGGTTTCTTTCCTGTATTTTGTGCTTTTATTTAAGATATACTTATTGTTAAAACCCGCCTCTTTTTGGACTACTTTTTTAATATCTAATTTTATTTTTTCTTTCATTCTTGGATCTTTTCTATTTAAGGGTTCACCCAAATTATATCCATTAAATCTGCAACCCCCATTGCATAAAACCAAAGCATCACACTCAATACAATCTTCAGGCAAATTCTTATTCTGCCTGAAATCTTCAAAATCTCTCCATAATGCTTCAAAATCAGACTCTAAAATATTGCCAATATTATAAGGTGATTGGATACATGACCTAACATTGCCTTTGTAATCAATAGCCAAAGTGCTTTTTCCAGTATTACATGGTCTTTTAAACAAATTAAAATTATTAATTCGTATTTCTTCGGGAATAAAGCATAAAGGAATGGTTTGTATTGAATCAATTTTTATACCAAATTCTTTGTTTAATTTAATTAACTGATTAAAAACTAAAGTAATATCTTCTTCAGCGAGAGTATAATCATATTCTTTCTGATATTCAAGAGGTGGATTAGATACGGGAGTTGCTGCAAAGCTGTCAATAGAAAAATTTTTCAAATAAAAATTTACCTTGATCATAAATAGAATTTAAATTATATTTTGAAATTACCATATTTATAGTTATTGGTATGTTAGTATTTTCTTTAATGTTTAGTAAATTTGTATAAAAATCATTAATATCTTTTGATTTAGTTATAAATTCATACTTTTCTTTTTCAAAATGAGGTAAAGATGCAAGCAGCCCAAAAGTATTATTGAGTCCAAGAAGAGTTTCTAAATTTTCGGGGGTGGTGTGTGTCAAATTTGTATTTATACCAATACTCATATTTAAAGGAATTTTAGATATAAAGTTCTTCAAAACAGACATATTAAGAAAAGGTTCTCCTCCAGTAATTGTTATAAAAAAAGGTTTAATATCTTCACAAATTTTAGATATTATTGAATTTGATGTCTTAATGTTCATATATGCTTTTTTAACTTTATTCACTTGCCAAGAATTATAACAATAAAAACAATTATGGTTGCAATTTTCAGTAATTTCTATTTGGGCATTAATAGGATGACTTAAGTTCATATTAACTTTTTAAAATTATTAAACATATAAATATTACCTTAATTTATTCTCCTGTGCAGGAGTCGCTGCTGCTTTTTCCGCCGGGTATGGTGGCTCTTACTGCGTACACTGTGCTGCTTTGTATGTCATAAGTGCTTATCACGTCTATTGACTGGGTTTCTGAAACTCCTAATCCATTAAAGTCGCTATAAATTACAGTGTCTAACGTGCTGCCTGACAAACTGCTGAGAGTGATGATTAAGTCGCCTGCGTTAATGTTAACGCTTCCAGGATTCAATATTAACAAAGTTATAGTATTAGTTGCCGCGTCACAACTTGTGCTTACGAGCGTGAACTCCCTTAAATCCTCCTCGAACTCGTTCTGCAAATTGCCCTGCATGTTGCCCTGAATATCAGACTGCAGCCCGCTCATCCAGTAATACGCTGCAGCACTCGCCACTATTGTCATTAATAATAATAAGATTACTGAAATTATGGGCGTCACTGCCTTACATGCCGCCAACGTCTTCCCCTCCTTCTTCAGGAGCTGGAGGTGATTCTTCACTTATCCTGCCTTTTATGGCTTTGCTTAACAAATTCTTAGTGTACAATTTCTTAATGTAATCCAGCACTTTAGTGTTTTCTTCTTTCATTCCGCGGGTATTAGTTTCTATCTTTTTCAATTCCATTATTAAACTGTCACTGCTAGTTCCTTTATCATTAGTGCCTGCTTCCCCTTCTGCCTCTTCCTCTAACAAACTGATTAATTCCCTGTTCTCGCGCACCAAATCAGTGACTTTTATTAACAATTCAGTCATTTTTGACTGCAGATTAATATTAACGCTTACCATCTTGTTCAACTGCTCATTTAATTCCTCAACGTTCTCCTCCAAGCGGGTAGTGGTGGAATCCTTAACCTGCCTCATTAAGTCGTTCATTTGCTCCCTTAACCGTTTAACATCAGGATTAGGGGTTCTTTTATTATTAAAACTGGTTTTCTTTTTCACAGCCATAGTAAGAGATTACATATTAAAGATTTATATAATTTTTTAAAAAAGGTTTTTTTAATTACATGTCCATTCCTGGCATGCCTGCGCCTCCCATGCCTTGAGGAGGCATTCTTGGCTGTTTTGAGTCTCCTGATGAGATGACATCGTCTATTCTGAGTATCATTATTGCAGCTTCAGTAGCGCTGTTAATTGCCTGAACCTTTGTCATTAAAGGTTCTATAATTCCTAAATTTTTCATATTCTTGACTTCGCCGTCAAAAACGCTTAACCCGTAATCATGGCCGTTCTTCTCTTCATGCTTTGCTTTTAATGCAACAATGATGTCTATCGGGTCAAGTCCTGCATTTTCTGCAAGGGTTCTTGGTATTGATTCTAAAGCTCTGGCAAAACCTTTGACTGCTAACTGCTCTCTGCCTTTTAATTTATGGCTGTATTTTAATAATTGTTTGCTGACTTCAATTTCAGGGCTTCCGCCTCCTGCAACTATTTTTCCTTCATTCTTTATTACGCTGATTAAGTCACCTATTGAATCAATCACTGCCCTTTCTATTTCGTCAATTACGTGCTCAGTTCCTCCTCTGATTAGCAATGTCACACTTTTTGGGTGCTTGCATTTCTCCACGAATGTCATGTTTTCTCCGCCAATCTTTTTCTGCTCAACTAATCCCGCAAATCCTAAATCTTCAGGAGTAACGTCTTCGACTTTGTTGACTATTTTAGCGCCTGTTGCTTTGCTTAATTTCTCCATATCGCTTCTTTTAACTCTTCTTGCTGCGAAAATATTCTTGCGCGAGAATAAGTGCTGGATTGTGTCATCAATTCCTTTCTCGCAGAATATGACATTAGCTCCTGAAGCAATAACTTTGTTAACCATTGTTTTAAGCATTTTTTCCTCTTCCTCAAGGAATGCCTGCAATTGCTGAGGGCTTGTAATCCTGATTTGAGTGTCTGATTCTGTCTCCTTCACTTCCAAAGCAGCATCAAGCAATAATATTTTAGCATTTTCCAATCGTCTTGGCATGTCAGAGTGAACTCTTTCCTTGTCTATCACGATTCCCTGAATTAATTCGCTGTCATCAACGCTTCCGCCAGTTCTTTTTTCAATCTTTAACGAGTCCCTATCTATGAAAATATTGCCGTCTTCAACTTCTGTAATGCTTCCAATAGCATCAACTATCATTTGCGCCAGATTCTCCCTTGCAATCTCAGCGCTTTTGCCGGTCATTGCAGTTATTGCTATCTTTTTCAGCATTTCCTTGTCATTAATTTTAATTTTGTCAGCGAATGATTCAAGGATTTTCAATGCTTCAAGGGACGCTATCCTGTAACCATTGGCTATTACTGTTGGGTGAATATTCTGCTCCAGCAAGTCATCTGCCTGCTTTAATAACTCGCCTGCCAATACTACTGCAGTAGTGGTGCCGTCGCCGACTTCCTGCTCCAGAGTCTTGCTTACCTCGACTAACATTTTAGCTGCAGGATGGTTAACCTGCATTTCTTCAAGAATAGTAACCCCATCATTAGTGATTATAATATCTCCTAAATTGTCCACTAACATTTTGTCCATGCCTTTAGGCCCGAGAGTAGTCCTCACTGTTTCAGCAACTGCTATTGCAGCACTTATATTACTTCTCTGCGCATCCCTGCCAGTATTCCTGTTGCTTCCTTCAGGGAGTATAAATATTGGCTGCATATTATTCATATTCATTAATCAACCTCTGATTTTAACAGGTTATTAAGAACAGAGTGGGTTTTAAAAAGTTAATTGTATTAAATGATTACTTTTTTAAATGAAAAAATTCCTATTTTTTTAACTGTTATGAATGTTAAAATCAAGGGCACATTTTTTGAGGAGAAAGTAGTGGATTCTTTGAATCCTTACAATAAGAGTTCCTTGGATTATTTCATCCATAAATATTCTGAAAATAAGAAGTTCCGCGCTAATGGCAATGAGTATTTCATCTTGACTAATGAAGTGATTGCAGGGCATGAGATTGATTTGGCAATTGTTGACAAGGAATTCATTGAATTATTAGACTCAAAACCTGACAGTTATAATATTAGGAGCAGGCTAAAAGGTTATTTCTTGCTGGGCGAGTGCAAAAATTATAATGGCAATATTCCTAAAAGCATTAGTGCTGATTTATTGGCTAAGAATTACTTGTTAAATCCTGATAAGACTGTCCTCTTCAAGGAGGATTGCAGTAATTCTTTTAACTGGGTTAAGAATTTTGAAGTCAGCGGTGTTGAATTAGTTAATTATGACAGGAATTTGGAATCAGAGTTGAAGCACGTTATGAATACTGGGAATACTGTGCGTGAAGTTTTAGAGAATAGTGATAATTTTTTCAGAAGCAATGAGGAGAGGTTGAAAGAAGTTGTTAATTATAAGTCAAAATTTAACAAAAATTGCAGGAATGAGGAATTAACAGGTGAAGTAATATTATTCCATGGCTACAAGAGCGTTATTGATTTGAACACTGCAAGATTTTTGGCTGGTGAGAGTATTAGTTTTAATTCCCCAATAATAGCCTATTACTTGGATGATTGCAGAGTTACTGATAATGCTGTAAATTTCCTGGATGAAGTTAATGATTTGTTCAGGCGCGAGAATAACAGGAAAAGAGTGAGATTAGTCAAAGGACTGGATTCAGGGTTGGCTGAGAAGATTATGTCAAAGTTTGAGAATAAGAAGTTTGCTCTGAATATCAATTTTTACAACAAGATTCCCGGAAGCGTTAACGACTTGTTTTATGCAAGGATTCCTGCAGCTGTAATTATTTGATTATTGTGAACATTCTATGGTCTTTCTCGTAAGGCTGAAGTCCGCGTTCGTCAATTATTTTGTACCCGTGGCTGAGCAATTCCTTCTTGACCTGCTCAAATATAATTTTTGGCGGCTTCGTGACGTCTATGCTCCTGCTTTTTACCACTAGGAATCCGTAACTATTCTTTTTCAGGAATGCGTCGCAGTTTTTCAGGAATATTTTCACCTGGTCCCTTTGGCTGATGTCCTGGAATACTGCATCAACTAACGGCACGAACGCGTACTTCTCAGGAGTGTTAGCGCTTGCAAGTATTGGGTTCAAATTATTGCGGGTTTTTGCCAATTCAACGAATTTGTAGAATATTCTTGGGCTGATTTCAACAGCAAAAATAATACCTTCTGGGCACACGTCGCTTAAGTGGCTGCAGGTTGTCCCGCTGCTCGCGCCCAAGTATAAGGTGATTGTGTCTTTTTTGAACGGGAACGTGCGCATATTCTTGTAAATTCCTGCGCCTAACTTGCTTCGTTCAGGAACCCATTCCCTGTAATCATTTATTACCTGCTCACCGTAAACGTTTTGTCCTGGCACCAAACTTTTGGTGTAAAACTTTCCCCCTTCCTTAAACACGTTAAAATAATTTGTCTCCTTCATTTCAGTTTCGCCCTCTTTTCTTCCAAATCCCTGACTAATTTGTCACCTATTGGTTCGCCTTTGAAGTAGTCAACTTTTGAGCTTATGCTTATCTTGCTCGCAAGTGCCCTTGCCATTTTCCCCCTGTGCTTCAAAGGCGCATTGTTAACGAATTTTGAGTGGAATATGATACCGTGCTTTGGAGGTTTTGCCCTGCCTCTTAAATGCCTGAATAATGCTTTCTCCGCGCCGATAACCTGAATTGTTGAGCTCGGCATTAGCATTAACTTTTTTAACCCGTGAGCTGCAGCGATTAATTTTGCTGCAACTATTGTTCCTGCAACGATTGAAGTGTTCGGCGCCCTCTCATTAGTGATTTTTTCCAGGCGTTCTTCAACTTTTTCTTTCTGGCTTGCTAATCCGTTCAAACTCTTGACTGCGTCTTCGAATACTTTCTCGTCTTCTTTGTCAAAGTCCAAACCCATTGAGTCGGGCTCTGCATTGAATAATTTGCTTAAAGTTTTCCTGTCAGCATTTTTTATTTTCCTGAAATCCTTTAATTCTTTGGCTTTAATGCTCGCTTCAGGGTAGTAAATTGTGAATAATTCGAACACTCTCTCGAACCATTCATTGATTAATTCGTCCAGTATGTTTATCATGTTGACGTAAACGCTGATTAAATCGTCAACGCTTAACTCTTCCTTCACTCCTTTAATTGAATATTTAAGGCAGAATTCGTGCATGAAATTTTTGTAGTCATCAATTGTTTTGAAAACTTTGGGGATTAATTCTTTAAGGATTAAAGGTTCAGGAACGCTATTCTCATTATAATGTTTGATTAATCCGTTAAAATCCCTGCTTTTAATCATTGTGATTATTTCTTTCATGACTAATTATTAAGATAAAAAGATTTAAAAAATGTTTGACGTTATTATTCTTATACTTATGGAACTGGAAATCGTTACTGATGAGAAAAACTTTTTAGAGGTTAAGTTTAAGGGGGATGCTCATTCCATTCTTAACATTCTGAAGAAGAAATTACTGGAAGATGACAGCGTTTCATTCAGTGGTTATAATAAGCCTCATCCTTTGATTAATGAGAGTATTTTAGTGGTGAAAACTGACAAGAAGGATGCGAGGAAAGTCTTGAATGATGCTATTAACAGTGTTGTTAAGGATTTGGAATCTTTAAAAGTGAAATGAGCATGGATTTTCTGAAAAAGTTATGGAAGTTTTACTGGAATGATGATTCACTGATTAGTTATGCTTTCTTTCTCGTTGTGACTTACTTATTGTTCAAATTCGTATTATTTCCCGGCTTTTTGCTGGTTACTGGTTTGAGCGATATTGTGGCTATTATGACTCCGAGCATGGAGCACGTGGGTTTTGAGGATTATTATTTTTATGACTATTTTCAGACATTGAATTACACTGCTGGCGAGATTAATGCTTTTCCTTACAGCAACGGCTTGTACGTTGGTGACGTAGTTTTCGTGGAGAACACTACTGATTACGAAGTTGGTGACATTATCGTGTTTTACAGCCCTTATTATCCTGACAAGTTAATCCACAGAGTGATAAGCGTTAATCCTTTAACCACAAAGGGCGATAATAATCCGCAGAGTTACGCTTTTGACACTCACATCAGCACTGTTATCGGCAAAGTCGTGTTTAAATTGCCCTGGATTGGTTATCCCCGTTATTTAATGTATGCAGTGTTTGGTGTATAGATAAATTTATAAGGCAAGTCAATCTTATTCTATCGCATAATGTTTTGTAAGAAATGCAAAAGTTTGCTCGTGCCACAAACTGATGAAAAGGGCAGGGTTAAATTTGCCTGCAGGAAGTGCGGGACCAGCAGTCGAAGCAAAGAATTAAAAATTATAAGCGTTAATCCCAAAAGGGACAAGTTATTCTTCGTTGACAAAAAGGAAAATAATGAACTGCCCATTACTAATGAAGCATGCCCTGAGTGCAAGCACAGGAAAGCGTATTACTGGATTATTCAGACAAGGGCTGCTGATGAGCCTCCGACCAAATTCTATAAATGCGTGAAGTGCGAGCACACCTGGAGGGATTACTCGTAATGCCTGAAGAATCCAAGAAGGATGAAGGAGTTGCAGAGTTCAAGAAGCGCGCAGTGGCAAAAATCAGGACTATTAAAAGCGTTAACAAGGAAGAAGACGTAAGGGTTAGTCTTATTGGCAGCGTTGTTGACATTGATGACAAGAGTTTATTCTTCACTTTGGATGACGGGACTAATAAAGTCAGCGTTTTGTTGAATAATGATTCGCAGATTAAGGCTTTGAAGCTTGGGCAGATTGTAAGGGTTATCGGTATAGTGATGGGTTTTGATAATGGTTTTGAGTTAAGGGGTGAGATTATTCAGGATTTCACCGGATTAAACGCTGAATATTACAATAAGTTCCTGGAATTAGCAAAAATTTAATAAAACACTGCATTATTATTTTTAATTATGGCTGAGGTTGGTATTATTCAGGGTATTATTAACGCGTTTAATTCTGATTTTACCACGTCAATCATTATATTAATTATTGGTTTTTTAATCTGCCACTTATTGCACGCGTTAAGGTACGGCTTCTCAGGCTATGGTGGAGTTTTTGAGAAAATAAAAAAGTTTTTTAAGGTACTCTTTTTTCTAAACATATGAATTTAAAGAATCAATTAGGGGGATTGAAGAATTTATGAAGATTGTAATGAATGATGTGACATTATTGAAGGATAGTCTGGATGCTATTAACGGCTTAATTACTGAAGCCACTTTTGATTTTTCGCCAAAGGGTTTAATACTGAAGGCTATTGACCCTGCAGTGGTTGCCATGACTACTTTGAACATGCTACCAACCTGCTTCACCCAGTTCGAGGTTGACAAGGACGTTAAATTAACAGTTAATCTTGACTACTTCCTGGAAGTTTTGAAGAGGGCGAAGCAGAGCGACAAAGTCATTATTGAATTATTGAATGAGCAGGGAACTTTGAAAGTGAGCATGATTGGCAATACTAAGAAGGAGTTCACAGTGGCTTTGTTGGAGAATCCTGACAAGGAGCAGAAGATTCCTGTGCCCCAGTTTGAGGGCGAGGTGATTGTGGAGAATGACGTGTTAAGGGAGGCTGTGAAGAACTGCCAAATGGTGAGCGACTGCGCAACTTTTCATGCTGACAAGGATAAGTTCGTAATATCTGCTGCAGGCGAATTGAATAATGTTATGCAGGAATTGACAAATGACAGCCCTTCATTAAAGGAGTTAACGTTCAAGGATAAGCATGAGAGCAAGTATTCTTTGGAGTATTTGGACAAGATTATGCGCGGCGACAAGGTTGCGGAGAACACTATTATCAGGTTCAAGAATGATTACTTATTGGAGATTGAATACAAAACAGTTGACAAATTATCATTAGCGTTCATACTCGCGCCAAGAGTGGACAATGACTGATTATAATGAATGCGAAAAAAACAATAATTATTGAATTGTGCATGATTTTTGCTTCAGTTATTATTTTCAGAAGCTTGTGGATTCTTCTTGATAAGAATCCTTTTTTTTCAACAAATTTTGCATTAATAATTATGATTATTATTGGGGTTTCTTCAACAGGAGTATGCTTGTATTTTTTAAACAAGAAATAATTTCTGTCTTATTATGGAATCCTGCATGAAGAATAATGTTGTGGGTGTTTTGGAGAATATTAATGGGAAAATAGTTATAAGGGTTATCCGTGCGTGGATGTTCAGGAAATAAAATATAATTAGCAAAAAGGTTTTATTTGCGTGGGGCAATTTTATTGATTGTTTTATGAAGAATGTTGTGTTAAGTGTTAAGGGTTTGAACGTGGTTTTGGATGGTGTGAGAGTATTGGAGGATTTGTCCTTTGACGTGGAGAGTGGCGAGATTCTGACAATTTTGGGCCCTAATGGTGCGGGCAAGACTGTATTGCTAAAATCTTTGATTAAATCTTTGCCTTACTCTGGACGTGTTTCTTGGAAGAAGGGTGTAAGGATTGGTTACGTTCCGCAGAGGCTGCCTTTTATTAAGGAATTGCCTTTGAGTGTGAAGGAATTTTTTGAACTGAAAAAAGTGCCGGAGAAAAGGATTGGTGAAGTTTTGCGTTCCACTGGATTAAAAGACATGAAATTATTGGACAAGAGAGTCGGGGATTTGTCGTCCGGCCAGTTCCAGAGGATTCTTGTGGCTTGGGCTTTGGCTGGGAATCCTGACGTGTTATTGTTTGATGAGCCTTTCGCGGGCGTTGACATTTCAAGCCAGGAAACAATTTATGATTTTCTTGAAAAACTGCACAAGACTAAGAATTTGACTATTATTCTGGTTTCTCATGATTTAAGCATTGTTTACAAGTTCGCGACAAGAGTGTTATGTTTGAACAAGAAAGGTTTGTGTTTTGGCGTGCCGAGGAAAGTGCTGACTTCTGAGAATTTGTCAAAATTGTACGGGGGAGGGGTTAAGTTTTATTCCCATAATCATTCATGATATCCCAATTCTTGCTGAGTTTGATTACTGGATTATTCGTTGGAGGGGTTAGCGGTTATTTGGGTTCGTTAATGATTACTAAAAGGATGGCTTTAGTGGGTGACGCTTTGGGCCACGTGGCGTTGCCGGGAATTGGACTGGCATTATTTTTTGGTTTGGATGTTTCAATAGGCGCCGTGTTTTTCTTATTAATAGGGGTTTTAATTATCTGGTTTTTGGAGTCAAGGACTAATTTGTCAGCAGAGGCATTAGTGGGTGTATTATTCGTTGTGAGTTTGGCTTTGGGTTTTTTGATTATTCCTGATTTTGAATTGTTGGAAGCATTAATTGGTGACATTTCCAGCGTTTCGTTAGTGTCAACTGTTGTTTCTGCAATTATTTCAGTTACTGCATTAATTATTATTTACAAAATTTACAATAAGTTAATCTTGTCGAACGTTTCTGGGGATTTGGCTCTTGTTGAGGGCGTTGACAGCAAAAAGTATAACTTGTTTTATTTACTGCTTATTGCTTTAGTGGTTTCTATTGGCGTCAAGGTTACTGGCTCATTATTAGTGGGCGCGTTGGTGATTATTCCTGCTGCTGCAGCTAAGAATTTGAGCGCGAATTTGAGGCAGTATTCTCTTGGCAGTTTAATCCTTGGAGGGCTGAGCTGCTCCCTTGAAATAATAATATCAGAATGGACTAATGCTTTGGCAGGTCCGGTAATAATATTAGTGTCAGCATCTTTCTTCTTAATATCCTTAATAATCAGAGGATTAAGAGGGCAGAAAATGAGGAATTATTAATTAAAAACGTTTAAAAATTATAATTTTAATTAAGATTATTAATTATGGATATTGTTAATGACGAATTAAAAATTATTAATTTCTGGGAGAAGAATAAAATATTTGAAAAAAGCGTTAAGCAGCGTCCTGTGACTAAGCAGTACGTTTTTTATGACGGCCCTCCTTTTGCTACTGGCACTCCTCATTACGGGCATATTCTGGGATTGACTAGCAAGGACGTGTTCCCGAGATTTTGGACTATGAAGGGTTTCAGGTGCGAGAGAAGGTGGGGTTGGGATTGCCATGGTTTGCCTATTGAAAACTTGGCTGAGAAGGATTTGAAAATCAGCGAGAAGAAAGAGATTGAAGCCGGAGGTGTTGATAAGTTTAACGCGTATTGCAGGAGTAAAGTTTTGGGTTATGCTGAGGATTGGGGTAAAGTAGTGAGGAGGATGGGTAAGTGGATTGAATTTGATAATAGTTATAAGACAATGGACAAATCGTATATGGAAACTATTTGGTTCATTTTCAAGAAATTGTATGATAAGAAATTGATTTATGAGGGTAAGAAAATTTTAATGTATTGTCCTAGGTGCGAGACGCCGATTAGCAAGGCTGAGATTGCAATGGATAATAGTTATAAAACAGTTACTGAGAAGAGTATTATTGTAAGTTTTAAACTGAAAGGAGAGAAGAATACTTTTTTACTGGCGTGGACTACTACTCCCTGGACTCTTATCGGCAACGTGGCTTTGGCTGTTAATTCAAGAATGGATTATGTTAATGTGAAGGTTGGCAGTAATTATTTTGTCTTGTGCAAAGAAAGTATTGGAATGATTAATGGTGAGAAATATAAAATTGTTGATGAATTTAAAGGTAAGGAATTGGTTGGGAAGGGTTATGAACCTTTGTATGAAACTGCCGAAGGTAAAGCATACGTTGTAGTTAATGGTGGGAAGAGTGTGAGCAGTGAGGAGGGCACTGGCATTGTCCACTTGGCTTTGTATGGTGAGTTTGATTATGATATTATTAAGAAGAATAAGTTAAGCATTGTCCAGCACTTGGATGAGAAAGGAAGATTAATCAAGGGTCCTGAGGAGTGGTTAGGTGAATGGTTTAAGGATTTGGACAAGAATATTATTGCTGATTTGGACAATAAAAATTTATTGTTTAAGAAATTGGATTTTTCGCATAGTTATCCTTTCTGCTACAGGTGCGAGACGCCGTTGTTTTACAACGCGGTTGATTCATGGTTTATTAATATTGAAAAAATCAGGGATAAATTGTTAAAGGAAAGCAAGAAAATTAACTGGTACCCTGCAGGCAAGGTGGAGAAGAGGTTTGAATATATTATTAAGACTGCTCCTGATTGGACTATAAGCAGGAACAGGTTCTGGGCTACTGCTATTCCTGTATGGAAATGCAGTAAGTGTGATGAAATAAGGATTATTGGAAGTATTGATGAATTAAGGAAGAATGCTGTTGAGAAAATTCCGAAGAATATTGATTTGCACAAGGATGTTATGGACAATATTCACCTGAAATGTTCAAAATGCGGCAGCGTCATGAATCGGGTTCCTGAAGTTATTGACTGCTGGTTGGAGAGCGGGAGCATGCCTTACTCTGCAAAGCATTACCCTTTTGAGAATGAAGGATGGTTTAAGACTAATTTCCCTGCTGATTTCATTTCAGAATATATTGGGCAGGTCAGGGCTTGGTTTTATTACATGCACGTCATGGGTGTGTTAATGTTCGGCAAACCTGCATTCAAGAATGTTGTAGTTACCGGGAATATTCTGGCTGAGGATGGCAGCAAGATGAGCAAGTCAAAGAAGAATTATCCAGATCCTAACAGAATATTTGAAGAGTATGGTGCTGACGCTTTAAGGTTTTACTTAATGAATAGTCCTTTGATGAGGGCGCAGGATTTGAATTTCAAGGAGACTGGTCTGAAGGAAATTTACAGGAAAGTGATTGTTTTATTAAGCAATGTGAGCAATTTTTATTTCCTGTTCAGCGGCAATAATAAAAATTTTGCTGATACTAATTCAAAGCACGTATTGGATAAGTGGATTATGAGCTGTTTGAACTCTTTTGTTAAAAATGTTACTTATAATTTTGAAGTTTATGACACTGTTAACGTGTGTGACAATATTCTTTTATTCATTGATGATTTAAGCACTTGGTATGTGAGAAGGAGCAGGGACAGGTTTAAGGATGATGATAAGGATGCTGTCCGCACTTTGGCTTATGTTCTGAACGTGTTAATCAGAGTAATGGCTCCTATTACTCCTTTCATTGCCGAAAATAATTATCAGAAGTTCCGGAACTTGAACAAGGATTTATATGAGAGTGTTCATTTGGAGTCATGGCCTGAATATGAAACTAATTTGGTGAATGTTAAGGTTGAGGAGATTATGAAAGAAGTCAGAAGCGTTGTCAGCAAGGGTTTGGAGCAGAGGGATAAGGCAGGAATTAATGTGCGCCAGCCATTAGAAGAATTGATTGTGAAAGGTGTGGAATTCAGCAATGAGTATTGTGATTTGATTAAGGACGAATTGAACGTTAAGAACGTTAAATTTGAAGATGGTGATATTGTCAGTGTTGAATTAAATACTGTTATCAGCCATGAATTGTTAATGGAGGGTGTTAGCAGGGAGTTAACCAGAATTATTAACAATGAGAGGAAAAAGATGAAATTAACAATTAAGAACAGGATTAAATTATACTTGAATACTGAGGATGAGTTGTTAAGGAAGAGTGCTGAAGTTTACAAGAAGAATATTATGAACAGTGTTCAGGCAGATGAATTAATATTCGGTTCTTATAAGAATGAAAAAAGTGTTAAAATTAATAATAAGGAATCAAATATTGCTATTGAATTATTGTAATTTTTGGCACGTTTTTTGTGTCATTATCGTGTTGTTGTATACTTCCAGGCATGCGTGCGTTGTGTTAGTGTAAGCGTAGGTTTGCAGCAAATTATTGTCTGTTCTTAGTTCAGTGTATCCCCAGAAGCTTGCATTATACTCGTTAGGGTTTACTGTGCACAGGTTCGCGTAATTATTGTCAGTATTATTTACGGTTTTAATGCAGCACATTGGGATTAATTCATTATTGGGCATTATTATATTGTCTAATGTTGTGATAAGTGTCTTGTTCTGCCCGAATAGTGTGAAAGTTATTGTTCCCTCCTCGCACCATGAAAGTGATGAGCCGTTATTATTAGTCATTGAAACAGTGCACCCGGCAATTAACAGGATTAGTAATGCTGTAAGCATTGTATTATTCATTTGTTCAAATTTATGCGCTGAGTATTATTAAATCTTTTTTTGATAAAGTTTTTAATCCGTTAAGTATTCCTGTTTTATTTAATGAAGGTTGTTAAAAGAAACGGCGACTTGGAGGATTATAATCCTGAAAAAGTTGTTAAGAGTTTGAAAAACAGCGGAGTGAGCGAGTCAACTATTAATAAAATATTGCAGACTATTAAGGACAAACGTTTTGATTCTATCAGCACAGACAAATTATACAAAATAGTCTACCAATTGGTTAAGAAGCTGGAGAATAAGTATAATGCAAGTATTTATTCTTTGAAGCAGGCAATTATGCGCTTGGGCCCTGATGGTTACACTTTTGAGGATTATATTGCCAAAATTTTTGCAGGCGAGGGTTTTAAGGTTAAGACAAAGCAGGTTTATGAGAGCAACTGCATTACCCACGAATTGGACGTTGTTGGTGATGATTTCTTTGTTGAGTGCAAGTACCATAATAGTGGAGGAATTACGAGTGGTATTAAGGACGTTATGTATTCCCATGCGCGCTTTCTTGACTTAAAGGATGCATGCAAGAATAAAGGTTATCATTTCAGGAAATTGTGGGTTGCGACTAACACTAAATTCTCTGACGAGTGCATTGATTACGGGAAGTATTGGGGTCTTAAACTAATGAGCTGGAAGTATGACGGAAAGAATAGTTTGTCTTACATTATTGACACAAAGCATTATTTCCCTGTTACTTTATTGCCGAGTGTTGGAAGAGAAGTTTTTTCTCTGCTTTCCAGGAAGAATATTTTATTAATCACAGAAGTGCGCGACAAGAGTGATGAGGAATTGAAAAGTATTGGATTGTCTGCTGATGAAGTGGCTAAGTTAAGAACTGACTGCGATAATATTATTGAAGCTGCTAAAAAAATTGAAAAAATTAACGGTGGCAAAAAATGATATTTATTATTGGAGGATTAATTCTTGCAGTAATCTTGTTCGTCATTCTTGTTTATAATAATTTTATCAGCCTGGATAACAGGGTTGTTAATGCGTGGGCGCAGGTGAATGTTCAATTAAAGAAGCGTGCTGATTTGATTCCCGCACTTGTTGACATTGTCAAGGGTTATGCAAATTATGAGCGGAAAACTCTGAAAGAGATTACAATGCTGAGAAGCGAATTATTGAATGTTAATAGTGTGGCCGGCAAGTATGAGGTGAATAAAGCGCTTGGCGAGATGGTTAACAAATTTTTTGTCATTGCAGAGGATTATCCTTCTTTGAAGGCTAATGAGAATTTCCTGAAACTGCAGGAGGAGTTGAGCGATGTGGAGGATAAAATTGCATTCACAAGGCAGTTTTATAATGATACTGTTTACAAATTTAACACTAAACTGCAGTCTTTTCCTTATTCATTGGTTGCAAAATTTATGGGTTTAGTGAAGAAGGATTCTTTTAATGAAAAAACTGATTACGAGGGTGTGATTTTTTGAGCAGGAAAATAATTTTTTCTGTATTATTCTTGTTATTGTCTTTTTCTGCTGGTTTTTCCAAGAGTTATTTTGTTAAGAGTGCTGACGTGAACATTAACGTTCTGGATAATAGTTTAGTCGGCATCAGTGAGGAGGTAACTTTCAGTTTCTCGGGCTGCTACAGTGTTATTTACAGGGACGTGCCTGTTCCTGCTGAATCATTCGTCACGGGTTTTGAGGGTTTTTCTGACGAAAGTTTCACTCCTGTAGTGAATGACGCGAGTGATTTTTACACTTACGAGTTTCATTTTAGCCAGCAGCAGTGCGATAAGGATGTTACTGTTTTAATGATTTACAATATGAGCAAAGTGGTGGATTTGTATGATGACACGAGCAGTTTTCAGTTCCAGTTCTGGGGTGCTGACTGGACTAATGTTAATATTTTAAGCGCAAGCATCAATTTTCCCTTTACCTTTAATGTCAGTGATTACTGGGTTCATAATGAGGTTAGCGGAAATTCATATTCAATTGACAGAAATACTTTTTATTATTCCGCGGGTAATGTTCCTGCTAATCATTGGGTTGAGGTTCAGGTGTTGTTCCCGAGATTAAGTGATAGTGTTTTCAGCGATGTTCATTCAGGCTCTTACGCTGATGAAGTTAAAAGTCAGGAATTGTATTACCAATTCTTGCAGGTTTATAATATTATTTTGATTGTTTTGTTCTTGACAGTTCCTTTCATATTGTTTTATTTCATGTATAATAAGTACGGGAAGGAGTTAATTATTGATTATTCGAAAACTTATGAGAGGAATCCTCCTGATAATATGCCTCCTGCTTTGGTTGAGGCAATAATTAATGTTACCCGTGATGGGATGCCTGATTTGAAGGGTTTTACTGCGACTATTTTTGATTTGACAAGAAGGAAGTATTTGAAGATTACTGGTGATGAGAAAAAAGTTATTATCAAAATTCTTGAAAAAAAATGGGAGGCAGATTTGAAGGATTTTGAGGTTGAAGTATTGGATTTTCTTGACAAGCACGCTGTTAATGGCGGGATTGACTGGGATTCTTTGAAGCATAAATTAAACAGATACGATAATGCAAAGGATTTCTGGAGCAGGTTTAATGATTTTAAAAAATTAGTCGCTAAGAAGTTTGAGAAGAAGGATTATTTTATTGACAAGGGCAATAATGTGTTCCTTATTGCTTCTGTTATTTCATTAATTGTTATGGTTTTGCTGTTATTATTGTCTGATTTGGGTAATTTTGCACTAATTACGCCATTGCTTTTTTTCCTGCCATTTTTTGTGTTTGTTAAATTATTGTCCAAGAGCGGCGCTGCTGCTTACTTTATTCTTGCTTTTGTTGGTTTTCAGTTCCTGACTTTTACTGCCATACTTACAGCGTTTCAGTTAAATCCATTATCTGCTTTCTTAGTATCAGTTTTAATATTCCTTGTGCTGAATACTATCAGCCCTGCCATCCTTGGCAAGTGGACGCGTGAAGGCAGGCTGTTTGAGCTGAAGTGGAATAATTTTAAGAAATTTTTGAATGATTATTCTTTATTGAATGAGTATCCTCCGCAGAGCATTATTATTTGGGAGCAGTTCTTGGTGTACGCTGTTGCTTTGGGCGTTGCTGACAATGTGATTAAAGTCATGAAGTTAAAAGTTCCTGATTTTAACAGGACTAGTAATTTCGGAGTTTTATACTATCATCCTGCATTTTATTCTAATTTGAATTCGGGTTTCAGCGCTGCTTCAACTGCTGCGAGCAGCAGGAGCGGCAGCGGATTCGGCGGCGGAATGGGCGGATTCGGAGGAGGGCATGGCGGCGGTGGCGGCGGTGCAAGGTAAAGGTTTAAAACTATTCTTTGCTTATTTTTTTCATTTATGGGTGACATGGACAAAGCTTTGAAGGAAATTAAGAAAACTTTAAATGATGTTGCTTTAAAGGTTTCAAAGGATTTTGGCAAAGTCAAAGTGAAGTATAGGGAAGGGAAAGTTGTCAAGAAAGCGCGCAGTGACTTGTCAAAGGGATTGAATGATTTGGCTAAGGAGTTAAAGAAGGGCGCTAAGAAAGTGAAAGGAAAATAATTATTTTTTTAACAACTTCTGCTGCAGGAATAATTGTAGTGTCTATTATTAAGTCGTAATTTTTGCTGTCTTCCACGTCAATATTATATGATTCTTTGTATCTTTTCTTCTCGCTTGCTTTTCTTTCATTCACTGCTTTAATGGCTTCCTGCAAATTCAGGTAGGATTCGTCCCTTCTTTTGTCCTGCATTATTCTCTTAGCTGCTTCTTCAGGTTTCACTGTTAATTTTATTTTAATGCTGTCTGGTATGAAATGGAATCCCAGCCTGCCTTCAAGTATGAAATTGTCTTCTTTTTTGCCTAATGTTTTCTGGTAATTGTCTATTCTTTTGTCTATTCTCGCGTCTTTTTCTGCGTGCTGCGTTAATTCTTTGAATGACAGGTTCATGTCATGGGCTATCCGCCTGAACATTTCGCCTGTGGAGTAATATTTAAGTTTTAATTCCTGCGAGAGCATTTTTGATACTGTGCTTTTTCCGCTTCCCGGGTCTCCGGTTATTGTAATTTTCATTTTGTAATTTCTGACAGCATTTCTCTGTACTTTCTGCCTTTTTCAGAATCTGCGGGGTATATGTTGGGCTGCGTTAAGTATTTCAGGAAGAATTCCAGCATTGTTTTCCTGACTCTTTCAGCGTCATTTTTTAATTCTTTATTGTATTGCTCCAATTTTATTTTCTGTTCATTTGTTGCATTTGACAAGTTTTCGAAATTAGTGACGTTTCTTAATTTTTCAAGAGTGTCTGAAACGTTGAATTGCTCAAATTCTTTCAGGTCATAAGTTTTTTTCTCAGTTTCGTCAAGTTTCGCGTTCAAGTTCCTGAAGCTTTCAAGCATTTTCTGGAAAGTGTTTATGTATCCTTCACTGGTCAGGTTCTGCAGGTTTTCCAGTACGAAGCTCATAGTGTTAACTGAATTGTATAATTCATTCATCAAATCCTGGTAGCCTTTCAGCAATTCATTAATGAGTATTACGGAGTTTTTGCAGAACGTTTCAACATTTTCTGCTTTTTTCAGGTTAATGCCGCCTAATTTTTTTATCATTTTGTCGTATTTTTCAAAGGAATTCTTTATAGTGTTCAATTCTTTCCAGAATTCGCTTTTCTTGTAGCTCTGCGTTTTGAATAATTTCTGGAAGAATCCTATTTTCATATTTTTCAATTCCCTGTTGTAATCACTGAAGTCTACTTCAAATTCTTTTATCCATTTCTCGGCGCCTTCATAGGCTATTTTCATTTTTTTCTCATCATTAAAATATTGTTTCGTGAAGTCCTGCAAATAGCTGAATAAATTGTTGAATTCTTTGTCTAATTTTTCGGCATATTCTGAGAAGTAATTCTTTTTCATTCCTAATTTTTTCATTATTTCCTTCAGATTATTATCCAATTCTGCCTGCTGTTTCTGGCTTTCTTTTAATTTGTTGAACAAATTCTGGAATGCTTTGATGCGGTAATTCAGGTTTTTTAAGTCAATTTTTTCCTCTGCTAATTTTCTTTCAAGGCTTATTACGTAGCTTATTAAGTCAAGCATTGGGCTTAATTCTTTGACGAAACTCCTGTAAGCGTCTGACACTTTCATGTATTTCTCGAAATCGTCCCTGAAAGTTTTTGACAATTTGTTGAAATTGTCAAATAAGTGGTCTATTTTATTGTCTAATTCGTCAAGTGGCACTCCTAAGTTTTTGCAGTATTCTTCAAAATTTGAGGCGTTAACGTCTTCAGTTTTTACGTTAACTTTTTGGATGAATTCTTCCATTTCTTCGTCGATTATTTTATAATTCTGCTCGAATTCGTCTAATAATCTCATATTTTGGAATAAGTTTTCGTCATTGCCTAGTTTTCTTAAGTTTTTGTCAAACTTTTTTATTATCTTGTTGATTTTATTTTTCATTTTAGGGTATTTGTTATTTGTTAATTCCTTTACTTTTTCCAGTTTATTGTTCATGTATTCATCAGCTTTTTTGGTTGATGAATGGAATTTTTTAATCTGGTTTTCAAGCCCTTCATTGAATGATATGAGTGTTTTAACTCGTTCGAGCAGGAACTGCATCACTTTTCCGACTGTTTTCAGGTCTTTTGCTTTTTCTGAAGTTTTTCTGATTTCATCCTGAGTGCTTGCTGCTACTAGCAGTGTTTGTTCGTCAGCGTCTTTGTTTATTTTTAACTGCACTTTGGCTAATTTTTTCAGGGATTTTGCTGCTTTGTCCGCAACCTGCCCTATGTGGATTTCATTATCAACCTGGTCTCCCCATAATGAGACTATGTTCGCGAACACGTTTACGACTTTGTTGATGATTTTAATCTGGGCTTTGATTATCTCGTCATGCACTGCTAAGGCATCCTTTTTTTCTTTTTTTAATTTGGTGATTTCTTGGAAAATTTCTGCGCGTTCAGTATTGTCCCTCTCCTTCTGGAATTGTTCTAACTTATTTATGTCAGATGCCTTTTTTATGAAGAAATCCACTACTTTTCTTTTCTTTTCAAGTGTTTTTTCCAGTTCTAATGCAGTTCTTACTCCGTAATTGCTTAATATTTTTGCCTGAAACACTTCTGATTCTACTTTTTTGACTCCTTTAACTTCATCATCAACCAGGAATCCCACATTTTTCAGTGAGTCAAGCAATTCGCCGCTTAATGACTGCAATGCGTTGAAAATTTCAATATCTAATTTAATTTCTGCTCCTTTGGTTGTCTTAATGAGGTAGTATTTTTGTGTTGTTTCGCCGATTTTGATTTTCTTGATTTTTCTTGATACTTTGTCTAAAGTTTCTATTAATTGGATAAGCCCTAATGATTTTTCTAATTCATGCTCTTTTGTCTTTGATTCCCTTCTGTAAATTTTGTTCATCATCTCTGCAAGTTCAGGATCATTCCTTTTGTATTTTATTTCTATTTTGCCTCCTGCTTCTTCTGAGTAAATAATCTGCCCGAGTGCGTCATAATAAACGCTGACTTCCTTGAAAGTTTCTCCAAGCATTGTGTCTAAATTTTTTAGTGATTCTTTAACGTCATCAATGACTCTGCCTTCCAAGTCCTGCACGTCTTTTAATTTATTGCTGAATAATACTGCTTTTTCAGGATTCTCGGCTAATATTGCAAATGTTGTGTTTACTGTCTGGAATGCCTGTATGAAGCTGAGCACTCCTTCTAGTCCGTGGTTGATTAGTGCTACTTGTTCCTTGCTGATTTCTACAATGTCAGGTATTATGATACCTAAATTGCTGGAAGCGGTTTTCAGGTTCTCGTTGAAAGCTTTTAATTTTATTTTTTTCTTGTGAGTAGCGTCAGTTGTTATTAAATGTGATTTTTCTAATTTGTCAACAAAACTTGTTAGTTCAGTTGCTTCTGATGCCCCTGCTGCCATAATTATATTATTAAAGTATCTGGGCTTTTAAACTTTTTTTAATTTGTAAACGTTGTCGTTTTTGCGCACTTTTTCCTGAACTTTAAGCGCGACTCTGCTGCCTTTCTTTGCCTGTTTAACGTTTTCATGGTTGACTTGCAGTGATTCTGCGCATTGCTTTAGAAAAGTGGTGCTGCCTTCGATAATGATTTCATCACCTTCTCTAATGCCTGAGTTCAATAATAGTATTTCTGCTGCTTTACTTTTTGGGTAGTAATTCTTGATTATCCCGATTTGTTCTTTTTTTGTGGGCGAAGCGTTGTTGTCTGCTTCGTAATTTATACTTTCTTGCCCTGGATTTTCTTTGTAGAATCCTGTGCTGAATCCCCTGCTGTAAACGCTTTTTAACCTTTCAAGCCATTCAGGCACTCTTTTCTTGTTGTAATTGTCGAGCGCTTCCCTGTAAACTTTGACAACTGTGCTTACGTAATTTGCGTCTTTCATCCTGCCTTCTATTTTTAATGCGCGAATGCCTGTTTTCAGTATTTCAGGGAGTATTGTTATAGTGCATAAGTCTTTCGCGTTAAGGAAGCGTTTCCCGTCGTATACGAGTTTTCCGGTTTCATTTGTTACTGTCCATTCCCTTCTGCAGGGCTGCATGCATTCCCCTCTGTTCGCGCTTTTCTGGTGCAGTGCTTGGCTGAGGAGGCATCGTCCGCTTATGCTGACGCACATTGCTCCGTGGATGAATGCTTCGAATTCAATGCTCTTGTTTTTCCTGATTATTTCCCTCATTTGTTTCAGGCTGCATTCTCTTGCGAGTATTATTCTTTTGGCTCCTAATTTTCTGTAAATTTGTGCAGCGTTTGAGTTGCTCACGCTTGCCTGAGTGCTGATGTGGAAAGTAATTTCGTATTTTTTTAGCAATGGTATTAACCCCAAGTCGTGGATTATGACTGCATCTATTCCTGCTTTTTTGGAAATTTTTATGATTTCTTCGCAGTTTCTCATCTCGTTTTCGTAAATTATGGTGTTCAGTGCCAGGTAGGCTTTTACTTTATTTGAATGGCAGTGTTTTGTAATCTTTGCAAGTTGTGCTGTGCTGAAGTTTTCTGCGTTCATTCTCATGTTGTATTTTTTTACTCCGAAGTATACTGCGTCTGCTCCGCTCGTAATGGCTGCATTTAGTGTTGCCCAGTTGTGGCATGGCGCTGATAATTCTGTCATCGTAACTTATTATTAAGTTCTTATGCTGTTTTTATTTTTTTCTTTTGTTAAAGATTTTTAAATTATAGGGAATTTTTATTTAAAGTAATGATTGAGCACATTATTGGTTTCATTATTGGATTAATTTTATTGATTAAAATCAGCCCTTTTATTGTTAAGTATTCTATTAAATTGGGCGAGGTTTTCAGGGTTTCGCCTATTATTATAGGCATTATTGCTGTTACTATTGGCACGACTATTCCTGAATTGAGCACATCAATTACTTCTTCTTTTTTAGGGCATGGAGATATTAATGTGGGCAACGTGGCAGGTTCTGCCTTGTCAAATATTACTCTTATTCTTGGCTTGATTGTATTGGTTGCTGGCACTGCAAGGACTGAGCGCAAGAATTTATTTCTGCTGGGTTCGGGGGTGGTTATCAGCACTTTAATCGCGTATACTGTTATTGAGAATGGTTTCATTTCAAGATTGAATGGTATTTTTTTGATTATTGTTTACATTGCTTTGTATTACGTTGTGGGCAATAGTTTAACTAAGCCTGAATATTTGGAAAAAAAGGACGGCATGAATGGCAGCGGTTTGGTTTTCTCTGCGTATTGGAAGAGGTATGTTTTGTTTCTTCTTGTTGGGTTTGCAGGGATTATGATTGGTTCAACTATTCTTGTTTCTTCAGTTATTTCTCTTTCTGAAATTTTTGGGGTTCCTGAATTTATTGTAAGTTTTATAGCTGTTGGTGTTGGGACGAGTTTGCCTGAATTATTTGTGGGTGTTGAGGCAGTAAGGAAGGGCAATCATGAGTTAATGATTGGGAACATTATGGGTGCTAATATTACTAATTTAACTTTGGTTCTGGGGAGCGGCCCTTTGCTGGCTCCTAATGTTGTTGATGCTGGATTAATTCTGCCTTTGTGGGATTATTTAATTATTGTTTCTATTATTGTTGTGTTAATTTTTGGCTTGAGGAAGAAGGTGGACAGGAAGACTGCTTTATTATTGATTATTGTTTATTTCTTGTCTTATGTGATTATAAAATGAAGTATAAGTGTGATTCGCATTTGCAGTCAGTGCATCCGAATCCTGATATTTTGTTCATTGTCTTGCTTAATTCCTCTGCTGTCCTGCACTCGTCTGCTTTATTATTCGTTTTTAATGAGTGTATGCTTTTTATTTCAGCGTTCGGATTGTTTAATAAGTAATCTATGTGCCAGTGGAGTTTGTTTTTATTATTTAGATGGTGTTTTATTCTTCCTTCTATGCTGTTCTGCGCTGAGCCGGCGTAATAGTATGTTCCTTTTTTGAACATTATTGTTCCTTATTTGCCAATTCTTATTTTTGCGTCTTTTTTCATGATTATGTGCAGCACGTATACTCCTTTCATCAAATTATTTAAATGATTATTAAGTTAATTATGTTATGGTTGAAACTATTGTTTTTAATTCTTCTTCAAAGCCTGCCAGGAGTGAGCAGCATTTTGCTTACAGGAAGGGTTTTACTTACTGGACTCATATGACAAAGAATGACGAGAATGTTGAGAATATTCTCATGAAAGTATTGAATAAGGATACCTGGTTTGTTGATGATTTATTGGAGGAGCAGAGGCCTAACATTATTAAGTATGAGAATCTGGATATTGTTGTTCTTAGTTTTCCTTCAACGAAGTCGAACGTTTTGCAGATTACTTTTATTATTTCAAAGAGCAGTCTTATTACTATAAGCAACAGGCATAGTGACACTATTAAGAATATTATGGATGACATTCTTGACTGCAGGGCTGAAGTGAGCGGAGTTACTAATATTTTTTCCCTGATTCTGGATTCTATTATTGAGAAGAGCATTAAGAAATTGGAGGAGTTGGAGGATGATATTCAGAAGAAGGAGATTGAAATTTTTTCTAAGAAGAATGACGAAAGGTTTTTGTCGCAGACGAATATGATTAAGGAGGATTTATTGTTTATTAACAAATTATTAAGGGGTGATTTGGAGGTTATTATTGAAATTTTGGGTGGGAAGATTGTTTTGCTGAATTTGAAGTATTTTGGGAAGCATTTGAGGGACAGGATTCTGTACTTATTGGATTACAGCGAGTTGATTAAGGAGTCGATTAATAATGTGAATAATATCCATATGAACATGCTGAGCCATCGTTTGAATGAGCACATTTACCGTTTGACTATTATTGGCGCTTTAATGATTATTCCTACTGTTATTGGTTCCCTGTTCGGGATGAATGTTCCTCTGCCTTCTTTGACTTTTTGGGAGATTCTGGGAATTATTGCCGGCTTGTCTATTTTTGCGAGCATTATCTTGAAATTACTTTTTTGAAGAATGGTTTTAGTATGCGCACGAAGTGCTGGGTTTCAGGTATTAAGTAGCTTGGCTGGGTTTGGTATGTTTCGTTGAGTGTTGTTTTGTTTCTGAAGGTTTGGATTACGAATAACTCGCTGCCTTCCAGCAAGTATCCTAATTGCAATAAGTCTTTTTCAGTGATTAGTGATGGGAGTATTGTTGTGCGGAATTCGTAGTCTATGTCTGCGCTCCTGATTATGTCTATGCTTTGTTTTATCTTGCTGGGTTCGCATTTCATTTGGGTTATTTTTTCGTATTTTTCTATTGGCGCTTTCACGTCCATTGCCACGTAATCGATTAATTTTTCATTGATTAATTTTTTCAGCATTTCAGGGTTTGAGCCGTTAGTGTCTAATTTTACTAATAGTCCTGTTTCGTCTTTGATTTTCTTGATGAATTCCGGCAGATCAGGGTGCAGTGTTGGTTCTCCTCCGCTTATTACTACTGCATCTAACCATTCGCGTTTTTTTTCAAGTTTTAATAATATTTTTTCTTCTGATATGAATGGCGGTGTTGGGTTGACTAGTTCTGGGTTGTGGCAGTAGTGGCAGTGGAAGTTGCATCCTGCTGTGAACACTACTAGTGCTATCTTGCCTGGGTAGTCAATGAAGCTGCTTTCCACCATTCCTTTTATTATAACCATTTTTTTACCTCTTCAATGTTCGGGGTTTCGCCCCTGAATGAATTGATTTCTTCATCCTCTTTTGTGATGATTATGCTGGGAGTGCTTAAAACGTTGTGCATTAAGCTTTCAGCCAATCCTTCAGGTGTTCTCACGTTGTAAAATTCGACTGTTTTTCCTTCTTTTATTAATTCCTGCCCTAATTTTTTTGCATTAGGGCAGTTTGGGCACGTGTCTTGTATGAATATTTTTATCAATTAATTGCACCTATTACTGCTTTTTCTGCAGGTTCTTTTTTTACTGCACTTATTGCTGCTTTCCCTGCTTCTGCCTCTTCTTCTTTTACTGAGTAGTTTCCTTTCTGCCTGTGCTCGAATTCTGCTTTTTTGCTGTTATTCCAGTCTTCTATTTTGCTGAAATACCCTACTACTCTGCTTATTCCATAAGTGTTTGCGCTTCCGCAGTGTCTGCATTTTGATTCAGCCATAAAACTTTTTTTCACCTCTTATATCCTTTGCTTATGCGCCCGCAGTCCCTGCAAACTGTGAATTCAGGGCTTATTGTTATCTGCGCGCTTTGAGTATTGTCCCATGTTTTTTTCACAAGTGAGTATATTGCTTCCTTGTCAGGTTCTTCTTCGCCTATGAATACGTGGGTTATTGAGCCGCTTTCTATTAAGCTGTTAAATCTTCCTTGTTTCTCAATTCTTTCGAACAGGCTTATCGGAGCGTCTGCTTCGAAGTGTATGCTGTTAGTGTAATACACTTCGCCTTTTTCTAAGTTTCCTCTCACGTAATTCTTAGCGTCTTCGAAGCGCTTTAAGTCAATCTTTGCAAGCCTTAAACTTGCCCCTTCTGCTGGCGATTCTTCTAGTGTGAATTTTAAGTTGTGTTTTTTCTCGTATTCTTTTATTCTTAAATACATGTGGGATATTATTTTTAATCCTAACTTGTAGGCTTCTTCGCTTTCGTGCAGCGCTTCGCCTGTTAAGTATTTCACGCACTCGTTTAATCCTATTAATCCGAAAATGTATGTGCACTCGTCCAAGTCTATGTATGGGCGCCCGTCTTTTGCCATCCTGCCTAACTGCCATAATGGGGCGCCGGGATTGTTCATTAATTGTTTTATGAATGACTTTTTTTCCAAATGGGCTCTTAATACTAAGTCCATCACGCTGCTGATTTCCTTTAGGCATCCCTGAACATTATTCTTTCCTGCGCGGTAAGCTGCTTGCGGCAAATTTATTGTAACGTTCTGGAATCCGCAGAATCTCATGCTTTCAGGGTGCTTTAAGACGTAGTCGTCCTCGACTTTTGTCCTTAGCCTGCAGCACGCGCTCAGCGTGACTTCATCCCTGTCAAATACGAAGTACGGGCTTCCGTTGTATGATGCCACTTCGCACGCGTACATTAGTAATTCTTTTTGTTTCGCATCCTCGAAGCATTCCTTTGTTACGTGCAAGTCGCATTTCGGGAATGGGAATACTTTGCCGTCAGAGTCTCCCTGTTTCCACACTTCGAGCAGGGCTTTTGCGAATAATTGCGATAATTCCTCGTAATCTGCGTATGTTTTTCCTGTGTATTTGCCTTTTGGCCCGATGGCTGGCACGTCCCTTAAGTATGACGGCACGCTTAAGTGCACGTTGAAGTCAATGAACATTGTCTGCCCTCCCCTGCTGAATGCTCCCTGCGCCACTCCGAAGATTAAGTTCTGCGCTTCCTGCACTAATTGCTCGTAATTTTTTCCTTCGAGGAACGGGGCGTAGAATATGTTAATATAACTGAGTCCTAATGCTCCTGCGTAGTAGGGCTGCATGCTGGCGAGGAATGTTAATATGTGCCCTGTTAGTACGTGCGCGTATTTTGCTGGGCTCGCAGTGGTGCTTAGGGTTAATTGTTCTTTTAATCCGAATTTTTTTATGAATTCTGGGCTGTGCGCGCTGCAGTATACCCTTGTCACGTATCCCAAATCGTGCAGGTGCAGCGCGCCTGTCAAGTGCGCTCTTGCGACTTCCTTGCTGAACACGTTTTCCAGCGCGAATTGTTTTAAGGTGTTCTCAGCTATTTCAAGATTAATGAATTCAGGATTATTGTACCTGATGTTCGCGTTCTCGTTGCTTTTGCTGAATATGACTTGTTTTAAGTTGTAAACCGGCATTCCAAGGATTTTCTGAGTTTTTAACTGCTCGGAGAATCCTCTCAGGATTAATTCGTTGTTCACTAATTCCCTGATTAAACTGGTGCTTACCTGCTTTAATTCTGATGCGAATAATTTTTTTTCAACTTCTTCGGCTATTTCCCTTGCCTGCCACTCGCTTATTCCTGTTTCGCGCATTAATGCTTTTACTATGAATTCCCTATCCCAGTCGTTTAATTCTTCCTTGCTGCTTGTGACTTGCAGTGCCATATCTGTTGTGTCATGGCTTGTTTCAACGCTTTTTTTGACTTTTAAATTTTTTATCTCGTTTTCGAACGTGCTTATGTCGTCGAATTGCCTGAACACGCTTGCAAACCTGATGTATGCTACTGGGTCTACTGGCTTTAAGTGTTTTAAGACTAATTCTCCTATTTCATTGCTTTTTATTTCCTCGCAATTCCTGGCAAGTATTTCGCGTTCTATGTCATCAACTATTGATTCTATTCTTTCCATTGGCAAATTTTTCTTGCTTCTTGACTTGATTACGCTTTCAACGATTTTATTCTTGTCAAAAACTTGTTTTCCGCCTTTTTTCTTGACTACCATTAAAGTTATTGGTTCAACGTTTTCGTAAGTTGTGAATCTGCGGTTGCAGTCAGTGCATTCCCTTCTTCTCCAGTTGGAATTATCATTAGTTGCTCTTTTGTCTATTACTTTTGTTTTTGAACTGGAACAATAAGGACACTTCATAACTCAAAAAACTCCCCAACATGTTGGTAATTTACGCAGTCGTAACTACGATATGTTGAGGATTTATAAATATTTAGCACAATTAATATATAGAATTAAAATAATGACTATTACTTTTCTAATTCCTTGATTGTTTCATTGTAAATGCTCATTACCCCCCATGAAATGCCGATTCCTGCTCCTGCAATTACTATGAAACTAATATCCACTAGTACTGTGAATATTGACACCAGCCACATTGTTATTATTGACAGGAACATGGCTAAAAGTGTTGGTATTGCCCCTTTTACAAAGAAGAATCCAATATCATTGGAGAATAAGACTTTTTTTAATTGTTTTTTGCTGACCATTACAATTTTTATAAAGTATTAGATTAGTTATAAAATTTGTTATTTTTTCCTGATTAACCGGATTATGAACCATGCCAGGTTTATCAGCGCGTATATAACAATTAGTATGAGCACGAAGACTATTATTACTATTCCCGCGCTTAATGCCTGGAAAAAATTAGTAATTTCCTGCAGTTCAGTGCCTGGGGACGATTTGATTAATTCCCATAATAAAGGTATAATTATTATGCTGACTGCGAATATTATTGAGGATTTTTTCCAGTTCTGAATCTTCCAGTTCCTGAACAATCTTCCCAATCCCAGATTGATTATTAATAATGCGCTTAATAGTATGAGTATTGCGTATTCCAGCATTAGTATTATTAGTGCATTGCTTCTTTTTAATATTTTATTTCAAAGGAATCATAAGGCAGTTGTTCTTCTGCGTACTCATACTCTACATTTTCAACCCTGCTTCTGCCGGGATTGTTTTGGAGGAATTTTAATAATTTTTTCAGTTTTTTCTCTTCGCCGCTTGCTTCAACTTCTACTTTTCCGTTTGGCAAATTTTTCACCCAGCCAGTAAGCCCCAACTTGCCGGCTTCGTTCTTGGTGTTGGCTCTGAAGAATACTCCCTGAACAGTGCCGGTTACGAAAGCATGAAGTGTTTTTATCATTACTTTTTTTAATTCAGTTTTTCCATGCTTATTATTATTTTGTTTTTTATTCTTTCAGTGTAAAATAAGCAGTTTCCCATAATTGAGAAGTGGGTGTAATCATTATTTTTTAACGCTTTCATGAAAGAGTTGTAATTGAATTCTTCTGCGTTAAGCAGTATTCCCATTTTCCCGAACCTTCCGTTGTATTCTTTGTTCTTGTCAGGATGGGAGTCAGTCCCTACTAATACCTGCAGTTTGTAATTATTCAATAATGCAACGTCTTCAAGGTTTGGGCGAGTGGTTTCAACCATTCTGATGTCATATTTTTTCATTAATATTTTGTCGCCCAGTACTTTTTCTATGTTTTTTTTCTCTGCATGCTTGTTTTTTCCGCTAAAGAATATTCCGCCGTACGTTGTGGAGTGGGAGAACCAGCATCCGTATTCCAAATCAGTTGAGGGTATTTTTCCAAGATATGTTATGTGTACATTTTTAATAAAGTAAGGATTGTATAATGCAGTATTTATTTCAAGCCCAGGTATTAAGTTTTTTTCTTTCCTGTAAAAATGCCTTAAAATTTTGTAGTCTTTTTCGTATTTTTCCGGGGTTGAATGGCATAATATTACTCCGCCGCTCATACTGCATTCTTTTAAGCGCTCCTGTAAAATGTCCGGTTCTACAAAGTTATGCTCTTCTTCAGGCATTTTCCCGTTCTTCTCGTAATAATTTTTTTTCCAGCCGTCATTCTCCGCGTGGAGGTGAATATCTGCTTTTATGAAATCCATTTTGTGAAGAATTTGAGAATAATCATCATTTATTAAATTTGGTTTTTATTAATGAGTGGTAACTTCCAAATTTCCTGACAATTTTCTTGTAAAGAATACTAATGGTTTTGTGGAAGCGGGCAATAATTTGCTTGCGTCTGCAATTTATGACAGGAAAGGTATTGATGCGAACAGGAATGGTTTATTGGATGATGCTGAAGCACTGCACAAGAAAGCTTTGCAGGTTAGTCATGATAATTCGTGCGCTTTTAACAATCTTGGCGTTGTGAGGAAGGAGAAGAAGTGCGTGGTGAGCGCGGAGTATTATTTCAGGAAGTCTTTGGAGTTTTATCCTGAATGTGTTGTCAGTGTAGGAAATTTGAAGAAGATTTTATAATTATTATTCCATTGCTTCGAATAAGTTTTTGTATTTTTCGTGGATTATGTTCACGTCGAATTGCCAGAATTTCTTCAGGATTTCTTCTTTTTCTGATTCTGTGAAGTAGTCCATTACTGGCACGAAGAATTCATTGTCCTCTTTCTTTATGTGCTCTTTGTAAACGTATACTATATCCTTTAATCCTGATACTATGTTCGGGAAGTGTGCTTGGCTTCCTTTTTTGAAGTATTCATCTGCTGCATTCATTAAAGTCCTGACTATTTGCCTGCCTTTTTCATGCTCTTTCAATAATATGTTCATCATTTCTGCGTGCTGTTTGCTGATTTTTTTCTTCTGCAGTGCTTTGAACAGGATGTTTTCTTCCTTGCCGTGGTGTGATATGTCAATGTAATCTATGAAGAAGTCGGCGATTAAGTTCACGAATTCATCGTTTGCTTTGCCTGATTCTTCCATTCTCTGGATTTCTTTTTCAACAACGCTGAATGCTGTCCTGATTAATTCATGCTCTGTCATTAAAGGAGTGTATGGTTCCATTAGTAATAAAATGTGTGCAGGGAGTTATAAAATTTGCGGGCTTATTGGATTAAGCCAGTGCATCGCCAGTTAACAGTTGCACTATTGTCTTCAACGCTTACCACGCATGCTGGACTGCATCCTTCCGCGTCAATTACTGACATGTCAATCCACCATGTTCCTGTAACATTATTGCAGTTGTAAATCTGGGTGAGTGTTCCTTCATCTGCGCATTCGCTGTTTGCTGCGATTTGTATTGCGTCTAATAATTTCATGCTTGCTCCTTCGGGTGAAGTGCATACATCGTTCAGTGAGTATTCTGTCTGTGTGCATCCTGCGAGGAATATTACAAGCAATGCCGCAAATATTTTCTTCATAATAATTGTAAATTTCCTGCAATTTTTTAAATATTGCTTTTTATGCGCTAATCGCTTAATTTATAATTAATCAATTCTTCAATTTTTTTTGTAATGAGGGCTTCGCATTATTTGATTATTTTTTCAGCAGTGTTAATTCTCGGGTGCGTTATTCCTGAAACTGGCAGCAGTAACGTGTTTCAGGCAGGGGATTTCAAAGTGGATTACCCTGCTGGCTGGATTGTGGGCATTGGTGATAATGTTTACACTTTCATTTCAGGCAATAATGATTCAAGAGTTGTTGTTCAGCGCTTTGACTCAAACCTTTTCAGCAATATTGAATCATTGGGCGAATACTTATTGGCTGATGACTTTGTTGTTTTTGTGAATACAACTCTTGGCGGCGTTGATGCAGTAATCGGGAGCATTAGTGGAGCGGAAGCAGTTGTTGTCTTGCATGAGGATAATTATTACAGCATTTTGATGAACGGCAATGGCTCTTTTTTTGCTTTGTTCAAGAGCAGTTTTGCATTCCAGCCTTACACTGCAATGGACAAGTATGGTTTCATACCTTGCAGTGCTGTGAGTTCATGCCCTGAAAATTATGAGTGCTACAAGTTTGAAGAAAAGGATTATCCTGTGTGCTGGGAAGGCAGTGCGTGCGATTACTGCAGCAGTGACGAGTGCAGTATTGCAGAATCTTATCCAATGCAGGTATTCTGCAGCTGAAAAGCCATTAATAATAAATTTTTTAATCCTGAAATGTTTACAAAAATTATTATGGGAGATTTGCCTTTGAGTATTGCTATTTCTGCTTTAATTAAGGATAATAAGATTTTATTGATTAAGCGGAAGAAGGGTGATTATGTCGGGTTATTGGGTTTGCCTGGCGGTAAGATTGAGAAGGGTGAGCACGTTGGCGAGGCTGCTGTGAGGGAGATTCTTGAGGAGTCGGGTATTGCGTGCGAGTTCCGGAACCATTTGGGTTTCGTGTCTGAGCATTTGGTTGAGAACGGCGAAGTTTCAAACCATTTTCTGCTTCACGTGTGCGAGTTAGAGCCTAAGAGTGCTGAGATTACTGCCGGATCTGAAGGTTCAGTTGCGTGGTTTGACCTTGGCAAGATTGAGGAGTGGAAAAGCCTGCTTATTCCGAGCGATTATTTGATGATTAAGAAATTAGTATTGAATCATGAGAAGAATTATTATGACTGTGTCATAGTGAAGAATGATGCTGATTATGAAATTAAGAAATTTGAATAATCATCAGCAAGTTTAATAAATTCTGCAGGCAATTATTATTTTTTATGAAGAAGGTTATTCTTCCGGGATTATTGGCTGGGCTTGTTATGCTAGCGATTAGTATGGGGGTCAGCATGATTATGAACGTGCTTGTTCCTTCATTGCAGTCTGAGTATAATAATGCTGACTTGTTCAGGCCCTGGAGCGACCCAATAATGAGTTTGTACTACGCGTACCCTTTTGTTCTGGGCATTGCATTGGCGTGGTTTTGGGATAAGACGAAATCAGTGTTCAAGGATAAGAGTGCGTGCAGGCGTGGTGCGAAATTTGGACTGGCTTACTGGGTTGCGGCAACGATTCCTGGAATGCTGGTGTCTTACAGCAGTTTTCAGGTTTCATTACTAATGATTACTGTGTGGGCTGTTTCAGGATTGATTAATGCAGTAACTGCTGGCGCAATATTTGCCAAAATGAACAAGTAAATTCTTTACCTTTTTTTTATTTTATTTTTTACACACTTTCGGTTTTGTCGAATAGTACTGCGCCGGATGTTAGTAATGTTGCTGACACTATTGTTAATATTATTATGTCTGTTATTGGGTTGAATATTGATGCGCCTATTACTATTCCTCTTAAAGCGTCTATTCCGTAAGTTAGCGGTGTCAAGTATGACAATAATTGTATTATTCCAGGCAGGTTATTGACTGGGTAGAATGCTCCTGACAGGAATACCATTGGCATCATTACTAAGCTCATTATTGAGCCGAATCCCTGCATGTCTTTTATTACTGAAGTGAGTAATAATCCTAATCCTACGTAACTTACTGATATTAGTATCATCACCAGGAAGAACAATAATAATGCCTGGATTGTGCTGATTTGGAATCCTAAGAATATGCTTATTACTGCTATTAGTAATCCCTGTATTATTGAGGTTGTCACGTTTCCTGCGACTCTTCCGAGCACTATTGAGTACCTGCTCACTGGCGCTATCATTATTTCTTTCAGGAATCCGAATTCCCTGTCCCATAATATTGATAATCCTGCCATTAGTGATGATGTCATTATTCCCATTCCTATTATTCCGGGTATGAGAAATGATAAGTAATCAGTTCCGTTGCCTAATCCTGGTATGTTCAAGTTTCTGAATCCGAATCCCATTGCAACTAAGAATAAGAACGGCATTGTGAGCGAGGATATTATGCGGCTTTTGGCTCTGACGTATCTTTTCATCTCCCTCAGCCATAAAACGTAAACTGCTGTGAAATTAACCATGCATAGCCCTCCTTCTCATGCGCTCCTTTTGAGGATTATTTTCTTCGGTTTCCCTTATTGTTTTACCTGTGAAGTGCAAAAATACGTCTTCAAGGCTTGGTTTTCTTAAATTGACTGTGTTAACTTTTATTTTGCACTTATTTGCTAGGTCTATTATTCTTGGAATTTTGTCTTCCCCGTTCTTCACTGTTAGATTAACAACGTTGTCATGGTGCTGGTATTTTTTTATCCATTGCTTGTTTGCGCATTTTCTCATGAACTCCTCCGCATCGCCTTTTATTTCAATTGTTATAACGTCGCCTTTAAGCAAATTTTTCAGTTCTGCTGAGGTTCCTTCAACTATTATTTTTCCCTTGTCTATTATGCTTATCCTGTTGCATAAATAGTCTGCCTCTTCCATGTAATGCGTTGTGAGTATGATTGACATTTTTTCTTTATGGTTTAATTCCTTAATGTATTCCCAGATTCTTCTGCGGGTTTGCGCGTCCAATCCAAGCGTTGGCTCGTCGAGGAATAATACTTTTGGCTTGTGGATTAGTCCCCTTGCAATTTCCAGTCTTCTCTTCATTCCTCCGGAGTAATTCTCAACCAAGACGTCTGCTTTGTCGGATAATTCCACTAAGTCAAGCACTTCCTTTATTCTCTTGGTGCGCGTTTTTTTGTCCAATCCGTAAAGCATTGAGTGGAATTCCAAATTTTCCATTCCTGTGAGTTTCCCGTCAACTGCCGGCTCCTGGAATACTATTCCTATGCTTTTCCTTACTTCATCCCTGTGGGTGTGAACGTCGTAATTATTGATTTTCGCGCTTCCGGAGCTTGGGTTTAACAGGGTTGCGAGCATGTTTATTGTTGTGGTTTTTCCTGCACCGTTCGGACCTAGGAATCCGAAAATTTCGCCCTTCTTCACGTTGAATGATATGTTATCAACTGCTGTGAAGCCGTTAAAATTCTTGGTTAATTCATTCACTTCTATAATGTTTTCATTCAATTATAATCACCTTTTTTGGCCAGAACATTTTTTAAGTTCCTGATTGATTCGTGCAAAGTGTCTAATTCCTCTTTTGTGAAGCGGGAGAAGTTTTTGCTGATTTCCTTCTTCATTTTTTCTTTCTTTTCCATTATAAATTCTTCTCCTTTCTTGGTTAATTTCACGTTTATTATTCTCCTGTCTTTCTTGTCAGGAACTCTTTCAATCTTGCCTTCTTTTATTAGTTCGTCAATCAGGCTGCTCGCGTTCGTTTTTGCCATGCATAAGTGCTCTGCTGCGACTGATATGGGCATTAGTCCTTTGTGTTTCAGCATGAATAATACCCTGAATTTCGGGTTGTGCTCTTTTCCCATGCGTGACTTGATGAATTTCATTATGAACCTTGAATCATGCATTACTTCCTCTATTTTATCAATCATAAATTAGTTATAATTTATAACTATTATATTTTATAAATATGTCTGTTCAGTACTCTATGAATTTGATTTCGCATCTTGCCATTTTCCTGTAGAAGATTAATTCATTCTTCAATAATTTCGGCTTGAACATTAACAATCCCAATCCTTCCCAGAAGAAGAACCAGCCCGCGGGCTGCCCTATTATGAAAAGAAAGGTTATTATGAAATTGTTTTCAAAATAATTCAGGGCTGCTGTTATGAGCATTATAATTACCCCTGTTATAATGAATAATGTTCCTTTCACAGTGAGTTCCTGATGCTCTTTAATTAATTTCTTGTATTGGTGTTTGAAATTCTCCCTTAAACGCTTTTTTATCACGTTTTCCAGTTCTTCGTCCCTTTCCTCTGAAGGTATTAATAATCTGAGTTCAAAAGAGCCGGATATTGTTTCAACGCTTACTTTTTTTGCCTCTATCAGGAAATCGTCTGATAATAATTTTTGCGAGTATTCCCGTGAGTCGAAGTCTGAGAATATGTCGTCGTAATTGTCAAGCATCATGCTTATCTGCGACATATCATGTATTATCTTCTTGCCGTAATTAGTTGTTTTTTCGTTTTTCATTGGATTAATCCATACTTTTCAGCGTTTTTTAAAATTATCCAAGAATTTCATTGATTCCTTGTGAATATCAAATTTTTTATACAAGTTACGCATTACCTTTCTTTATGGAAGGTGGTTTTTTATGCCGATTGTTAAGATTGAAACCTGGCCTTTGAAGAGTGATGACAAGCCCTTATTGATTAAGAAGATTACTGACGTTTTTGTTGGTATGGGTTTGCCTGCCCAGGCCGTGACTGTAATTATTAATGAGATTCCCAAGGATAATTGGGGCAGCGCGGGTGAGCAGCATTCCAAAAAGTTTCAGTAAAAAAAAAATTAAAAAATAAAGAAGGAATAATTATTTTTATTTCCAGATTTTTATGAGGACTATTCCTGATGCTATGAATGATAATAATTCAAGCACGTCCATATCTGTTATTGCCCCGTCTGACAAGCCGCTGTATGACAGCAATGCAACGCCTAAAACGTACAGGCCTAAAGCCCACTTGTTTAGTTCTTTCTTTTTCATTTTCAGCAGTTGCACAAGCCATCCTGCAATGATGCAGACGAGCCCTATTTGTGTAATCATAACAAATCAGACTTTCCGGGAGTATAAAAAAGTTTTTCAATAATGCAGTTGTTATATTTCTTTAATGAAGCGCGTTTTTTTATTGGCAACTTTACTTGTTCCTCTTATTTGCGGGTGCACGCAGTCTGCCTGCCCTGAATGCCCTAGTGCTGGGGGCTGGAGCGAGTGCGACAGTGAGGGCTTGAAAGTCAGGACTAATTACGAGTGCAATGAGACCAGCAGCGCATGCGAATCTTATGAAGAAAGCATGGCGTGCGCGACGAGTTTAACTCTTAATAATAATGATTTGAATGTTATTATTTCGCCGACTTTGGACGTTTACGTTAATGGAATTATTAAGTTTGAAGCTACTTCTCTGCCTGATGACACTACTAAAATTTATTTCATGATGTATCCTCAGAATGAGCCTATTAATATGAGTGCTGGTTTGACAATTAATCAGGTTTTTGCCATTGATAACGCTGATACTATTATTGGCTGGACTAAGTACGTTGACACTACTGGCATGAAGAACGGCGTGTATAATGTTGCTGTAATGTCATCTTATGAAGGCGCTCCTGAAAGTAATCCTTGGCTTGCTATAGTGCAGACTCAATTATTATTGAACAATTGATTAATTATTTTTTAAAATTTTAGTTCTGTGTTTGTTTTTGGGAGTGCTGTTTTTCCGAACTGGAGATTGCATTTTTTGGTATCTTTTGGTATTGTGAATAATAAGTATCCTCTGGATTCCTGTGCCGGGTCGAGATTGTTTTCGAATTTGTAATTTTCAAGCGGGAAAATTTTATTGCTGATAATTATCCTTATTTCTTCGTCAGGGAAGATTATTGTCTGAACTGTTGCATTATTTTTTAGTGCAAGGTTAATTATGAGGAATTCATCATTATTTTCTGCTTTCTTACTGCTGAAAGAGTTTTTATTCTCAATTGATTCAATAGTGATTGCGAGTTTTCCGTAATTAATTCTTTTTGAAACCATTAATATTATTAGTTTATTAATATTTATAAAATTAAGCAGTGTAAGATTTTGTTATGCAGGAGGTTAAGGCAAAAAATGTTTGTTTTACAAACATTTTGGGGAATAATGCAGTGATTAAGAGTAAAGGTAAAATAATAAAACTGCTTTCTAATGAAAATATTAAGATTTCCGAATCAGAATCCAGAGTATTGCTGGATAATGATTATGTTGTTATTGGCGCTGGAACTTTTGCAGTGCTCGGCGACTCGACACAGTATCCTGACCCCTACACTATGATTACAGTCCTGCCTAACAGTGAGTTCAAGGTAAGCATAAAGCCTTGGGAGCACGTTGACAATAAGAATGACGAGCGCACAACCGGCTTTAAGATTACGAAGATTGAACTTTTAAAAGGTATTTTTAAGATTGACACTGGCGCAGTCGTGAAGGCTGCCAATGTGGAGTTCATATTTCCGAAAGGAAAAGGCACTGTCAAGATTGAGATAGTTGGAAACTCTTTGTATATCGGCGGCAACAACCTGAAGATTTCTGGCAGTTTCACAAAAACTCCGTTGAATGTGACGCAGTTCTCTGAATACATAATTGTCGGCAGTGATTTTTACAAGAAGAGCATGCTTGCCATGAATGAGGAAAATATGATGGACGAGCGCTTTATAGCAATTGATTCTGTACTTATGAAAGTCGTATCCAGTGCCTCGGATATAAGTCAATACAAGGATTCCGGCAAAATGTTTGAAACAATGGATAAGAACGCTGAATCATTCAATCCTGATGCGATTGCTAAAAATTTCGATACTGCGATGAATATGAATCCTGAAATGCTTAAAGGTATGAATTTAAGTCCTGAACAGGTTACGCAGATGACTGAAGGGTTAAGCCACTTGAAGAAGATTATGACTCCTGATAAGATGAGTGAAATAAAGAATGCGTTAGGCAAAGTGAAGAAGGAAGATTTGGTTAAGATGAACAAAACATCCAAGGATATTATGGCGTCAGCTCCGAAGATGGGCGAGATAATTAAGGCGTTTGAAGCATTAACTCCTTACGGCAGGCGGCCTTCAAAATTGGGCGAGTGCGAGGAGGCTGAAAACTAAAAATGGGTGGCATGGGTATGGGTATGTCGAATGAGCCTAGCGTTTTTAACGAGAACCACGTAAAAATAGGTTACGCTTTCGGAGACTGTTTTGTAAGACGAGGCGGAAGCAGGATACCTTTAGTCAGGCTTCCTGGCGCTGAAGAACTGATTTTAAGGGATGGAGATGTGATAGTTACAGGCGGCAATGGGCACGTTTCAGGAATAACATGCACTATTCCTGAAGGTTTGAGGGAAGAGCGCAATATGATGGTGTTCCCGAACAGTGAATTAGTTCTGCGCGTAAAAACTATTAATAGGGGCAAGACTCAGTACGACTTAATTACAAGTTTTGAACTTGTGAAAGGCTTGTTTCAGGTGTCAATAATCACTACTGGCAGGGTGGAGGATGCACTGATAATACCTTCAAGATACCCGGCAATAGAGTTTAAGCCTATGATGGGCAAGTTCGGAAGGGAGAAGAACGTTAATACTATTATAGAGTTGAATTTTGACAATACGCTTACGCTTTTTATGGGCATGATGACGATTGTGCATAAAGCTTCAGGCGTTGAAGCTAAATCTTTCGACCCGTTACGGCCAGTGAGCAAGCCTAAAATAACAGTCACAAGAAGCGCAATTTACATAACTGACATGGCTAAGAGCCCTGACCGCCGCGTTGAAACTATTATGAAAAAGTTCATGGAGCTCGGCAAGCACTCAGCCCGCACAAGCCTGGAGAGCGGTTACAAAGAGTATTCAGCAAAAGAGACGTTAGACAAAAGGCAGGATGACAGGTTAAAGCGGATAGAGCAGGAACTGATTAATGAGGAGTGCAAGAATAATCCTGACCCTAAAGTAATGGAATTTTTGAAAAACCAGCTGAAAAAGAAGCCTTCAATACTTGTAAGCAACGAAGACAAGAAGCTTTACGATAAAATACAAGAAATAAAGCCTGATATGAACATTTTAGAGTCGCCTCTGCCTGCTTACACTCCTATAAGCGAGTCGGACAAAGTTGTTGTCAAGGATGTCAAGAGGACAACCAAGAATTATGGGCAGATAGTTGCAGAATCTATGGAAAAGGATGAAGAGATTAGGGAAGCTTTGTTAAGGATGAACAAGAGCGATGCAGACTTAAATTATTATAAGAGGATGCTAAGCCAGGGTAAGAGCGTTCCTCCTGAAATGCTGGACTTGATTAACAAGCAGAAAGCTAATCGGGCTGCGCTTGAAGCTGGCGTCCAAACTTTGGGAAAGGATAAGGGCGTGACTGCCCAGACAGCGTCAAAGGATATTGACGAGTCGCTCGTTTACAACAAGATTGAAATGCACTTTACAAAGGTTGAGAAGGGAACAGAGCTTAACATGAGCGCTGCGCCCCCGGGCAAGGAATACTTAATGGTTTATTTTGATGCTGTAAACAAAGGCAGCGGACAGGCGTTCATGTACCCTGATGAGGAGGCGAGGCTGATAGTTGACGGCGAAGTTATACCTTTGAGAAACTATCGGATGGAAACTAATATGGACGCTAACAAGAAATATTCTGGACAACAGTTATTCTTCGTCGTGCCTGAGAATGCCAAGGATTTCACGATTGAATTTGGCAAGAAGAGCCTTCCAAAGCAGACAGTCAGGATTAAAATTTAAAATTCAACGATTTTGTCGGACAAGTGCTCAGCGTCCTTGACTCTTTTTATCCTTAATCCGACATTCATTCCCTGCGACGCGCTTGATATTTTCTTGTTAAACTGTTCTATGCTTATCACTGCCGCTTCGACTCCGATAAGTTTAAGCCTCGTGCCTATATATACAGTGCCTGACTGGACTATGCCTTGCAATACCATCTCGTCGCCATCCGCAAAAGGCGATTGTATTAAAAATTCACCCATAAATATAATATGATTGGTTTATTTTTAAAATTTTATTTTTTTAAAAATATTTAAATAGTCAGAATAAATTATCAAAGGTTATGGGTTTTTTGGATGATGTTGCCAGCGGAGTAAAGAACGAGATTCAGTGGAGTGCTGGAAGGGAAGTTGTCGGAGCATTCAAGAAAGGAGTTGATAAAATTAAAGGCGGCGGCGCGCCAGGGCAGAAGAGGTGCCCGAAGTGCAAAGCTCCTATTAGTGAGGGCTTGAAGTTCTGTCCTAAGTGCGGCGCGAAATTAATCATTCAGTGCAGTGAGTGCAATAGTGAGTATCCTGTTGGCACTAAGTTCTGCACTAACTGCGGAAAAGCACTTTGAATGGGAAAATTTTTTAAGCTAGTTTTTTTCATTATTTTATTTTAATGATGAGAAGCTCGGAAGGCGGGACAATAAGGTTCAATTATGAGAATCCTTTGAATAATACTAGAATCAGGCATAATTTGTATTATAATATTGGCAATGTCATAACTGTTGAGGAAATTATTCATTATAAAAACAGTGAGTTAACTGATAAGATTATGAGCAAGCCTTTCGTGGACGAGTTTGACAGGGAAGAATACTTTCCCTGCATTAATGAACAATTAGGCCCTGTGGATTTGAGCGCTGAATATTCAAAGGATAATAATTTTAAGGTTAAGTTTACCGTTTTTCAGGATAATGGGGATTGCTGGATTAATAATTCTGCCCTTAATGGATTGGAGAATATTATTGGAATCAATTTAATGGTTGAAAATAATAATTTAATAGGGGATGAATATTTTAATATGATTGATTTGGTGGATTCTGAGGGGAATCTAATCTTGTATGATAATGTCGGGGTAAGTATTGGTTTAACTGACCCGCGCACGCTGGAGTATTATAAATTTTTATTAATAGTTATTAATGCGTGGGAGTATGCAAGAAGGCAAATCAAACCTTCAGTTTTATTATGAAATTATTCTTCAATTAGTGATAATAGTATATTTTTTAAGTTCTTGAATTCATTATTTTATTTTAATGGCTTCGCGCGAATCAAAGAAGGGTTTTCCTTTGTGGATTATTATTGTAATTATTATTGCCATACTGGGTGGCGCGTGGCTCGTTTCTGATTACTTTTGGGGTAATTCAGAAGAGGGCAATAGTGTTCCTGTTTTATGCTCTGATTCTGAGGAGAATATGAGCAAGATGCAGGAGTATGCAATGAATGGCATGTGCATTGACAATGCGGGTTCTCATGAGGATTACTGCTACAGCAGTACTGAATTAGTTGATTTTTACTGCGCTCCGACTGCTTCGCCGAGGGAGGAGCAGTTCTGCTTTGGAGGCACGATTATTAACTGCCAGGCAATGGGATTTTCAAAGTGCGAGAACAGCACCTGCGTTTAAGGGATGGCAATGTTTTTAATTTAACATTTTATTTTCTAGCGTATGAGGTTTAATTGGCTGTTTTTAGCAGTTCTTATTTTTTTGTGCGGGTGCACTGTTAATCCTGACAATTTCGGCAATATTAGCGGGGTTGACAATTTAGGTGGTAATATTGCTGGGGATTCTGATTCTTTTCTTGACGTGCCTGATTTGATTGTGGGTGCTGCTCCTGAGGCTCCTGTGCTTGGGGAGAATGTTACTCTTAATCTTGGTGACTTAGTGATTACTTATTATTCAACAGTTATTTCTTATCCTGATTTTTTGCCAGGCTCTGACATTCTCATTCATGTGAGGAATGCTGGTTCCGGAACTGAAACTGTTTTCGTGAATTCAACAACTCCTCCAGCAGAGACAGTAATGCATTATTTTAAGTTTAATAATGGAAGCTTGGTGGTTGGGCCTGGAGAGGAGGGAGTGATTCATTATTTTGCTTCTGATGACAGCTCTAATTCTTATAATTTAATTTTTGATTTATGGACTGAGAGTGATGCTTCGGATTTGGTTTCTGCGGATATCAGCGTTTACGCAGGAGAGCCTGTCCAGCAGTCTTTGAAAAATTCTGCAAGGGTTACTGGTTTTGTCAAGGATGCTGACGGGAACCCTGTTCCGAATGCTGATGTTGAATTAAACACTTACAGCGGAAGGCTTGGTTTCATGGTTTCAACTGACAGCACTGGTTTTTATTATGTTGACATTCCAGGCTCTGACGGCTTGATTAATCTTGTCGGCGGGCAGGAAACTTTGTACAATCCTTCCAAGTATTTCATCATTGTTGACGCTGATGGTTATAATTATTATTATAATGACAGTTTTATCATTAACAGGGGAGAAACCTTGGTTCATAATGTTGAATTAACTCCTGCTGGAGTTATTACTCCTTATGCGCAGGATTGGGAGTTTAACGTGAGCGAGTATTATGGTTTCTGGTGGCTGCGCGTGAGTGATGACTGGACTAAGGTTCTTGCAACGCAGGCAAAGCATAATCCTGAACTTGGACTGCCTGCTGATTTTTACTTGTTGAATGCTGAAACTGGGGAGGAATTGTGGAGTTATCATACTGAAGACCAGTGCTGGGGTTCTGATTTGTCCAATGATGGAAGTATGGCTGTGACTGGGTGCAATGACAATAATATTTATGCTGTTAATGCTGATTCTGGAAATTTAATCTGGAGTTATGATTCTCCGAACATTAACAGGGATGCTTCATTGTCCAATAACGGCAAATATTTGGTGTCCGGGCCTGTTGATGGAGGAATGTTTGGATTGTTCAATGCTGAGACTGGTGAATTGCTCAAAGATTTCAATGACCAGAATGAGTGGCTGAGGAACAGCGTTTTCTCGCCTGATGATTCAAGGTTTTACGTAAGTTTGGGTTATGGTTATTTGGGCGCGTATGATACTTTGACTGGCGAGAAATTATGGGATGATTATACTGGTGAATTCTTGTTATACATGGGTGTTGACAATAACGGGAACTTGTACGGCTCGGGCAAGGGCAGGATTTTATATTCATGGGACAGTGATGGCAATGTTAGGTGGAGTTTCAGGGAGCCTGACCACTTGTCAGGCACTGGCGCTGTGAGCAGCGACGGTTCAGTGGTTGCAATAGGCAGTGTTGGCGCGTGGGTTTATTATTTTAATGCTTCAAATGGTGAAGTTTTATGGAGGAGGCATTTGGACGGTGCGGAGAATGCAGGGCATAATGCTGTGAGCATTACTCCTCATGGTGAAACTTTGGCTGTTGGCGCAGCTCCTGACAATGCTCTTTACGTTTTTGACTCCAAGGGAAATACTATTTTCCAGAATACTGCTCCTCTTAATCCTGACCCTGTTCTTGATTTGAAATGGAGCGGTATTGGTGCTGAAGCTAGTGCTGGTACTCAGAAGGGCGTGATGTGCACTGTAATTTCCAATGACGGGAGCAGGATTATTGCTGCTTATGGTGATGACACTATCAGGAGTTTCACAAGAATATAACTGCTTTATTCTTTGCTGAAAGTTTTAAAGATTATTCTTGATTCTGACATTATGTGATAAAATTTTAATTCATCGCTTATCTTGTTGTGCTTGAATAGTGCTAGTTCTAATCCTTTCCACAGGAAGAATATTCCTGTTGGTTCAATTATGACAAAGAAAGAGTTCAGGATTAATGTGTTCTGTGTGGGGTAATAATAGTGCAAGAGTATTGATGTTATGAGGAATATTCCTGAAATGAGTGTTGAAGTAATGCCTTTTAGTATAATTTTTTGTTTGTCTTTTTTTAGTAATTGGAAGTGCTTGCTGAAATGGTTGTTTAATCTTTTAGTGATTATTTTTTCAGTTTCAGGGTTTCTTTTGTTTTTCGGCATTGACAGGATTAATTCCGCTTTTTTCTTGTCTTTGCTGGCTTTCCTGCATTCTGCGAGGAAGTCGCTGGATAATGCCTTATCCTCATAATTTCTTGAGTCAAAGTCTGAGAATAATTCGTTATATTCGCGGATTAATAAGTTAATCTGGTTCTCGTTCATTGCATTATTAGTACTTATTTGGCGTTTTTATTTTTTATGCTAAGTTTATTTGTGAAATGATTATTGCTGCCAGTGTTATCATGAATGCTGCAAATTTTTTCCAGTGGAATTTTTCTTTCAGGAATATTAGGCTTGCAGCGTATACGAGTAATGGCTGGAGCGAGAAGATTAATACTGTGTATATTATTCCTGAAATTTGGTAGCTGAAATAGTATAGTATCCATGCAATGGTTGTCAATAAATTTGTTATTATGAGGAATGGCAGCGCTTTCATTGGTGCTGTTTTCAAATTTTTTGAGAATATTATTATGAAAAAGATTGCTGATGCGCCGTTAATGATTAACTGCAGTGATATCGGGTTCCATGATTTGAGCAGTATTTTGGAGATGATGCCTCTTAATGGCGATACTAATAGTGTCCATAAGAGATAGGGCAGTGTTCTTTTTGCGATGTGAAAACTTTTGCCTTTCCAGTGCGCCCACGCGACTGATGCTGAGGCGGCGAGCGCCATTAATGTGATGAGCGAGTTTCTCTCGTCCGGGAAGAATATGGCTGCGGATATTATAAGCGGGATTCCGCTTAACAGGCTGATTATTTGAATCTCGTTTAAGCAGTCGTAATCTAGCGCTTTGTAGAATATTAGATTGCCTGCAATTGTTAGAGTGATTGAAGCCAGGATTAGCCATAATAAGTTTCCTGCGAATAATTCAATTGTCAGTGCTGGTTTGAATATTAGGAAAATTATTAGCGTGAATATGAATATTAGCGGGAAGCTGATGCTTACATAAGTTTTGTGGGTGACTCTTTTAATTGTGAGTATTATTTTGTCAATGGTGAATGATGCTGCCTGAAGCACTGACGCGATTAACGGGTATATTGGGCTCATGATTATTCCTGAAATTTCATCAGTGAAATAAAAACTTATGCAGTATCTGTTAATTTTTTCATGTCTCCGGGCATTTCTGAGATTATTGTCTTATTTTTAAGTATTATTTTGTGCAAGTGCAGTGCCTGCCTAGTCTTAACATTTCTGCCTTCTAAGTATTCTTTGAATATTTTGTCGGTTTTGCCGTAAATTTTGTCGTTCATTATTGGGTGTTTCACGCTTTGCATGTGAACCCTGATTTGGTGCTGCCTGCCGGTTTCAGTTTTAATAAGCGCTAATGTCCTGTCTTCGTATCTTTTCACGACTTTAATGTGGGTGATTGCTGGTTTCCCTTCTGGTCGAACTGCTTTTTTCCATTTTATGTATTCTCCTTTTACTTCGCCTATTGGTTTGGAAATTGTGAATTTATTATCTCTTATCCTGCCCGTGCATACTGCTAAGTATTCTTTATTGGAAATTTTAATGTTCTTTACTGCGTTCCTGTTTTTTGCGAATACTATGATGCCTGATGTTTCCCTGTCCAGCCTGTAAACCGGGTATAATCTGTAATTGAATCTTTTTTCCAGTAATCTTGTCAGGGTGTTCTCGTGGTATAGTCCTCCTTCGTGCGCTGGGCAATTGCCTGACTTGTTAACTGCCACGCAGTCATCGTCTTCGTACAATATTTCAAATTCTGGGTTTATTTCAGGCTCCATTTCTTATTATTAATTATTCTTCTATTCTTATTATTTATGAAATTTAATGAATTTGGAGTGTGGAAGGGCTTTTAAAATCTTAAATTATTAATTATTGTATTTAGGAGTTTTTTTATGGTGAAGAAATTTTCATTGTTCGGGATTCTTTTTAAGGATAAGAGGATGCTGTTCATTATCCCGACTTTCTTGAGCGTATTGTCAATGTCAATAATTCAGCCTGTCAGGACTATTTATTTAAGCAATTTAGGGATTAGTCTTTTCCAGCTGGGCATTCTTTTCACGGTTTCAAGCATTGCGCAGATAATATTTGATTCGCCGTTCGGAACCCTGAGCGATTTTGTGCCGAGAAGGAATGTGTTAATCTTGTGTTCGGTCAGCACTATAATATTATTATATTTGCAGACAATATTCAATAATTTCAGCTCTTTCATATTAATATTAATTTTTGAGGGGATAACTAATGCTGCCTATGGTGTCGCGCTCGGTTCTTACATGAATAATGTATTAAAGGAAACTGGCACGAATTATTCGTCCATATCAGTTGTGTGGATGGTGTCCGCTATAGTAGGGCCTTACTTGGGCGGATTTTTAGGGAGCATTGATAATAAGTACTCGTTTTATGCCGCGATTCTGTTTGAAGCTGCTGCTGCGGCGACTACGTTTTTGATTCCTCACTTAACTAAGAAGAGCGGGACAGTAATTGACGGCGTTAAGGAAGCTGTCAAAGGAGTTTATTTTGATGAATTTGAAACTTTTGCGAAGGCGAACAGGAATGTGAAAATAACCACTTTCATGAATGCTGTTATTCAATATGACAGCAACGTTTTTTACTATTTCATACCTGTTTATTTGAACAGTTTTTTCGGCATCAGCGAATTCGGGGTGGGTTTTCTCTTCTCGTTCATTGAATTAATCGCGCTTGTAATAAGGATGTTTGAGTCTTTATGGTTTAAGGTAATAATAAAGAAGAGGCTGTTAATAATTGCTGCTTTTTTGACCAGCATTTGCTACATGCTTGTGCCTTTTGCAAAGTCATTGGGGATTTTCTTAGTGTTGATTCTTTTGTCATGCTTTGCTTCTTACATAATTTATCCTTTGAGTTACCACATTTTCATAAATTCGCTGCCCAGGCGGAAGCAGGGTGAAATTGTCGGGGTTAGCCAGACAATAAATGATGCTGGAGGAATTGCCGGAAGCTTTGTCGGAGGGCTGGTGTCAAGCGTTTCAGGAATTCCTTTTGCCATTTTCACGTCAGGCATTCTCTACATTGCTGGCGGGGGATTGTCATTCTTTATTACAAGGAGTGTTAAGAGGCAGGCTGAAATTAACAAATTGATTGGGAAGAATTCATAATTATTATTTTTATAGAGTTAAGGGTTTAAAAAAAAATTATTAAGTCAATTAGTAGTGAACATTTATATTCTATGATGTTGTATTAAAAATTATTGTGGAGAAGAAATTGTTGAAAATAATTTTTCTTTACAGCGGGAAGGCTCTTGACGAGGAAGGTAAGATTTTTGTAAAACTCGCAGAGAGGAAAGGCATTGAATTAATTCCTTATAATGTTTTTAACAGAGTAAGTTTTGATGGTTTTGTCAAGGAGTTGAAGGATTGTGATTTGGTTTATAATGCCACTGCTGAGGATTACGCTTTGGAGTATTCTAAGCTTGCTGAAGTTTTCGGCAAGAAAGTTGTTGATTCTCCTAAGGAATATTATTCCACTGAGGATAAGTGGATGTTTTATGTTAAGTGTATGAAGTATGGAGTGCCTGTTCCTGATACTATTTTATTGCCGAGGAATATTTCAATGGCAAAGAAAGCGTTGAAGGATTTTAACAAGTGGCCTGTTGTTCTGAAAAGGATTTACGGCACTTGGGGCTGGTATGTTGAGAAAGCTGATAATGCTGATGAGGCTGCGGAGATTATCCGCAAGTTTTGGGAGAAGGGTTCTGAGAAGCTGCCGATTATTGCGCAGGAATTCATTTACTCGCCGAGCTACCGCGCCACTGTTATTAACGGGAAGATTGTTCAGACCGTTATTAAAAAAAATTACGGCTTGAAGGCGTGGAAAGCGACCGGCATTTATGGGAAGAAGTTCAAAAGGTTCCCTGTTGATAAGGAGCTGAAAAAATTGGTTAAGAATTTGATGAGTTTTGTGAAGATTCATATTTGCGGTATTGACTTGTGCAAAAAGGGCGATTCCTGGCTTCTTATTGAGGTTAATTCCTCTCCTGCTTTTGACTTTCTTCAGTCAGACCATGAGTATTTGATTGATTTGTCGCTTGACTTGCTGAAAAAGGAAGCGTTAAAGCTGAAGAAGTGAATTATATCTTTGTTTTCCAGAAGTTTAGTTGCCCTTTCATTCTTATTGGTGTTATTCTTTCCGCGTTTTTGAGCATGAATCCGTAATCGGGTTTCTCGTAATCTAGTGCGTAGTGTTTTGGCGCGTCTTTCAGGAATTCCTCCCTGTTGGCGTACTTTTTAACATCAATTAGTTCTGCTTTGCCTATTATTGCGCCAGTGGTTAACTCGTCCGGGTTGAGTCCGAGTTCTTTGCATTTTTCTTTGTCAGTGTTCAGTGAGGCGTGAATGTAGAATATTCCCCTGTGTTTAGTGTTCCAGCTCCTTAATTCAATGGTTTTCTTGCCTGCAACTATTAATTCCGCCCATGGCTGCTTCAGGCTTAATACTGTAATGTTCATTTTTTCAGCCATGAGCAATGTTAATCAGCAAGTGTTTTAAACTTTTTTGCAATGGAAGGGCTTTTATTCTAAATAAGGAGTTATGGTTTGGATTATTTTGTTTATTTCATTTGTGAGTGTGTTTGGTTGTTCTTTATTTGGTAATATTTTTTTTAAGTATACTGTTGTGTTTTCCATTCCTGCTATTTCTTTAATTAATTTCGGTGCTTTGGCTGTTGACCAGTTATATTCTTCTGGGTTGTTATTATATCCTAATTCTTTCATTTTATTATTTAATTCAATAGGTAATTTCTTTTTGATTAATACTTCAATATCTGGTGTTTTTCCCTTATAGAATGATGATTGTATTGGTAAAATAGTTAATGCGGATAAATAGTGAGTGTTTATGAATATTTTTACTCCTTTAATTTCAAAATCATATCCTGGTTGTGAAGTGCCAAAATAGCTTGTGAATTCTGCTTTGAAGCTTAAACTCTTATTGAACTCGTAACCTCCTCCATATTTATTAACTATTGGGTTTAAAGCTGTTTCAACGTAATTTTTTGTGTTTTTTAACCATTTTTGGTATATGTAAAAGTAGTATGCTCCGAATCCTAGTCCAAGTATTAAGGACACTATGGTGAATGTATTATTTGTTAATACTTGTATTATATCTCCTTCTTGATTTAGGACAAAAAATATGAAAATTAAGAAAATTCCTACTATTATTCCAAACATGCCTGAATTTAGAAAATTAAAAGTCTTATTAGCACCACTATCCTTAATAACACTCATAAAAATAATCCATTCCCTAATCTTATAAAACTTTTTCTTTACCTTTTTTTTTCCGAAGCTTATTTAAGGAAGATAAAACCCTTAAGGATAGAAGGGCTTTTATTATTTCCTGCGCTATTTTTTATCATTATGCGTGGCAAGTTTTCATTATTGGCTTTGTTGTTTTTTTGCGGCTGTACTTGTTCCAGTTCGTTCTGGATTTCTGAAGTTGTTCATGATCCTGCTTTGAACCAGTTGAATGCCACTTTTGAGATGAGCTGCGGTTCAGTGCATGAAGGGCTTGTTAATTTTGCATTATTGGAGAATTACACCAGTAATTACATTTTGAATGGTACTGTCTTTTTTGATGGCGCTTTTGAGGACGGCTTTTACACTATTCCTATTAATGTGAGCAGTGTCCAGCTGAATCCTTACTGGCAGTACAAGTTATGGTTAACTTTGCCGGGCAATGTGGAAATTTCAAGGACTTTTAATGCAGAGGAGCCACTGGACTGGTGCACTTTAAAGCCTGTCAGCGGCACTGGCTCCGCGCATCTTACCAAATATTATTTTAACCAGACTACTCACGAGTGTGAGGGTTTCGTTTATACTGGGCAGCGAGCAGTTGCCCCTTTTGACAGCCTTGATGAGTGCGAGTCTGCTTGCCTGAATTCTTCAATAGCAGAGTAAAAATTAGGTTTATGATAGAAGGGCTTTTAAAGGGAGATTACTCTTATTCTAGTCATGAATGGAGTTGTAAAATTTTTCAACACATCCAAGAATTATGGATTTATCACCGGAGAAAATGGTACTGATTACTTTTACCATATCAGCGGAGTAGAGGGTGGTAGCGTCCTTAATGAAGGAGACAAGGTTACTTTCGAGACAGAACAAGGCGACCGTGGGGAAAAAGCAGTACATATTAAAAAAGTAGAAGAATAAATTTAGTTTTCTTTATTGAAATATTATATTTTAATTCTTAATCATAGTTGCAACTCTTGATGAAAGAGTTTTTATTTGGATGAATTATTTAGTAAATTATGGTTAAGAGTGTTGCTGTTGTTTATAGTACTAGGAACGGCTCCACTAAGCAGTACGCTGAGTGGTTTGGGCAGATTTTGAAGTGCAAAGTTCTTGAAATGGACAAGGTTAAGGCAGAGGAATTGAATTTTGATACTCTTGTTGTGATGAGCGGGACTTATGCTGCGAGGATGCCTTTGACTGATTTTTTGAAGCATAACTGGAATATTGTCAAAGACAAGAATTTGATTGTTGTGGCTGTTGGCGCTGCTCCTGAGGATAATTTATGGAGCAAAGTGTCTTATTACTTGATTCCCGGCAGGATACGCAAGAGCGTGAAGTATTTTAAGATTAAGGGGAATTACGGGGATTCCACTGATAATGTGAAGAAGAGTAATCTGAAGAGAGTATTGGATTTTATTAAAAAATAGTAGTTCTTTTATTTGTTCGGGTTCTTTTTTTGTTTTCATGAATAAGTGGTTTTTTGCTGCATTATTTGTATTATTGGCTGGTTGCACTGTTAATGTTGATTATTCGATTAGTGATACTGATGGCAGGAGTAAATTAGTTGAATTAAGCGTTTATGACGGGGATAATAATAGTTTGGGCAATGCTTCTGTTTTCGTGGAGCAGATTAGTCAGGACTTTTTTTACAACGTTGGTGATTACTGGGATGACAATTCTCCTGATGAGGCTGGCACTAATTTGTATAATGTTTACTTGGACTGGAGCTGGAAGGATTTGGAGCCTGGCGACGGAAATTTTGACTGGGATTACTTGAACACTTTGGGTTTTCAGGATGCATTTAGTGCCGAGCAAGTAATGGTGAGGTTGGGTGTGATGTCCACGAGTGCGTGGATTTACAATACTGGCGGGGCTAAGGAATCTGCTGGTTTTCCTGACTGGGTTGACGCGGATAATAATTCCTTAATCATGGACAAGTATTTGGAATTCGTCACAGCACTTGTTAATCATTTCAATGATTTGAGTTTTAGTCCTGATTTTTACATGGTTGAGGTTGAGCTTAACGCGCTGGGGCAGCACTCGAACATGACTAATAATGAGAGCATTGCGTGGCTTGGGAGACTGGTTAATGCGATTAAGAGTGCTAATCCTGATGCCGTAGTTGCTGTTGATGTTGCTGCGCAGAATTTAAGCCCTTTCATGGATGAGGGCAGGGAGAAGAATAGTATTCTTGTTAATGAGGATTTGTATCCTTTAAGCGTGCCTGACTGGCTTGGGAAGATTAACAGTATTAATTATGATATTATTTCTTACCGCATGCAGCCTTTCGGCTGGATGAGCAATGGCAATTGGACTGACGCGGTTAACAGTGTTGAAATGCTCTGCAATTTTAACAGGAGCGTTTACATCAGCTGGGCTGGTTTTCTGAGTGAGGCGCCGGTTCTGCCTGAGGGCGCGGCTGACTTCGAGTATTATCCTGTTAATTATTCTGAGGAGTGGCAATTGAATAATTCTCTTAATTTGATGGATTATTTATTGGGCAATCCCTGCGTTATAGGAGTGTATTGGGATTATTATGATTTTGTTGAGCATGGCATTGGTGGCAATAATTCTAATAGTGTGCGTTTAACTTCAGGCTTCACTACTGGTTACAGAAATGATAATGGTGACGTTGTTAATGGTGTTAAGAAATTAGTTTTTAACCCTATGAAAGAGTTGTGGGATGAGCAGTTTGTGAATACTGTCTTAGTTACTGGCGAGAATGGCAGTGTTAGTTTTTACGGCTTTCTTGGGGAGTATAAGATTATTTTAAGCAAGGGTTTGATATGGAGGACTTTGTTCATTAAGGTGTGATTTTTTTATGGCTGAATCTGTTGCTGAGAGTGCTGTAAGTTTGATTAATCAGGTTGGCATTTTTGACGTTATTATCCCGTTCATTTTGGGTTTCGCGATTACTTTTGGCATGCTGGAGAAGACGCAGATTCTCGGGAAGAACCATAACCTTAACGCGCTAATCGCGGTCTGCATCGGCTTGGCAGCTGCTCTGAGTTTTTAAAAAAATTGTTTAAGTATAATATTTAAATATTATTACATTATATATTTTTTATTATGAAAAGAGGTATTATTGTTTTATTTCTGGTTTTTGCAGTGAGTGCTGGTTTTTGCGCGTCAGATGATGGTATTGGTGTTGACAGTGTTAGCATGGTTTCAGCTGGTGATTCCTGCACTCTTTCTTCCGAATCCATTAATGCTGTTAAGGATTTTATTGCGTCAGAAATGAATACTGGGAACTTGGCTTTTTCTAATGTCACTAACAGTTACTGCTATTCTTCAGGAGATTACAGTTCTTTCAGCGTTACTGTATTGTTTAAGGAGAATGAGTCGTCCATTCTTGGCAGGAGCGTTAACGCGTATTTTTACTCGCAGGACACTTATGATTACAGCATTGTTTTCTCGGCTGATGAGCTTGACAAATTGGATTACACTTTAAAGGATAAGTATGTGAAGTACTTGATTAACGGGACTAGCGAGGATTTTTACGTGATTTTGTATTCTTATGATGACTGCAGCGCTTTGGAATCTTATTATGATTCCTTGCTGGGTGAGAAGTATTTTAATCAGGATTCGTGCAGCATTGTAACCAAAATTTCTACGAGTGATATTAAGGGTTTGAGTGGTGCTCCTGCGGATTACGTGTCTTATTTAGGTGACAGTGTTAATTTCGTGTTCTCAGGCTATTCTGAGGGCAGTTATGATTTGGAATCCATTGCTGACACTATTAGTTGTGATGTTAGTGAGAGGTATTATTTTGAGGATGTTGGTTCTGATTGTTATGCTGTTTACGTTGACAAATCACGCTTGTATTTCTCGTCGAGCACGACGAGTGATGATTCTTATACTTATTTTAGCGCGTACGGCATTATTGGCGGCAAGGTTGAATTCAGCGTTAGCGCGTACGGCGACGGTTTAAGTGATGCTGATGTTCAGAGTTGGGTTAATATTATTATGAGCGCGTATTTTCCGGAGTATAGTTTGAGCGTGAGTTTTGACAATTCTGGCGAGTATTACAAATATTATTCCGTTGTTAAGGATGGTTTCAGTTTTGATAACTCTTCATTGTCTAATTTTGACGTGGAAAATTATGAGATGAACACTGTTTATTCGAGCGGTGATACTTATGTGACTGTTACTGAGCCTTACCTGCAGGTTTATTTCACTGATTATCCTGTTCTAACATCTTCTTTGGTTGTGCCCTATTGGAGCAATTATTTCACTGTCACCAGCAACAAAGTGTATGCAATGATTGCTTTAAGCAGTGATGATGAAGCAGTTGCTGAGCAGTCATTGAATGAATTAGTAAATGGTTATGTAAGCGTGAATGATTGGGTTCTGGATTTGAATGTTGGCGGCGGCTGGTATTACCCTTATCCTTTAAGGGGTGGTATTGGCGCGGATTACAGCGTTTCCGGCAGTGCTGAGGACAGCAGCAATTCCCAATTACTGGATTTATTGCAGTCAGAAACTGCCGGGAATATTGGCAGCATGAATGTTTCAAAGTTTGAGGAATTAGAGGACTTAAGCAACCAGAACTGGCTCACAAGTATTATTAATTTTTTTACGAATTTGTTCAAATAAATCTTTTTATTTGCTGAATATTTAATATTAATTTATGCGAACGCCTGTTAAAGTTGAGTGCATCATTTTCAGGAAAATTAATAATAATTATGATTTCTTATTATTAGAGAGGATTAAATCTAAGAGTGGTTTTTGGCAGCCTGTTACCGGCGGAGTTGAAGAGGGTGAGAGCATCGAGGATGCTGTTTTCAGGGAAGTTCTTGAAGAAACAAGCATAAGAAAAGAAGATATTATCAGAATTTTCAGGGATGTTTATTATTTTGAGTTTAAATCCGACTTCTTCGAAAAAAATATTATTAAGGAATTCGTGTTCGGCTTTGAAGTAAAGAGTAATGTTAATGTTCATATTGATGCTGGTGAGCATGACAAGTTTAAATGGGTTAATTTTGATAAAGCAATAAAATTATTGAAGTACGAGACTAACAAGAACGCTTTTGAAAAAATGAAGAAGATATTAAAAATTTGAAAAAGTTATTATTTATCTTCTAAAGTGCAGGGTGTAACTTTTTCTATACTAAATATAATATCATAAAATGAATCCATATCGCTAGCTTTTTCAATATTTTTAAGACTATTATTAAAAAATGTTCCTTTTAATGGTGCAAGATTTATAGTTATCAAAGAATTGTTCAATTCTTTCTTGAGTATTGAACCTGTTGTTTTAAATATTACATTATTCATTATTATGTCTTGTTTAGCAGCATGAAAATTTCCTAAAAAAGCAATAAGCTGTTTGTCTTTTAGATTTTGTTGAATGTTTTTTGCAATTATATTATCTCTTTCATTAATTTTATTCAATTGATTATTATAATCTAAATCAACACAGAAAATACTAATATTTTTATTTAATAAATAAATGTTTTTTATTAATTCTAAAATTTCAGCACTTTTTCTCCCATCTCTTGAATCCATGGAATTTAATTCAAGGAATGCAGGATTGCCCGTTGAAAGAAAATTTGAAATGTTTTCCTGCTCATTAGAAGGAATTTCTAAGCACAAATCAAAGTCTTTAATACTCGAATATTCTTCCAAAAATTTGGAAAATAATAAAGGGATTTCTTTCGTTCCATGAGTCTCTCCGAATATTACAACTTGTTTATTCATTATTTTATCTTTTAAAGAATTAAATAAATTAGTAGTCATAATAAATTTTCAGCCACATCCTTTGTAAGATTATACCCTGACTGCTCCTCTAACCACAACCATTGCCCTTTAGGATTAATTTCTAAGAAGTAATAATCCCCTTCTTTATCTAATATTATATCAATTTCTGCAAAACTTAAATTATAATGATAAAGCAAGTCCGAACAGAATTTTTTAACATTATCAGGTATTTCAACTTTTTCGTATGTCACATTTTTAAGGTCATATCTTCTGAAATCAATTTTTGAAACCTCAGATTTTTGTGAAAATATGGCAATAGGTATAATTTTATCTTTAAGAGCTGTGATCCGTAATTCATACTTTTTGTCAATGTACTGCTGGAATAAGCATGGATTTACATTTATCAATTCTGCATGTTTCATATTTTCAGGTGATATTAAATTATTGTAAACCCCAAAATATTCACCATCTTTGATAACCATCGGAACTTGCAGTAATTTATGACATATTTTTTCATTTTTTTTATAGAAATATTTCAAAACACTTGGGTCATTAGTTAATATAGTATCTGGAATTTTTACTCCATTGCCATAATTTTTGGTGAAACATAATTGGTCAACTTTATTATTTGCATTATAATCCGATTGAGGAGAATTAACAACTTTACCCTTATGTGAAAAAATAAGCCCCTGCCAAGTTCTCTCAGTTTCTGTTAATATTATATCATGCAAATTTTCAGGAATATCCTCAGGTATAATTGGTTCCAAGATTCTTCTATTCCAAATATTCCAATCCTCGTTTAACACTATTGTATTATTATCTTCAGAGATAGAATAATTGCAGGAAGAAGAATCAAAAGTAATTTTGTAATTATTTATTATATTTTCAGTATTTACTCTAAAAAATTTAATGTCTTTTTTCAGAAAATAATTACAAATCGAATCCGCATGCGGATCCGATTCATAAGTTAAAACAAAGATTTTTTTCAAATAATTTTCACCAGTCATCAAATGCGGGAATTTTCATAATTGTACATACTGTAAAACCTGTTCCTAACTCATACCTTCCGGGTTTTTCCAAGAATTGCTCACTAAACAAGTGATACATAATTGTCTTAGCAGTTCCTAGATTAACTTCTCTTGAAACAGTCCCTTCCAAATTCACAGCCATTTAAAAACCACCTCCAAGCAATACTTTTGTATTAATTTAAGAAATAAAAACATTACTACTGCTCTATTTTCAAAGGTTATTTTAATATGTGATGTTTTTGTTTTTTTTGATTATGATTGAGCTTAGGGGTTTGTGTAAGGATTTTGGAGGTGTTCGCGCGGTTGAGGATTTGGATTTCGTGGTTAATGATGGCGAAGTTTTTGGCTTTTTGGGTCCTAATAGTGCTGGCAAGACCACTACTGTTCGCATGCTGTGCAGTTTATTGAATCCTTCGAGTGGTTCTGCTTTTGTTGAGGGTTTGGATGAATTAGTGAATGGTTATGTAAGCGTGAATGATTGGGTTCTGGATTTGAATGTTGGCGGCGGATGGTATTACCCTTATCCTTCAAGAAGTGGTATTGGCGCGGATTACAGCGTTTCCGGCAGTGCTGAGGACAGCAGCAATTCCCAATTACTGGATTTATTGCAGTCAGAGACTGCAGGGAATATTGGCAGCATGAACGTTTCCAAATTTGACGAATTAGAAGAATTAAGCAACCAGAACTGGCTCACAATCATTATTAATTACTTGGCAAATTTGTTCAAATATTAAGAAAACTAGAAAGAAGGGATTTTATTTATTCAATTTTTAAACTAATTAAATTTAGAAAAAAAACCTTAATGTAAAATCTATTTAAAGTATATATACCAAACAATAAATAATAAAAATATTACAAATATAATTATAATTAATGCATTGTTTTCTTTTTTATTTATATTATAATAATTTATTTCAGGCTCTTCATATTCATTAATCATATTTAATGCATCTTTCTCTAATTGTTTATTGTATATTTTGTCTTTTCCAATAAAAATATTCATTTCTTTTTGTTCTCTTTCTAATCTAATCTGTCTGGGACTTTTCCAATTATTATACTTTTGTTCATCTAATTTATTTGCAACTTGAATATATGGAATACACGGATGACTATTAATCTCATCCAATATTTTACCATTCTCTTCATAATTCTTTTTAAATGCTGGTCTTGGTTTAGAATGACTTTTGCAGAAAGATTCACCACAATATTTACATTTGTAAGTTCTTCCTTTATTTTTACAAACATGATAAAAACAATTATTCAAACCTTTTTTAGACATCTTATTTTTAGAAGATATATTCATATCAAAAAAACATTAAATAAAACATTAAATACTTTTTTTCCAAAGATTATTTTAATGTGTAGTGTTTTATTGTTTTAATGGTTAAGGGTGGCTTATTAGGTTTTAATGATAATACTGGGAAGCGTGTCAGGATTCTTGGCATTATGGGTTCTAAGAGGAGCGCTGGTGATTGTGCGAGGGAGGATTCTATTAATCTTGAATTGTTGAATATTGCGTTGAAGGAGGCGCGGAAGAGTGGTGCTGATGTTGAATTATTGGATTTGAGGGATTTGAGGATTGGCGCGTGCAAGGAGTGCTATTCCACTTGTCCTGCCCAGTGCAGGTTTAATGAGGAAACTTTTCAGTGTGATTGTTATCCTTTTAAGGAGGATGCTTTCCTGCATAATGGAGAGTTTATCAGCATGAAGGAAGCGTATGATAATCTTAGCCGGAAGGATTTTTTCAGGATTTATAATTCGAAGTATGCTTTCAAGCCAGGGGATGATATGTGGATGGTTTACAGGGCAATGCTTGAAGCGGACGGCATTATTTTTTCGGGTTATACTTGTTTTTACAGCAGGCCTGCATTGTTGCAGATTATGTTTTCAAGATTGTGCGCTTTGGATGGCGGTGTAAGCGAGTTATGGGGTGATAGTAAGAATTTGAATAATTCCATAAATTATGCTAGGAGGAAGAATGTTAAGTATAAGCAGAGATTGTACGGCAAGCATGCTGCTTTCATTAATGTAAGCAAGGAAGGCGATAGTGTTTCTCCTGATTTGATGAAAGCGTGCACGATGATGGGCATGAGGATTATTCCTTTTTCTGTAGCGTATCATGTTGTATGGTATGGTGATAAAACGCACAGGAGTGACAAGAAAAAAGCGATGAAGGACAATTACACTATTAGTATGGCAAAGGGTATTGGCAAAGTAATGGTTCAGGATGTGATGAATAACAGCAGGGTTTATGGAACGTATAATTCTGTAGTGTGATTGTTCAGGCGTTTCTTTGTCTGGATTCTTTTATCCATTTTAGCAATTCTTTGTCAATGTCGTTTTCCGTGCTTATTTCTAAGTAGTATAAGTACGCGTTTTTTGACATTTTAATTTTCTTCATTATTCTTGGATTGTTCATGTCATAGTTTAGCCTGAAGTCCATTTTTAGCCCTGTTTTCTGGGGCCAGACTGCTGCGAAAGTGGACTTGTCCACTAAGTGTATGCAGCATTGTACTGAGTCTATTTTTACCTTGCCGAATGCTTTAATTTTTTGGACTAATTTTTTGAATATTTTTTCTGCATATTCCTTGTTCTTGAAATGATTTTCCAGTGGGTAAACATTGCATGAGTGTGTTTGTTTTGTTTTGAGGAATTCTCTTCTGCACTTCGGGCATTTCCACATGTAAATTAAGAAGTATTGGGTTGTTATTAAATTTTATTCTTGGTTGTAGTAGAGTGTTTGGTTGGCGAGTGTTAAGTAGTATCCTTCTGGTGTTCTCTTGCTGAGTGTTAGTTCGAAAGCGTACGGGTTGCTGAAAGTGTAACTGTCATTTAATGATAGCAGTGTTGGGTAAAAGTTGAACGTGCTAGTGCCTGATTGGTGCGTTGCGTTCTCGCTTGTTTCCACGAGTGAGTGGTCAGGGTCGCTTAATTGTATTGATATTGATACTGAGTATTCTTCGCTTGAATTATAATTGCCTATCCAGTAGTAGTATTCTATGCTCATTACCGTGTCCCATGCCACTGTTGAGTACTCGTCGGGGATTACTGATAATATTGTCAGGTTTGACGGCTCGTAAGGAATTTCATTATTCGTGTTATCATTATTAGTTTGGTTATTTGACGGGTTTGCTGTGCATCCTGCCAAGAACATGATAAATAATACTGCAATTAATGTTTTATTCATTAAGTTAAAAATTGTTGCTGATGGTTTAAAAAAGTTTAGTATTAAACATGATTATTTTTAAATTGCTGAGCATATTATTTTGCACACCTTTTTCATAAATATGACCTATTAACAATATTTATAAAAGACATATTTCCTGAAAATATTATGTATAATAAAAATAATCCTATTTATATAGAAGATTTAGTAGATATAAGTGAAGAAATTAAGCAATGTACAACTGATTGTCTTGAAAAATTAATGACCTTCGAAGACGGTAATCATTTAATACCTATTATAAGTGGTTACAATTTTTATACAAAAACTATTGCTCAATCGGATATATTTATTTATTTCTCACATATCCATGAAACTGAAAAATATAAAAAAAATGTGATAAAAAGCTTAAAAAAGAAAAATTATATTAATGAAACAGAATTTAGAGAAAAATCAGGCAAATTCATACCTGATATAAATAAATTTAAGATAAGAGACGATAAAAAAAGAATATACCCTTATTTGAGAATCAAGGATACGCGAACAGGAGATTACATTAACCTAAATAATTACTACAAACCATTAGGAATGTATAAAGAATTTGAAGATGCTCAAGGATATTTAATTAGTGAAGATCACGGCTGGGAACTTAACATGACCATTGATAGCAAAGAAAAGATGTTTGATATTATTGATATGTTTAAATTAAAATCTTCATCTCATGTAATTAAAAAAAATAAATATACTAAAAATTGGAAAAAGTGGCGGGATGCTTATAGGACACCTGTTTTGATATTAAGTAAGAAAGCATTAGAGTATAAAGATGAATTATTCGACGATTTTATTCCTTCTATTAAAATGTATTTAACATGCAAAAACAATGAAATAAGCTTTATTATAAACGAAAAGATGGAATATCTTGAAAGACTACCTCAATTAGATATACTTATTAAATTAGGTTTTAAAAAGGAAAACTGTTTAGCAAACAAAGTATTTATAAAAGAATATGTAGATAATTTACCTAAAAGAAACATAATCAAAAGATTAATAGAGTAGAGGTGATATATTAATACTATGGCAATACTTACTGATTTAATAGAAAGAGACGAAAAAAAACAAATATATCTAAATCCTAAATTAATATCTACATATTATCAACTTGATAAGGTTCAAGCGGCAATTGATAATTTTAGTGAAAAATATAATTGTGAAGCTGTGGTAGCTGTAACCGATAATAGACAACTTGGTACATGTTATTTTATAACTTCCAAAAAAATTGCGACAAAAGAAATCAAAAATAAGAAACAACCCGAAAGATGGATTGAATTTTATACACGTTCTGATTATGAAAAATTAAGAGACAAGATTAAAGATTAATTTTTTCTATATTGTTTTCCAGTACTCGTACGCGGGCTTTTCTGTGTCGTCGCTGTGTTTTAGTCCTGTTGTGTTGAATATGTAATGGTTGAATTCTCCGATAAATTGCTTTAATTTTTTATTGTTAATATTTTCTTTTGTTCTCTGCTCCATTCTTTGTTGGGTGTTTTCTTAAGCCATTCAGTATAGAAATCTATGAATTTTAATCGTTCTTTAAAATTCCTTTTCTGGTCTTTTTCCAGTTCTTTTAGGTCTATTTTTGGGAGTTTCATATTAAATATTTATTATACAAGTCTTGTATATTAAATTTTCTTATAAAATTCATGAATACTTCTTTATCTAAGTGTTCTTTGAATAAATTATAGACATGTTTTGCATCTTCTATGTCTTTCTCGTTGCCTTGTCTTCCTAACCATAATTTAAAGGTTATTTGTAATTCCAAAGGAGATATGAATAGTGTTTCCCTGTTCAGAATAACTTTTTTCCTGTTGTCTAATGTCCATACATCAACATCATTTTTAGGAAATTTTACTTCCATCCTTAAGGAGTACTTGTTTTTGATTGAGAAATTCAAAGCTGAATTTTTAAGCAAATAATTAGTGTAAGCTTCTTTTGCATCTTCTAAGTTTATACACTCATACTCTTGTGTTAATCTATTCCATAATGTGTTAAAGCGTTCAAAATTCATTTTTTCTATGAATAAGTCAATGTCTTCTGTCATTCTGCTCCTGCCGAATAATAGTGCGACGTAGCCTGATATTAGAACGTATTTGATTCTCATCTCATCTAATACTTTGATGAATTTGAGTGCGAACTTGTCAAAATCATTCAATTCCTTGTCAAGGATTATACTGTCTTTTGTGTATTCAAACTCCATAAAAAATAATACAATTGTAGTATTTATAAAATAAGATATAAAGATTCCCTTATTAGAAAAGGGATAGAAGGGCTTTTATTCTTTCATTAATTTTTTCTGTTAATGAGTGAGTGGTTTGTTTATCTTTTAGAGTGCTTGGACGGTTCTTATTACACTGGAGTAACTAATAATATTGAGAAAAGGATGAGTAAACATGAGAAAGGAACAGGAAGTAAGTTTGTCAAGAGTAAAGGTTTCAAAAAATTATTAGTTTTTAAGAAGTGTGAAAACAAGTCAGAAGCATGCAAACACGAGTATAGTATAAAACAATTACCAAAGTATGAGAAAATAAAATGGTTTAAAAAATAGAAAAAGTCCTTTAATTAGACTGAATTTTTCTTGAAAATCTTAATAAAACCCTTCTAATAGGGATAAAAGAGATTTTAAACAAACCCAATTCAGTTAGGTATTTCATGCCTTTATACTCCCACTCGCGTTTGAGAATTGTCCTTTGAAGTATGAGTTTTACTAATGTGTCTTGTTTTTTGTAATCATTTTCTTTTTTTCTTGATTTGTTGTATAGTTTTCTTTGCTTGTTATTGGTTTTCCTATTCTTTTTTCAGCGTCTAGCCTTGCATTTCCTGCCACTTCTCCGCCGCTTTTAGCGTCTTTTTTCAGTTTTGGAAAGCTGGATGAGTCTTTAGTTTTGGTTATCTCTGTTGTTACTCTTTCTCCTAACATTGAGAATATTAATTCCAAGTCATTCATGTGGTCTCTCAAGTTTTCTTTCTTTAATCCTTTGAATTCTTTGTATTCTGACGGGGTCATTCCAAAGGCTGCTTTTGATATCTCTGCTGTGAGTATTGAGAATTCTTTGTCTTTTTTTACTCCTCTTTTGCTCCACTCATCGGTTAATTCATCCCTTATTATGATTCCTCTTAATCGCTTCTCAATCCAGTCATCAGAATATCCTTTCTGCTTGTATAATTCTTTCATTCTTTTCTGGGCCAATTCAGGGTCTTGAATCTCCTGGATTCGTTCATAACCCACTTGGGACAGCCATAATTTGAAAGGCTCTGCCTTCTTTGAAGGAATAGACTGAATAATCCTGAATATTCCTTTCGTGTTTGCGCAATCAGTTTCATAATATTTGCCATCTGAAGATTGGAGTTTCAGTTGTCGACAAAATGTCGATAACTCAATTTCTGAAGATTCAAATTCTCTTTTTTTAAGCCTATACCAGTAATCATTTGAGTTTGATGAATTAGTGAGAGCTTGTATTACATCAACTACTGAAAAATACCACCCCTCATTAAGCCATATTCTTCTTATATTTTTTCCTTCAAAAACAACTAAAGTGTCATCATTATCCATATCTAGTTCATTATCTTATTAAAACTTAAATAAATATTGGATAATAATTCCTTTACTGCCTGAAAACTTTAAAAATACTCGAATTTAATCTCTTTTCTATGCCTTTATACTCCCATTCGCGCTTGTCTTCGTTTAAGAATTGTAGTTTTAGTTTTTAATGCTCAATATCTTTTTTTGTTCTTTGCTCCATTC
>Ga0210051_1000096_pt1 | contig 63886 bp, 69 predicted proteins | sample CryGey092014_all_FD_185464 | JGI IMG/M metagenome (GOLD analysis project Ga0210051, IMG submission 185464) | Groundwater microbial communities from aquifer - Crystal Geyser CG23_combo_of_CG06-09_8/20/14_all (SPAdes) (version 2) | ecosystem: Environmental > Aquatic > Deep subsurface > Groundwater...
CGCTGAACGGGCAATAGATACCACTCCTGGCAGGATTGTGCCGTATATTGTCATACGGCGTCCAGAATACCTTCCTTTCATAGATTTTCAAAGCCTCAAAGTGTATCATATCATATGAACCAGTACAGATAGTTTTAGCTGATGATAAGATATGATATAATGATTTGAAATTAAATTATCTAAGGAGGACTAGATAAAAATTCAGTGGTTCTATCAAAACCAAAATGGCAAAAAAATATTCAAGTAAGTTTAACTTGTTTTTTTATTATTAGAAGTTTTTATTAGTGGAGCGCAAGCCCCGTTTTTTTTATTTTTAAAAATCGAATAAAGGTCGAAAAAAATAAAAAAATAAAAAAGGTCGAACAAAAAATTATTAACCAATTAATTTACCCGCCAAAATTCTGTTTTGCAGAACTTAGGCGGGCAAGCAAAAACTATGAAAAAAATTGCAATTAGTTTAGGAATAATCGGCGTTGTCGCCGCCATTGTCATTGGCGCCACCACCGCCTTTTTCAGCGACACCGAAACCAGCGAAGGTAACACATTTTCTGCAGGAACAATTGATATTGCCATTGATACAGAGAATCCTTGGACAAGCCCATATGAAGTTGGCGACTTGAAGCCAGGCGAAACAGGTTATATTAATTTCGATATAACAAACGAAGGAACAAATCCAGTTAATGTTTCAAAAACTTTGACCAGTATTGCTGGAGATGGTGGAGCTAAAAATTATGATTGTACGTAGATTGATGAGGATTGGAATTACTCCGCTTCATCGGAACCGGAATGTGTCGCAGAAGCCGGAGTTCCAAAAGACGATGTCGCAACTCAGATTATTTATGACTTAAGCGTAGAGGTTTATAACGACCAAGAGGTTATGATTTGGTGGCAGGCAATTTACACCGATGCTGATGAAAAGAGTATTACAGAGGTTTATGGTGATGACGGTGGTGATTATGTAGTCCTTGGCATGATTCCAGTTGGCGGACATATGAAAGTAACCCAGAGTTATCACTTCAATTCATTAGCTGGAAACGAATATCAAGGCGATGCAATGTCTTTTGATATAACCATCAAGGGCGATCAAATGGCGCAAGAAAACGGCTATACCAAAGTTGCCTTAGAGAATAAATCAGGCGCTCCTGTATGGGATATTCTTTTGGGAGACGACATTGAGGGAACTTTAAACTACCAAACAAAAGGACCAAAGTTTAATTATAATTTTACCGGAAAAGTAAAAACTACCGGTGATTATACTTTGCTTTATGTAGGTTCTACTAACAACTATCCTTGCGTTGGAAGTGTAATGCTTGGAACTGATAGCTTTACTGTAGGTGTCGCTAAAACCATCAGTGGACAGGTTACCACGGGCGATATTACTAGCGGAAAGATTTGGCTGATTCCTTCAAATTCTTATGTTGGCGGTGTAATGACGTCATGGCCAGAAGCGAATATCTTGTTTGAAACGGGCTTGATCAATTACGACCAAAATTAAGCCTTAGATTGAATCCTTTTTGGTTGCCTCAAGCTTCCTTGTGGCAATTTGGGGCAACTTGTAAAGGGTTGAAGTTATTTTAACATCTTAACATTTGAACATTTAAACATAAAAATAAGGAACCAAAAAACCCCTTTTTGGGAAAAGAGATTTTCTGGCGTGGACCCGGCGGGGCTCACACCCGCTTCATCAGGTGCTAACGCTGATATGTTATTATATACACTACGGGCCCGGATCCACAATCCTAATTTTAAAACAAAAAAGGCTCTTTTTCAAGAAACCCTTTTCGTAGCACCTGATTTTGGCTCGCAGTGCGAACCATATCAGCTTTATTCCAAATTAGCAAAATTATAATTGGCTGTCAAGAGTTAATAAACGTTAAAATGTTAGTATGTTAAAATGGTTTTATTATGTATTTCTGGGGTTTATTGCTATTATCGCGGTTTTGCTGATTATTTCGGTTTTACCGATTACCGGGAATATAAAGTTTATGACCGTGCAGTCCGGCTCAATGTCGCCGGCAATCAAGATGGGAAGTGTGGTAATGGTCAAACCAATTGATGATTATAAAATAGGGGATGTCATTACTTTTGGACAGCTCACCAAAACCAAATCGCCGACAACCCATCGGATTTATGACATTAAAGTGGTTGACAACACGCCGGTTTACGTTACCAAAGGCGACGCCAATAACGCGTCTGACCAGCGGGAAATTTCAAAAAGAGAAATTATCGGCAAAACGTTAATTTCCGTTCCTTATGCCGGTTTTGCCGTTGATGCTGCCAGAAAACCAATCGGCTTTATGCTGATAATTATTATTCCAGCCGGCCTGATTATTTTTGATGAAGCGAGAAAAATTTATGAGGAGGTCAAAAAGAGGAAAAAGAAAAAAGAAAACAAATAAGGGCTTTGAAATGGTGAAAAATTCAATTACAAAGATATTGGCGATTTTGGTAATCGTCGGCCTTAACTGGACCGGGCTTTTGGCTGTTGGCAGAACTTTTGGTTATTTTAACGATATAGAAAATTCGCCAGAAAATATTTACCAAGCCGGCACTTTAGATTTCTCAGCTAAAGGTCTGGGAGATTTTTCTCTTAATCTAAATCCAAATAATCAGGCGGTCAGGAATGTAATGGTTGGAAATGAAGGAAGTTTAGAGTTTAAGCATTTAGTAGAAGCAAGCGATCTTGAAGGAGACCTTTGCGATTATTTGAATATTATGGCTATGTTTGAGGGGGATGAAAAATACAATGGCAGTTTAGTCGGTCTTTCAAGCGAAATTGTAGAGGTTGCCGGTTTTACTCCAAATAAAAACTGGAACTTTAAGATTTCTTTTTCCGGAGATGAAAACGACACTTCAAGTTTAGACGGTAAGGCTTGCCAGTTTAATTTTTATTTCAAGGCCTGGCAGACAAATATGGACAAGTATAACGAGGGTTCTGGTTTTACTGATCAGGAAAAGGTGTTTACTCGTGTTAGTCTAAGAGTGCCTCACGCCTTGGCTCAAGATTACGTGGTTTTAAACGAATTTTTGCCAAATCCTCTTGGCGGTGACTGCGAACTGCAAGGATTAGCAGGGGAATGGATAGAGCTTTATAATAATCATTCGGATCAATCTTTTGATTTGTCTGGTTGGTATATTGAAGACGAAGCAAATCACCAAATTTTAATTACTGATGATAATACTTATAATAACTCTTCAGTTATCGGAGCTAAAGGGTCTGACAATGAGTGGCTGGTTGTTTTTATAGATGGCTGTATTTTGAATAATGATGGCGGCGATACAGTGAGTTTATATCATAACAGCGGCTCTTTGGTTGATTCTTATAGTTATATTGGTCCGGCTCCTGAAAATAAGTCCTATGCCCGTTATCCTGACGGGACCGGTCCTTGGTATGACCCTGTGCCAACGCCTGGAGGACCAAACAGGTTAGAGCCATTTGGAATTTCTGATTTATTTGCAATCAACGAAACATCAGGCCAGGAGGAAATCCCAGAGCCGATTCTTGAAACAGCCACTCCTTCTGGAGAAGAAGTTATAGTTATAGAAGAGGAACCTCAGATTGAGAATCAAGAATCTGACGAGACTTTAATAAACGAGCCAGAAGAGCTTGAAGATGTCCCTCAGTCAGAGCCATTGAAAGAACCTGAGCCAGAGCCCGAGCCCGAGCCCGAGCAAACAGAGCTTCAAGTGGAACCAGAATTAGAGTTAGAACCCGAACAATCAATCGAAGAAGAAATTCTTATTAAAGAGCCAGCAATTGAAGAAGAGACGGTTATTGTGCCGGAGAATGATCCTTCTCCCGCAGAACCGCCCGCAGAACCGCCAGCAGAACCGCCGGCCGGAGCTCCGGCAGATGTTATCAGTGAATAAAAAAATGAAAAATAAATTAAAAACAATTTTAATAATCTCAATCGCTATTTTTAGCGCCGGGTTTTTATTGGTTTTACCGGCAAACGCTCAAGTTGATGGGTTGGTTGTTGAATATTGGACAGGGACAGAGTGGAAGCCTTTAGTAGGTCCTTTATTTGATGAAGCGAATTTTCTGCCTGGAGAAGGGATTATGCGTTGGGTGAAAGTAACAAACAACAGTGGTCAATCCCAACGAATCGCTGCCGAAGCCATAAATGTCAGCGATCCTAATCGGCTTGGCGATGCTTTAAATTTAGAGATTAAAGAAGGAGTAGCTCGCCTTTATAATGGTCCGCTTCCCCAATTTTTTAATGCAGGCGAAGTTTATCTTTCTGATTTAGGCGGAGGGAATCAAGCCCAATATGATTTTACTGTGACTTTTTATTCTGGAGCTAACAATGCCTTTCAAGGTAAAACTCTTGGTTTTGATATTCTAATCGGATTTCAAGGAACCGAAGGTGGTTTGACGCCTGGCGGCGGTGGTGGAGGCGGAGGTTTCTTGCCTTCTGGTTTGACTATTACAAACGAATCAACAGAGAAAATCGAAGCCACTGAGGTAATTATAACTTGGCTAACGAGTTATTCTTCCACCAGCCAAGTGATTTATGCTGCCGAGGGAGAAAATTATAGTTTTGATTTGACCAAATCTAATTATGGCTATCCTCATGCTTTTCCAGATCCAGAGGATTCCACAAAATTAATTTCTCACTCTGTAACTTTAACGGATTTAACTCCAGGGACAACATATTATTACCGTTGCGTTTCCCACGGGTCTTTGGCAGTAAGCACGGAACACAGTTTTACCACTTTAGGGGCAAGTATTGGCGAAGAGGAACCCTCCTACGCTCCTGAGGCAGCTACGGAGGGCAAGGAAGAACCCGCCTCCGCTCCCGGCGGAGTTACGGCGGGCAAGGAAGAGAAAGAAGAAACGGTGGGAGGACTTGAAAAACCGGAATTGGTTGAAGTTGGGGTTGAGGAACCAACTGGCTTAGGAAACTTTCTGGCAGCAGTTGGAGCGTTTCCTTTTAATCTTAAAGTAATTTTAATAATAATCGGGCTGATTTTGATAGGACTTTTGAGCTTGTGGTTAATTAAAAAGAAAAAAGAGAGAAAAGAAGGCAGTGTTTGAAAAAAAACAGAGACCCGGGTCTCTGTTTTTCTGTTAAATCTCTATTTTATAAACTTCTGAGTCGTTGAGAAGATAGATTGTTTTGCCGTCTTCGGAAATGGCGAGGTTTTTTAAATTGTCAAACTTTTCGCTCTGGAATTGCCTGACGATTGCTCCTGTTTTATCAATAATAATTACTCGTTTATTTACGGGCTCTAAAAGATAGAGATAGGGGAGATTTTTTTTGGTTTCTATTTTTGTGATATTCTCTGGAGAGGGAAAGAAGTCAGGTTTTAGAGTTTCCTGCCAGGAACCTCCGTAATAGCGGACAAGAGAGTTGTCTGAGTTTAAGAGCCATATTGAACCGTCAACAACCATTGCTTTTGGTTCGGCGCAGTGTTCGTCTGCTCCTTTCCAAATTGTGGGTTCAGCCCAATTCTCTGTCCCGAGATAAAGATATTTTATAATTCTGCAGGTTTTCTTTTCTAAGAAATAAAGATTGTGAAGATAGGATGCGGATAAATCAAAATTAAATTCAAATAGAGGAGGTTTAATAAGAGAACTGGAAAAGGAAAAGAATAAATTGGGGTCAGGGCTCGGCACAATTTCCGGATTTTCAATTTTCTCTAATTTGTTTAATTTTTCCAAATCTTCTATTTCAGTCAGAGATTTTTTAATTGCCTTCTCTTTTTTTTCGCCGGCCTCTTTAAAAATAAAAAAACCAAAAATAAGAACAGCGATTAAAGTAAAAATTAGAACCAATTTCTTTTTGGCATTTTTTTTGAGTTGAAATTTTTCTATTATGGTTCCAGATTTTTTAATGGGGATTTTTAGGTGGGGTAGTTTAATCTTGGGAAATTTAATTTTGGAAAGTTTAATCTTGGACAATATTTTTATCTTTACCCCGCACCATTTTTTGTCTATTTTGTTTGCCCGAACTATCTTCTTGAAAAATGGTGCGGGGTTTATTTTTTTATCTTCTGGTTTCACAACAGCTAAAAAGCAAATTCCAGAGACCTTTGCGCCCCCACCTTTTTGAAAAAGGTGGGGGGGGAGAATTTCCTTGATTTTTTTTGAGTCAACATTTTCTGATTGAGCGAGTTTAACAAGGAGATTTTGCTGTTGGAAGAATTCAAAAACATCTTTGGTCAAAACCAGAATCGCGTCATTTTCAATTAGTTTACCAGAAGCGATATTAAGAAAAATTTTTATTGGATAGGGTTCAATTTCCCGCAAATCAAGTTCTTTTCCAATGTCAATGAGCTGGCCTTTTCTCAAAAGTAAAATTTTAAGCTCGCCCGATTTAGTAAAAGTTAAACTGGAGTTACTTAAAGAAAGAACGGCGAAATTTAAATTTCCCAGCCAGCTGACATTGTCTTTTTTTATTTCTTGGTCTAAATACTCGTTTATTTTTTTTAGGCAATTAGAAAGGGCTTTTTCCGGCGATTTGGCAGAAAGAGTATAGTAGTTCTTTTTAATAACTCCAGCCACCTTGTCTAAAAATTTTAAATTCTGGGGCAGGGTATTTTGGAGTTCTCCTACCATATATAAACTGCCCAGTTTTTTTTCATAAACATTTTCCGGCTGAAAAACAAAACTGTCAAAAATTTCTTCTTCTTTGAGTTTAGGATTAAAATGGAGTTCAAAAATTTGCATAACAATTATATTTTTATTATAATATAGATGATTAAGATGGGCAATTAGCTCAGCGGCAGAGCACTGCATTCACATTGCAGGGGTCGTAGGTTCAAATCCTGCATTGCCCACAAAAAAGCTCAGGTTTTTCACTGAGCTTTTTGATTGTTTTTGTTATCTTCCTTTATTTCTTTTATTTCTTCCAGTTCAGAGTATTTTTGATAATAAATTTTCAGGGCTGCGCAGCCGAAAATATTAGTTATTATTAACCCTAGAGCAATTAAATAAATTGAGTACTGGATAACAGGTAATTTAAAATCTCTCTCTATGGCTATAGAAAAAAGCCAAATTAGTACCACCGGAAATATACTGGAGGCCTTGTATTTAGCCGGAACATTGGTGTGAATTTGGATTTTATTATGAGCAAATAAAATCCACCAGGCAACAAACAATATAGATTCGGTAAAAACCAGCAGAATCATTAGGGCTAAAATAAAATTAACCAGATCAGCTGATAGATTCGTTGCCGCCAAGCGATATTGCCAACTTAAGATAATTAAACTGGGCACAACGAAAATTTTATCTCCTAATTGGTCAAGAGCAGCTCCAAAAGGACTTACCAGGTTTCGTTTTCTGGCTATTTTTCCGTCAAAGAAATCGGTTAAAACCACAGCTATGCCTATTATTATCATTTTCCAAAGCTGTTCAGGGTTGCGGATAGCGATTATTAAAATATAAATAGTTCCGAATAATCTTAAGAAGGTAACAAGGTTAGCCAAATTTTCAAAGACCCATTTTTTTATATCTTCATCTTTTTTTTCTTTCTGACATTCCATTTTGTTCTCCTTTCAAAGAGCTATTTGAGCTATTTTTGTTTTCTACGAGATATTGTATAATATAATAATGAACATATTTTTGCAAGCCCCGTTAGAGATTCCAGGGGCAGAAAAAAAACATAAGAAAAAGGTATCTCTAACGGGGCAAGCCCTAATTTGGCAGTTTTGGGATGTTCCAAAAGAGATTTTGAAGGGCTGGAGAAACTTTCTCGTTTTTAATTTAAATTATTTCTCCTTGCCCATTCTCTTGAAAACATTTTTTTCCCATTGGCGCAGATATCGTTATTCTTACAGAAAGACATTTGAGCTCTGGGAAAACATTGAGATTTCTGTTTTTAATATAATGTCCCGGATTATTGGCGCAATCCTGCGGACTTTTTTAATAATCTTAGGATTAATAATAGAGGTTTTGATAATTCTGATAGGAGCAATAGTATTTCTTAGCTGGTTTTTGCTGCCAGTTTTATTATTGGCCGGATTATTATTCGGTTTAAAACTATGTTTGATTTAAAAAAAGCAAGAATTTATCAAGCAGTGAAATGGGAGCCATTTTTTAAATTAGCCGCTTTTTTTAAAAAACCGTCCTTTGTTTTATTTATTGTGGTTTCCTTGGTTTTTCTCTATGGTTTTGTTCCGTCAAATTTTTCCAAAGAGACCAATAAAACTCTTTTGGGGCTTTCTCTAATTTCTCTTGTCTTGTTTTTTGGTTTCTGTCTCAAAGAAAGTTTTTTTGAGCAAAAATTAAAAAAGCCAAAAATTAATCCAGACGAGGAAAACCTAGCTGAATTTTTGAGCTTTGAGGTGGCTAAGGCGGCGTCTTCAAAACATCTTTTTTATTCTCTTTTGAAGGATAACCCGAAATTAAACTTTATATTTTCTCGGCTTCTTTTGGATTTCAAGGAAGTTAAAAAAGAAATAAAAAATTCTCCATCCCTTAATTCAGCAAGTTTCCCAGAAGTAATCTTTGAATCTTTAAAAATAGCTCAGAAAAAAAATCACTTGAGAATTGAGCTGGGCGATGCTCTTTCTGCTTTGGCAAAAACAGACCTGACTTTTAGAAGAATTTTGGTGGCAAACAATCTAAAAGCAGAAGATATTGAAAATTTAACTTTATGGTTAGAAAGCATTGAAGAAAAAATTAAACAGAGAAAAAGATTTTGGGAATATGAAAACTTGGCAAAAAGGGGAACTTTGGCTAAAAACTGGACAGCCGGCTATACCATAACCTTAGACAAATATTCTTTTGACTTAACTGACTCAATTAGAAAGAAGGATTTGGAGTTTATTGGTCATCAAGAAGCAATGGGACTTATGGAAAGAACTTTGGCTTTAGGAGAAATAAATAATGTTTTGCTAATGGGAGAATCGGGCTCTGGCAGGAGGAGTATGATTTATGCTTTGGTTCAAAAAAGTATTTTAGGGAAAAGTTTGCCGGAGTTGAACTATAAAAGAGTGGTTGAATTGGACATGTCAGCTTTATTGGCCAAACTTGAAAGTTCAGAAGAAGTTGAGAGCGTTTTGGATAGAATTTTCCAGGAAGTGCTTTCTGCCGGCAATATTATTTTACTGATTGACGAATTCCATAATTATATTGGTCAGGGAGCCAGACCAGGAGTAATTGATATTTCCGGAATTATTAGCCCCTATTTGCGGCTTTCTCAATTTCAAATCATTGCCATCACCACTTACGAAGGCCTTCACAGATATATTGAAAAAAATTCTTCTATTTTATCCCTTTTTGAAAAAGTGGAGGTCTCTGGAATTTCTAAAGAAGAAACCTTGACGCTTTTGGAATATTTAACTTTTGTTTTAGAGAAAAAACATAAAGTTTTTATATCCTATCCGGCTTTAAGCCAGATAATTTCTTTAACCGGTCGTTATTTTCCCTCTTTCCCTTTTCCGGAAAAAGCCATAGATGTTTTGGACGCAGCAGCGGTTTATGTTGCCAGTTTAAAGAAAGAAAAGGTAGTTTTGCCCAAACATATTGCCAGAATTGTTACCGAGAAAACCGAAATTCCGGTAGGCGAGCTCGCAGCCAAAGAAAGGGAAGCGCTGCTTAATCTGGAGGATTTAATTCATCAAAGAATTATCAATCAGGAAGAAGCTGTTAGAGAGGTCTCCACCGCTCTTCGGAGAGCTAGGTCCGACATAACCATTCGTAAAGGTCCGATGGGATGTTTTCTGTTTTTGGGTCCAACTGGCGTAGGGAAAACAGAGACCTCAAAGGCCTTGGCTGAAAATTATTTTGGTTCAGAAGATAAAATGATTCGCTTAGATATGTCAGAATTCCAGGATATTAAAGACATACCCCGGCTGATTGGTTCGGAAAAAGAAACAGGTCTTTTAACTTCTTCGGTTAGAGAAAGCCCCTTTTCTTTGATTCTTTTAGACGAGATTGAAAAAGCTCATCCCAATATCTTGAATTTATTTTTGCAGGTTTTAGACGAAGGTCATTTGACAGACGGTTTTGGCAGAAAGATTAATTTTAAAAATACCATAATTATTGCTACTTCAAACGCCGGTTACCAAGTAATTTTAGAGGCGTTAAAAAAGAAAACCGATTGGTTAAAGGTAAAACAACAGCTTTTAGATGAGCTTTTTGAAAAAGCGATATTCCGACCGGAATTCATTAACCGTTTTGATGCGATGGTTGTTTTTCAACCCTTAAGCAAGGAAAATCTTTTAGAGATTGCCGAGTTGATGTTGTCTGGGATAAAAAAGAATCTTGAGGAAAAGGGCATTGAATTTGTAATTACCAAGGAACTCAAAGAGAAAATAGTTGAGTTGGGTTATAATCCTACTTTTGGCGCAAGAGAGATGAGAAGAGTTATTCAGGATAAAGTGGAAAATGTTTTGGCCGAGGCTCTGTTGTCTGGCGAAGTAAAAAGAGGCCAAAGAATAGGGATTGACCCAACAGAATTTAAACTAATAATTAATTCTTAATTTATCCACACTTTTTCTCTTGACAGGCATATCATATATGATATATAGTGGAAATACAGAATACAAAGTAAAATTCTATAAGGATATTAAAAAAAATAAAAGCCTGGTTTTGGATTATATCGAAAAATTAAGAGATAAAGAACAGTCAAAGATTTTTAAATATATTGAATTCTAAAGAGCAGAAGAAAACTATCAAAATGTTTTAAGAAATCCAAAAATATATGAGTAAAAGAAAAAAAATCCAAAAAGCAGTTGATTTTCAAGATTATTTATCTGAGAAATTAAAAAATCCTGAATTCAAAAAGTATTATAATGAATATGGTAAACAATTAGAAATTGCTTACCAGATTTTGCAACTACGTAAACAGAAGAGAATGTCCCAGAAAGAATTAGCAAAGAAGATTGGTACCAAACAAAGTAATATAGCCCGGATAGAAGCAGGGGAACAAAATTTCACCACTGATACTCTTCAAAAAATAGCCAATGCTTTTGACCGAGAACTTAAAATTGACTTTGTGAAATAAGAATTATTTATCTTTTTAGAAATAAAACAGGCCGGGGAGAGCTTTCTCCTCGGTCTATTGACAGAAATAAGTAATAGGTGTATACTGTAAGTAGCTGTTTTAAACTAAATAATAAACGAATAGATATTGAAAGGGGTAAGAAATGTTTTCGATATGGTATGGTGTGAATGTATTTGCGTTTGCTACAATTATATCTTTTCTTGAAATCCAAATTGAAGGGAAAGACGGTTGGGCTAAAAACCTTCCCTGCTGGCGGGCCAATAAAGAATGGCTGATAACTAAGATTTATTCTTGGTTTCAGGGCGGAAAAGAAGTAACTGGTTATCACCTTGCTTTAAATACGTTAGAGTTTGCTATTTTCCACTTTCCATTTTTTGTAGGAGTAAGCTGGAACATAGTAAAAGAGCTGCAAATACTCTCTTGCCTGCCTCTATTTTGGACCTTCCAAGACCTCACCTGGTTTGTTTGGAATCCATTTTATGGCTTAAAAAAATTTAATTCTCAAGCCATTCAATGGCATCAAAAATGGACAGGACCTGTTCCGACAGATTATTTAATCGGCGTTGCGTTTTCAGGAATTTTTGTCCTTGTCGCAATGATTTTTGCAGGTTCAAAGGTCTTTCTTTGGTGGATTACAATTTTAAGTATATTAATAGCTTTAACACTGATTAGCTGTATTGTTCAGCTAATAAAAAGTCGGAAATGAAATCCGACTTTTTAATTACGGCCGCAGAGAAAATAGGTGTGAAAAAAGTGTGGATAAATTAGTGTTGACGAAGACATATCAAGTGGGGTATAAAGGAAGTGTAATGGATAATTGTGGATAACTATGGGATAACTATGGAAAGTGGGGGAAAACTGGGAAGATTTAGAAATTAGAAATTTGAATTATTATGCTTATTGGTCAATACGAACATACAATTGACAGTAAAAAACGGTTAGCCCTTCCTGTTAAGTTTAGGGGAGAACTCGGCGATAAATTGATAATAACCCGTGGCATAGAAAATTGTCTTGTTGTTTACACGGAAAAAGAATGGAGAGTAATATCGGAAAAATTAAGCAATTTGCCAATAAGCCAAACCGAAGCAAGAAGTTTTGCCAGAATTATGTTGGCAGGCGCAATGGAGGTCTCTCCGGACAAACTAGGGAGAATTCTTCTTCCGGATTATTTAAAGAATTATGCCGGCCTTAATAAAAATGTGGTGATTTGCGGATTGTCAAATAGATTGGAAATTTGGGACAAGAAAAAATGGGATATTTATAAAAATAAAGCAGAAAAAGAAGTTGGCAGTCTGGTCTCAAAACTTGGTAATTTAGGAATTTAAAATGCACATTCCAGTTCTTCAAAAAGAGGTCTTAGAGTTTTTAGGCCCGAAACCAAATGAAAATTTTATTGATTGCACAATTGATGGCGGCGGTCATGCATTAGCGATTTTAGAAAAAATTAAACCAAATGGGAAAATTTTAGGAATAGACGCTGATCCGGAGGTAATTAAAAATTTAAAATTAAAAATTAAAAATTTTGAGAAAAGGATTGTTTTGGTCACTGATAACTTTGCAAATCTGAAAGAAATAGTTAAATATACCAAGTTTGGTCAGGCAAATGGAATCCTTTTCGACCTAGGAATGTCCTCTTGGCATTTGGAGGAATCGGGTAGGGGATTTACCTTTCTTAAAGACGAACCGCTGGATATGAGATACGGCGCGAATGAGTTGACGGCGGAGAAGATTGTGAATGAATATCCACGGGAAGAAATTGAAAGGATTTTAAAAAAATATGGAGAGGAACGGTTTGCCAAAGGGTTAGCTAGAAAAATTGTCCAAGAAAGACCAATCAAAACCACTTTTCAATTATTGAAGATTATTAAAAGTTCAAGAATTTATTCTCCCAATCGTGTTTTTCAGGCCTTAAGAATAGCGGTTAACAATGAATTGAACAATTTAAAAAAAGTTCTGCCGCAGGCAGTTGAAATTCTGGAGTCTGGGGGAAAAATCGCAATAATTTCTTTTCATTCTTTAGAAGACAGAATTGTAAAAAAATTTTTTAAAGAAGAATTTCAAAAAGGTACAATAAAAATTTTAACTAAAAAACCAATAACACCATCTCAAGAAGAAATTAAAAATAATCCTCGCTCGAGTAGCGCGAAACTCAGAGCAGCGATGAAAAATGTATAAACTTTTAACTCTTATTTCATCTGTTATTTTAATTATTGGTCTTTTGATTTTTTATGTTTTTCAGATTAATACTGAAATTTCGGTAAGATTTTCAATAAAAGAATATCAAAAAAGAATAACAGAGCTTTCAAATCAGAATAAAATTTTAGCAATTAATTCTACCCAAAATGGCTCTCTGGAAAAAATGGCAGAAATAATTGCCTCGCAAGATTTTGAAAAAATAGATAAAATTCATTATATTAGAGTTTTAAATACTCAAGTTGTAGCAAAATAGTTCATGAAGAGATGGCGAGTTAATTTTGTCTTTATTGTAATTATTTTATTTGGAGCGGCTATTATTAGCCGCTTGGTTTATATTCAAATTATTAAACACGACCTCTATAAAGCCTTAGCCCAGGGCCAGCAAAAAAATTATCAATTGATAAAAGGAGAAAGAGGCGAGATTTTTTTCAGTGGAGGCGAGATTTTAGCTACCAATATAAAAGGGAAGTATCTTTTTGTTTGTCCAGAAAAAGTAAAAGAGAAAGAAAAAACAGCCCAAGTTCTTTCAGAGATTTTGGGCTTGGACAAAGAGTTAATTTTCGCAAAGCTTAGAAAGGATAGTTTGTTTGAGCAAATAAAAAGCAATTTAACAGAAGAGGAAAACAGGGTCTTAGGAGAAATTGATTTACTCGGAGTTTATTTAAGAGAGACATTTTTCAGAGAATATCCTCAGGGCTTAATGGCTTCCCAAACAATTGGGTTTATTGGGGGAGAAGAAAAAGGACAGTATGGAATTGAAGGTTTTTACAATGATGTTCTACAGGGAAAAGAAAAAATTCAGAACCTTATTTATGGTCTTACAAATGACACTAATGGCGCTGATATTTTTTTAACCCTTAATTACAATCTTCAGTTTATGGCAGAAAAATTATTAGAGAAAGCTAAGGAAGAATTAAGCATTGAAGAAGGTCAGATTGTGGTTATGGACCCTAAGAGTGGGGCAATTTTGGCTTTAGCTAATTTTCCAAACTTTGACCCCAACTATTATTCAAAAGTTGATGATTTTCACATTTTTCAGAACAATGTCTTGCAGAAACTTTTTGAACCGGGTTCTATTTTCAAATCAATTACTATGGCAGCCGCTCTTGACCAAGAGAAGCTCACCCCAAAGACCACTTATATTGATGAGGGCAACCTGAAAATCGGGGGATATACTATCTATAATTATAATAAAAGAATATGGGGAGAGAGAACAATGACAGAGGTCTTAGAAAAATCAATTAATACCGGAGCTGTTTTTGCCGAGAGACAGATTGGCCACAAAATTTTTCTGGAATATCTAGAGAAATTCGGTTTTTTTGAACCAACCGGAATTGATTTACAAGGAGAGATTTTTTCAGAAAATAAAGAGTTTAAGAAGGGTTATGAAGTTAATTTTGCCACTGCCTCTTTTGGCCAGGGCATTGAAATGACTCCTATCCAACTGGTTCAGGCTTTTGGCGCAATTGCCAACAATGGTAAATTGGTGCGGCCATATATCGTAGAAAAGATTATTGAAAATGGCGAGAAGAGAACGACTCAGCCCCAAATAACTAGAGAACAAGTTATTTCATCAGAAACCTCTTCTCAACTTACAGCGATGATGACTAGCGTGGTAGAAAATGGTTCTGCTAAAAAGACCAAAATTCCGGGTTATTATATTGCTGGGAAAACCGGGACTGCCCAGATTCCTTGGACAGTTCTGGGTGTAAATAAAAAAGGTTATTCAAATAAAACCTGGCAAAGTTTTATTGGTTTTTTTCCTGCTTTTAACCCTAAATTTCTCATTTTGGTGAAATTTGATAATCCAAAAACCAAGACCTCTGAATATTCTGCCGTTCCTTTTTTTAAAGATATGGCAAAGCATATTATAGATTATTATGCGATACCTCCTGATTATGAACCCATTTAAACAAGAATTAAAAGCCCTGTGAGTGTTTTCCCACAGGGCCTTTTTCGGCTTGAGTCTAGTTTAGGATTTTCACATTCAACCACTGGACTCCGAATTGCAAAGCTTCATTATGGTCATGGAATCTGACATCAATATGCCAGATTCCTTTTTTTGCGCTTTGCCGCATTGCTCCTCCTGTATCATCAACCACTCTGACGCCGATGCCCGGGACATCAAGTTTAGTTCCATATGACAGCAATTTTGGGTCTGCTGCTACGCCTAGAGTTTTTCGGGCATCGCGGCCAATGGAAGTAAATCCATCCGCAAATTTGCCGCAGCACTTTTCGCAAGGGCAGTAGGCAGTGACTTTCATTTCGACCGTTTGAATTTGAACTTGATGGAGAAACGGATCTGGTTTTTTTGTTTCTGCAGAAACTACGGCAGGATTTTCCGAATTGAGAACCGTTCGGGGTTTGACTAAAAATCCCGTGGCTATACAAAACAATATTCCTGAAAAAAGCGTCAAAACATTTCCTTTTGTCATTTTCTAACCCTTTCAAAAAACTTTCATTATTTTGTTTTCAACGAGCAGGTAAATAATAGCATATATATTAAAAATGTCAATAGTTTTTACAAAATTTTGATTTTATGGTAAAATTAAAAACATCAGCTCCCATCGTCTAGTGGTCTAGGACATCAGCTTCTCAAGCTGGGAACACCGGTTCAACTCCGGTTGGGAGCACAGCGTGGCAGGGGACCATCCAACCTGCTTTTTTGTTTGCCGAATATTTGGTAAAATGGAAGAATGGAAATTTTATGGCATAATCTTTCTGGGGGAGATGTAGCAAAAAAGCTCAAAACAAATGTCAAAGAGGGTTTAAGCGAGGAAGAAGCCAAAACCAGACAGGAAAAGTTTGGAAAAAATAAGTTTCCTGAAGAAAAACCTCTTTCCAAGTTAACAATACTTTTAGAGCAATTTAAAAGCCCTTTGATTTATATTTTGGTGATTGCTGGTCTGGTGATTTTGTTTTTTAAAGAATTCACTGATGCTATTGTGATTTTCGGAGCAGTTATTCTTAACACCATTATTGGATTTTTCCAGGAAAACAAAACTACTACTGCCTTGCGGGAATTAAAAAAAGTTATCATCATCAAGAGCAAGGTTTTAAGAGAAGGCAATCTTAGGGTAATTGATTCTGAACAATTGGTGCCGGGCGATATTTTTATTTTAAGTCCGGGGGATAAAGTTCCGGCAGACGGTCGCCTTATTGAGGGCTGTAATTTAAAAATAAACGAGATGGTTTTAACCGGCGAGTGGCTGTCAGCCCATAAAAAATTCGGCCCATTGCCGGAAAAAACGCCTCTGGCAGATAGAGACAATATGGTTTATATGGGAACAGTGGTGGAAGACGGCAAGGCAAAAGTTGTAACCATTGCCATTGGCTTAGACACAGAGCTGGGAAAGGTGGCTCGAATACTCAAAGAAACCAAAGAAGAAAAAACTCCTTTACAAAGAAAATTGGCTCATTTTGCTAAAATAGTTGGGATAATTATTGTTGGAATTTGTATTTTTATCTTCCTTGAAGGGCTCGTTACAGGTAGTACTTTTTTAGAGATGTTTAAAACAGCTGTTGCTGTGGCAGTGGCTGCTATTCCAGAAGGACTGCCAGTGGCAATGACCGTAATTTTGGCCTTAGGAGTTCAGAGAATTCTATTCAAAAAAGGGCTGGTCAGAAGATTGGCTTCGGCCGAGACCCTGGGCAGCGCTTCAATTATCGCCACCGATAAAACAGCTAGTTTGACCGAAGGAAAAATGCAAGTAATAGAAATTATTGGAGAAACAAAAACAGACAGGCCTCTGATTTTAAAAATCGCTACTTTGTGCAACGAAGCCTTTATTGAAAATCCAAATGAGCCAAGGGAAAAATGGGTTTTGCAAGGCGAGCCGACAAGCAAGGCCTTGCTTTTAGCAGGTTTGCAAGCAGGAATTAATAAAAAAAAGCTGGAGAAGAGAATGCGAAAAATTGCCGAACTTCCCTTTAATACAATGAATAAATATCTGGCCCGGGCTTTCTCTATCAATAAAAAAGAAGATGTGCTTTATATTGTTGGGGCGCCCGAGAAATTATTGGCAGTGTCCAAACATCTAAAAAAAGGAAGAAAAGAAATTCTTTTAACTTCAAAAAAAGAAAAAGAAATAACAAAAAAATTAGAAGGTCTGGCTGGCGAAGGACTTAGAGTAGTGGCTGTCGGTTATAAAAAAATTGACAATCTTAAGAATTTATTTAACAATTTGGTTTTTGTCGGTTTAATTGCTTTAAAAGACCCTGTTAGAAAAGAGGTTAAACAAGCAATCAGAACATGTAGACAGGCCGGAATGAGACCGATTATTGTTACCGGCGACCATAAATTAACAGCCATGGCGGTTGCTCGGGAAATAGGGTTAAAAGTAAATGGAGAGAATGTTATGGAGGGTATGGAATTGGATAAACTTTCCGAAAGCGAGTTTGATAAGCGGGTAAAAAATATTCAGATTTATGCCAGAGTAGAGCCAAAACATAAAATGCGAATTATCTCTGCTTGGCAGGATAAAGGAGAAGTTATAGCAATGACCGGAGACGGCATTAATGATGCTCCTGCCTTGAAACTGGCTGATATTGGAATAGCCCTTGGTTCTGGGACAGAAGTTGCCAAAGAAGTTTCAGATTTAGTTTTATTAACAGATAATTTTAATATTATTGTAGCGGCAGTTGAAGAGGGTAGGGCGATTATTGATAATATTCGTAAGGTTATTACTTATCTTTTATCTGATTCTTTCACAGAAACAATTTTAATTGGTATAGGTCTTTTCTCCGGTCACTTACCAGTAACAGCTGTTCAGATTTTATGGGTAAATCTTATTGAAGACGGTTTACCGGGAATTGCTTTATCTTACGAGCCAAAAGAAAAGGACTTAATGAAACAAAAATCCCAAGGTCATAATATAGCCCTTTTAAATCGAGAAATGAAGGCATTGATTTTTATTATCGGCATAATAACTGATTTTTTGCTTTTAGGACTATTTTTCTTTCTTCTAAAGTTCTCTAATTATGAGATTTACCATATCAGAACAATAATTTTAGCTGGTTTAACTATTGATTCTATTTTTTATGTATTTTCCTGTAAAAGCTTGAGAAAGAATATCTGGCAGATAAATCTTTTTTCAAATAAGTTTTTGGTTCTTGCCTGGATTTTTGGAGTAGTAGCTCTTTTAGGAGGTATTTATCTGCCGCCCTTTCAGACACTTTTAAAGACCGAACCATTGAATTTTTATGACTGGGGATTACTTTTAGCTTTAGGATTTATCAATATAACGTTGATTGAAACAACGAAATGGATATTTATTAAAAATTCAAAATTCAAAATTCAAAATTCAAAATTATAATATGTTCTGGTTATATATTTTTATCTTCTTAATTTCATGTTTCTTTCTTGCTTTTTCCAGTAGGTGGTTAGTTGATGCTTTATCAAGAATTGCCAAATTTTTAGGTTGGAAAGAATTTGTTGTTGCTTTCTTTCTTATGGCGTTTGGAGTATCGGTGCCGAACTTTTTTGTCGGGATTATTTCTGCTCTAAATAAAATTCCAGAGCTTTCTTTTGGTGATGTTGTTGGGGGTAACATTGTTGACCTTTCTTTAGTGGTTGGAATAGCTGCTTTGATTTCAAAAATGGGATTATCCGTCCCAAGTCGAACCGTTCAAGGAAGTTCAATTTTTACGATTGGTATTGCTGTTTTACCTTTGATTTTAATTTCCGATGGAGTTCTTTCAAGGACAGACGGTCTTTTGCTTTTCTTAGCATTTTTTGCCTATATAAGTTGGCTTTTTTCAAAAAGAGAAAGATTTACAAAAGTTTACAATGGAATTGTAGAGCCGATGAATTCTAAATTTTTCTTTAAAAATTTAATAAAATTTTTAATTTCAATTATTTTTCTTCTTTTAGCCGCTCAAGGTATCGTTAAGTCGGCAACTTTTTTCGCAAGTTATTTAAACTTACCAATCGGTTTAATTGGTATTTTATTGGTTGGATTGGGAAATTCTTTACCAGAAGGTTTCTTTTCTATCCAGGCCGCAAGAAAGGGTCAGGATTGGTTAGTTTTAGGAGACTTAATGGGTGGAGTAGTAATTACCGCTACCCTAGTTTTAGGAATAGTTGCTTTAATTTGTCCTATTCAAATTCGTGATTTTTCTCCTTTTGTTATTGCCAGAATCTTCCTTATAATTTCAGCAATATTCTTCTTAATAATTGTTAGAACTGGCAAAAAAATCACCAAAAAAGAAGCAATCATTTTAATTGCAATTTATCTCCTTTTCTTATCTACCGAAATATTTTTCCGGGGTTGATTTTTTTTGGTAATATTATAAGATAAATTTAATGGAGCAGGTGATAATTGGTTTTTTAATATTACTGGTTGTTGGATTAGTAGGAGCAATTTTTTTATTAGCTAAGAGAAAACCAGAGAAACAGCCAGAAGCGCTGATAATGCTTCAGCAGCAATTAAATCATATCAGCCAGGTTTTGGACAATAAATTATCTGAATCAACCAGGGCGATTCAAACCCAATTTGGTCAGAGCACTAAGCTCATTCAAAATGTCACCGAGAAACTAACCCGGCTTGACGAGACCAACAAGCAAGTTGTAAGTTTTGCTGACCAGCTTCAGAATCTTCAGGATATTTTAAAAAATCCGAAACAAAGAGGAATATTGGGAGAATATTATTTGGAAACGGTTTTGAAAAATGTTTTACCGCCCGGCACCTATCAAATGCAATACTCATTTAAAGACGGGACCATAGTTGATGCAGTTGTCTTTATTGATAAGAGGATTGTTCCAATTGATTCAAAATTTAGTTTAGAAAATTATAATCGGATAATAGAGGCGGCCGACCTTGAAGAAAAGAAAAGATATGAGTCAGCTTTTATCACTGACCTTAAAAACCGAATTGAAGAAACGGCAAAGTATGTAAAACCAGAGGAGAATACAATGGACTTTGCCTTTATGTTTATTCCTTCTGAAGCTGTTTACTATGATTTGCTTATTAACAAAGTGGGAGCAGTTACTGACGAGACAAACAGTTTGATTTACTATGCCGGCAAAAAAAAGGTAATAGTTGTTTCCCCCACTTCTTTTCTGGCTTATTTGCAGACGGTTTTACAGGGATTAAGGAACCAAAAAATTTCTGAACAAGCAAAAGAAATCATTAAAGAAGTTGAGCGGCTAAGCAGACATTTATGGACTTACGGTGAATATATGAAGAAATTGGGCAATCATTTAGGAACGACGGTAAGCGCCTATAATAAAGCCAGTAAAGAATTTACTAAAGTTGATAAAGATGTGGTAAAAATTGCCGGCGGTAAGCAAAAAATAAACATCAAAGAGGTTGAGCCACCTTTAATTGAAAATTAAAAATTAGAAATTGAAAATTTTAATTATATGTTAGCTGTCATTAAGACCGGAGGCAAACAATATCTTGTTAAGCCCGGTGATAAAATAAAAATTGAAAAAATCGAAAAAGAAGGGGACAAAGAAATAATCTTTGACCAAGTTTTATTAGTGGAAAAAAATAGAAAAATTGAAATTGGCACCCCACTGGTAAACGGGGCTAAGGTTGTTGGAAAAATTTTAAGACAAGGTAAATCTAAAAAAGTAATCGTTTTCAAATACAAACCTAAAACCCGCTACAAAAAGAAAGCTGGCCATCGTCAGCTTTTCACCGAGATTGAAATTACCAAAATAGAAACCGAATAACGCCACAGTAATATTTCCTGCGGAATAACAGAAACTTAAAAATTGAAAATGGAAAAGAAAGGAGATGTAAAATGGCAAAAGGAAAAAGACAAACTAAATTCACCTTGGAAAAGGCCGCGGCAGAAAAGAAGGATACTTACTACCTACATGCTCAGTGTACAAATTGCGGTCGTGACATGCCACGCATGAAAATTCCTAAAGGCCAGGGACTAACTGACAAGAAGTGTCCCACCTGTGGGAACGCTACTTTAAGAGAAATACACGATCCAAAACTATGAGCATAAAGCATAGCTAAGGAATCCATGCAAAATAAAAAACCTCTTAAAGAGACCAGAAAAAGCCCTTGGTTTTACACCCAGGGTTTTTTATTTGTTCGCTGTTCTGATGTGCTAATTTGATTTTCTATCGACTTCTAATAAATACGGTCGCCTGCGATGAGAGTCAGTTTAAAGTTCAAAGCAAATTAAAATATTTTCTTAGCTTAATATCATCATAAATATTATCTGCTACAATAATATTTACATAAGGGGTAATCTCAAAAAATTCGCATAAGAATTGAATTTCTTTTTCGCAAGGATAAGGATGGACCCAGACACTTTTTTGAAGGGGATAAAAATGCATTTTTTGAAGTTTTTCTCTTAAAGCATCTCTAGCCCTTCTTTTTTTATCTGGAATATCAAAAATTACTATTCTCCATTTTTTATCCCAAACCGTTGGTTTCTTAGGTTTCATATCATCAAGTTGAATTTTTTTTACTACTCTTTTTCCTTTCTTTGTAAGTTCTACTTTAAAGTTCCCATTTTCCTCACCTAAAATTATAAGCTTATTTCTTTTAAGCCGCTCCAGCGCCTTAGCGATTTTTCTCTCGTCAAGTTTTCTTTTAATCTCTTTTTTAATATATTTTTTGTTTCTTTTAATTTGCCGTGCTATATTTATTAGAAAATAAGGAGAAGTGGCTGCAACCATAATTGCTCCAGCTACAAAAAGACAAAGAAGAACGTCTTTAGTTGTTTCTCTATATTTATTAGCCATTTTAGTTATTAGATTATATTATCACAAATTGACTCACAAAACAAGCGACCGTCGCTTTTAAGAGTCAAACTATTGACAAGCATTGACAAGTTCTGTGGGTTTGCTATAATACTGGTATAAAGTGGAAATTATAGTTTTTTTAATAATTATTAGAATTTTTGAAATTTCCGCTTATGCGGCGTATTACATCTTTAAAAGGGGTCAGATGTAATATGTAATATATTAGAGAAGCGACTATTATTTCTCCCTCTGTTTCTCCCCGTCGCGAGATGAAGAAAGGAACATGGAGAAAGAATAATTGTTCTTTAACTACCAATAAAACAAAAAACGATTCCACACAGGAATCGTTTTTACTTTCTTCCTTCGAGGGCAGAAGAGAGGGTTTCTTCATCGGCGTATTCTAATTCTCCTCCTGCCGGTAACCCTTGTCCGAGGCGGGTGATTTTGACATTAAATGGTTTTATTTCTCTTTCTATATATAAAGCCGTGGTCTCACCTTCAACAGTAGGATTGGTAGCAATAATAACTTCTTGAAAATTGCCGTTTCTAACTCTTTGTTTTAATTCTTCAATTCTTATCTTCTCTTTATCATTCTTTTTTAAACCAGAGATTGTACCGCCTAAAATAAAATAAAGTCCTTTGTATTTTTTGGTTTTCTCAATTGCAATCAAATCAGTTTCTTTTTCAACGATACAAAAGAGAGTTTTGTCGCGAGAATTGTTTCTGCAAATAGGGCAGAGAATTTCTTCTGCTTTCCCTAAGCTTTCCGAAGGGTCGAATGGATTAAAACAAGAGGAGCAAACTTTTATTGATTGTCTTAAATCTTTCAGCGAATTCAAAAGCTCGTCAAATTTCTCTTTCGGAAGTTTTGTTAAATAAAAAACAAAACGAGCCGCTGTCCTTGGGCCCACAGTTGGAAATTTAGAAAATAAATCAATAAGTTTTTGAATAGAACGTGGAAACATTTTGAAAATTATTCAGTGTATTCTTCTTTCTCTAAGTTTCTGAAGCAAACCCTTTTATCGTCAAAATATAATTCAACCTTTCCTACCGGGCCGTTTCGGTGTTTGGCAATAATAATATCAGCAATGTTTTTTTTGGTAGTGTCAGAATTGTAGCGATCCTCTCTATAAATAAATAAAACCACATCTGCATCTTGTTCCAACGAGCCCGATTCACGCAAATCAGCTAGCCTGGGGATTTGGGGAGTTCGGTGTTCTACGGCTCGGGAGAGTTGAGAAAGAGCAAGAACCGGCACATTAAGCTCTCTGGCTAACCCCTTAAGAGAACGAGAAATCTCAGAGACCTGTTGAACTAAATTAGCTGCGGGATTTCTCGGCTCCATTAGTTGTAAATAGTCAATAATAATTAACCCTAAACCATATTCTGCCTGTAGCCGCCTGGCCATTGCTCTCATTTGCAGAATATTAGAAGAGGCAGCATCATCAATAAAGATTGGAGCTTCAGATAACATGCCCATCGTGTGTTGAATTCTTGCAAAGTCATTCTCCTCGCCCTCACTTGAAAGTCGGCCAGTTCTTAATCGCCACAAATCAACGTTTGCCAAACTTGCAATGAATCTATCTATTATTTGGTCTTTTGACATTTCTAAGCTAAATATTCCAACTGGTACCTTCTGGGTAGTAGCAATATTTGTTGCGATATTTACAGCCAGAGAACTTTTGCCGAGTGAGGGTCGGGAAGCTAGAATTATTAAGTCAGATTTTTGGAGGCCGGCTAAAACATTATCCAAACCAGTGAAACCGGTTGGCAATCCCCGCAAACCACCTTCGTGTTTAGAAAGTTTATCAATTCTTTCAAAGGCCTCCTCCAACCCTTCTTTAATTGGAAAAAATCTTTGAGTTAAGCTTTTTTGGGCAATACTGAAAATTCTTTGTTCAGCTCTATCCAAGAGTACGTCAATATCTTCTTGTTCGTTGTAACCCAAAGTATTAATTTCCTGGCTGGCTTCAATTAGGTCCCTCAAAATTCTCTTTCGCTGGACAATTTTAGCGTAGTTTAAAATATGGGTTGCTGTTGGGACAGTATTGATGAGCTCGGTTAGATAACTGTTTCCGCCAATTTCTTCCAAGAGGTTTTTTTCCTTAAGCCGGGAAGAAACAACTAATAAATCAATCGGCTCATCTTTTTCAAAAAGTTCTAAAATTACTTGGTAAATTTGCTGGTGATTTTGTCTGTAAAAATCTTTTGGTCGCAAAAAATCGCCAACTTTTATAATTGCGTTTTTATCAAGCATTAAACAGCCAAGCAGGGATTTTTCTGCTTCAATATTCTGAGGCGGCAGTTTTTCTTGAACATTGTTTGCCATACTCCTTTTGTAGCAAAATCAAGAAACTTTGGCAAGGTCTTGACAAATTTTGAATGATGTGTATAATAGGAAATATTAACGACAGTACTTTAAAAAGCAATCCGCCGTAAAATAGCGGTTAATTATATAGATAGAGCGTATAGGGAGATACCTCTCTTAACTATTTAGGGATAACCTTAATATAGTTGGAGGTTTGCGTATGAACTCTCTAAAAAACATTCTATTGGTAGTTGTGATAGTGATGCTAATTTCTATTTTGGTCGCTGGGTGCGCAGTTCATGCCGAAGCTACTATGGGCGCAGGCAGCGGGACTAAATACGGAGCAGCTATGAGCGGTGGAAGAGGGGCGGGCATTGATTTTCCAGCTGATGCTGAAAATATTTCTAAGAAATCGGAAATGATTGTAACCCGCGCCGCTCGCGATTAAGGAGGGTAAACGATGAACTGGAAAAAATGTTGCGTGTTTCTGTTGTTTTTTAACGTCTTGCAGTTGGGGCTTATGTTGCCCCACGACAGCTATCAGGTATTTTTAGCTGTTGCTTCTGTGATGCTGGCTTATGGATTAGTTCGCTGTCTTTTTAAGAACAAGCTTTTGATGCTGATATTCTTTGCGGTTATTTCCGTTACCACCTGCCAGTTATCTATTACAGCAAGAAAGGCAGTGCTTAGAGAAGAATCAACAGGCACGTTGGTGGGTGACGCGGTTTACGGATTCAAACATATACCGGCATCACTCATTGAAACGTGGCAAGGTTTAAAAGAGGCAGCGAAGAACGACAATTACACAATTTTTGAAAATCTCAATTATCGGTTTTTGACAGCAGGTCTTTTAATTCCTATAATGGGAGTAGTCCTGCTTGTTAGAAAACCATCTTCTTCAGAAAAACAGAAAATGAAAGGATAGAGTATGGATGGAAATCAAAAACCGGTTGATAAAAAAGAGCTTTCTTTAGAAAGCCAGGAAGTAGTTGGGTGTATGCGTGAACAAATAAAGACAGGAGCATACCCCAGAAATGATGTGATAGACGAAACAGTAGACATACTTCTGCCGGTTCTGAAGGAAAGCTAAAGTTTGCTCATTGTTTGAGAAAAAGCCCTGCGGAAAATCCAAAGGGCTTTTTATATTTTTTTAATTTTCGGTCCTTCGTCGGTATCTTCAATTTTGTATCCTGATTTTTCAATTTCTTTTCTTATCTCATCCGCCCCCTGCCATTTTTTCTGCTGGCGGAATTTTTCCCGTTTTTGAATTAATTTTAGAATTTCTTGGGGAACCTCTTTTTTTTCTTTTTTCCAAAAAATAAAACAAAAAACCTCGTCAATTTTTTTCAAAAACCCTAAAATTTTTTGAGCATCAGTTGGGCTGAGAAAATTCTTATCTATCAAAGAATTTCCCTGATTTATTAGTTCAAACACTACAGCTAGAGCTTTTGGCGTGTTAAAATCATCCTCCATCGCTTTCTTAAATTTTTCTTCAATTTTTTTAATCAGTTTTAAGTTTTGAGTTGTAGTTTTGAGCTTTGAGTTTTGCGTTTTGAGTTTTCCTAAAAATTCATCAATTCTCTCCAATTGTTTTTCAACCTGCTCAATTTCTTTCTCGCTATAATCAATAGGGGAACGATAATGAGCTTTGAGCACAAAAAGTCGGAGAACACGGGGAGAGTATTTTTTCAAGAAATCTTTGATAGTTATAAAATTTCCCAATGATTTTGCCATTTTTTGTCCCTTAACAGTGAGAAAACCAGTATGAAGCCAATACTTTACTAATGGTTTTTTGCCAGAGATTGCCTCCATTTGAGCAATTTCAGCTTCATGATGGGGGAAAATTAAATCCCTGGCCCCACCGTGAATATCATATTGAGGCCCGAAATATTTTTCAGTAATGGCTGTATCTTCAATATGCCAACCAGGTCTATTGTTAGCAAAATTACCCTTCCATAAACAAAAATCACCCTTATTTCTTTTATCTTTTGCTTCATCAATTCGGGAAACCGCGTCCTCTGCTTGTAAGACTGTTCTTCTTGATAACTTTCCATAGTTTTTAAACTTGGAAATATCGTAATAAATCCCATCTTTTATTTGATAGGCGAAACCTTTTTTTAATAATCTTTTAACTTGGGAAATTATTTCTTTAATATGGCTAGTAGCTCTAGCATATTTTGTAACACTATTTATATTTAAAACTTTCATATCTTTTAGATATTCTTTTTCAAATTTCCGAGACAAATCTTTCCAGAAAATTCTTTCTTTTCTTGCCTTGGCTATAATTTTGTCATCAATATCAGTGATATTTTGCAGATAAAAAACATCAAAACCATTCTCTCTTAAATATTTAACAATTACATCAAAAGCAATATAGGTCTTGGCATGACCCAAATGCGCAAAATCATATACAGTCGGCCCGCAGACAAAAAAATTCACCCTTTTCTTTTGGAGCTTGCCCTGAGCCTGTCGAAGGGGCCTGAAGATTTCTTTTTTTCTGGTTAGAGTATTATATAGTTTGAGCATTATTTTATTCTATCACAATTTTCATAAAAATCTATTTTATGCTAAAGTGAAACAATAATAAATTAACCCAGTTAATCATATAAAAAAAATTGATGTAGTTTTATCGTTGGTTGCCGGCGAGGGAGTCGTCTTGCTTTTTTGCTGGCTTTTAAAAAATTCGCAATCCAATATTTTATTTCTATACTGGCTCTTACCAGTTTTATTTCCTCTATTAAGTTTGTTTTGTCTCTGGCTCGCTTATCTAATAGGAAAAAAATTTATTTTTGTTTTCCAATTGGCTAAATTTGTTTTAATAGGCGCTTTGTTTGCCGTTTTTGATTTGGCGATTCTTAATATTTTGATGGAGTTTTTCAGCGCCACAGAAGGAGTTAAATATCTGATTTTTGTCACGGTTTCTTTTATCATCGCTACTGCTGTAAAGTATATCGCAGACAAACATTGGGCTTTTGAAAAAAGCGGCAAAGAAAAAATCGGTTCTGAATTCAGTTTATTTTTCATTATTACCTTAATCAGCGCTGGAATCCAAATAGGGCTTGCCCATATTATTGTTAATGTTATAAGGCCTAGTTTCGGAATTAATCCTTTAGTGTGGGGAAATATCGGAAAGATAGGGGGTATCACTGTTGCTTCTGCCTGGAATTTTATCGGCTATAAATTTTTTGTGTTCAAGAAATAATCTATGACTAATTTAGTTTTATATCGTAAATACAGGCCCCAGAGTTTTGCTGAAATTATTGGCCAGGAGCATGTTGTTCAGACCCTGAGCAACGCTATTTCCTCGGGAATGGTCTCCCATGCTTATCTGTTTTCAGGCCCGAGGGGCTCGGGAAAAACTACCACAGCCCGTCTTTTAGCCAAAGCAGTAAATTGTCGTAATCGCCAGGCCAATCAATTTGAACCCTGTGATAAATGTCCATCTTGTTTGGAAATTAAAGAAGGCAGGTCCCTGGATTTAATTGAAATTGACGCTGCTTCCCATCGTGGGATTGATGAAATAAGGGAATTAAGAGATGGCATTAAATTTGCGCCTGCCAAAGAAAAATACAAGGTCTTTATAGTGGATGAAAGCCATCAATTAACAAAAGAAGCAGCCAATGCTTTATTAAAAACTTTAGAGGAGCCGCCCTCTCATGCCATTTTTGTTTTAGCAACCACAGAAATCCATAAAATGATTCCAACCATTATTTCAAGGTGCCAAAGATTTGATTTTAGAAAATTAACTTTTCCTGAAATCATTAAAAGATTAGAAATTGTTTGCCAAAAAGAAAAGGCAAAAATTAATAGAGCAGCCCTGGAAATAATTGCCTTAAACTCCGCCGGTTCTATCAGAGACGCAGAGGGGTTACTGGGTCAGGCACTGACTTTTGCCGGAACCCTTGGTAGAGAGGGAGTAATTAAGGCAGATGAAATAAAGGACTTGCTTGGGTTAGTAGATACGGTCCTAATAAGTAAATTTGTTGATTTTCTTTCAGAAAAAAACAGACAAGGAGCAGTTGGTTTTTTGCAAGACGTTTTTGAAAAAGGTTATGACCCTCAGGAATTTGCCAAGGCCTTAGTTGGTTATTTGCGGCAGGCAATGCTTTTGAAAATAAACCCCAGCGCGATGAATCCAGTCATCATCGGTTTAACCAAAGAAGAGCAGGCAAAGATTCAAAACCAGGCAGAGAAGTTTACTTTTCAAGAACTCCAAAAGGCCCTAAATCTCTTTTTAGATGCTGAAAATAAAATGAAATATTCTTCAATACCCCAGCTTCCTCTGGAATTAGCAATCGTTGACATAATCCCGGAGGAAGGGTAGGGTATAACAGGATATTGCCGGGTCGTCTAATGGTAGGACAGGGCCCTTTGGAGGCTCTAATGAACGTTCGACTCGTTCCCCGGCAGCCAAGTTCTTTTTAGATTTCGGGGCCATAGCTCAGTCGGGGGGTTCGATACCCTCTGGCTCCACATTTCGCAACTTTGCAAGTTTTTATCTGTGGATAACCGCCTCGCCCCTCGCTTCGCTCGGGGCTCGGCAAAACTTTTTAAGTTCATTTCAGCCAAAAAATCAAAAGGTTGGACAAAATTGAAAGAAATAATTTTGTCCAAAAATTTGGGGTTCGTTCCGACTTTCTGAACAAACCGCTTCATTTCCTCGTAGTTTTCGGAAGAAGCCAAATTTTTGGCTTTTTTCGTATCTAAAATCCACGCCCGCAAGGGTTGGAGCCAATTCTTTCCCGTTCGTCCAAAATCTTCCAAATCGTTCGCAAGAGAAACTTTTTGTTTTAATAATTCCTCCTTTTTTGGCAAATAATTTTCCTTTGGTATATCGCCGTCAATGTAAGCGGAAACCAATTTGTCCAGTTTCTCTTGCGTTTCCAAAACTTTATTTTTCAGATTTTGGACAAACTTTTGCGACGAGTGATTTTGCTCTTTTTCCCATTCATCAACTTGCTTTAACATTTTATCTGTCCACTCGTCGCAAAGAGCAACGCTTTGAAGCCGTGTTTTGATTTGCGCGGCAAGGTCTTTTTCTTGGATATATTTTTGCGAGCATTTGCCTTTCTTTTTTGTGCAACGATAATAGCGGTATATGCCGCCGCACTTGCCGCGCGAAAATTGCGCCGTGATCGCCGAGCCACATTCTCCGCAAGTCATTAGTCCGGTAAATGGAAAATCGTGGCGTTGTTTGCTTTTTCGCGGTTTTGCTTTACGGCGCAATACTTCCTGCACGGCTTCAAAAAGCGTTGCGGAAAGAATTGGCTCAAAGCGTCCTTCGTGATACTCGCCTTTGTGTTTCACCAAACCTAAATACGCTTGATTGGTGAGCATTCTTGAAATGGACGCTTTGGCAAGTGGCGTTCGGTTCTTTGTTTCCAAGCCAAGTTCAGCCAAAAACTCCGCCAAACTACCGAGCGTGTGTTTTCCGGTGGCGAATTCCTCAAAAGCGCGAACAATGACTTTTGAAAGTGTCGGGTGCGGTTCAATAGTGCGCGTTTTTGTATTGTTCACATAGCCAAACGGCGCTTTTGTAAGCCATTCGCCGCGGCGGAGTTTTTGGCGAATACCGCGATTGATGTTTTCAACAAGGTTATCGCTGTAATACTTGGATTGACCGAACGCCACTTGCAACATAAACAACCCTTGCGGCGTGGGCTCAAACCAAAATGTCGGAAAGCGCAAAGAAACTATTTTTTTCGTGTCCACGAGATAAATAATTTTTCCGCCGTCTACAGAATTACGCGCGAGGCGGTCGGGGTGCCAAGATAAAATTCCGACGCCGTCAGATTTTTCTATCTCGTTTATCATTTCCGCAAATTTTTCTCGTCCCGGTTTCTTTGCGCTTTTCGCTTCTATAAATTCTGCAAGAATTTCCACATTTTCTCTATGCGCATATTCTCGTAGTTCAAAAAGTTGTGCCTCAATAGACATTATTTGGTGGTCGTCATCTTCCGTAGATTTGCGAGCGTAGAGAAAATATTTTGGTTTGAGCATAATTTTGTAAAATTATTATTTTAGATACGATTAACCTTTTGATTTTTTGGCTGAAATGAACTTAAAAAGTTTTGCCGAGCCCCGAGCGAAGCGAGGGGCGAGGCGGTTATCCACAGATAAAAACTTGCAAAGTTGCGAAATGTGGACTATACTAAATAATGTACGAACTTATTTTGAAAATCGTTAGTTGCGTCGGGCAAGCCCGAAAAGGAAGGGGTTGCGAGGGGAAGGAATTTTCGGGCTTGCCCGTCTAACGCTAGAATTTTTTGGGGAGCCGCCGTGAAAAAATTTTAATATTTATTTTCAAAAGGTCGAAAATTATTAACTTTAAAACTTTTAAATTTATGTTTAAAAATCTCAATCGTGGTATATCCACGCCCATAGCAATAGGGATTATTGCTGTTTTAGTTGTCGTAGTCGGCGGGGGAATTTTGGCTTACCAGTATTATTACATTACAGAAAAAGAACAGCCAAAATCTTTAACACCGGATTTAACACCGGAAGTAACACCGACGCCCCATATTACTCTAAATGTTGATAACCTGTTGGGAAAAATGTTTCCGGGATATGAAGTTAAAAACGGGAAAATTAAAATATTAAAAGATGAATTAGTCGATATTGAAATTTCTATTGATAAAACCTTAGAAGATAATCCCGTTTCCTTAGATGAAAATAGAATTCTCTTAATTGCTGAAATGATCGGCGTTCCACACTTTTATGGAGGATATAGAGCCTTTTTGTCCGTCTTTGATCTCAACGGCAACCTTTTAACTTCTTCTTTTTCTATTCCTAAACCATCTGCCATAGGTGATTTAGTTCGGGAGGGAGAGGGGTCTTTAGATGTTCTCAAAAGAGAAAATGGTGCTTTTGCCCAAAAAGGTAATGGTCAATTCTTTTTCTATAACTGTAAAGGAACCAAATACATTCTTTTTGAAGAAAAGTTCTGTGTGACAGCAATGTGCTATGGATATGCAAACCTGTATAAAGTTGAGGGTAGTAAATTCATAGATGTTCAGAAAATTACCTCTGTTGATTCCTTGACTGAGAAAGCCGGCACTAAAAATATAGTATTCGCGGCGGCAGAGGACGCAACAAAGAATATAATAGTAATTCCGAGCGAAGATAAAATCAGCATTTATCGAGGGAAAAATGTGCCTGCAGGTTTTATCTGTCCGACAAAATGTCTTGATTGGTCGGGAAAACCAATAGAAACAATAAGTTGGGAAGGTGCTATCTATATATTCTATAAGGAGCTTTCTTGGGACAATAATAGTTGTAGATTTGAATAGATTCCAATTTTCTCTATAAAATTTTTTCACGGCGGCTCCCCAAAAAATTCTAGCGTTAGGCGGGCAAGCCCGAAAATTCCTTCCCCTCGCAATCCCTTCCTTTTCGGGCTTGCCCGACGCAACTAACGATTTTCAAAATAAGTTCGTACATTATTTAGTATAGTCCAGTAAGGCGGTTACCCGCCTTTTTTGTTTAAATATTTGAGGGTGCCGAAAAGATTGCTAAAACCCCAAAAATAAGTTAAAGTGAAAGTAATTGACAATATAAATAATCAAAGTTCCTTGACAACACCTTTTGAAATAGTAAAATAAGATATAGCCGTTTTATTTTCGGTAGCTTTAACTACTTTTACTGAAATAGGTTTATGAAAAGAAAATTAAAACTACATCAGGTAGTTAAAAAGTTAAAAGAGAAGAAAATGAATCTTTTTACCCCTTTAGACTTTAGAAGGGTTTTTGATGTTTCTAATTGGGCTTGCCGGTGGTTTATTAAAATCCATACCAAAGAAGGAGATTTTATAAAGCTTCGCAAGGGACTTTATATGTTGGCCGATCATCCTGTCAATTATTATCTAATAGCAAATCGCCTTTACGAACCATCTTATATTTCTTTTGATGCGGCTTTGTCGTTTTATGGGATTATTCCGGAGACTATTTATACTATTATTTCTGCTACTCCAAAAACCACTCGTGAATGTAAGGTAGAAAATATTCGTTTTGTTTATCATAAACTTAAAAAAGGGACTTATACCGGTTATAAAGCAATAAAACATCAAGATAGCACAATTTTAATTGCCGAAGCAGAAAAGGCCTTAGCCGACTATTTATATTTTATTGAATTAAAGAAGCGAAATTTCTCATACGAAAGGTTAAATTTGAAAAAAATAAAAAAAAGTAAATTGGTGGCTTATGTAAAATTATTCAAACGGCCGAGGATGAATAAATTAATAGAAAAAATTTATGCTGAGTTTAGAAAACCTAAAAGAATTTACTAAAAAATCTCAGACTATTGAGAAAAATATAGTGCGGGAATATGTTCAGCACTTGTTTTTATCATCTTTATATAAATTACCCGAGGCAGAAAAATTATTATTTAAAGGGGGGACAACCTTAAGATTTATTTATGGAAGCCCCCGATTTTCAGAAGACCTAGACTTTACCGGAGAAAATATTTATCACTATCAGATGATAGATGCTCTCTTTATAAATGCGCTTTCAGAAATAGAAAAGCAGGGAATAAAAGTAGATTTTAAAGAAGCAAAACCAACAACAGGGGGTTATTTAGGAATAATCCATTATGAACTCTACGATTTTATGGAGGATATGAAATTCGAAATTTCCCTAAGAAAAAATAGAAAATCAGCTAAAGAAATCACGACTATTGTAAACGATTATACTCCTGCCTATACTATTGTTTCTTTATCAGGAGCAGAAATCGTTAGAGGGAAAACAGCGGCCTTGCTTGAACGGAAAAAACCCAGAGATTATTATGATATCTATTTCTTGCTTCGGCACCCTCAGCTTCATAAATTTACAGAAAAAACTCGGCTAAAGAAAATTCTGGAGAATTTAGAGAAAGAGAAAATAAATTTTAAACAGGAGCTTTCTGTTTTGCTTCCAGTTAGCCATCAAATGATTTTGAAAGATTTCAAACAGAATCTCATAAACGAACTCAACAGGCAGTTATAAAAAATTGATTTAAAACTATGGCGAAAATAAAAAACCTGCCCCACTTGTGTTTGCTCCGACTAACTTTGAAATTCTGTCAAAATTAAAGTAAAATAAAAAATAATACTGCAAATATGCCTAAATTCACTCTTTTTGAGATATTTATAATAGTCCATCTTATAATGGATTTTATTTTCCAGAGAAGCTGGGAAGCAACCAGAAAAAGCAAGGACTGGCTGGCCCTTGCTTTTCATTGTTTTGTTTATACCATTGGTTTTATTCCTGTATTTTGGTTTTTGAAGATTAGTTTCTGGTGGCTGATATTGCTTTTTCTTTCCCATTTTGTTATTGATAACCAAAAATTTGTCCGCTGGCTTTTGGAAGAATTCAAGGGATATAAACAAATTGAAAGCGATAAGTCCCTCTGGACAATGCTATTAATAGGAGTTGACCAAACTCTCCACCTTATCATCTTGTTAATAATAACTAGCTTCGCCTAAAAGAAGGTCCGTCTTGACGCCGGAGAGCCCCGACCTCATTCGTATGTGCCTATTCGTTAAGGCTATTCGTATACCAGAGGTCGGGGCTCTTTTATCTTTTCCCTTGAATTCCCCTCAAAATTAAAGTAAAATAGGGCATATGAAGGGATTTAAAATAAAAGATTTGCCAAAAATTGATAGGCCCAGAGAAAAATTAAAGTAGATTTATGATAAAGCTACAAAAAGATTGGCTGAATTTCAACAGGAACGAGGAGTAGATTTTCAAACTGCATGGTCACATAGAGACATGAAAAGAAATAAAGAAATATATGCAACGGCCATGGCCGCGTTGTGTATACAACAAGATGCCGCCGAAAAGTATGGGTGGTGGTTTACTAAACCACTCCAAGACCCACCAGACGGGATAATTGGTGCCATTGTTGAAGACAAAACTATGGGAGGAAATATTATAACTATACGCGAGATCGAAGTGGTTGAGTATATTGAAGGATCTCTGTTAAAAACAATTCGGGATAAATTAAAAAATAAATCCTATGAGCCGAACACTATACTTGTTTGCTTACTATCGCCTAAAACTAGCGAGGTTTTTAACTTCCCAACTTTATCGGAACAGTTAAAGAAAATTGAGCTTCCACTATCACATATTTTTTTAACTTTTCACGGCTTTCGGATAGAGCCTTCGTTATAGAATTTAACAACAGAAGAAATGATTGGTGAAATGTTAAAAATTGGCTTCATACAGCTTTTACCAGCTTTTACCAAAATACGCGATTGTCAATGTATCGCCGTATACTTGTTGCGAGACATTTCTGGCAGGTAAAGAACAGGCGTGGCTTAAATTTATAAAACGAAGCAGAGGTATAGGTTTAGAGAAAATAACAGTAAAAGAAGCACCTAAACTTTTTGATTGAGTTAAAATTTCGGCGGCGCGATAACTTCGTTGGCACGAAATTCGGCGGCGGAAAATTCAAAGCAAAAAGACAAGGAAATTAATCCTTCAATAGATTCAGGACAAGTCGAGCCCCGAAGGATCCCGCTTATAGCGGGAACTATGGGGCAAGTAAAATTTATGGGAAAAGAAGAAAATAATTACGCGTTTATTGATAGCCAAAACTTAAATTTAGGCGTTAGAAGTCAAGGCTGGAATTTGGATTTTGCCAGATTTAGGCAGTTTTTAAAGGATAAATACGGAGTTGGGAAGACCTATCTTTTTATTGGTTTTGTTCCCGGTAATCAGACGCTTTACACTGAACTGCAAAAAGCCGGTTATTTAAGAAAAAATTAGCAAAATAAAAAAGAGAGGCATTCCCTCGGGACGAAACCCTTTGCGACTCCGATAACTTTTCCCCCTGCCCCGACTTTTTTAGCCGAGATTGAAAAATTACCCCTCAAGGACAATTCGGTAGATATCATAATAACAAACTGCGTCATCAATCTTACGCCCGACAAATTAAAGACATTCAAAGAAGCGTACAGAGTTTTGAAATCAGGAGGAAAAATTTATCTTTCGGATATTGTTCTATTGAAAGAGCTTTCAGACGAGCAAAGGAATGATGAAAACTTGCTGGCAGGTTGCGTGGCCGGGGCGTTATTAAAAAATGATTACTTGGATAAAATAAAAAGTGCAGGGTTTGGTGTAAAAATTCTGCATGAAAACAAAGAAATCAGCAAAAAGCAGTATAACGGGATAGCCCTTGAGAGTTTGATGGTTGAAGCGAAAAAATAGAAACTATACCAAAATGAGACACTCCATTGTCTCAAATGAGACAGTTCCAACAGTGCCTTTTCGTGTCTCATTTGTCTCATTTTGTGTTAAAATCGTAATATAGACCCCCGACCGAGACGGGTCAGCGGGGTAGCTAAAAACAGCTTAAATTTCCCCTTAAAACCTTGGTACCAGACCGGGGTACACAGCCAGTTTTTTGAAAATTAAATTAGATTTTTTAGTTGCCTTGAAAGGAGAAAAAAATGATTTGTCCAATATGTTGGAAAAGGCACGCGCCTTTTTTCCCAGAAGATTTTATGGAAACACCGAAAGGTTTTCTACCAAGAAATCCAGAAGCAGAGAAAAGAAGAGAGATAATTTTTAATTCCAACCAAATTCAGTTATGCGGTAACCGTAATTGCGAAGTTGCCGCCATTTCATCTTCTTGCTTTGCTGAGAAAACCAGTTAAGGAAGGCAAAACCTTCCTTTTTTATTTTTTTGTTTTTATTGACGTGAATGGATTTTTATGCTATTTTCTGGGAGGGGATTGAAATTTTATGGAAATCAGAAATATAGCTATTATCGCGCATGTTGACCATGGCAAAACCGCCTTGACCGAAGCGTTAATGCGCCAAACAGGAGTAATACAAGAAGGGGTTTCTATGGATTCAAACGCGCTTGAACAAGAGCGCGGTATTACTATTTATTCAAAAAACGCAGCCATTTTCTATAAAGGCACGAAAATTAACATTGTTGATACGCCTGGCCACGCTGATCTTGGGTCAGAGGTTGAAAGGGTTTTATGTTCAATTGATTCAGTGCTTTTGGTTGTGGATGCCCAAGATGGGCCAATGCCACAAACCCGTTTTGTTTTAAAAAAATCTCTTGAATTAGGATTGAGACCAATCGTCATAATAAATAAAATTGACAAACCAGCTGCTGACCCTAAACATTGCGAAGAACAGGTTTTAGAGCTTTTTATTGAGCTTGGCGCCAGCAACGAGCAGACAGATTTTCCGATTGTTTACGCTGTTGGCCGCGACGGCGTTGCCAAAATTAATCTTAACGACCAATCAAAAGATCTTACCCCGCTTCTTGATACGATTTTAAAATATGTGCCCTGCACCTCGTCTGAAGAATTATCAAAAGAGCCATTGATGCTTCAGCCGTTTAACCTCGGATACGATAATTTTATGGGTCGTCTGGCAATCGGCAGGGTTTATAAAGGCATTGTCGCTCCTGGCCAAAATGTATTTATTAAAAAATTGAACAAAAAAACCCGTTCAGGGAAAATCACCAAAGTTTTTACTTTCAAGGGTTTGGAAAAAGTGGAAACAGTTCAAGCAAGCGCCGGCGATATTGTTCTTGTTGCCGGGCTTCCTGATATTTATATCGGAGAAACAATAACTACAGACGAACAGACAAAACCCCTGCCCGCGATTTTAGTTGATGAGCCGACAATTGCTTTAACATTTTTAGTGAATAATTCTCCTTTGGCAGGCCGCGAGGGAGATTATGTAACTTCCAGAGAGATTCGCGGATATCTTCAGAGGGAGATTGAAGTGAATGTTGGTTTGAGAGTTGATTTTAGCTCATCTGATTTTTTTAAAGTTTTTGGCAGAGGAGAATTGCATATTGAGATTTTACTTGAAAATATGCGACGGGCAGGATATGAAGTTCAGGTTTCCCAGCCCCAGGTGATTATAAGAGAAGAAAACAAGGTGAAGCTTGAGCCGTTTGAAGAAGTTATTATTGATACGCCAGGCGAATATCAGGGTTCTATTATTGAAAGTTTGGGCAGCCGCGGTTTTGTTTTAAAAACCGTGGTTGATAACAAAGAAACAGTGCGGCTTTGTTTTGAAGGTCCGACCCGCGGGCTTTTGGGATACAAGAGCCAGTTTATTATAAACACCAAAGGCGAAGGAATTCTTTCTTCGCGCGTTTTGGGCTTTCGGCCCTACGCAGGGGAAATACGCAAACGGGCTGTTGGCTCAATGGTTTCAATGGCAGACGGCAAGGCGCTGGGCTATGCTCTTTGGGGCTTACAGAGAAGAGGCGTTCTTTATATCGGCCCTGGCACTCAGGTTTACGTTGGAATGGTGGTGGGTGATACTTCAAAGGGAGGTGAGATGTATGTTAATCCGACAAAAGGCAAGCATCTTACCAATGTGCGCGCTGCCTACTCAGATGACGCAATTGACCTTGTGCCGCCGTTTGAGCTTACTATTGAACGGGGGCTTGAAATTATGTCAGAAGACGAATATTTGGAAATTACCCCCAAAAGCGTGCGTCTCCGCAAAAAGAATAGTTATCCACAGGTATAAAGCTTTTACTCTTTTTGTTTTTTAGTATAATAAAACAACAAGGTCGATTTGTTAAGTATAAAATTAACAAAGTTAAAAAATATGAGCACACTTGTTGGTCGTTGGGCGCTTGTTATAGGTATTATATTGGCAATAATTGCCGGTTTTACCACCATTCCTTCATTGCCGGTTGTTCTCTTTATTCTTGGTTTGATTGTTGGTTTTCTTAATATAAAAGAGAGGGAAAGCACTCCTTTTTTAATATCAGTGATTGCTTTATTGTTGATTGGTGTTGCCGGTTTGCAACTCGGGAAGTTTACTTCAGTAGCAGCCGCAGTTTTAAATAACTTTATTGCTTTCGTAGCTGCTGCTGGGTTGGTTGTGGCTTTAAAACAGGTTCTCGGTGTGGCTAAATCAACTTCCTAAAGAATTTACAAAACAAGGTCTTAACCAGCCCCGCTGTAAGCGGGGCTGGTTTTTTGTTGATTTTTTTGACGATTTTTGTATAATAGTATAATGGCAAAGAAAAAGAGGAAAACTAAAAAGCCGGCAATTAAAAAACCGGCAAGAAAGCGGCAAGATGAGGACGGCACTGTTAAAAAGATTAAAATTAGAGTGATTGGGATTGGCGGGGGAGCAGGTTCTATTATTTCGGAAATCGCTCCAAAAATAAAGAAGGCGGATTTTGTGGCGGTTAATACCGATGCCAGAGCTCTTAGAAAAATTGGCAGGAAAGTTAAAAGATTTCAATTTGGTCAAAAATTAACTCAGGGATTGGGCACAGGAATGAATATCGCATTGGCAGAGCTGGCTGTTCAGGAAGAAAAAGCTCGAATTAAAAAACTCTTTGAAGGAAGAGACCTTTGTATTATAATATCTTGTTTAGGCGGCGGGACCGGGTCAGGCGCTACCCCTGTTTTTGCTAAAATTTCAAAAGGTTTAGGTTGTCTTACATACGGAATTTTTACCATGCCCTTCAATTTTGAAGGAGAAAAGAAAATAGACCTCGCTAAAGAGTCCCTGGAGAAAATAAAACCCTATCTTAACGCTTTTTCTATTATTCCCAATGAAAGGATTTTTAAAATAATTGATAAAAATACTCCCTTAAAAGAAGCCCTTTCTGCAATTAATCAGAGATTGGTCCAGAACTTGGAAGGGTTGATTGAGATGATTTATCTACCGGGATTGATTAACATTGATTTCGCTGATTTAAAAACAATTTTAACAGGTCAAGGCCGGCTAGCTTATTTAAATACAATAGAAATTGAAGAGTCCAATCAAGAAGAAGGAGTTAAGAAATTAATTTCAAGCCCTCTCTATCCCCATAGTTTAAGAGGTTCAAGAGGGGTTTTGTATAATATTGTTGGGGGGAGAGGACTTCAGCTTATTGAGGTCTCCAGAATATCTGAAACAATTTCAGAGTCAATAAATAAAAATGCCAAAATTATTTTTGGTATTGGCCAGGATAAAAAACATAAAGAAAAGCTCAAAATAACCTTATTAGCCATAGGTTGTTTAATAAAAAATGGATTGCTATGGCCAACAGAAAAAATTAAGAAAGCGGCCAAACCAAAGCCCAAGCCAAAACCCAAACCCAAGCCCAAAAGAACAAAGCCTTCTATTTTAAAACCAACCTATAAGTCATCCCAAAAGGCTAATAAAGAGAAAGAAGTTCAAAACGAGACGATTAGACGTAATGCCATTCAGTTGAAGAAAGTGATTGAGGAAGAAGAAAAAGAAATATTAGAAAAAGAAAAAATCTGGGAAACCCCAGCGATATTAAGAAGAAAAAATGAATAATGTGGAAATAAAAAAAGCTATCATACCTTTGGCCGGTTTAGCTATTAGATTTTTACCGCTCTCAAAAGTGGCCTCAAAAGAACTTTGGCCTCTGGTGGACTTGCCAATGTTCCACTATGTCATTGAGGAGGCAAGAAACTCCGGGATTAAGGAACTCATTTTTGTTTTGAGTCCTGATAAGAAAAATATCTTGGACTATCTAAAACCTTCGCCAAAAATAGAAAAAATTTTAAAAGACAGAAAAAAAGAAGAGGTTTTAGAGGAGGTTAAGAAAATAGAAGAGCTGTTTAAAACTCTTTCTTTTTCCTATGTGTTGCAAAAGAAACCTTTGGGCGATGGACACGCTGTTTTGCAGGCAGCGAAACTGGTGAATAAAGAGCCAGTTGCTTGTCTGTTTGTGGATGATATAATAGAAGCAAGAACGCCGGCTGTTTTACAACTAACCAAAATTTTTAAAACCTGTCAGAAGCCAATTATTGGTCTTTACCGCGTGGCCCAAGAAAAAATTTCCCATTATGGAATAGTCGGAATTGAGAAAATTGCCAATCGTCTTTTTAAAATTAAAAAAATTATAGAGAAGCCGTCTTCTGAACAAGCGCCTTCTGATTTGGCGATTGTCGGAAGATATATTCTAACCCCGGACGTTTTTGATTATCTAAAGAAAGCTAAGCCAAACAAAAGAGGGGAGATTATTTTAGCCGATGTTTTCAATAATCAGATGCTTAGGGATGGTAAGTTGATTTACGGTTACGAGCTTGAGGGAGAATGGCTGGAGTGCGGAGATAAACTTAGATGGCTTAAGTCAAACCTTTATCTTTCCTTAAAGCATCCGAAATACGGTCCAGAATTAAAAAAATATTTAAAAGAAATATGAACGTAATCCAAATTACTAAATCCATTTTAAATGATATTTATCAACCGAGGCCGGCTGACAGCCGGAAGTACGATTACGGGCTTTTGCTAGTTATCGGCGGCTCGGAGTTTTACAGCGGCTCGCCGGCGCTTTCGGCTATGGCCGCATTTAGAGCCGGAGTTGATATGGTTAGAATTGTTGCTCCAAAAAGGGCGGCAGATATAATAGCTTCTTTTAGTCCTAATTTGGCTGCTTACCCTTTAAGCGGGAGTCATCTAAATAAAGAACATTTAACTAATTTAATTTCAATGACCGAATCAGCCAAGACGGTTAGCCGCGGCAAAACAGCTGTTGTAATTGGCGGAGGAGCAGGAAGGACAGAAGAGACCCAGGGAGTAATTCTGGAATATCTTTCTCAGGTTTCTGTTCCAGTAGTTATTGACGCTGATGCCATCCACGCTTTAAGTAAAAAGCCGGAAACAATATCTGACCAGCCGTCTTTAATCACTCCCCATACTTACGAGTTTTTTATCTTGACCGGGAAAGAAGTATACAAACTTTCTGATGAAGAAAAAATAAAAATAGTGAGAAGCGAAGCGGCACGGCTTAATACGACAATTTTACTTAAAGGGAAGATAGACATAATTTCAAACGGCAAAGAGGTTGCTCTAAATAAAACCGGTTCTCCTTATATTGCCAAGGGCGGCTGTGGAGACACTTTAGCTGGTATTGCCGGCGCCTTGCTCGCAAGAGGAGTTAAACCGTTTGAAGCAGGCCAGGCAGCAGCTTTCATTAACGGCAAGGCCGGAGAATTGGCGGCCAAAAAATTAAAGGACTCCTTAACGGCGACCGATTTAATTGAAGAAATTTCCAAAGTAATAGAGTAGGAAGAGGGCTTTGCCCTCCTTACTATATAAATGCGTCGCTCGGTTAAAATGAAAGTGAACTTTCATTTTTCCCTCGCTCACATTAATAAAATAAAAGTTGTTTAACAATTTCATAAGGAGATGAAAAATGAAAACAGAAGGACTAAAACTTGCTTGTTTATACGGTTATGGCTGTCAACAAGTTGAAAAAATGAAGGTTGGGAAAGAACTTTTAGGTTTTTTTTATATAGAAAAGGACGAGTTTTTTTTGAGGCAGAAACAAGGGAGGTTAATATGAGGCTTGTAAATAATCTTCAGGAAGGGGATTTGGTTTCTATTCATTTAGGCATTGCCAGAGAGAAAATTTTTCAAGAGCAAGCCAAAACCTTGCGAGATGTCACCATCAAATCCATAAAAACTCTCCAAATATAGCATGATTGACCCCGTTAGAAACATGATTCATGGGTTTCTAACAGGGTTGAAAAATCATGCCTTTTTCTTTTCCAAAAAAATTGTATAACCCGGTTAGAGATTTACTTGTTTTGTGCTTTATTATTGTCCTGTAATCTCTGGCAGGGTATAATGGATAAATGACCAAGAAAGTTAAAGTTGCCATTGTTTCTTTGACTGCTTGTGAGGGGTGCCAGATAGTTCTTTTGGATTTGGGCAAGAAGTTTTTTGATTTTCTTAAAAAAGTGGAATTGGTTGATTTTGGCTTGATTGAGGAAACGCCATTTCCTAAGGGAAAACTGGGTATTGCTTTTGTTGAGGGAAATCCGATTACCAAAGAGGATTTAAGAGTTTTGAAGAAAATCAGGAAACAGGCGAAAATTTTAGTTGTTTTAGGAAACTGCGCCGCTCTCGGCGGAATCCCGGAAATGAAGAATTATCAGGGAAAAGAAAAAACAATTAGATATATTTATAAAACCCTGAAAAATATCGTTAATCCAGAAATTAAAGAAGTGGATAATTTTGTAAAAGTTGATTTTACTTTGCCTGGCTGCCCGATTACAAATACAGAATTTTTAAAATATGCCAAAGATTTAATTAAGGGTAAAATTCCTAAAATTCCTCAAAAGCCAGTTTGTTCAGAGTGTCCTTTTTGGGGAAAGGAGACCTGTTTTTTGAGAAAAAAAGAACCCTGTTTAGGACCAATTACTTTAGCCGGCTGCCAGGCCGTTTGCGCTAAAAATAATTTTTCTTGCTACGGCTGCCGTGGACCATTGAAAAATATAAAACCCCAAGGATTTTTAAAAACTTTGGAAAAAATGAGGTCAAAAGAAGAAATAGAAGACGATTTAGAAATCTTTGGCTTAAAAGACATGATAAAAATATGAAAATTAGTATTCCCCACATTCATAAAACTTTAGGAGATGCGGGTTTTTTTGCTCGGATTTCTCAAAGAGGGGAGGTTAAAGAATTAAGAATTAAGGTTTTGGAAGGACTTCGGCAGATTGAAGGTATTTTAATTGGCAGAAGGGTTTGGGAGACGCCTTTAATAATTTCCAGGGTTTGCGGAATTTGCCCAACTTCCCATATTCTTAATGCCTGCCAGGCGTTGGAAAAGGCCTTGGAAATAAAGGTCTCTTTACAAACAGAACACCTGCGAAAGTTAATTACGGCCGCTCAAATAATTCAAAGCCACTCTTTGCACATTTTCTTTATGAGTTTGGCTGATTTTTTTGACATTGAAAAAGAGACTTATTTAATGAAGAAATTTTCCAAAGAAGCAAAAGCAGTTTTGGGTTTAAGGGATTTTGCTCTAAAAATAATTGAAATAGTTGGCGGTCGAACAGTCCATCCAATTAGACCTATTGTTGGCGGATTTACGAAAGTTCCAGAAAAAGAAGATTATCAAAAAATTTTAGAAAGTTGTAAAAAAGCTCAGAAGGAATCTTTTGTTTTAATTAATCTTTTTAAAAATTTAGAATATCCGGAATTAAGACGAAAAACCCTTTTTTGTTCTTCTTTTTCAAGAAAAGAATACCCTTATCACAAGGGCCAGAAAATAAAAATAGGGGAAGAAATTTTTTCGCCTGGAGATTTTTTTTCAAATCAGATTGAAGAAGATTTAAAAGAGCAACCAGCCAAAAAAGTAAGGTTTGGGAATAAAGCATATATGCTGGGAGCAATTGCCAGGATAAAGAACAGCAGTCCTTACTTGGACTCGGAAGTTAAAAATGTTTTCCAAGAATTTCAAAATAAAAATAAATATTTTTTTGAAAATAGTTTTTATAACACTTTTTGCCAGGCAGTAGAAATTTTACATTTTTTAAAAGAAATAGAGAATATTTTGAAAGAACTTTTAAAAGAAAATCAGCAACAAGCTTTTCAGGAATACAAGATTAGCAAGGGAAGCGGGTTGGGTGTTCTGGAAGCTCCCAAAGGAACCTTGTTTACCTATCTTGACGTGGATAAAAACGGCCGGATTTCCGATTGCATCATTATTACTCCCACAGCCCAATTCTTAAGAAACCTGGAAGAAGATTTAAGGAGTTTAGCTCCTTTAACAATAAAAAAGGTCAAACATCTAATCAGGGCTTACGACCCTTGCATTGCCTGTGCCGTGCATTAGTAATATAATAAAACTATGTTTTGTGATTTAATTATTATTGGCGGGGGTCCGGCTGGGATTACAGCCGGCATTTACGCCTCACGTTTGGGCTTAAAAACCCTTTTAATTACCAAAAGTTTTGGCGGGCAAGTGGCTAAAAAAGCCGTATCTATTGAAAATTATCCCGGTTTTGAAAAAATTTATGGACCTGAATTAGTTCAGAAAATGGAAAAGCACTTGAAGGCCCAAAAGATTGATATTGAGATAGACGAAGTGAGAAAAGTTGAAAAAAAAGGCGATGATTTTTTGGTTTCTATTAAAAATAAAAAGAAACATCAGGCAAGGGCAGTAATTCTTGCTTCAGGAGCTGACCCTCGTCCTTTGGAAGTGCCGGGTGAAAAAGAATTTATCGGAAAGGGAGTAAGCTATTGTTCGGTTTGCGACGGACCGCTGTTTAAAAATAAAGTAGTGGCTGTGATAGGGGGCGGTAATGCTGGTTTTGAGACAGCTATCTTTCTGAGCAAAATCGCCAAGCAAATTTATATTTTAGAAACAGGTCCAGAGATTAAGGCCTTTGCCGTAAATCAGAAAATAATAGCAAGAATTGGCAAGATAAAGATAATAACTAATGCTGTTATAAAAAAAATTCAGGGAAAAAATTTTGTGGACTCAATTATTTATGAAGACAGAAAAACCGGTAAAGAAAAAAAACTTGATGTTCAAGGGGTTTTTGTTGAAGTTGGTTATCAACCAGCCACTGCTTATGTCAAGGGCTTGGTTGGTTTTAATGAAAGAGACGAAATAAAAGTTGAATTTGAAACCTGTCAAACCAAAACGCTGGGTTTATTTGCAGCTGGGGATTTGAACGTCGGTCCCTTCAAACAGATTGTTACCGCTGCCGGCGAAGGTGCCAAAGCCGCCCTGGCCGCTTATAATTATATTCAAAAGCTATGATTAAAAACATTAAGGCAAGGGAAATTTTAAATTCCAAAGGGAATTTTACGGTGGAAGTTGAATTAGAAACCGGCCAGGGCATTTTTCGCGCCTCTTGTCCTTCCGGTGCCTCTAAGGGTATTAATGAGGCAGTTGAAATAAAAGCGTCAGAAGCAGTTAAAAATGTGAATGAAATAATAGGCCCAAAATTGAAGAGAAAAAATCCTTTAAAACAAAAAGAAATTGATGAAATGATGCTCGAATTAGACAATACAGAAAATAAATCAAAATTGGGAGCTAATGCCATACTGCCTGTTTCTCTGGCTATTTGTCGGGCTGGCGCCGCTGCAAAGAAATTGCCGCTTTATCAGTATATTAATGAGCTTTCTGGGGGTTTGACCTTTGCCGGTTTTCCCAGGCCGTGTTTCAATATTATAAACGGCGGAGCCCATTCTGGCAGCGAGTTAGAAATTCAAGAGTTTATGATTGTGCCAAATAGGGAATTTTTTTCTGAAAATTTAAAGATAGGCAGCCAGGTTTATCAAGAGTTAAAAAAATCCTTAATAAAAATTTTTGGAAAAAGAGCCATTAATGTTGGAGATGAGGGAGGATTTGTTCCGCCAATTTCATTAGAAAGAGAAGCGCTGGATTTGTTACAAAACACAATCAGGGAATATCAGAATACAGAAATTGGTTTGGATTGCGCAGCCAGCCAGTTTTATAAAAACGACCACTATCAAATAGACGGCACAGTTTTTAGCAAAAATGGGCTTATGAATTTTTATCAGAATTTAATTGAGGCCTATCCTCTTATTTTTTTGGAAGATCCTTTTGGAGAAAGTGATTGGGAGTCATTTCAAGAAATTACGGGTAAATTTGGCAAAAAAATAATTATTTTTGGAGATGATTTATTAGTCACAAATATTGAGAGAGTAAAAGAAGCAAAGAAAAAAGGAACTTGCAACGGCGCTATTATCAAACCCAATCAGATTGGAACCATTACGGGAACACTTGAAGTGGTAAGATTGGCCCGGTCTTTTGGTTGGAAAATTATGGTTAGCCACAGGTCCGGGGAGACAGGGGACGATTTTATCGCTGATTTAGCCGTGGGGATTTCCGCCGATTTTATAAAGTCCGGCGCCCCAGCCAGAGGCGAACGGGTTGCCAAATACAACCGTTTACTAAAAATTGAAAATGAGTTAAAATAAATCATCTATTGACAAAAAAGAGAGATATTGATAAAATATAACTGGTGATCTTTAAAAACTGAAAATGAGAAGATAAACAGAAAATATTTGAAAGGAAAATTATTATGAAAAGGAAAGAAAGTTTTACGTTTATTGAACTGATAATTTTGATTGTAGTTCTGGTAGTTTTGATGGCGGTGATCAATTTATTGCGCCTGGTAAGAGTTACGAACGATCCTATATACAAAGAAACTGGCTGGACAACTGAAGAATTTATTGAATGGGCCAAGGAAGTTCAACCCGTCAGAGAGCACAAAAGATGGAAAATTTCCAAAGATGGGGAGCCAAACCTAATGGACCCAAATGAAAATTTTCTATGCGCAATTCTTAACGATGCAAACGATGTCCCATTCATTTACCCTGTTTATTTGTATGAGTGGGATTTCCAGCTCCCTTCTCCTTATAAAAAGCTCCCTTTACCGGTTAAGAAGGTTTTGGATTGTCTGAAAAAAGAGAGTGTTGGGAAAAACATCGGAGAGATGTTTCCCTTTGCCGCAAGACCAATAACAATCTGCGCCTTGCAAGATGATAAGATTGTCAGTTCCGAAGCTTTTGAAGTTCAGCTTGTAAGTTTAGCAGAAGATAAGCTTAATTTTACTGTTCAGACAGAACCTTTTATTTTTTCTGAAAATCCTGATGTTAGGGGCAAGATTGGTAACAGGATAATCCTTTATGCGCCCAAGGGAAATAAACCTAGTAAAATTGTTATAGGCAAACCCGAAAGGAGGTAATCATGAAAATTTGGGGAAAAAATATTTTAAGAAATTTGGTAGTTGCTCTGTTTTGTTGTTTTTTACTCTTTGTAAAGGGGTGCCACGACACGCAGTCAAATCAAGCAATCTTTGTGAATGACGCTACAGCGAGGTTATATTTTAATGAGGGACAAAATCCAAAGTTTCTTGACCGTTGGGCAGTAAGCAAGGACACAGAGGGCCGAGATATTTGTGGTCTTTTTTATGGAGTTGTTATTCAACTAATTGATGAAAACGGCGATGAATTTCATCAAGCTGGTATAAGGGTTGATACCCAAGTTGATGACCATTTTAGTATTGCCGGTTTCGGGGATATCTGGGAGAAAGAAGCATCAAATGGTAAGCCGTATGGTACAATCAAGGTTTTCCCCGAGGAAGGTTCCGGTGTCTCACACGGCGTTATTTATGCCAGAACAAATGGCAATGGAAGAGTAGGGGTATTTTGGGGACTTGGCGACCCTGAGGGTTCCTTTGATCCCGAGGCCCCTCTTGATTTTAGTTATAAATTGCCAGGTCCTGGTGGCTCAAGTTCCGATGTTTTCGACACTTTAGTCCAGCTGAAAATAACCATTCCCAGGCCCCATAGTCCTCTCAATCCAATCTATGTTTGGGGCGCTTTTAATCGAATGCAGTATCAAAACATGTGGCTGCCAGTTAATGGCGTCTATGGCAATTCTTTCTCAGGTCTTGGAAGATACACCCTTACTTTTGGAATTTCTGAAACAAATGGAATGAAACTACCTATCAAGACATCTTTAAAACTTCTTGATGAGTTTAAAACTAAAGCACCAAAAAGCAAGGCATCGGATTATCCTCTTACCAATATGGATACTACTTCTGGAGGACCTTCTCTTGATCGGGCTCAGTGGTATCAATTAAGATGGTCTCCTGATTATGGATGGTATTGGGATGACCCTTACAGGATGCATGCTTTATGGACCGTTGATGCTAATGACCCCAATGATATGAAAGATGCAATGACTACCTGTGAACCTTATGTTTTGTGGACCGAAGTGACATTGCCCGAACCCTTTGACGGTAATGAAGTTTACAGCACCGTAATACTCAGGTCGCTAGTTAACGGTTCCAATGTTGTTTCCAAAATACCGATGCATATGCATCTTGACAGCAAGTCGTCTGATAATATGACGCTCAAAATGTTTAGTGATTATGTGGTGGTCGTTGAATGTCCTGAAGACCAAGGTTATTACCTTGATAAGTGGCAGAATTCTTATGTTGCAATTTATGCCCCTCAAGGCAGTATCCTTGATGCAGATTTTCCGGAAAAATTCGGGGATTTCAATGCCGATGATAGGGTGGACAGTCAGGATCTAAGATTATTTAGTGAACACTGGCTTGGTTCTGCTGATATTCTTTATGAAGAGCCAAACAATTGGGATGGCAGAATTGATTTTAAAGAATTTTCCGCTTTTGCGGAAAACTGGCTAAAATAAATCAAACGATTCAAATCCTCTTGGGGTTTCCCTCGGAGGATTTTTTTTGTTATAATTATAAGTAAGGGAGAAAAAGTATTTAACATAATAAAATATATGGCAAAACTATTTTTATTAAGGCATTTGAAATCGCAGTGGAATGAAGAGGAAAACAGGTTTACCGGTTGGGTTGACGCGCCTTTGGCAGAAGGTCAAGAGGAAGAAGCGAAAATTCTTGCCCAAAAGATTTTCCAAAATAAAATTGACGTGATTTACTGTTCGCGGCTTTTCAGAAATATGGATACAATAGCTGAAGTTTTAGAGCATAATAAAAAATATCCGATTTTTATTCATCTTGACAAGGGTAAAATGAAAGAATGGGGGCATTTCAAGGACTTGAGCGAAAACGATTTGCCTGTTTATGTTTCAGAGAAATTAAACGAAAGATATTACGGGAAATTGCAAGGCTCATATAAAGAAGAGGCGATAAAAGCATACGGCGCAGAAAAAGTGCATTTTTGGCGGAGAAGTTATAACATAGCGCCGCCCGGCGGCGAAAGTTTGAAAGATGTTTACAAAAGAACGACTTTGTTTTTCAAAAAATACATAAAGAAAGACCTAAAAAAGGGGAAGAATGTTTTAATAATAGCCAGCCATAATTCTTTAAGGGCGCTTATAAAATATCTTGAAAAAATTTCAGATAGTGATATTATTAACGTTGAGGTTGATTACGGTCAGTTGATAAAATATGAATTTAATAAATCTTTAACTATTGTCAAAAAATAAATTTCTTGATAAACCCCGTTAGAAATCTATTTATCTTGGGTTTCCCTCTTGATTTATAATTTCTAACGGGGTAAATTAAAACATATGAACAAAAACACAACACTAATCGGAGTTATTGTCGCGGCTGTTTTGATAGCCGGAGCAGTTGTTTATACAAACTATACTAAGTGTTTAGAAAGTAAGCAGGTTTTAACTAATACCATCTCTTCCCAAGAGGCAGGAGAAAAATTAGTTGAGTTTGTTAACAAAAATCTTTTAAAGGGCCAGGCTACAGCTTCTTTAATAGAAAGCTTGGAAGATGGCGACTTTTATAAAATTAAATTTAAAGTTCAAGAACAGGAAGTGGAATGGCGGATTACTAAAGATGGAAGATTTGTTTTTCCTGATACAATTGACTTAGCAGAAGTAAAAGAGCCGGCAGAAGAAATTGAAAAAACAGAGGGTAATTTTTCTGTAAGTTCAGATGAGGTTTGTAAAGAAGGGGATAAACCGATTGTTTATTTTTTTGGTTCAACAGGGTGTCCGCACTGTGCGTGGGAGCATCCTATTATAGAGGAAGCGGCAGCTAAATTCGGAGATAAGATTAGCTTCCACAATAATATGGATTCAAAAGCAGATGAGGAAGTTTTTGGTAAATACAGCACCGGCGGGATTCCAACCTTGGTTTTGGGTTGTAAATATTACAGGGTCGGCTCTGGCGAAAGCTTGGGCGAGAAAGAGGAAGTCAAGGTCTTAACCGGTTTAATTTGTGAATTAACCGATAATCAACCCGGCGACGTATGCGAAAAGTAAGAATTTTTTCAACTCCGAGTTGCCCATATTGCCTAACCCTCAAAGAATATTTAAAAGAGCATGATATTAACTTTGAAGATCTTGATGTTTCTCAAGATAAAAATGCCTTAGATGAAATGGTTGAAAAATCAGGCCAGCTCGGAGTGCCGGTGGTGGATATTGATGGGGAAATCATAGTGGGATTTGATAAAGAAAAGATAAATCAATTGTTAAACATCAAAGAATAATAATTTTCAATTTCTAATTTTGAATTTCTAATAAATTTTTAATGATTTAATTTAAAATTATTGAATTCAAAATTAATTCAAAATTAAAAATTCAAAATTCGAAATTTTAATTCTATGTCAATAAAAATTGCAATAAATGGTTTTGGTAGAATAGGTCGTCCTGTTTTTCGGAGGATTTTAGATAATCACCCTGATTTGAAGGTAGTAGCTATTAATGATTTAACTGATAAAAAAACCTTAGCCCATCTTTTTAAATATGACTCTATTTACGGGAAGTACGAAAAAAAAATTAACTGCGAAGTGCTGGCAGAAAAGGATCCTGAAAAACTTCCCTGGAAAAAGCTTGATGTTGATATTGTTTTGGAATGCACCGGCCTTTTTACGAATTTAGAAGGTTCGAAAAAACATCTTAAAGCCGGTTCTAAAAAAGTGATAATTTCCGCGCCCGGAAAAGAAGCAGAAATTCCGGGTTTTGTTTTGGGCGTAAATGAAGAAAAATTTGACCCAAAAAAAGATGAAATTATGGATATGGGTTCTTGCACCACTAATTGTTTAGCTCCGATTGCCAAGGTTTTGAATGATAATTTTAAAATAAAGAAGGGCTTTATGACCACTGTTCATAGTTATACCAATGACCAGAAAATTTTGGATTTGCCTCACAAGGATTTAAGAAGAGCCAGGGCTGCCGGGTTGAACATTATTCCAACGAGCACCGGAGCGGCCAAAGCAATTGGCAAGATTATTCCGGAATTAAACGGTAAACTGGATGGCATTGCCATTAGAGTGCCGACACCAACAGTTTCTATTTTGGACTTGATAGTGGAGGTTGAAAAACCAACTACCACAGAAAAAGTTAACGCTGCATTTGAAAAAGGAGCTAATCTCCTTAAAGGGATTTTGCGAGTAGAAAAAGAACCGTTAGTTTCCACTGACTATATTGGCGATACTTATTCAGCGGTCGTGGATGCTTCTCAGACAATGGTTAAAGACAATCTTATAAAAGTTCTCGCCTGGTATGACAACGAATATGGCTACGCTTGTCGTTTGGCAGAATTCGCCGAGTTTGTAGGAAAAAAGCTATAATAAATCATTATGGAAGAAAAACCATTAACATTTTCTAAATTAGTTGAATATACGGAGAAGTCATTGATTCCTCAATTAGAGGAAAAGCTTATTACTAAAGATGAATTCAATGAATTTAAAAATAAGATATACAAAGACATAGATTCCCTTATAGAAAAAGTGGACAGACTTATACAAGAAACAAAAAGAATTCTTTGCCATTTTGGTTAAGTCATTAAAAGAGCATAATATTTTGTCTCAAGAACAATTAGAAAAAATAGCAAAATTAAATATATTTTAAAAAATAAATTTAAATTTTATCGATGCAGAAAATGTGCGATCGCACATTTTTTGTTTAAGCGATTTTTTTTAGTTTTTCACAGAAAAACCTTTGTCAAATTTCTTCTACGGGGGTATAATAAAGTAATATCAAATATTATATTTATATGGAGAAAAACAAATTAACAAAAAAGGGGGATTCGTATTTTCCGACAAAAGAGTTTCAAAAAAGGGCTTGGGTGAATAATAAAAGGATTTATAAAGAAGCTTTAAAAAACCCAATTAAATTTTGGGAGGGTTTGGCCAAGGAACTTTTTTGGCAGAAAAAGTGGAAGAAAATTTTTATCCATCAGCCGCCTTATTTTAAATGGTTTGTTAATGGAAAAATAAATATCACCCAAAACGCTTTAGATAAGAATTTAAAGCAAAGGAGAAACAAAGTTGCTTTAATTTGGGAGCCAGAACCAATGGAAGAAAGGCAAAGAGTTTTTACTTATTATGACCTTTTTCGCGAGGTGAACAAGCTTGCCAATGCTTTTAAAAAAATCGGAGTTAAAAAAGGAGCTCGGGTTGGAATTTATCTGCCGATGATTCCGGAAGTTATAATCTCAATGCTTGCTTGCGTCCGGATTGGCGCTGTCCATGCCGTTGTTTTTTCCGCTTTCAGCCCGAAAGCTTTGCAGGTTCGTTTGCAGGACACTGAAGCCAAGATTTTAATAACTGCTGACGGATATTACAGAAGGGGAAAGCTTGTTAATCTAAAACAAAATGCAGATGAAGGCGTTAAAGAAACTAAAGTAGAGAAAGTAGTTGTTGTAAAAAGGGCGGGAAACGAAATAAATTTTCAGCCAGATAGAGATTATTGGTATCAGGATTTGATAAAAGACCAAAATGATTGGTGCCAAGCCGAATCAATGGATTCAGAGGATTTGCTATTTATACTTTACACCAGCGGTTCCACTGGCAAACCTAAGGGGTGCGTTCATACCTGCGGAGGATATACTGTTCAGGCAAAATTGACAGCCAAATGGATATTTGATTTAAAGGAAGACGATATTTTCTGGTCAATGGCTGATGTTGGTTGGGTTACCGGTCATACTTACAGCTGTTACGGCCCTTTGCTTTGCGGCGCCACTTACATTATTTTTGAAGGCGCGCCTGATTGGCCAGCTCCAGACAGATGGTGCCAAATTATTGAGAAATATGGAGTTACCACTTTTTATACAGCTCCAACAGCTATCAGGATGTTTGAGAAATATGGTTCTGAGTTTCCGAGGAAATATAAATTAAACACTTTACAGGTGTTGGGCTCGGTAGGAGAACCAATTGATGAAGCTGCTTGGCAGTGGTATTTTAAAGAAGTTGGCAAGGGAAAATGTCCTTTGGTTGATACTTGGTGGCAAACAGAAACCGGCGGAATTTTAATTACTTCCTTACCCGGGATAGGGCCTTTTAAACCCTCTTTTACCGGTCTTCCTTTTCCGGGAACAAAATTTGATATCTTTGACGATAAGGGAAAATCCTGTTCATCCAATAAACCCGGTAATTTGGTTATGCTTCCTCCTTTTGCCCCTGGATTATTAAGAGGAATCTATAAAAATCCGGAAAAATATCTAGAGACCTATTGGAATCAGTATGGGAAGAAAGTATATTTTACCAGCGACGGAGCTTATAAAGATAAAAACGGATTAATTAGAATAGTGGGCAGGGTTGACGATGCGATAAAAGTGGCGGGTCACAGAATAACCACCGGAGAACTGGAAAGCGCTGTAGCTTTGCATCCTGACGTTACTGAATGTGCCGTTGTCGGCGTAGCCGATGAAATAAAAGGAGAGGTGCCAATGGTTTTTGCGGTTTCTAAAACAAAAAAACCGGAAGAGCAAATAAAAACAGAGATTATTTCACAGATAAGAAAAGAAATTGGTCCAATTGCGCAGCCGAAAGAGATTTATCTTGTTAAGGATTTGCCGAAAACCCGCTCCGGAAAAATTATGAGGAGGATTTTAAGAAGGTTGTTTACCGGAGAAGAATTAGGCGATTTAAGCACCTTGGCAAATCCCGAGAGCATGGAGGAAATAAAATGCAAATTGAAATAAACAAAATTGAAGATAAGGATTTAGAGCAAGCCCAAGGGTTTTGCTTATTTATATTTGAAGAACTTGGCTGGGATAAAAATTTTACTTATGGGTTAGATAATCTTAAAGAGTTTTTTGGCGGGCAAAGAGAAATATTTTTTCTTGCAAAGGAAAAAGAAAAAATTATTGCTTGTGCTGGTTTAAAAGAGTTATCAGAGACAGAAGGTTTAATAAAAAGATTTTATGTTGCTAAAGAATTTAGGGGTAAGGGATTGGCGGGTTTGATGCTTCGAAAGATTAAACAATTTGCCAAAGAGAAAAATTATAAAACAATTGTTTTGGATATTTTTAAAGATAATATTAGAGCTAAAAAATTCTTCAAGAAACACAGGTTCGTAGTTTTTAATCCTTATCCTCACGAGAACTGGTTAGAATCCCAGCATCCCAAAATTTTCGCATTCAGAAAATTAGAGTTATAATATAATAACATGCTAAAAGAATATAAATATATTCTTTGGTTCAAAGAGATTAATTTGAAGGACGTGGTTTTGGTTGGGGGGAAAAATGCTTCCTTAGGAGAGATGATTCGTTATTTGACCCCGAAGGGGATAAATATTCCTGACGGTTTTGCTTTAACAACAAACGTTTACTGGAAATTCTTAAAAGCAAATAGTTTAGATAAGAAAATTAAAGAAATATTTCAAAATTTTAATCCCCGAAGCCTAAGAAGCATTCAGGAAATTGGTGAAAGATGCAGAATCGTTATTTCAAAAGGTGAATTTCCCGATGATTTGAAAAAAGAAATTTTAGACGCTTATTCTCAATTAGCTCAAAAGTATGGCCCGAATCCAAACGTGGCAGTTAGAACTTCTGGTGTTTGCGAAGACATGCCCAATGTTTCTTTTGCTGGTCAGTTTGAAACTTATCTTAACGTAATAGGAGGCGATGAATTATTAAAGGCAGTGAGAAAAAGCATTATTTCAACCTTTACTGACAGAGCTATTGTTTATCGTCAAGAAAATAAAATTCCCCAGTTAAAATTTGCTCTTTCTGTTGGAGTTCAAATAATGGTGAGAAGCGATTTGGCGAGTTCCGGCGTAATGTTTTCCTGCGATACTGAAAGCGGATTCGGCGATGTTGTTTTAATTAACGCCAGTTACGGTTTGGGAGAAAATGTAGTTAAAGGAATGGTGGAGCCAGACCAGTATTATGTTTTTGAAACAACTTTGAAGCAGGGATTTAAACCGATTTTAGAGAAGAGATTAGGAAAGAAATTGATTAAATTAATTTACAACAAAAATCCAAAAAGACCGACAAGGAACATAATCGTGTCCCTAAAAGACAGGCAAAAATTTGTTTTACAGGATGAAGAAATTTTAAGTTTAGCAAAATGGTCTGTTTTGATTGAAGACCACTACAAGAGAGCAATGGATATAGAATGGGCAAAAGACGGTCGGGACAATAAATTATATATCGTTCAAGCAAGACCAGAAACAGTTCAGAGCAGGAAAAATATTAATATTCTTGAGGAATATGCCATTGATAAATCAAAAATCAAAAATCAAAAATCAAAAATATTGGTTACGGGATTGAGCGTTGGTAGTAAAATTGGACAGGGTAGAGTAAACAGAATAATGGATGCTAAAGACATCAAAAAATTCAAAAAAGGAGAGGTTTTGGTAACTGATATGACAGATCCTGATTGGGTGCCGGCAATGAAATTAGCCTCAGCTATCGTAACAGACAGAGGCGGGAGAACTTGCCATGCAGCAATAGTAAGCAGGGAGTTGGGAGTACCTTGTATCGTTGGCACAGGAAACGCCGCCAGAGTTTTAAAAACCGGGGATGAAATTACAGTGAACTGTAGCGAGGGAGAAATTGGGAAAGTTTATCAGGGAATTATTTCATTCAAAATCAAAAAAACGGATATTTCCAAACTTCCGAAGTTGCCAATTAAGATAATGCTCAATTTAGGGGAGCCGGATCAGGCATTTAAAATGAGCTTTATCCCCAATGATGGCGTAGGCCTTGCCAGAGAGGAGTTTATTATCGCCAATAAAATAAAAATTCATCCTTTGGCTTTGGTAAATTACAAAAAACTTCCGAAATTACTTAAAAATAAAATTGATAAGGCAACATATGGATATTCTGACAAAACAGAGTTTTTTGTGGAAAAACTGGCAGAGGGTATTGCAAAAATAGGAGCTGCTTTTTACCCCAAGGAAGTAATAGTAAGATTTTCCGATTTTAAGACAAATGAATACCGTTCTTTAATTGGAGGAGAATTATATGAACCATTGGAAGAAAATCCAATGTTGGGATGGAGAGGTGCTTCAAGATATTACGATGAAAAGTTCGCTCCGGCTTTTTTACTGGAATGTCGGGCAATTAAAAAAATCAGGGAGGAAATGGGGTTGAATAATGTTTCTGTTATGGTGCCCTTTTGTCGTACTCCGGAAGAAGGAGAAAAAGTGCTTGCCATTATGAAAAAAACAGGGTTGGTAAAGGAAAAAGATGGATTGAAGGTTTATGTAATGTGCGAAATTCCTTCCAATGCTATTCTAATAGAGGAGTTTCTGGATATTTTTGACGGAGTGAGTATTGGTTCAAACGACCTAACTCAGTTAATAATGGGTTTAGACAGAGATAATTTTCTTATTTCTGGCATTGCGAACGAAAATAACTCGGCAGTGAAAAAAATAATAAAAAGAGTGATAAAGATTTGTAAAGAGAAAAATAAATACTGTGGAATTTGCGGTCAGGCGCCCAGCGATTTTCCCGACTTTGCCGAGTTTTTAGTAAAAGAAGGAATAGAATCAATGTCTTTAAATCCAGACACCATAATTAAAACAATTTTAAATTTATCCCGTTAGAGATTACTGGACAAAGATAAAATATAAAGAGGGCGAATCTCTAACGGGATTTATCAAAGAAAAAATAATATGTTTGATATAATTACATTTGGTTCGGCGACTTGGGATGTTTTTGTAAGACCTAAAAATTTTGAGGTATTAAAAAATAGAAAATTCATTACCGGCAAAGGAATTTGTTTTGATTTGGGTTCAAAAATTGATGTTGAAAATGTTTATTTCTCTTCTGGGGGCGGAGGAACCAATGCAGCTGCTACTTTTGCAAAACAGGGGTTTAAGGTAGCTTATTGCGGTCGGGTAGGAAATGATGTTTCTGGCAGAGAAATCATTGAAGAATTAAAGAATCTCGGGATAGATTGCCAATTTGTTTTAAAAACAAAACTTAAACCAACCAATTACTCTGTTGTTTTAACCGGCCAAAATATAGATAGAACTATTTTGGGTTATCGGGAGGCATCTGAGAATTTAACAGAAAAAAATATTCCATACGAGAAACTTTCCGCGAATTGGTTTTATATAGCTCCTCCTTCTGAGAAAACTTTCGTCCTTACTAAAAATATCGTTGATTTTGCCCAAAAAAATAGAGTTAAAATTGCTTTTAATCCCAGCATTTGCCAGCTTTCTTTAGCGGAAAAAACTCTTAAGAGGATTCTTAAAAAAATAAATATTTTAATTTTAAACCAAGAGGAGGCTTCTTTATTAACCAATATTGAATACAATAAAGAAAAAGAAATTTTCAAAAAAATTGATGAGATGTGTCCCGGAATTGCTATAATGACAAAAGGGCCGGAAGGAGTAGTGGTTTCGGACGGGAAAGAACTTTATCAAGCAAAAATCTTAAAAGTAAAAGTAGTTGACAGAACCGGAGCTGGTGATTCTTTTGGTTCCGGATTCGTCTCGGGTTTTATTAGAACAGGAGGGAATATAGAATATTCAATTCAATTAGGCATAGCAAACTCTGCCTCATGTCTTCAGAAATGGGGAGCTAAAAACGGTCTGTTAAAAGAAGGCGATGAATTTGAAAAAGTTAAAGTTATTAAAAAGAGATTATGACCTTAAGAAATTATTTAGAAAAAGCCAAAAAAGAGAAATGGGCGATTGGCCAGTTTAATTTTTCCGCCCTTGAGCAGTTAAGGGGAATTTTAGGCGCAGCGCAAAAATTAAGGAGCCCGGTGATTTTAGGAACTTCGGGAGGAGAGCTTGGCTATTTAGGTTTAGAGGAAGTAATTGCTTTATTTGAGATTGCCAAAGCAAAATACCGGGTAAATGCTTTTTTAAACCTTGATCACGGCAAAAATTTAGATTTAATTAAAAGGGCTGTTGATTACGGTTTTTCGGCCGTTCATTTTGACGGCTCCGGCTTACCCCTTGAAAAGAATATAAAATATGCTAAAAAGGTAATAGAGTGCGCTTATAAAAAAGGAGTGTTAGTGGAGGGAGAGTTAGAAGATATAAAAAAAGACAATTTAACCTCTTTAAATAAAGCAGAGAAGTTTATTAAAGAAACAAAAATAGACAGTTTGGCAATCGCTATTGGCAACAGGCATGGTTTTTACAAAAATGTTAAACTTAATTTTAATAGATTAAAAGAGATTAAAGAAAAAACAAAAGTATTTTTGGTTTTACACGGCGGCTCTGGAATTCCTGAGCATCAAATTAAAAAAGCTATAAAATTGGGAATTGTTAAAATTAACATTAATACAGAATTAAGAATCGTTTGGAAAAAATCTTTGGCAGCAGCTTTTAGAACCCGAGAAAGCAAGCCATATAAAATTTTAGCAGTCGTCCAAAATGAAGTTCAAAAAAAGGTCGAAGAAAAAATAAAATTATTCGGTAGTAGAAATAAAATTTAACCCCGTTAAATTTGCTTTAGCAAGCATTTAATAGGGTAAAATATGCAAAAAAAAGATATTTTAATAATAATTGGAGGATTGGCATTGTTAATTTTTATAGTTTTGATTGTTTTTTTAATTTTTCCGAAAACACCGAAAGAAAAAAATATTAACGTACTCACAGATAAAACAGAATATATGGCTGGGGAGGTTTTGAAAATAAAAATTGATAATAATTTAAAAGAAAGCATTTGTTTTTCTTCTTGCTATCCTTATTATATTCAAAAGAAAAGCGATAACTGGGAAAATTATCGTTATGTGGATTGCCCAAAAGAAGATATTACTGAAAACTGCGTTGAACCAAAACAAATTAAAGCGTTTGAGCTCACCTTACCAAAAATAGAGGAAGGATTTCACCGATTAGCTATTTCTGCTTGTTTAGGATGTCGTTTTAATGAGGAATTTAAAGAAGACCAGAAGTTTTATTCAAACAATTTTATTGTTAAATAGTAAAAAGCGAGGTAAGTTATGAAAATAATTCAAGAGCATCAAAAATGCATTGGTTGCGGTTCTTGCGCAGCTGTCTGTCCGAAATATTGGCAAATAAGTAGTGATGGAAAGTCACAGGTCATTGGTTCAAAAGTTAATTCTAAAGGAAACTATGAATTGGAAGTAGAAAAAATTGGATGCAATCAAGAAGCAGCTGATATATGTCCGGTTCAATGCATCCGCATTGTATGTTAATCCTTAAGGTCAAAATTCGGAAAGAGCTCGGAAAGAAGGTGAAAAATTTAAGAAGGCAGGGTGTTCTGCCTGCTGTTTTATATGGACCAAAAATAAGAAATATTTCGTTAGCGATTAATTCAAAAAAGTTTGATAAAGTTTATAAAACAGCTGGTGAGAGTTCCTTGATTTCTTTGGAAATAGAGGATAAGAAATTCCCTGTCTTAATTCATGAAGTAATAAAAGATCCATTAACTGATGAGCCGATTCACGTTGATTTTTATCAGCCGATTCTTACTGAGAGAATTGAAGCGGCTGTGCCCTTGGTATTTGAAGGAATTTCATTGGCAGTTAAGGATTTAGGAGGAACTTTAGTTAAAGAAATTCAAGAAATTACAGTAAAAGCCCTGCCTCAAAATCTTCCTCACGAAATTAAAGTTAATATTGAAAAACTTAAGACCTTTGAAGATGAAATTTTAATCAAGGATTTGCAAACACCAAAAGGAGTTGAGCTCCAAAGAGAACCGGATGAAATTGTGGCTGTTGTAACCTCGCCGGAGAAAGTAGAAGAGGAACTGGAAAAGCCAATTGAAGAAAAAATAGAAGAAATGGAGGAGACAGAGGAAAAAGAAGAGAAAGAAAAACTAGAAGAAAAAGAGGAAGAAAAATCCGAAGAAAAATCAAAAATCAAAAATCAAAAATCAAAATGAAAAAGAAAAATTCAAAAAGAAAGAATTATTTTTACATTTTGAATTACATTTTGATTTTTACGTTTTGCATTTTTATTTTGTCCGTGTTTGCTCAAGAAAATCTTGAAGAAATCTGCAAAATAGAGAAAATTGAAGAACAATGTTCCAAATTAGAGCCAACAGATTGTCGCAACCTTCTTGAAAAATGCGAAGTATATTATACGGAGCAAAACGATGCGATTGAAAAAGATCTTTCAAAAACAGAACAGGAAAAAAAGACCCTTCAGAATAAAATTGATACTTTAAAAAAGAAAATAAAAAATTTAGATTACCAAATCTATCAAAGCAATTTAATTATTAAGGACTTAGGAATTCAAATTGGAGATACGGAAGCATCCATTGTTAAGACCTCTTTGAAAATAGAAGATTCAAAAAGCAAATTAGCTAATATTTTAAGAACTATTTATGAAGAGGACCAGAAGCCAATCATTGAAATTTTAATTGCGGAAAATAATCTCTCTGACTTTTTTGATAATTTGACGGCTTTAGAGGTTTTAAACACCAAAAGTAAAGAACTTTTACAGAATATTAAAATTTTAAAATCAAACCTGGAAAACCAGAAGCAATCCTTAGACGAAGAAAAAGATGATTTGGAAAGAATGGTGAAGCTCCAGACTCTTCAGAAAGAAGAAAGCTCTAAAACCCAAAAAGAGCAGGAGTATTATTTGAAATTAACCGAAAAGGAGTATCAAAATTACCTTCAAAAGAAAGAGGAGGTTGAGAAAAAGGCAGCTGAAATTAGGAGTAGGATATTTGAATTGATAGGCGTTCCAAAAGCCCCTACCTTTGGCGAGGCCTATGAAATAGCAAAATCCGTGGAGAAAATTACCGGAGTCAGACCGGCCTTTTTATTGGCTGTTTTGACTCAAGAGTCAAATATCGGGAAAAATGTTGGTCAGTGTTATTTAAGAGATGTTTTGACCGGGGCAGGAATATTTATTCGGACAGAACAAGCTACCCAGCGAGTGATGAGTCCCAAAAGAGATATTCCGTCATTTTTACAAATAACTAAAGAATTAGGTAGAGATTCTTTTAATACTTCGGTTTCTTGCCCAATGAGTTATGGTTGGGGAGGAGCAATGGGGCCTGCCCAATTTATTCCTTCAACCTGGATGATTTATAGAGATCGTTTAAAAGAAATTAGCGGTAAGCCGGCTGATCCCTGGAATGTCAAAGACGCTTTTTTAGCAGCCGGTCTTTATCTGTCAGATTACGGAGCAGTCAAACAGACCTATAATGGAGAATGGCAGACAGCGATGATTTATTTTTCCGGCACTACAAATTCAAAATACAGATTCTATGGCGATTCGGTAATGAAAATAACTAAACAGTATGAAGAAGATATCGCCGAATTAGAGGCTACTTTGTAATAATTTGATTATTTTGTCTAATTTTCCTGACATTATTTTTTCAAGATTGTGCCAGGATTTTTTTATTCTATGGTCGGTTAGCCGATCTTGGGGGAAATTATAAGTCCTAATTTTCTCCGCTCTTTCCGCAGCATGGATCTGGGCGTTTCGGCTGCCGCTAATCTTTGATTGTTCTTCTGTTTTTTTTCTTTCTAAAAGACGAACCGCCAAAATCGCCATAGCGTTTTCTTTGTTTTGTAAAAGATTTCTTTCATTTTGCGAACTGACAACTAAACCAGTCGGCAAATGAGTTACTCTCACTGCCGTCATCCTTTTATTAACATTTTGTCCTCCCGGACCAGAAGATTTATAGACATCTGTTTTAATTTCATCTGGTCTTAATTTAATTTCTGTTTCTTTGGGTTTTGGCAAAACAGCTATTGTTGCCGTAGAGGTATGGATTCTTCCTAATTTTTCGGTCTTAGGTATTCTTTGAACTCTATGAACTCCTGCTTCACACTTCATCTGAGAGAAAACATTTTCACCGGAAAGACTGAAAATAATTTCTTTATATCCGCCAATTTCTGTCGGATGAGCATCTAAAAGTTTTTGCTTCCATCCTTGAGAAAAAGCATATTTACTATACATTCCATAAAGGTCTCCGACAAACAAAGCAGCTTCTTGGCCTCCGGTTCCAGCCCTGATTTCCATAATTATTGAGTTTTCTTCTGACATATTACTTTTTCTTTAATACTTTTTTCTTTGCTAATCTCTTTTTAAACCTTTCCACTCTTCCCAGGGTATCAATAAGTTTTTCTTTTCCAGTGTAAAATGGATGACATTTTGAGCAAATCTCAACGTCAATAAACTCCTTTGTTGAGCCAATTGTAAAAGAATTTCCGCAAGCACAAGTTGCTCTTGCTTTTTCATAATATTTAGGGTGGATGTCTTTCTTCATAATATTTTAATATTATCAAAATTCTTTTTAAAAATCAATGGCTTGATTTAGTTTTTAAATAATGATATATTAAAAATATTATGGTGGAAGAGAAAGAAAAAAATAAAAAAGATGAATTTGGGATTAACCCCGAGGAGATGGCTAATGCGGGTTTGCATTTTGGTCATCGGGCATCAAAGGTTCATCCAAAAATGAAACCCTATATTTTTGGGGTCAGAAACGCTGTTCATATTATTGATTTGGAAAAGACAACAGAAAAATTCAGAGAGGCCCTTGGCTTTATCAAAAAACTTATTTCAGAAAATAAAACCCTGCTTTTTGTTGGTACAAAAGTTCAGGTAAAGGATATGGCGAGGGATGTTGCTAAAGAATGTGATTTGCCCTATATTATAGAAAGATGGCTTGGCGGAACTTTGACAAATTTTAAAACCATTGAAAAACGGTTAGAATATTTCAAAGAACTTGAAGGAAAAAAAGAAAAAGGTGAGCTTAAAAAATACACAAAAAAAGAACAGGCCAAAATAGACCATAAAATAAGGAATTTGGAAATTAAGTTTGGCGGGATTAAAAATATGGAGAAACTTCCAGAGGCACTTTTTATCTTAGACATGAAAAAGGATAATTTGGCAATCAAGGAAGCTAAAAAGAAAGGGGTAAAGATTATTAGTATTGCTGATACCAATGTTGACCCAACCTTAGCTGACTATCCAATTCCGGCAAATGACGACGCGATTTCGTCGGTTAAATATATTCTCGATAAAGTTAAAGAAGTAATACTTAAAGCGAAAAAATGATTTCTATAAAACAAATAAAACAATTAAGAGGGGAAACGGGCGTGTCTGTTTCAGAATGTAAAAAAGCCCTTGAAGAAGCAAAGGGGGATTTTGAGAAAGCAAAAGATGTTTTAAGAAAATGGGGGAGAGAATTAGCAGGGAAGAAGGCGAAAAGAAAAGCTTGTTTAGGAATAGTTGATAGTTATATTCATCCTGATAAAAGAATTGGAGCAATAATAGAATTACGGTGTGAAACAGATTTCGTCGCTAAATCAGACGACTTTAAGAACTTGGCTCACGAGCTTTGTTTACAGATTGCGGCCGTGGATCCTGAAGACAATTCTTTAATGTCTCATCCCTGGATTAAAGACGAGACCAAAACTATTAAAGATTTAATTAATGAGCATATTGTTAAATTAGGCGAAAATATTACTGTAAAAAGATTTACGAGATATGAAATTTAAACTATGTTAGAACCAATTGCTATAATTATATTATTTATTGGTCTTATGGGTATGAGCGTGATTGTAATTCGAAAAATTCCGGTTCTTGCTGAATTGCCAACCCAACAGGTTAAGGAAACAAGCACTTTTGGAAAAATAAGAGAAAAAATTAGAAACAATAGATTTTTTAAATCTGTTTCTAAAGGAATTTTGTTGCAAAAAATACTTTCCAAAACAAGGATTTTTTTACTAAGAACAGATGATAAAACCAATAATTGGCTTATTCGTCTTCGCCAGAAATCTCTTAAAAATAGAAGTAAATTTTCCAATGACTTTTGGGAGAAAGTGAAAAAAGGGAAATAATGCCGAGGTAGCTTAATAGAAGAGCAGCGGTTTTGTAAACCGCAGGTTGGAGGTGCAAGTCCTCTCCTCGGCTCTTGACACAAGTTTTGGGAAGAGTAAAATGGAAATTAGAAGAGATAAAAATATGGCAAAGAAGAAAGCAAAAAAGAAGAAAAAGTGTTGTTGTGGGTAGATAAAGAAGATAAATAAAAGAAAAGGTTTAAAGGAATCAGGAGGTCTCTTCCTGATTTTGTTCTTTGAAAACTTAATAAAAATAATTTAGTTTTTTAGAGTTGTCCCGATAATTTTTTTTGAGAGTTTGATCCTGGCTCAGGATGAACGCTAGCGGCGTGGATAAGGCATGCAAGTCAAGGGGTCCTTCGGAGTCCGCAAGGACGAAGGAGGAAACCGGCGAACGGGTTAGTAACACGTAGATACTTACCCCAAAGACGGGCATAATCCCGCGAAAGCGGGATTAATTCCCGATAGACCCTGAGAGCAATCGAAGGGTAAAGGAGCAATCCGCTTTGGGAGAGGTCTGCGGCTCATCAGC
>Ga0210051_1000098_pt1 | contig 63349 bp, 61 predicted proteins | sample CryGey092014_all_FD_185464 | JGI IMG/M metagenome (GOLD analysis project Ga0210051, IMG submission 185464) | Groundwater microbial communities from aquifer - Crystal Geyser CG23_combo_of_CG06-09_8/20/14_all (SPAdes) (version 2) | ecosystem: Environmental > Aquatic > Deep subsurface > Groundwater...
CCTCCCGCCTCCCAGCTTCACATAGCTTGTTACCTCCCTATGCGTGGGATTTGGTGCTGGACTGGTGGCTAACCTTTGCCCAGACCAGACTTGCACTGGTAAGAACTAATAAGCTTGCTCGGCGCACTCCTATGAATTACCTCTTACAAAGGAACAAAAAGAGGCTTTGGTAAAACTTGCAAGTGGCACAGAAAGGCAGGATGAAAAAGGGGTACACAGAATTATTATCGACATGGAATACTGAAAACTATTGAGTTCCCTCTCTTTCCTCTATGGATTCATTGTGTTTAAGTATTCTCCATTAAATGGCAAGGGGCTCTTGTTAAACTAAATAGCTCGCCCTGAAAAATGAAAAATTTCCTTTGGGGCGAACATCTGCCTGTGCGTTGCACGCAGACAGGTGAGCAGGATTTTTGGGGCACCCATCTTGACGAAGCGGAAGATAAGCATTTTCAGGTGTTTGAGCCCGCCTGTCTGCGTGCAACGCACAGGCAGGAAGGACGAGTTTCTGAAAATGCCTGAAGCGAGTCATGGATGGGTCAAAAAACCTGAACCAGAGAGTGGAAAAGGGAATTTTTCAGGGTGAACTAAATAGAGGGGGGTTGTAGAATTTTGGAAAGCTTGAATATTCAAGAACAGGCGATAAAAATAGTCGAAGACTTTTTTTTGAGTAGGACAGACAAGGACTTGCATACCTTTATTCAAGAAGTTTTGGGAAGGCCTCTGGCAGAAAAAGTAATGGAGAAAAACAAAGGCAATCAACTTGAGACTGCCAGGATATTAGGATCACTTTATTATAAAGTCTAATGTCGAAAAACTCGTAAAAGATGACAAAAGCTATTACCCAAATCCTATGGGAATTTTAGCGCAGTAAGAAGTTAGCGCAGTACGATGGGGTACTGTAATACTAAAAAGGGACAAAGGTGTCCGACCAAAGAGGGCGCCTTTTTTTTGGGTTCAGGATGGTAACTACTCAGGTGTTTAGGCTGTAGGCAGTTAGCCTGTAAGAGGAAATCATGCTCGACCTGAACGGATAGCCTGTAGCCTGTAGCCTAACAGCCTACAGGCTAAAAACCTAAACAGTCACTGAAAGGGGTTTATTAGCAAATGACCAGCGAACAGAAACGGACACTTGCTTTCTATTATTGTCAGAATGTTCCGGCAAGTGGTGAAAGAGAAAGGCAGGATTTGGAGGAGAAGTATGGGAGAAACATAAGGCTTTTCCCTGTTCCTTGCAGCGGAAGGCTGGAACCTATTCATCTGCTGGTGGCGCTGGAGGAATTTGCTGACGTTGTCTATATAATTACGTGCCCTGAAGGGGCATGTAGATATTCTGAAGGAAATAAAAGGGCAAAAAAGCGGGTGGAGATGACCAGGACAATCATTGCAAGCATCGGGTTGGAGGTAGAACGGATAGGTATGATAATCGGTTCAAAAGAGAACCCAATATCATTAGCCGATCATGTCAGGGTCGCAATGGAAAGAACTTTGAAACTGCCGCCATCACCTGTACAAAACTAAGTAACTGTGATTCAGACAGTAGACCATAGACATCAGACATCAGACTGAAGACTGAAGAGGGAGAACTAGTGCTTTGACTCATAAATAACTTTACCAAAAATGTCTCCCCTCCCTTGGTGGGAGGGGATTAAGGGGAGGGGGCAACATAGCGATTCTTCACCCCTACCCTGCCCCTCCCCCATCAAGGGGGAGGGAATATTTATAGTAATTCATAGTAAAGGTATTAAAGGGACATTCCACTAGCCAGGGATTACACAATTGGAGAGTCTGGTGTCTAACGTCCGGAGTTCAGTATCTGAATTGGAGAGAGGAGACAACCTATGATTACCGGAGAACAAAAACCCATAGACGAGATCAGGGAGATGATCGCCCCTTACAAACGAATCCTCGTCCTCGGCTGTGCTTCTTGTGTGGCCGAATGTGCGGCCGGAGGGGAAAAAGAGACGGCAATGCTTGCGTCTACTTTACGTATAGCAGCCAAGATGAAGGGAGAAGATGTGCTTATTGAAGAGAAAACCCTTGACCGCCAATGTGTGAGGGACTTTGTCGTCCTTCTTGATGACATAATCGAAAGATATGACGCAGTCCTTTCCCTGGGATGCGGGGCAGGGGTTCAGGCAGTTGCCGAAATATTTCCGGAAGTGCCTATAATCCCTGCCATAAACACCGGGTTTCTGGGTGAGACAAGGGATCAAGGCTACTGGGTGGAGAGCTGTCTGGGGTGTGGTGACTGCATGCTTTACCACTTCGGCGGCATTTGCCCTCTGGCGCGGTGTTCCAAACAGCTTTTAAACGGACCGTGCGGGGGTTCGATGGACGGCAGGTGTGAGATCAATCCTGATGTTGAGTGTGCCTGGCATATGATCGTCGATCGTTTAACAAAATTCGGGGCACTTGACAGGCTTGAAAATATCTACCCGCCGAAGGACTGGTCGAGAAAACAGGGCGGAGGACCGAGAAAGATAGTCAGGGAGGACCAACAAAAGTGAACAATAGCAGCAAGTTAAAAAGAGTGCTTGAGGGAGGCGGTTTTGCAGTTACAGCAGAGTGTGGTCCCCCTAAAGGGGCGAACCCTGATGTTGTGCTAAAGAAAGCTGAGATGCTGCGAAACAAGGTGGATGCCGTTAATGTTACAGACAACCAGACTGCCATAGTAAGGATGTCTAGTATTGCGGCTTGCAGTCTGTTGAAAACAGCGGGGCTTGACCCTGTGCTCCAGATGGTGGTGCGGGATCGTAATAGAATAGCCTTACAGTCTGATATTCTGGGTGCATCTGCACTTGGCATAAGGAATGTTTTGTGTCTCTCAGGCGATCATCATATTTTTGGAAATCAGCCCCAGGCAATGGGCGTCTTTGACCTGGACTCCATACAATTTGTTCAGGTGGTTAGAACGATGCGGGATGAGGGGAAGATTCTCGGAGGCGATGGCCTGAGTCAGCCCCCGGATTTCTTTATCGGAGCGGCTGCTAATCCCTTTGCCGATCCGTTCGATTTCAGAGTGATACGCCTTGCCAAGAAGATAAGGGCAGGCGCTGATTTTATCCAGACCCAGTGTATCTACAACCTTGATAGGTTCGAAAGGTGGATCGGAATGGCCAGAGACAGGGGCATTACTGACAAGGCTTATATCCTTGGCGGGGTTACACCCCTGAAGTCGCCCGGCATGGCTAAATACATGAAGAACAAGGTGTCGGGGATGGATATACCGGATGAAATTATAAAGAGGATGGAGGGGGTACCTAAGGACAAACAACGGGAGGAAGGTATTAATATCTGTGTAGAGACAATCCAGAGGTTGAGAGGGGTGCCGGGCATCAAAGGGGTTCATATCATGGCCATCGAGTGGGAAGAGGTAGTTGGTGAAATCGTGGAGAGGGCAGGGCTTCTGCCGAGGCCTGTCTTTGATTAGGAATGAGAGCCCCATTTTTGGTTGTCTTTGCCGGCTGCCTGTTCCTTGTTGCTTCTTATGAACTACAGTTTTGCGCCATGTACCTGTGACCATTGGCATATCTTCCCGGCTCCTTTTACGGGATTTGAGAGAGTTCTTGCGTATAACAAGCAACAAGGAACAGGCAGCCGGCCTGACAACGATGGGCTAATGAAAAATTTCCTTTGGAGCGAACATGAGCAGGATTTTTGGGGCACCCATCTTGACGAAGCGAAAGATAAGCATTTTCAGGTGGTTGAGCCTGAAGGGCGAGTTCCTGAAAATGCATGGAGCGAGTCATAGATGGGTCAAAAAGCCTGCACTAGAGAGCGGAAAAGGGAATTTTTCAGTATGAACTAATAGAAACAAGGGAGTGAACGTATGCCGTCCAAATATATGATACACACAAAACCTGTGCCTAATCGCTTCGAGCCTGTAAGCAGATCGGGGATTATTGCATGGGAAGAGGGTTGTTTGAAGTGCGCCGTCTGCGTTAAGAAGAGGTGTATTTACGACGTCTATGATAAAAGGGGCATTGATTCCCGTCACATGATCGAATCCATTGACAACCTGTGTATGAACTGTTACAGGTGCGTTCAGAATTGCCCTAAGGAACTGATACATAAGTCGTTGAATCCCGAGTTTAATGCCATGGGGGATTCTCACTGGTCACCGCCGATTATTGTCAGGTTGTGGAAGCAGTCTCAAACAGGAAAGATACCGGTTTCAGGTGCCGGATATCCCGGTCCTTTCAGCGGCCCCGGGTTTGATTCCATGTGGACGGATATGTCAGAGATAGTCCGTCCGACAAGAGACGGTATTCACGGTCGTGAATATATAAGCACTGCAGTGGACATTGGTAAGACTCCGGAACATTTGATGTTCAATCACAGCGATACACTTGAAGGGGAGGTCCCTTCCATTATTGACATTCCGCTGCCTATACTCCTGAAGATGCCTTCTTTTGGCACAATCAGCTCAAACACGATAAAAGGCTGGGCCATGGGTGCGCGGCGTCTTGGGACTTTTATAGCCCTTCCCATGGAGAAGATCGATTCCGCATTGGAGGACATGGGCGGCTGGTTGATGCCGCTGGTTTTACCCAAAGGAACTTCAATTGGCAATATCCCGAAGAATGCAAAAATTATAGAGATTCCCTGGACAGAAGAATGGCAGGGGGTTGTTGAGGATATTAAAGGATGCTTCCCTAATATCTTTGTATCCATAAGGATACCTATGGCTGAAGGTATGGATGAGAAGGCGCTTTCTCTGGCAAGAGGCGGTATCTCCATTATCCATCTGGAAGGAAGCTTGATGTCTCGGTTTATGGATGATAACACCCGTAATCTTAAAGATGGGATTAGATCGGTCCATATGAAACTTGTTGAAGAGAACATCAGGGATGGGGTTACTCTCCTTGCCAGCGGTGGACTGGCCATGGCAGAGCATGTGGCTAAGGCAATAATATGCGGGGCAGACACTGTCTTTGTAGACTTCCCTATTCTGATAGCCCTGGAATGCCGTATGTGTCGCAGATGCACCAAAGGGCTCTCATGTCCTGTGGAGATAGATACAGCCTCACCCAACTGGGTTGCCTCCCGTGTCGTAAACCTGATCGGGGCATGGCACAATCAACTAATCGAAGTGATGGGAGCAATGGGTATCAGGGATGCCCGCCGATTGAGGGGAGAGGTAGGACGCGCCATGTTTTTTGATGATATGGATAGAGCCGCCTTTGAATCTATGGGACAGGTCGAGGAGGGATGTGAGCTTGAGTAGTCAAAATGGTTTTCAATTTCCGGAGACTGTGCGGACGCGGTCCCGTTTTAGGAATCCCATTGGAAAATTCAGGGTAAACCGGACAGATGACTGCATAGCCTGTGGAAAATGTGTGGAGATATGCCCTTATGGAGTACACGTGGAAAGAAGGGGGCAGGTTTTTGTTGAAAACAATTACCTGTGCGTAGGTACCGAGTGCCCTGAGCCGTGTTACAAAGCCTGTCCGGTGCAGGCGCTTTCTGTCCGGAGGAACCCTGTTTTCGATACACTGGGGGATTTCAGATGGACAAATGAACTACTGGCCAGTACCTGGTATATGGCAGAATTTGGTGAGAGCCCCTCCGCAGGTTTAGAATACAAGGTCGGAAACTCCGGGGGAGGCTTCGATAAACTCCGTCTGATTTTTAATGGTAACAGGTCACGCTTGGAGGATATTCCGGATGATGATATTGATGTAAGCCTTGAATTGAACCGGAGGGATGATAACGCTTACAGGATAAGGATTGAGGTCCCTGTTTACGGAGGAGGAATGTCCTATGGTTCGGTGAGCGTTACAACTATGGTGAGCAGGGCCAGGGCAGCCGCGGCGCTTGGGACGCTTTCCTGTACAGGTGAGGGCGGATACCCGGATGAGCTGAAGCCTTATGATGACCATATGATCACTCAGGTTGCAACAGGCCTTTTCGGGGTAAAAGAGGAGACCATACAGCGGGTCAAGATTGTTGAATTTAAATATGCCCAAGGTGCAAAACCGGGTCTTGGCGGGCATCTCCTGGGGGATAAGGTAACCCCTGGTGTTGCGCGTATGCGGGAGGCTGTGGTCGGATATCCTCTTTTTTCGCCTTTTCCATTCCACAGCGTATATTCCGTAGAGGATCATAAGAAGCATGTTGACTGGATTAAAGCGATAAATCCAAAAGCGCTGGTATCAGTAAAGGTATCTACGCCCACCGACGTTGATATGGTGGCTGTAGGGAGCTATTACGCCGGCGCTCATATCATAATACATCTCGATGGGAGCTATGGAGGCACTGGCGCTGCCCCTGATATTGCCAAGAAGAATATTGCAATGCCTATCGAATATGCGGTGCCCAAGGTTCACCGGTTCTTACAGGAAGAAGGCGTGAGGGACAAGATGACGGTTATTGCCAGTGGCGGTATAAGGACGCCTCATGATGTGGCAAAGATTATAGCCCTGGGGGCCGACGGGGTCTGCACAGGTACGGCGGATCTGGTGGCATTGGAGTGTGTGCGATGCCAGAACTGCGAAAGCGGGAGAGGGTGTGCCCGTGGAATCGCCACAACAGATACTGAATTGTCAGAATTGATGAATATTGAGTGGGGAGCGCAGCGGATAATCAATATGTACCTGGCCTGGCGAAAAGAGCTGATCAGGATACTCAGGAAGCTGGGTATGAAGAGCATAAAAGAGCTTGTAGGGAGGACAGAGTGTCTGGTCCACCTCGATTATATGTGAGGAAGTGCCAAAGCCATGGAAAGAAAGGGAGTCATTTCAAGGATTGTAGAATCGAGAAAGCCATTGGTGCAGGATCTGCCCGGAAGGATGAATTTTGAGGTAGAGGCAGAAGGCGGCTGTGGCGTTACCGGATTTGCCTGTAGCGTGCCGGTCAGGGGGAAGCATATCTTTGAGCCTTCAAAACAGATGCACAACAGGGGGAACGGTCGTGGAGGAGGAATCGCGGCTATGGGGTTCGACCACAATGCTCTGGGGGTGACTAAGGAGGTACTGGAAGAGGATTATATACTTCAGATCGCTGTGCTGGAAGAAGTGGTCATGAGTGACCTGGAAAATCGTTTTATAAAGCCATTCTTCAGGGTAGATTTTTCGGAACGTTTGCCTCATATAGATGATTACAGGGACATTCCCGGCATGGTAGTGCGCCCCCCGGAAATCCGGCGTTATTTTGTCCGTGTAAAGTCCGACGTTCTCGATGTTTTTGTAAATGAAACAGGTCTAAGGGGTTTAGACAGAAGGAAGGCAGCATGCCTTTGTTGTCTCCCACGGCAGGAACTTCATTATACTTAAGATTGTCGGCTATGCTGAGGAAGTGGTCCAATACTACAAACTTGAAGATTTCAGGGCACATATCTGGATCGCTCATCAACGCTATCCTACCAAAGGAAGGGTCTGGCATCCGGGTGGGGCACATCCCTTTGTCGGTCTTAATGAGGCACTTGTCCACAATGGAGATTTTGCAAACTACCGCTCAGTCGCGGAATATTTGAGACAGAGGAATATCTACCCTCTATTTTTGACCGATACGGAGGTGGCTGCCCTTCTCTTCGATTTATATAGCAGAACCTATGGTTATCCTCTGGAATACGTTATTGAAGCGCTTGCCCCCACTATGGAGAGGGATTTTGACCAGTTGCCTTTAGAAAAACAGAAGATCTACCGGGCTATTCAGGCGACCCATATTCACGGATCTCCGGACGGCCCATGGTTTTTTATTATCGCGAGGAATGAGACTGAGAATAAGCGTTTACAGCTCATTGGCATTACCGATACCTCGATGCTCAGACCCCAGGTCTTTGCCCTGCATGACGGGGAAGTCCAGGTGGGGCTGGTATGTTCTGAGAAACAGGCTATCGACGCTGCATTGAAGAGTCTGGCAGAGGAAGATCCAAGGGTTGGTACGGTGGCGGATCGATACTGGAATGCACGCGGGGGAAGCTATACCGATGGAGGGGCATTTGTATTCAATCTGGAAGAAAGCGATGGCAACTATCTTGAGCGCAGATTGACATGCGTGGACAAATTCGGGCGTGAGATTACTGTGCCGTCCAATCAAGACGCCTATATAACCGATAGGGGATATTCCCTGATGGATAAGGAGTTGGAAACAGGGGCTGAACTGTCCGTTTTTTTTCATAAAAAGCAGTCTGATCTCCTGTATGAATATCTGAAAGACAGGATCAAGGACTCTGGCTACGAAGAGTTCTTCGATTGCCTGATGGAAGTGAAGACATGGGCATTAAGGGGAGAGGGCTGCTTTGAGACGGCGCTGGATGCCCTGACCAGACTGATCGATAGACATTACCCAACCTATGACAAGAAACGACGGTCTATCCTTCAAATGACAGACCGCACCCTTGAGGGTATATTCCGCGGGTTCCCTTCCCTTGAGGCATCGGATGGCAGCAGAAAGGGGGAAGGCAATAGGGTTTCATGCAGATTGATAGACTGTAAGAGCAGGAATCTTCTCAGGGGGCCGGTTGAAGGGGAAGATGTCTTGATTATTGACGGTTCACTCTTCCCACCCGAAGGGGAGGACTGTGACAGCCGCCTGCTTGCAGATGCCTATTGTATGGGTTGGCGCCGGTTTATTGTATTTGGACTCAAGGGGCAGCGCTTTCACGGATGCGGCCTCGGCCCAGGGTCAGATGGCGTGAGGATCGATATCTACGGCAGCTCCGGTGATTATCTGGGCTCCGGGATTGACGGGCTCTCCATTCATGTCCATGGGAATGCACAGGACCAGGTTGGACAGATTATGAAGTCAGGGAAGATGGTCATCTACGGAGATACCGGTCAGACCTTCATGTATGGCGCTAAGGGAGGCGAAGTATATGTTATGGGCAACGCAGCCGGTCGGCCGCTTATCAATGCAGTGGGTCGGCCAAGGGTAGTGATAAACGGCACTTGCCTCGATTACCTTGCCGAGTCGTTTATGGCCGGCGACCCTCATAACGGAGGCGGCTTTGTAGTGTTGAACGGTATGGAATTCAACAGTGACGGGACCGTCATACCTCAATCTGTTCCGTACCCGGGTTCCAACCTCTTTTCCCTGGCATCAGGCGGCGCCATTTATGTCCGTGACCCCCACAGCACGGTGGACGATCAGCGGTTGAACGGGGGAGAGATCGTGCCGCTGGAAGGAAGAGACTGGGAGTTGATCCTTCCCTACCTGCAAGAGAATGAGCGGTTGTTTGGGATTTCAATCGAAGATGACCTCTTAAAGGTTGGCGGAGAGAGGAGAGACCCTCTTGAAGTCTATAGAAAGGTGCAGCCCAAAAGGGGAGAGACCATAGCGGAAGACGGGCTGGAAGAGTGGGATGGTTGAAAATTCCAGATTGACCGAGCTTTACAATCTGTCGAGGGTCATCAGTTCAACCCTGGAGCCCCAGGAGGTTCTGAATCTGATTATAGATGCGGCAGTAAAGATTACAAAGGCTACGACAGGTTCGTTGATGTTGATCGACAGGGATTCTGGGATCTTGAATATCGAGGTAGCCCGTGGATTCCCTCCCCGGGTGGTTAGTGACACCAAACTCAAGATAGGTGAAGGCATTACAGGCTGGGTAGCAAAACAGGGGAAACCGGTCCTGGTGCCTGATGTGACAAGAGATAAAAGATACATAAAGATAGATAAAGACGTAAAATCAGAGCTGGCAGTCCCCCTGATATTGGAAGACGAGGTTATAGGGGTGGTTAATGTGGACAGCACAAGGGCATCCGCATTCACCCAGGAAGATATGGAACTGATCTTCACCCTGGCCAGCCAATCGGCTAAAATCATTCAAAACGCCAAGCTCTATGAGACCCTGAAATGGAGAGTAGAAGAGCTTTCAGCCTTATTTGACATAGGAAAGGTCATTACCGAAACCCTGAACTTAGAAAAGGTTCTTGAGACAATCGTGGAAAAAGCCTCACACCTGATGAATACCAAAGTCTCTTCACTCATGCTGCTGAATTCGGGTGGAGACGAATTAGTGATTAAAGCCGTCCATGGAGGGGGTATGGACTATAACATTGAAGCCCAATCTTAAGGTGGATGAGAGCTTAATAGGTCAGGTGGTCAGGACTAAAAAACCTCTGATGATCCTGGATGTTCGAAAAGAGAAGGGATACAGACATCTTGATCTGGCAAAAAAAGTGGGTCTATGTTCCCTCCTTTCTGTTCCTATGATGGTCAAAGAGAGAATAATAGGGGTTATTAACACCTATACCGCTGCACAACACAGGTTTACCTCAGAAGAAATCCAGCTCCTTTCCAGCCTTGCCGACCAATCTGCCATTGCTATTGAGAATGCCAGGCTGTATGAACAGATGATAGGACTGGAAGAGAGAATACGTGAGACAGAGAAACTCGGGGTATTGGGAGAGATGGCAATTGAGGTGGCCCACGAGATTAGAAATCCCCTTACCATAGTCAAGATGCTTTTCCACTCCCTGTCTATCCCCGATAAAAAGGATGCGACTATAATCGAGAACGAGCTGGACCGCATGAATAGAATAGTGACCCAGTTTTTGAACTACGCCCGGGGAGAAAAGCCAGAGCAGCAGAAAATGGATATAAACCAGGTCTTAGAAAACACCCTTCTTCTCGTAGAGCACCGTCTTTCTCAACAGAGGATGAAACTCAAAAAGACACTTTTACCACTCCCCTCTATATCCTGTTATCCTGAGAAGACGGCTCAGCTATTTCTCAACCTGTTTCTTAATGCCATAGACGCTATGGAAGATGGGGGAGAGCTGGAAGTCTCCTCAGAGGCTATCGGAGGTTTTATCCAGGTCAAGATAAAGGATAGCGGTTCTGGCATCCCGGAATCAATAAAGGAAAGGATATTTCAGCCTTTTGTAACCACAAAGGCCAAAGGACTGGGGCTGGGGCTGGCCATCGTCCATCGGGTTGTTGAAGAGCATAGAGGGAAAATTGAAGTGGATAGTACCCCGGATATTGGTGCTACATTTACCGTAAGCCTGCCCATAGAGGTAGTACAATGAAAAAGATACTGGTCGTTGATGATGAGCCCAACGTTCATTACTCTTTTAAAAAGGTCTTTTCCGAGAGTTATGTTGTCCTTTCTGCCTCGTCCGGGGAAGAAGCCGTAGACATCATCAGCAGGGATACCCCAGACCTGGTAATAATGGATATCAGGATGCCCGGGATCGATGGAATCACCACCCTGAGAAAGATCAAGAGCATAGATCCCAAACTCCATATTATAATTATGACGGCGTATGGAACTATGGAAACCGCGGTGGAGGCCATGAGGTTAGGGGCATACGACTACACCCTGAAACCCTTTGATATCGATTGGATGAAGACGACTATATCCAGCGCCTTATCCGTGACAGAGATGATGAAGAGAAAGGTTGCCCTGTCCCCTTCCCAAGAAGGGGAACCGAACGGGGACATCATGGTTGGAAACTCGCCTGAAATGCAAAAGGTATACAAGTACATAGGGCAGGTGGCCGGGAAAGATATAACGGTTCTTTTAACCGGAGAAAGTGGTACTGGAAAAGAACTGGTTGCCAGGGCTATATATAAACACAGTATGAGAAGAAACAAACTGTTTATGGCCATAAACTGTGCTGCCATACCGGATAACCTCCTGGAATCGGAGCTTTTTGGTTATGAGAAAGGGGCATTTACCGACGCTCGACTAAGAAAGATCGGGAAGCTTGAACAGTTAAGTGGAGGCACCATATTTTTGGATGAAATCGGGGACATGTCTCTTCTTCTTCAAGCCAAGATGCTTCGTGTATTACAGGAGATGGAGTTTGAACGATTGGGAGGAAACGAAACAATAAAGGTTGACATCAGGGTGATAGCCGCCACCAATAAGGACCTGAGAAAGGAAGTCGCTGAAGGAAGGTTCAGAGAAGACCTCTATTACCGTTTGAACGTAGTCTCTATTTACCTTCCGCCCTTGAGGGAAAGGAAGGGGGACATAGAGGATTTGGTAAGGTACTTCATAAAAAAGTCAAGCCCTGAGTTGAATAAAGAAACAAAGGATATTACTCCATCGGCAGTCAATGTATTGATGGGTTATCATTGGCCCGGCAATGTCAGAGAACTGGAGAACGTTGTCAAAAAGGCCATTATTAGATGTAAGTCGGAAGTCATTGTCCAGGAAGACCTCTCTTTTGAGGAGGAAACAAATAGGGCTCATCCCCTGGAAAAAGAAGGGGAGCTGGCCTCAGAGTTGGATAGAATCTTAGACAGACTTCTTGAAGAAATCCCTTTATCGCCAACCGGGGATAAGGATGTGATCTCATCCCTGGAGAAAATGCTTGTAATAAAGGCACTTATGAAAACAAAAGGGAATCAGGTAAAGGCTGCAAAGCTTCTGGGTATAAATAGAAACAGCCTTCGTCGGAGGATGGAGAAATACGGAATACAGAAAGAGATAAGCATATCAGGGGAAAGTCAATACCTAATTACCAAAGCCTGACCCCAAATCCTTCTCCCCACCCTTGACCTCTCCCCAAACCAACACCGTATCTTTTGGTCAAATTACCTTGACACACAGGCACTCCCCTATTATACTTACAGTACAAAAGAGTTCTTATCAAACAAACAAAATCTAAAACGACCTGATTGTCAGCTATCCGCCGGTTTTGTTTTTTTACTAACAGAAAATTAATGTGTGGGGGGCAGTTGGCTGTGGAGGACTGTGATGCAGGCGGTCGTCTTACTTTCTGGAGGCATTGACTCAACTGTTTGTGCCGTTCTTGCCGTGAAGACATTTGGGGCAGAACAGATAGCTGCTCTCAACGTTCTTTACGGACAGAAGCATGCCAATGAGTCCGAAGCAGCCAGAGCAGTCGCAGAACGCTTGAGTTTGGGGGCATTCGAGGAAGTAACCCCCTGCCCGAATCTTTATTCAAGGGCGCTGGCTCAAGCCTTATTGATGCCGGTGTAAAGGTTCCCCATGGGCCGTACCCAAACGATGACGGCCCCGTTTCTACCTATGTGCCGTTCAGAAACGGTATACTCATCTCTGTCGGTGCAGCCTTCGCTTTGAAAATGGGCGCGGAGATGATTTATTTTGGTGCTCACAGGGAAGACGCAATGAACTGGGCGTATCCGGACTGCACACCAGAGTTTTTGGGAGCGATGAAGAGCGCTGTCTGGGTCGGCACGTATCATAAAGTACGACTGACAACCCCACTCGAGTGCCTGGACAAGACAGATATCGTTGGGCTCGGTAAACAATTAAGCGCTCCTTTTGAGTTGACACGCTCCTGCTACCAGGGCTGGGACAAAGCCTGCGGGCGTTGTGCAACCTGCATATCGCGGCTCGAGGCGTTTAAAGCTAACGATCTGGTGGATCCCATTGTCTATCAGATGATTACAGAGGACTAATGTTGATGGCTTCGTAAAAAATCCATCTGCTGTGTTGCGCTGCATCCTTTTGTTTAGACTGAAGGCTACAGGCTAACTGTCTACAGCCTATCCACCTGAGCACTTACTTTGCCATCCCAATTTTGACTTTTTACGAGTCTATCAATGTTCGAAATCTATATTAATCAGAAGTTCGAAGCTGCCCATTTTCTACCAGGTTATAAAGGTAAATGCGCAAATCTCCACGGTCATACATGGCGGTTTGAATTGACGATACGCTCGGAATTCATAACCGATGGGATGGTAATGGATTTTATTGAGGTAAAAGAAGCGCTAAATGAGGTTTTGCCCGACCACACCCTTTTAAATGACATTATCCCAAATCCGACCGCCGAAAACCTATCCGCATACCTCTACAAGCAGATGAAGGAAAGGATTACGGGCTTGGTAAAGGTGGTTGTCTGGGAATCGGAGAATTTGGGGGCGGCTTTTTTGAAGGTTAACGAAATTTTTTACTCGGTACAGGGGGAAGGGAAAAACTCAGGCATACCGATGGTCTTTGTCCGCCTCGCGGGTTGTAACTTGCGCTGCGACTTCTGCGACACTAAATACGCGTTCGAGGCAGGGAAGGAGATGATGGTAGGGGAGATTCTATCCGAAAGGGGGAAGTACCCCTCAAAGTGGGTTTGCATAACCGGCGGAGAGCCGTTCATTCAACCTCTGGACGAATTGGCCAGGCAGCTGAAGGCGGATGGTTCTCTGATTCAGATAGAGACAAACGGAACGATATTCCAGCCCGTTACATGCGATTGGCTGGTAGTGAGTCCCAAGAAAGAGCGGAGGCCTGTTGAGTCTATGCTTGAGCGGGCAAACGAGATTAAAATCGTCGTCAACTTGAAAGAGGCGTTGGATTTTACAGAGGAATACGAAGCGTGGGGAACATGCCACTCGATCCAGCCGGAAAACAATCACGAGGAAGCGACTAAACTCTGCCTGGATTTTGTCGCCGAACATCCGCAGTGGCGATTGAGCATGCAGTTACATAAGCTTATCAATATAAGATAGGTAAAACGGGAGTGTTTCCTGGAATTGATCAAAAAGAATGGGGTCAGGCAACGTCCCTAAATAGCTCCTGAAATTGGCATTTACACCTGCCCTTCTATTGTGATCTCAAACGGTTTACCCAGTTCGAACTTTCGTGTTTTTAGAATGCATCCACTTAACACTGATATATTAGGATCGGCGATGACGCGAGCCTTCACATCATAAATTTCCGTAACTTGGTATCCATCAGCATTTGAGTAACTCAGCGACAACTCTATTGTTGTGCCAACATAGCCAGGTCCAAGTTGGTAAATGGCTGTCAAAATTGTCTCATCGCCTGGAGCAATTATGCTAACAACCTCCTTTGTATCAGATTCTTTAAAATATCCACTATTGGCTCCAAGCCATTTCGGGACATAATTGAAGGCTGGAGCCCCGCCTGCATTCTTAATTTTCACTTTAAAAATTAATTTTGAATGTGTACGGATCGCGTCCGTATCAACATTCAAATCTGGGACAAGTAAAGGGAACTTATTGTCGGACAAAAGATTTTTTATATGCCTTTTAGCTGCTTTATATTTAAAGTCGCTTTTGATTATTTCTTTAAGTTCAATTGAATCCTTAAATGTTTTGTACCAGTTCGTGTTGGAGCGTTTTTGACTAAGTTTTGAATGACGGCTCAGCAAATCAAACAGCTTAATATCTTTTTGGCTCACCCATACATAAGATATTTGGTCTTTTTCCTTTGCCATATTCCAAATCTTATAATCAGCCTCTAAACGATCACGCACATACATAAAAATTGGTTTATGTGTCTCGATAGCTTTCAAATACTCCAAATGCGTAGTAGAAAAATCACCATAACCAAATTTAGATAAAGATGAACCATATCTTTGTGAAAGAATTATGATGACATAATCGCTTTTACTAAGATTTATTAGACATGTCTCAATGGTATTTTTGTCGGTGAATATCTCGAAGGCCGAATCATTTGCGTCAGAAAGGATAGGGTCAATCCCCATTTCTTTGAACATAATGCAAAGCTCAGCACGGATATCTATCAAATCATAAACAGTAGAGCTTATAAAAACTTTCATAATGTCTGAACCATCCAACGCCACAATTGAGGGTCCGGTTGAGGAGCGTAGCGACGAAACCGGTCCCTCTCGAATTGCTTGCTAGCTCTTAGGATTTCCAAACTGCAAGTAGTCCACTTAAAGCACCAATAATTCCTGTTAAAGCTGCAAGCCATAACATCATGCCTTCTCTGCGCTCTTTCCGTTCTCTTCGCACCAATGATCGTATGTCTACGATTGCCTTCGTAACACCCACCATATTCAATCCCACCTGCCGCGCCGCTTGATGTCGCAGATCACTTCTTTCCTACTCTGATCTGTCTTCCGATAAAAAATCCCTCCTGCCAAAGATAACCTCGCCATCCCTTGAGAAAGCTTACAGTAGATTTTTTATTGCTTTAACCTCGATTTGCCGGTCGAGCTGAAAATCTTCGCCGCCGAAATAAACTACCGTTCCTTTTTTCAGTCCTAACTGTGCAAGGCTTCTCTTAAAGCCTTTTAAATCCCCTGAGTCTATCGTGATTGATGTCTTAATTTCATAAGCATGCAACCCCTTTTTGTCATGAACAAGAAAATCTATTTCATCCCCCTGCGACGTCCGGTAAAAATAAAAATGCACCCTACCCGGCTCCTGCATATACTTACGCTTCAGTTGTTCTATCACAAGCCCTTCAAAGCTGAAGCCCCGGTATGGCGATGTCCTTAACGCCTCAACAGATGCAATGTTCAACAGATAATGAAGAAGCCCTGAGTCACGAAAATAGAGCTTGTAACTTTTTGCCAGCCGCTTGCCTACATTTTGATAATACGGTAATAGCTTATCAACAAGAAAATAAGTTTCCATCAATTCAACATACCGGTTGACGGTGTGATAGCTTACCCCAAATGCTGACGCCGTCTGAGATGCATTCCAGAGCCTTGCATGACTGTGCGCTATCATTGTTAATAACCGTATCTGCTGAGGCGGAGAGAGGGATGTCTTTAAAAGAGCAAAGACATCCCTCTCAACAAATGTTTTCACATACTGTTCCATCCATATAGACCGGTCTTTTTCATTCCACGAGAGCGGTTCAGGATAACCGCCGCTCAGCCAGAATTCCTCCAGACCCATTTTACGAAGCGCATTTGCTTCAGGATAGCTAAAGGGATTTATTTCAATGAATCCCACCCTTCCGGCAAGGCTCTCGGAGATGTTCTTGACAAGCAAAGGATTAACTGAACCCAGTAAAACGATGCGGCCCTTTTTGCCCCTCTTGCGATCAACATAATTTCTCAATGCCGGAAACAGGTTGGGCAAAACCTGCGCCTCATCAATTATGCACTGTTCACCGTACTGGTCTATGAAAAACTCTATATCAGACGAGACCCTGCCGTAATCGGAAGGCTTCTCCATGTCAAAATATCTCCATTCAGGCAATTCCATTTTCGCAAAGGTGGTTTTCCCTGATTGCCGCGGTCCCACAATCACCACAATGGGAAACAGCTTGAGATACTTGGCTAATTTCTCCGAGATAGTGCGCTTTATCAAAGGCATGTTTACATTATAGAAATAATATTTCTAATTTGCAAGCTATTTAATGCAAAATTGTTACCGGTTTGTCGGAGCCGGGAATGTGCATTTTTTGCACATTCCTTTTTTTGAGGAGTTCTGGGGACACAATACTCAATTCGGCAGAATTCCGGAGAATTCCGGGGCAGAATTCCGGGGACAGAATTCCGGGAGAATTCCGGGGACAGTATACACAATTTAGGTGAGGAAAGTTGAATTACAAATAATTGTATAAACGATTTTTACCTGGATAGAGAGGGTCTTTTATTCCTTTTTGGTCATAAAATAAGATTTATTCGTCTTCCAATATGCTTAAAATCCTATCCAGCTTTAAGTTTATCTGGTCCAGTTCCCTCTTGAAGTGATCGGGCTTTGCTGATTCGGAATATTCGCCTTTCTTAAAATTGTCGGGACGCCTTGATCCAGGATATTCGCGTTTTCCAAACTGTTTTGGCCTTGGCGATTCGGAACCTTCCATTGTCCTAAAACAATCCCGGCAGTAAATGGGTCTACCTCCGGCAGGCTTAAACGGAACTTCACAGTTGTCCCCGCATTTTTCACAGGTAGCCTTGTAAAGCCGCTTGTCAAACGCAGGCATTCCGGAATTCCTTCCTCCGCCCCTGCTAAAACCTCCCCGAGAGGGCCTTTTTGAATCCCCTATATCTGACCTATTTGAATCCTTTTTGCCAAACTTACCATCACGTCTAAGAGTTTTCATTTCCCGCTTTCATTAACTGTAAATTTAAAAAGGTCAATGCCTTATAAACCTGCCTTCCTTTTTTGGATAAGCATACACCCTGCAGCCATCAATTGCAAGGACAAAAGGAAAAGAAAGGGATAGGGAATAACATCGTACCCCCCCTTTAGATTTTTGATCAAGTTTTTTTATGAACAGTTCATCCAGGAAGACAGGCGGTAATGCGACAACATTCGGTTTGATATCCTGGGTTCTCTTCCGAATAATATCCCATGGTGTTTTGTGGCCCTTATAGCTGTTTTTCCTCACTATGTGGGGGGTACGATGTTATTCCCTATCCCTATACCAGAAAATTCTCAGATATTTCTCTTGACTTTTCTCATCAAACTTTGCTAAATGGAGCTATGAGAAGAAATGGGATATTTAACCCATTTCTCTCAAGGATACCAAATACAGGAACCTTGTTAAATACGCCTCTGCCCCTTTTCCATTTGCGTCTACCCCTGAAGCAGGTCTCATCAAGCTCTATCTCCTCTTTGATTGCTATCCATTTGTACAGCCACCGGGTCGTTTTGCCCAGCGAGGCGCAGATACTCTCTGTATCTTCTCCGGCGAGATACCTTTGCACTGCTGATGCCCGTTGTTTCAGGATCTTCTTTTTCATGAACACCTCCTTAAAGAATTAGGGGTATTGTCAAAAATTATTTTCACTCTCCCCTTGTGGGAGAGGGTTAGGGTGAGGGGTGAGAAGATCATCCCTGATAGACTCCAAAACACTTTCTAAGTTATTGAATACTTCATTATCCCAAAATCTCAGTACTTTATACCCTTCAGCTCTAAGCCATTCGTCCCGTATCTTATCGTTTGAATTATGTACATGCTGCCCGCCATCTACCTCCACAACTACTTTATTTTCAAGATTTACGAAATCTACTATATGCTTGCCCAACTGCTGTTGACGACGAAATTTAAACCCCTCTACCTGCCTATTCCTGAGATGCTTCCATAAATACTGCTCCGTGTTCGTAGAGTTTTTCCTAAGTCTTCTGGCTATGCCGGTCAGATTTTTCACCCCCACCCTCGCCCTCCCCCCTCAAGGGGGAGGGTTTCTCTTATATTTCAATATGTTTTAAAATAGTTTTTCATAAAACTTTTGACATTACCGAATTAGGTGTCCATAATATAACAGGCAGTGGTTATTCGATTGTCAAAGAGCGTTTGTGAACGATGTCCCGAACGTTGTCAATTAAGGATTAGACAAAGCGAGTATAGAAGGAAGGAGAATCAAGGATTATGGAATGGAAGACCAGAATAACAGAAATGCTGGGAGTACAATACCCTATTATTTCGGGGGCATATGGGGGATTTGGCACATCTGAGATTGCAGCCCCCGTGTCTGAAGCAGGAGGGTTGGGATTAATTACTGCTCATGTGTTAAAGACACCGGAAGGACTGAGGCAGGATATACAAAAGGCAAAATCCATGACTGACAAGCCTATCGGTGTCAATTTCAGTGTCGGTATGTTCCCGCACGAAGATGATATGATAGAGGTTGCAATAGAAGAAGGTATTACAGTAGCAGAAACCTCGGTCTTTAAAGCTGTTAAACAGGGAACCCGATTAAAGAAAGCAGGCATCAAGTGGATCCATAAGGTTGCCACGGTTAAACATGCATTGATCGCAGAACAGCATGGGGTTGATGCAGTTGTAATCGTTGGAATGGAGGGAACGGGATTTAAGAGCGTTGATCAGCTTCCGACCCTTATTGGAATAAGCTGGGCTGCCAAACAGATGAAGATACCCATCATTGCAGCAGGTGGCATCTCTGATGCCCGGACGTTTTTGGCGGCACTTGCTTTGGGTGCAGAAGGTGTTTATCTTGGGACAGCATTTATGGCAACTAAAGAGTGCCCAATACCGGATAAACACAAAGAATATATCCGTGATACAAAACCGGATGACCCCAAACTCATGAATAAGGTTTTAGCACCCCCCGATCCAAAGGATCTGGAGAGGGTTATGAAGCAAAGAAGCCAGGTCCCTCACGGAGAATGGATGTCTAAACTTGAAAGAGTTCTTTTAAAAGAAGATCCCGATGAAAAGCAGGATTTTGAAGCAGAGGCAGTTTTGAAACTAGCTCCGGCTTCGCTGGCTGTGAGTGGAATAGACAGCATTCCCACAGTGAAAGAGTTTATAGACAGTATTATTCAGGGAGCAGAGGATATCTTAACAAAAGGAATATTTGCAGGGGTTAGGGGTTAAAAGCTAATCAGCCAGACCTAAAAGGAGGGGGTAACGAGCATGAAAAGCAATGATATCTTTTATTCAGAAGAGGAGATTAAATTTAGGGCCGAGGTGAAGGAGTATGCGGCAGAGGATGTTTTCAGGATTACAAATAATGCTGTACAGATTTTGGGAGGAGTTGGTCTAACAAAAGATTATCCGATAGAGGGATTTTTTGAGATGCCAGAGGTTTGTCCATTGCTGGGGGAACCAACGAAATCCTGAGATATCTCATACAGAGGGAGGTCTATAAGGAGTTTAGACTCTAACAGGCTGTTGTCCAAGAAAATTCCTTTGAATGTCAACAGCATTTTCTGAGAAGCCGTCTTTTTTTCTTGACAAATTAATCCCCAGTATATAAAAAGATAGTAAAGGAGTCGGTTATGTTGTTTTATTTTGCAAATCTTATATTTAAGACATTTTGCTGGCGGTTTTATTTTATCTTTATAAGGTCTGCCCAGCACCCTTGAACTAGATTTGTAAAAAACAGATCTCAAGGCCATGGGCAGACTGAAGGCAAAGCCCATGGTTTTTTATTTATTATATAGGACGTTAGTCTATATTAAGCCATGGGAAAAACTCATGGCTTTTTTGTTTTTAAAAGGTTATTCGGGAGGGAAAAGATGATAATTGTAATGAAAGCAAAGGCAAAAAAAGAGGAGTTGGAGGAGGTTGTGAAGAAGATAGAAAAATTAGGGTATAAACCCCACATTATTCAGGGGGTAGAAAGGAGTGTCATCGGAGCTGTCGGTGACGAAAGGGGAAAGGCCAAACTGCAATCTCTGGAAGTCCTTTCTGGGGTTGACAAGGTTGTTCCTATCCTTAAGCCTTACAAACTCGCTAGTCGTGACATAAAGCCAGAGGGAACTGTTGTCAGCATCGACGGCAGAGTAGAAATCGGTGGGAATAAGATAGTAGTTATTGCAGGGCCTTGTTCTGTTGAGAGTGAGGACCAGATCATAGAGTCAGCTCATATTGTAAAAGAAGCTGGCGCTGATATTCTCCGCGGCGGTGCCTTTAAGCCCCGGACTTCTCCGTACAGTTTTCAAGGCTTAGAAAAAAAAGGGCTGATCTTACTCGCTAAAGCTAAAGAGAAGGTTGGTCTCCCGGTTGTAACAGAGATCATAAACCCTAAAGATGTGGATCTGGTTGCAGAATATTCAGATATTATGCAGGTTGGGGCAAGGAATGTCCAAAACTTTGCCCTTCTGAAAAAACTTGGGCGGCATAATAAACCCATATTGCTAAAACGAGGGATGTCTACCACTGTAGAGGAATTCCTGATGTCAGCAGAATACATACTCTCTGAAGGGAACAAAAACGTGATTTTGTGTGAGAGAGGCATAAGGACATTTGAAACCGCTACAAGAAATACCCTGGATTTGAGTTGCATCCCTGTTTTAAAAGAAAGGACCCATCTGCCTGTAATTGTCGACCCAAGTCATGCTACAGGGTTTTGGTCATATGTAGCTCCAATGTCGTATGCAGCAATTGCAGCAGGAGCCGATGGCCTGATGATAGAGGTACATCCCAATCCAGAAGATGCTGAAAGCGACGGTATTCAGTCCCTGAAACCCCATAAATTTACTGCCCTGATGGAAAATCTAAAAGCCTATATAGCGGCAGCAGGAAGAATATGACAATTCCTTGACTTTTATGCCTTTTTGATTTACTCTCTGAATAAAGGAAAAGGGTATTTGTTATCCACTATCCTAAGTTCATAGTATAGAAATTTCCATTTTTCACCCCCACCCTTCCCCTCCCCCCTTGAGGGGGAGGGGAAGGGTGGGGGTGAGTTCAGGGAGAAAAAGGATGGATAAAAAAGTCCTGGAGGTCTTGTCCGGCAAAATCCAAAATGACCCCTATGCACGGTTTTTAGGCATCGAATTGATAGAGATCAATAAGGGTTATTCAAAACTGAGGATGCAGATAAAGGGCTGTATGAACAATTTTGTGGGCATTGCTCATGGCGGTGCCATCTTCAGCCTGGCAGATCACGCTTTCGCAGCGGCATCAAATTCCCACGGCACACTGGCCGTAGCCTTAAATATGAGTATTACTTATATTTCTGCTCCTTTGGAAGACTCGGTTTTAGTGGCAGAGGCGAAAGAGGTGAGTTTAACGTCAAGGACAGCCTTATATAGGATAGATGTGTCAACTGAGGACAACAAGCTTATTGCCTCATGTCAGGGGATTGTTTATAGGAAAAAGAACTCTATACCAGGTATGGATTGAGCGTAACAGTTTACAGGGGTCAGGGATCAGTTGTCAGACAACCTTTTTTTCAAAGACGTCCCGGATTATTAGACTATCGGACAACGTTAAGATGTTGATAACACTTCAAAATTAAAGTTTTTCCTGATCCCTGGCAACTGACACCAGTGAACTGTTACGATTGAGCGAAGGAGAGATTGAAGAAGGAATAAAGGGTTGAAATGGGCAGTCTTATCGGATATTCATGGAAATTTAGAGGCATTTACTGCCGTTTTGGATTGTCTCTCTAAAGAGGACGTTGATAGAGTGGCCTTTTTGGGAGACGTTGTTGGTTATGGGGCAAATCCCAATGAATGTATTGATCTCCTTAAAGATGTCGCGGATATGATGGTGGCAGGCAATCACGATTACGGAGCCGTTGGATTAACAGATACCTCCAATTTCAATCCTGCAGCCAGGGCTGCCATTAATTGGACGGCAAAGGAGTTATCAACCACCAATCGCAACTTCCTGTCAGGGTTTCACTTGATTTCCATTAGAGATGATATTACATTTGTTCACTCTACACCATACAATCCACAAAATTGGGATTACCTCTCTTATCGTGATGATTTAACTATGAATTTTAATTCATTTCAAACCCGAATCTGTTTTATAGGACATTCTCATATACCTGTTGTATTTAAAAAAGATAAGAAAGGAAAAATTTCCTATTCAAGGGTTCCAACAATTCGACTAGAAGATGAAGCCAGGTACATTATTGACGTGGGAAGTGTAGGACAACCCCGGGATGGTATCCCTGATGCTGCCTTTGGCATCTATGATGCTAAAGAATACGTGTTCACACTTAAGAGGTTCCCTTATGACATCGGGACTGCCCAAAAAAAGATTATAAAGGCTGGACTGCCAGAACGTCTGGCAGCCAGGATAGCTATAGGTAGATAAGGAAAAGGGGTTATCTCTACAGTGTTATAGCAAGAGACAAAAAGTAGAGAAGGATGGATGGAGCTAGGACACTTAAAACGCTTGTTAGAAGGGGTTAAAAAAGGGGATGTTGGGATTGACGAAGCATTGGAATCATTGAAGAACTTGCCCTTTGAAGACATTGGTCATGCAACCATCGATCATCACCGCCATTTGAGGCTTGGGTTTCCAGAGGTAATATTCGGTGAGGGGAAGTCGGATGGGGATATCATAGCTATAGCCCAAAGGATGGTTGAGAAGGGAGAGAATATTTTAATAACCAGGGTGGAGAAAAAGAAAGCCCTTAAAATAAAAAAGGCATTTCCAAAGGCGAAGTACTATCCAAAACCACGAGCAATTACAATAATAAATCAGCAAATAAAAAAGGAGGGAAAGGGCACCATCCTGGTCATAAGTGCAGGAACCTCAGATATCCCCATTGCTGACGAGGCTGTACTTGTTGCTGAGATGATGGGTAACCGGGTAGATCGCCTTTATGATGTGGGAGTTGCCGGTATACATCGGTTGGTAAGTCAGCGGGAAAGGCTTTTGCAAGCCAGTGTCCTGGTGGTTGTGGCAGGAATGGAAGGGGCACTGCCAAGTGTAGTTGGTGGACTCGTATCGAAACCGATCATTGCAGTTCCTACCAGCATTGGCTATGGAGCAAATTTTGGCGGAGTAACTGCTTTACTTGGGATGCTGAATTCCTGTGCCCCTGGGGTTGCCGTGGTTAATATAGACAATGGCTTTGGGGCAGGATATATTGCGGGCTTAATAAATAAGGTTTGAAGGTATGAGAATAGCCTATTTTGACTGCTTTTCCGGAATTAGTGGGGATATGATTCTGGGTGCTATGGTGGATTTGGGACTGCCTAAAGCTAAATTAGAAGATGAGCTGAGCAAGCTATCCTTAAGTGGGTATGAAATAACCTGTTCAACCGAAGCCAGAATGGAGATTAGCGGCTCCAGGGTAAAGGTACTCCTGAAAGAGAAGGATACTGACCACCGAAGCTTCCCGGATATAAGACGTCTCATTGATGGGAGTTCGCTGGATAAAGACACCAAAGAGCTAAGTATTAAGGTATTCCTCCGTTTAGCGGAAGCGGAAGCCAAAATCCACAGAAAGGATATTGACAGTATATATTTCCATGAAGTGGGCGCTGTTGATTCTATTGTTGACGTTGTTGGGTCGGTAGTTGGTATAATACATTTTGGGATTGAGGAGGTCTATACATCCAGAATTCCTTTAGGCTCAGGATTTGTAACCTGCCGGCATGGGACACTACCCCTTCCAGCGCCGGCAACCATGGAGCTCCTGAAGGGTAAACCAGTCTATGAAGCAGGTGTTGAAGGAGAGCTGGTTACACCTACCGGGGCAGCCATAATTACCACATTAACAGATAAGTTTGGCAGGATGCCTCCGATGATAATAAGGGATATAGGCTATGGTGTGGGGGGCAAAGAATTTCGAGAGGTTCCCAATCTACTGAGGGTCATTCTGGGAGATGATGAGCGAGAACGAGAGATTGATAGAGTAACTGTCGTTGAGACTAACATTGACGACATGAATCCTGAGGTCTACGACTTTTTGATGGAAAGACTCTTTGAAGAAGGCTCCCTGGATGTCTCTCTATCGCCCCTTCAGATGAAGAAGAACAGGCCTTCAGTGCTGCTAAGGGTAATTTGCCATGACGGGGATAAAGCCCGTGTGATTAATACGATTCTTAAGGAATCAACGTCTTTTGGTGTTCGTTATTATGAAGTGGAGAGGGTTAAGGTGCCCCGTACACTGGAAGAGATTGAAACAAGGTTTGGGAAAGTTACAGTAAAGATTTACCAGGATGATGATGCGATAATTAATGTATCACCTGAATATGAAGACTGTAAGAAAATAGCAAAGGAAAAGAAAGTGCCATTGAAGATGGTTTATAATGAGGCGGTCAAAGAGGCTCTCTCTTCTTCTAAGAAGTGAAACATTTAATTATGACCGCTTTTAAAAATTTTGATATTGTGATACAGTTACCTTAACATTAATGGCTTCGTAAAAAGTCAAAAAACTGCCCTCTCCCTTGATGGGAGAGGGCAGGGGTGAGGGCGAAAATAACTCTATTTCAAGCAGTTATATCCCCCTCCCCTTTATCCCCTCCCACCAGGGGAGGGGAGATATGACTTTTTACAAGTTCATCAACATTAATGGAGGTAAAAAACATGCTTGGGGTAAAACAGGAAGTCATAAAATTGGTCCAATCTCTTCCAGATGAAGTAACTGTTGATGACATAATGGCGGTATTGTATTTTAAATTGCAGGTTGATGCTGGATTAAAGGAGCTTGATGAGGGGAAGGGTATCCCGCATCAAGAAGTTGAAAGCCGGATGTCAAAATGGCTCTCAAGATAAAATGGTCTCCAAGGGCAGTTTCTAACCTGGAAGAAATCTGTAGTTATATTGCTAAAGATTCTGAATACTACGCCATCCTTTTTGCCAAAAAAGTAATCAAAATAGTTAAAGCTATCCCTCAATTTCCCAAATCAGGCAGAATAGTTCCGGAATATGGATATGAGAACATAAGAGAAAAGATTTACGGAAACTACAGGATTATCTATCGTCTCAAAGACGAACTCATCGAAATTGTTGCCATCAGTCATGGCGCAAAACCTTTAAATAGTATAAAGTAGGCGGCCATAACTTCAAATGGACGGGAAATCATTGAACATAACGGAAGAAAGGCTGAACAGACTTAAAGAAATCATCCCCGAAGCTTTCACAGAAAATAAAATCGACTGGGAAAAACTGAAAGCCGCTCTGGGCGATGACATTGAATTTAAAAACGAACGGTATGTGCTGAACTGGGCAGGAAAATCCGATGCATTCAGGGCTCTCCAATCCGCTTCCACAGCCACCCTTGTTCCATGCAGAGAAGAATCCGTCAATTTCGATAAAACGGAAAACATATTTATTGAAGGCGAAAACCTTGAAGTCTTAAAGGTTCTGCAGAAATCCTATTTCGGCAAGATCAAGATGATATACATTGACCCGCCGTACAATACCGGCAATGACAATTTTATTTATCCCGATAAGTTTGCCGAATCCAGGGAAGAGTATTTAAACAGAATCGGCGACAAAGACGAAACCGGATTTATGACTCGTGAAGGGCTCTTCCGAAAGAACAGCAAAGACAGCGGCCATTATCACAGTAACTGGCTTTCTATGATGTACCCACGGTTGTTTCTGGCAAGAAACTTACTGCGGGATGACGGAGTTATTTTTGTAAGTATTGATGATAACGAGGTGCATAATTTACGGCTTTTGATGAATGAGGTGTTTGGGGAGGAGAATTTTGTAGACACAATTTGCTGGAAGAAAAAATACGGTGGTGGAGCAAAAGAAAAATATTTAGTTTCTGTTCATGAATACATAGTAGTATATGCTAAAACCAAGATTGACTTACCAGAAATAATGATTGAATTTGAGGAGGAAAAAGCAAGACGTTTTTATAAATATAAAGATGAAAAGTTTGAAACACTTGGTTATTACAGGACACACCCTTTAGAAGCAGTAAAGAGCTTTGATATAAGAGAAAATTTGAGATTCCCTGTAGTCGCTCCAGATGGTACAGAAGTATATCCTAAGAGACAATGGAGGTGGAGTAAACAGAGATTTGAAGAAGCTTTGCTGAAAGATGAAGTAATTTTTAGTAAAAATAAAGATGGTGAGTGGGTACTTTCTTCCAAACAATATCTTAATGAGGAAAATGGGGAGCAACGCAAGACTAAAGCTCAATCATTAATAGATGATATTTTTACTCAAGAAGGAACAAAAGAAGTAGTTGATACTTTTGGAGATGCTAAAATATTTCCTTTTCCTAAACCGAATAGGCTTGTTAAAAAACTTATTGAAATTGGTGGACTTTATAATAACGACATCATCCTCGATTTCTTCTCCGGCTCAGCCACAACCGCCCACTCCGTCTTAGCCCTTAACAAAGAAGACCTGTCTGCGAGCAACGCACAGGCAGGTGGCGGCAACCGTAAATTCATCATGGTTCAGCTCCCCGAAAAATGCGATGAAAATTCAGAGGCTTATAAAGCGGGTTATAAAACAATTGCGGAAATTGGAAAAGAGCGCATCCGGCGGGTCATTGAACATTTAACATTGAACATTGAACATGGATCAAAAAACAAAAAGGAGGACATGGGGCAAGGAATATTGAACATTAACCATTTAACAGATAAGAAAAAAGACAAGACAGAGCAGGCATCACTATTCGGCAGTAAAGATTCTATGATAAATGAAAAATGTTCAATGATAAATGAAAACCTTGGTTTCAAGGTTTTCAAGCTTCAGGAATCCAATTTCAAAATCTGGCATTCGAAATTAGAAACCGAAGAACAGCTTGTCGAGCAGCTTAAGCTACATCTTGAGCCTCTGGACGAGCACGCAAAAACAGAAGATTTTCTTTATGAACTCCTTCTGAAATCCGGTGTTCCGCTTACCGCAAAGATTGAAGAGAAGAACGGTTATATACTCGTGAATGATAACGAAATAGCTTTGATGCTCGAAAAGGTGGACGATAAAATCATTAATAAAGTCATTGCCATGAAACCCAGTAAAGTTATTACACTCGACAGGCTGTTCAAAAACAATGACCAGTTAAAAACCAATACCGCATTGCAGATGAAGGATGCGGGAATAGAGTTTAAGGTCATTTAGCATTTAGCATTGAACAGGGAACATTTATCATTGAACATTTAGCAGGGAACATGGAACATGCTGGAAAAAGAAAATATTACCTATAAAAAAGCATATAGATTTGCGATAGAGATCGTTGAGTTGTATAAAGACTTGATTCAGAGAAATGAATATGTTTTATCAAAACAGCTTTTAAGGAGCGGCACATCAATTGGCGCTAATGTTGCTGAAGCTAATGGCGGCATATCAAATGCCGATTTTTCCGCCAAAATATCAATCGGCTATAAAGAAGCTCTTGAAACCAAATACTGGCTTTCTCTGCTAAAGGATACAGGTTATATAAATCAGGGCAGTTATAACAGTCTATTTGGGAAAGCCGATGAATTGTGTAAAATATTATTTTCAATCCTTAAGAAGACAAGGATAAACAATGATAAATGATAAATGCTCAATGATAAATGTATTTAAAAATGGCTCTGTCTGGCTAAAGGCTGATTTTCACCTTCATACAAAGGCGGATAAAGAATTCAAGTATAATGGTGATGAAAATTATTTTGTAAGGGATTACGTTGAGCAACTAAAAAAAGTTGACATAGTGACCGGCATAATCACAAATCACAACAAGTTTGATAAAGATGAATTTGTTGAATTGAAAAGAAATGCCTTGAAGCATAATATTTGGCTGGTTCCAGGAGTAGAATTCTCATTAAAGGAAGGGTTTCATATATTGATAGCTTTTGAAGAGAAATGGTATCAAGGCCATGAAAGCAATATTCAAAACTTCATATCAAGCGCTTTTTATGGAATAAGTAATTATGATTCCCCGCCATATCCGAACTCAAATTCTACATTGAAAGACACTGTTGAAGCATTAGACAAGATTGGATACGATTACTTTATAGCCCTGGCACATCCCGATGCGGATAATGGACTTTTTAAGGTATTAACCGGGCGCACGCTTGAAGCTTTTATAAAAGAAGATTCTTTCAAAAAGATAATAGCAATTCAAAAAAGCGGAAACAAAGATAATTATGAACACATTTGTAACTTAACAAATAGGCGAATTGCGTGTGTTGAGGGTACAGACAATGCCGGAGAGGGAATTAATTCGATTGGCAAAGGAAGGATTACTTATATAAAATTAGGTGATTTTAATTTTGAAGCTCTGAAATATGCCCTCATTGATAATGATAACCGTATTAGGCCAAAAGAAAAACCTGAAATAAACAATGCCTTTATTAAGTGTATCTCATTTGAAGGCGGTCTGCTGGACGGTAAGGAAATTCATTTTTCATCGGAACTGAATAATTTTATCGGCATCAGAGGAAGCGGAAAATCTTCAATTATTGAAATAGTGCGATATACACTTGGAATAACTCTAGGTCGGCAAGCAAGCGACAGGGAGTATAAAAACGACCTTATAGAATATGTTCTTAAAAGCGGTGGCAAAGTCATCACTACTGTCGTTAATGAGCACAAGATGGAACACCGGATTGAAAAAATATACGGGCAGAAAGAAGATATTTACGACCGAAGAGGCATCAGGGTCGAAGCATCCATAGATACAGTATTTAAAACCCCTGTTTACTTTGGGCAGAAAGATTTGTCAAATAAACACATTGATTTTGAAGCAGACCTTGTTAAGAAACTTATTGGAAATAAACTTGAAAGTATAAAATCAGAAATAGCGAAGAAAATTGTGGCAATCGAGGACACGATAATCGCTTCAAAGAAACTGGACAATCTCGATGAACTAAAAAAGGAAATTGCCGGCAGCATCAAAGACGCTGAATACAAGCTTAAATTATACAAAGAAAAAGGCGTGGAAGATAAGCTACGACAACAGAGTAGATTTGATTCCGATGTAAGACTCTTTAACGAGTCATTAAATGAAGTATCAAAACTTAAAGACGAACTTGAAGCCGTTATAAACAACTTTCTACCATTTTTTAATCAGACAACATTTAACTCTGAAGAAAATAAAGACATATTTCTTGAAGCGGAGAAGATATTTAAACAACTCGCAATTGAATTTAATAAATTAAGCGACATAAAAACCGAAACGGAAAAACATGAAGCAGCCTTTAAAGAACTTTATAAAAAACTACAGGAAAAAAAGGAAAGTCTTAAAGAGGAATTCGCGAAAATAAAAAGGGAAATAGCCCTTCCGAATCTTAACCCGGATGAATTCCTTAAACTGAATCGGCAGATTGAAACCTCCAAATTGAAGCTGGTTGAAATCGAAAAATCAGAAAAGAAGAAAATTGAATATCAAACATCACTAAACAATAAAGTTTCAGAGCTGAATAACTTATGGCATGAAGAGTATAAAATTCTTGGAAAAGAGGTAAGTAGAATAGATGAATACGAAAATTCTCTTTCAATTTCCGTTGAATATAAAGGCCGAAAAGATAATTTTGACGCAAAACTTAAGGAAATATTTAAGGGTACGGGAATAAGAGGGGCAACTTATGATAGTATCACATCACAATATAAAGATTTTATTGAAATATATAGGGATATTGAAAATTTGAATTCCTCATTGAATATCAGTGAAAACCTGTTAGCCGAGTATAAAAAACGATTTTACGAAAATCTTTTCGATTTATTGACATTCCGTGTCGAAGACAAATTTACTATTAAATATAATGACAAACCTCTAAAAGACCATTCTCTCGGGCAGCGGGCTACAGCCTTGATACTATTTCTTCTTGCGCAAAAAGAGACTGATGTTTTGATTATTGATCAGCCTGAAGATGACCTTGATAACCAGACGATTTACGAAGATGTAATTAAAGCGATTAAAGTTTTAAAAGGTAAAATGCAGTTTATATTTGCCACGCACAACGCCAATATTCCGGTACTGGGCGACAGCGAAAAAATAATTTCCTGCAAGTATTCGGAATCGAAAATAGAGGTTCATGGAGGCACAATAGACAGTCATGACACACAAAAACAGATCGTAACTATCATGGAGGGCGGGGAAGAAGCCTTTAATAGAAGAAAAAATATTTATGAATTATGGAGTCTAAAAAAATGAACGCTATTGAACTGCTCGATATAATAAACACGGGTGAGACAAGCCGGGTGCAGTTTAAAGAAAAAATTACTTCGCCAGATGCTTTGGCTGCGGAAATGGTAGCGATGTCCAACTCTCTTGGAGGTATGATATTGGTCGGGGTGAAAGATAAAACCGGTGAAATTGTAGGATTGAGTAATGCTGAACTGCAGAAATATAATCAGCAAACACCATCGAACATCGGGAATATTGCAACTGATAAAGTAAAACCTAATATTTATGTGACAACAGAAGTCGTTTCTCTTGATAATAGAGGTTCAAAAAGGATTTTAATTATCTACATAAGGGAAGGGATAAACAAACCTTATAAAGATAATAATCTGGCTGTTTGGGTAAAGCAGGGTCCCGACAAAAGACGCGTTTCTGATAATGCGGAAATACTTCGTCTGTTTCAGAGCAGCGCTAATTTATCGGCAGACGAAATGGAAGTTTATGGAACTTCTTTGGATGATGTCAATCAAGATAAGTTTGAACAATATTTTAAAAAAGAGTTCCAAAAAACAATTGAAGAAGAAAACTTAAATTTTGAGCAGGCTCTTAAAAGAAAAAAAGTGGTACGAAATGGAAAGTTGACTTTGGCTGGGTTATTGTTTTTTGGGAAAGAACCACAGAATTATAAACCTGCCTTCTGCATTAAAGCAGTATCTTTTTGGGGAACCAGCATCGGAGGAAACGAATATAGAGACAGTCGAGATATAATAGGAACAATACCGGATATGTTTTATGAAGGAATAAGATTTTTTGAGGTAAATTTAAAACATACCCAACAGGGTCAAAACTTTAATTCACCAGGCATATTGGAAATTTCAAAAGTAGCCCTTGAAGAACTATTACAAAACGCACTCCTGCACCGGGATTATTTTAAAAACTCTCCGGTACGTTTAATGATATTTGATAACAGAGTTGAAATTATAAGCCCCGGAAAACTGCCTAATAATCTAACGGTTGAAGAAATTAAATATGGTAATCCAGTTATCAGAAATAATCAGTTAGTTAATTATGGCATACACGTTTTACCATATAAAGGGCTTGGCTCCGGTATCAAACGGGCACTGGAATCGCAACCTGATATTCAGTTTTTTAATGACATTGACGGTGAACAATTTATCGTTACAATACCAAGGCCGGAGACAAATAATTGAAGCTCCATTTTGACCCGCACCAGCAATTCCAGCTTGACGCAATAGATTCCATTGTTGGAATCTTTGAAGGACAGCCGCTAAACCGCGGTGATTTTGATTTTTCCATCGCCTATGAAAGTTACTTTTTACAGGAAGGTGGTATCGGAAACCGCTTGACGCTGGGCGATGAACAGATTCTTGAAAATGTAAAATCGATTCAAGAGAAAAACGAACTTGCAGTTTCCAATAATCTGGACGGCATGAATTTTTCCGTTGAGATGGAAACAGGCACGGGCAAAACCTATGTTTATCTGCGCACAATTTATGAGCTGAATAAAAAATATGGGTTTAAAAAATTCGTTATAGTCGTTCCCTCCATTGCCATTCGTGAGGGCGTGTTAAAAAATCTCGAAATCACATTTGAGCATTTCCAGAATCTTTATGACAAAACCCCTGTTAATTTTGACGTGTACGACTCCAGACGGGTTTCCAACTTAAGAAACTTCGCTATTAACAACAACATCCAGATTCTTGTTATCAATATTGATTCCTTTGCCAAAGATGAGAATATCATAAATAAACCCAATGACAAGCTGACCGGCAAAAGACCGGTTGAATTTATTCAGGCAACATGCCCTATTGTAATTGTGGATGAACCACAGAACATGGAAACGGAGATAAGAAGAAAAGCCATCGAAAATCTGAATCCCTTCTGTACTCTGCGCTATTCGGCCACTCATACCAGCCGCTATAATATGGTTTACAGTCTTGATCCGGTAAAAGCATACGATCTGGGGCTGGTCAAACAAATAGAGGTAGACTCAATCGTTACGGAAAATGATTTTAATGAAGCGTTTGTCTGCCTTGAAAAAGTAACCGCCGCGAAAACCAGAACGTCCGCTAAAATAAAAATCGATATCAATACAAGCAACGGTGTCAAGCGAAAAACCGTTGCCGCAAAAGTCGGCGATGATTTATACGATTTGTCCAACAAACGGGAAATATACAAAAACGGTTATATAATAAATGGCATTGATGTGGCTGACGGTTTTATTGAGCTTTCAAACGGCGAAACCGTTTTTGTCGGAGATACCTTAGGCGGCCTTTCGGATGAGGTTATGAAAGTCCAGATAAAAAAGACCATAGAGGAGCATTTCTTAAAGGAAAGAAGATTTAAAGATAAGGGGATAAAGGTCCTTTCACTTTTCTTTATCGACAGGGTGGCAAACTATCGCGCTTATGATGCGGACGGTAATCCGGTTAAAGGTAAATTTGCTCTCTGGTTTGAGGATATTTACAGGGAGATTTCCGGCAAAGACTCTTATAAAGGCATGATTCCTTTTGAAGCAGGTGAAGTTCATAACGGCTATTTTTCACAGGATAAAAAAGGCAAATGGAGCGATACAAAGGGCAATACACTGGCGGATGACGACACCTTTAGACTGATTATGAAAGATAAAGAACGACTTTTGGATATAAACGAACCCTTACGGTTTATCTTCAGTCATTCGGCTTTGCGGGAAGGCTGGGACAGCCCCAATGTCTTTCAGATTTGCACTTTGAACGAGACACACTCGGAGCTGAAAAAACGGCAGGAAATCGGCAGGGGATTGCGGCTTTCCGTGAATCAGGAAGGCTTTCGCATACAGGATAACAATATTAACCGTCTGACAGTTATTGCGAATGAGGCATATGAAGATTTTGCCAGACAACTACAGACGGAAATTGAAGAGGATTGCGGAGTATCCTTTAAAGGCAGAATTAAAGACAAGCAGGAACGGGCGACTGTCAAATATCGCAAAGGATTTGAGCTGGATGAGAAATTCAAGGAAATTTGGGAGAAGATAAAACATCAGACAACCTATAAAGTCGATTATGATACGTCCGAGCTCATAAAAAAGGCTTCTAAAGCGCTCAACCAAATGCCTGAAATAAAAAAAGCCGTTATTAAGGCTACGAAAACAGCTCTCAAGTTTGACGATACCGGTATTGTGGCCGATATAAAAGCATCATATGTCACGGCGTTTGACGGCGTTTTCGGGATACCAGATGTGCTCTTTTACATTCAGGAAAGAACTGGACTGACCCGCTCAACCATTCTAGAAATTCTATTAAAATCAGGCAGGACCGGGGATATAATGATCAATCCCCAGCTATTCCTCGATAGTGCCGTATCGGCTATTAACGATGTATTAACCGATTTAATGATTGACGGAATTAAGTACGAGAAGATAGGAGCAAAAGAGTATGAGATGCGGCTATTTGAAGAGTATGAAATTCATGTCAATGAACTGACCTTTCGGATATCAAAGAAAGATAAAACCATATACAGCAATCTTGTTCCGCTTGATTCAAACGTGGAATATGATTTTGCCAGGGAATGTGAAAACCGCGAAGATATAGAATTTTATTTCAAGCTGCCTTTCTGGTTTAAAATTCAAACGCCCATCGGGACTTATAATCCGGATTGGGCTTTGATAAAAAAGAATGAAAAAACCGTTTACTTTGTTGCTGAGACAAAATCGGCAGGGCAGGAATTAAAAACAAGCGAGAGAAGAAAAATAAAGTGTGGATATGCACATTTTAACGAGTTTAAAGATGTAGAATACAGACAGGTTTCAACAGTGGGGGAATTGGATTAAGAACCGATTTCGCACTTCGTGTGCTCCCTGTCTGCGCCTGCCTGTGCAGGCACGGCAGACAGGTGCGTACACGCACAGGCAGGCGGTGGAAAAACAGGCAAGTTTTTTTAAAGATAGGGGGTTGAAGGATGCCAATATATGAATATAGATGTGACCTTTGTGGGGAAGAATTTGAGGAATTGGTCTTCGGAACTTCTCCAAAGGTGAATTGTCCAAAATGTAAAAAGGCAAAGGTTACAAAGTTGATGTCTGCCTGTAGCTTCAAAAGCGGCGGTAATTTTTCAAGCTCTGCCGGAGACAGTACTTGTGGAACTTGTTCATCACACAACTGCAGTTCGTGTCATTAGTTCATCCTGAAAAATTTTCTCCCTTTTCCTTTTTTGCCTTGATTGATATGGAAAGGTTTTGAATGAGATACTACCCGATAAGCATAGACATAACAGACAAGAGATGTGTTGTGCTGGGTGGTGGAGGGGTTGCTGAAAGGAAGGTAGAATCGCTTTTAAGATGCAGGGGGAGAGTCACTGTAATAAGCCCTGATTTGACTCCCCGATTGGAAGAGCTCCTCTCACATAACAAAATCCAACACTTATGCAGAGAGTACCAGAGGGGAGATTTTGAGTATGCCTTTCTGGTCTTTGTTGCTACCAATGATTCCATGGTAAATACCGAGGCCAGCCAGGAGGCTCTGGAAAGGGGGGTCCTGGTTAATACAGTAGACACACCAAAGAGATGTAACTTTATAGTTCCGTCTGTGGTAGATCGGGATGATTTGGTTATAACCATCTCTACCTCTGGAAAAAGCCCTGCCCTTGCTAAAAAAATAAGGGAAGAGCTGGAAAATAGCTACGGAGAAGAGTACAGCATCTTTCTGACCATAATGGGTGCCGTACGAGAAAGGCTGTTAAAGGCGAGTAATAATTCAGAAAAAAACAGAAAAATATTCTACAGACTGGTAGACTCAAATATGCTTGATCTTATAAAGGAAGGGAAAAAGGATAAGGTGGATAGTATCCTGCTGGATGCTCTGGGTGAGGGGTACTCGTTGGACGAATTGGGGATCTGCCTCCAGGCGTTATAAGGGTTTCAAAGATGAACACACTGTTTTTCAAGATCGTATTGGTCTTTTATTTAGCTGGAACACTTAGCTATCTATTGTACCTGTTTAAACAAAGACCCCGCATTTCTAAGGCTGCCACTATTATCCTGACCAGTGGTTTTGTTTTTCATACCATAAGTTTAATCCTGAGGTATCTTGAAGCGGGGTACACCCCAATCACCAACCTTTATGAAGCGCCTTCATTCCTAGCATGGGCAATAGTTGGTGTCTATCTGTTTATCCAATTTAAATATAGGGTTACTTCTCTTGGCTCTTTTATCTCACCTGTCGCATCTATCTTAACCCTTGTCTCTTCTGCCTTTTCCAAAGAGATTGTCCCTCTCTCGCCTGTATTGAGGAGCTTCTGGCTGCCTATTCATGTAATTCTGGCGTTTCTAGGCGATGCTATTTTTGCCCTGGCCTTCTGTGCCGGAGTTATGTATCTGATGCAGGAACATCAGATAAAGTCAAAAAAGATCGGCTCCTTTTACCATAGGCTGCCCTCTTTAAAACTACTGGATGATATAAATCATTATTCTCTAACTATAGGGTTCCTCTTGCTTACCATGGCAATGGTTACCGGTTCAATATGGGCAAGGCATGCATGGGGGGCTTTCTGGAGCTGGGATGCCAAACAGGTCTGGTCATTGCTTACATGGGTCTTTTACGCAGCCTTGCTGCATGGAAGAATAAATATAGGTTGGAGAGGCAGGGTAGCCGCAATTTTTGCAATTCTTGGTTTTTTTGCAGTTATGTTTTCCTTCCTTGGGGTAAATACCCTGCTTTCAGGGTTACATACGTATGATAGATGATCAAATTTTTCATTTTTCGGTATGAACTAAGGTAGAAGATGCATATAATCGTTGTAGGTTTAAATCATAAGACGGCCCCTGTTGAATTGAGGGAAAAGCTGTACTTTCCATCAGAAAACATTGAAGAGCCTCTGAAAAGGGTAACAAGCCTTCCACAGATTAGTGAGGCGCTAATACTCTCTACCTGTAACCGGGTAGAGATTGTAGCAGTTACCAGAGATATTCGGGAAGGGACAGAGGAAATCAGGAATTTCCTGTCTTCCTATCACGGTATACCAATGAGCCAGTTAGACTCCTGCCTGTACTCTTACGACTCTTGCGATGCTATTAAGCATATCTTCCAGGTTGCCTCTGGCTTGGATTCTATGGTTGTGGGAGAGCCTCAGATCTTAGGCCAACTGAAGGATGCCTATAGCCTGGCTAACAAGTATAAGACCTCTAATGCGATACTCCACAGGTTTCTTCACAGGGCTTTTTCAGTTGCCAAAAAGGTAAGGACAGAGACCAAAATCGCTACGTCTGCTGTCTCTATAAGCTATGCCGCTGTTGAATTGGCCAAAAAGATTTTCGATACGCTAAAAGATAAAGTTGTTATGCTTATTGGAGCGGGAGAGATGTCTGAACTGGCAGCCCGACATCTATTGAATCATGGGGTCAAGGAAATTCTGATTGCCAACAGAACGCATAGCAGAGCAATAAAGTTGGCAGATGTGTTAGGTGGCAGACCTGTTGTTTTCGAAGATATTACCCTGTTTCTGGACCAGGCAGATATTGTAATAAGTTCTACCGGCTCTGCCAATTATATCATAAGGTCTGATGATGTGGTAAGAGTCCTTAAGATACGAAAGCACAAACCTATGTTCTTTATTGATATTGCCGTTCCCCGCGATATTGACCCCAGGATAAACGATATCAGCAATGTCTATCTTTACGATATAGACGACCTGGAAGGGGTAGTTGGTACCAATATAAAAATGCGGGAGGAAGAGGCCAAAAAGGCTGAAAGGATAATAGAGAAGGAAATAGGACAATTCAATAAATGGTTGGGGACTTTAAGCGCTGTTCCTACGGTTGTCTCTCTCAGGGAAAGGTTCGAGGAGATCAGGAAGAAGGAGGTAGAAAAGACCATTTCCAGTTTGAATGGAAGTTCAGAGGTTGATGTAAAGGTGCTGGATGCCCTTACAACTTCAATTATTAATAAGATCCTTCACTATCCTGTAACTCAATTAAAGACGCTGGATAATACCCGTGAGGGGAACTATTTTGTTGATGCCGTGAGGAAACTGTTCGACTTAGAAGAGAAATAGCTTAGGTGGATAGACTGTAGCCCCGTTGTACAACGGGGCTGTAGGAGCTACAGCCTAAACAACCTATTGCGCTTGACATTAAAGGAACTATTATCGTGAAGAGGATACTGACAATAGCAGGTTCTGATTCCGGCGGAGGGGCAGGTATCCAGGCGGATTTGAGGACCATTGCCCTTCTTGGTGGTTTTGGGATGAGTGTAGTTACTGCCCTGACCGCTCAAAACACCCTGGGGGTTCAGGATGTCTATCCCATCTCCCCTGAATTTGTAGAAAAACAGATAGATTCCGTTATCACAGATATAGGGGTGGATGCAGTTAAAACCGGGATGTTGGCTAACTCCCAGGTGGTTAAGGTCATTGCCAGGAAGATTAAAGGGTACAGGGTAGAAAAATTCATTGTAGACCCGGTTATGATTGCCAAGGGGGGGGGGGCATTGTTGTCCAAAGATGCCATAGATACCCTTATCGAAGAACTGATACCCCTGGCTTTTCTCATTACCCCGAACCTGCCTGAGGCGTCGGCAATATGTGGAAAGCCGGTTGAAAACCTGGATGAAATGAGGGAAGCTGCCAAATATATCTACCAAAAGGGGGCAAAGAATGTCCTTGTCAAGGGGGGCCATTTGCCGGGAAGGTCAATGGACATTCTCTTTGATGGGAAAGGTTTCTATGAGTATGATTCTGAAAGGATACATACTGAGAACACCCATGGTACCGGGTGCGTATATTCGGCAGCCTTGGCTTTTGAGATTGCAAAAGGCAACCATATTCACCAGGCAGTGAAGAACGCCAAAGAGTTTGTGACCAGCGCCATTAGAAACTCTTTGCCTTTGGGTGGAGGACACGGTACTGTCAACCCTTATGGTGTCTTCTCAAAAGAGATTCAACGTTGCCATGTGATTTCCCAGGTTAAAGAGGCTGTTAGAGTGCTGAAAGAAGAAAAGATAGGACACCTTATCCCTGAAGTTCAGTCAAATCTTGGTATGGCTCTTCCTTATGCAGAAAGGGTTGAAGACATAGCCGCAGTACCAGGCCGTATTGTGCGTCTCGGAAATACTGTTGCAACTGTATCAGACCCTGAATTTGGGGCATCTCAGCATATAGCCAGAATCATCTTAACTGTGATGAGGTACCAAAGCGATATGAGATCTGCCATGAATATAAGATATTCAGAGGATACTGTCGAAAGATGCAAGAATATGGGGTTAAGGGTTAGATATTTTGACAGGAGAAAAGAGCCCGACCATGTTAAGGAAGTGGAGGGGTCTTCTCTAGAATGGGTAATGGAGAATTCCCTGGAGGAGGAAAAAGGGATTCCAGATGTTATCTATGATACAGGAGATGTGGGCAAAGAACCCATGGTAAGAATACTCGGCAAAGATGCCATGGAGGTTGTTGGGAAGGTTTTAAGGATTGCAAAGTGAATGGTTGAGAGAAGTCAGGGGTCAGAATTAAATATATAGGGGGAAAAAGTGACTAAATTATCAGATGCCAAAAAGGGTATAATCACTGACGAAATGAAGATGTGTGCCCTGGATGAAGGGGTGGATGAAGAGTTTATCCGCCGTGGTATTTCAGAGGGTAATACGGTTATTACCCATAACGTTAAACATAAATCCATAAAGCCTCTTGCCATTGGCAAGGGGTTAAGGACCAAGATAAATGCGAATATCGGCACCTCTAATGACCATATCGATGTCAGTGAAGAGCTCGAAAAGATGAGGGTAGCCATAAAAGCAGGTGCTGATACCATTATGGACTTGAGCACAGGGGGAGAAGTAGATGAGATAAGAAAAGAGATTATAAGAGAGTCTTCTGTCCCTATTGGGACTGTCCCTATCTATCAGGCGGCTGTTGAGACTGTACAGAAGAAAAAAGAGTCTATAGTCCACATGACAGTAGAGGATATCTTTAAAGTAATAGAGAAGCACGCTGAGGACGGTATTGATTTTATTACAGTCCACTGCGGTGTAACCCGTGAATCCGTTGGGAGACTCAAGAGGGAAGGCAGGTTAATGGATATAGTCAGCCGGGGAGGGGCATTTTTGGTTGAGTGGATGGCGTACAACAACAAAGAGAACCCCCTTTTCGAGCACTTTGATCGCTTACTGGATATAGCCAGGGCATACGATGTTACCCTTAGTCTGGGAGATGGACTTCGACCAGGTTGCCTGGCTGATGCCACAGACAGAGGGCAGGTTCAGGAGCTGGTCATTCTTGGAGAACTTACAGAAAGGGCATGGGCTGTGGATGTACAGGTTATGATCGAGGGGCCTGGGCATGTGCCTATCAATCAGATTGAAGCCAATGTCCTTTTAGAGAAGAGGTTATGTCATGGTGCCCCGTTCTATGTTCTAGGGCCATTGGTTACCGATTTAGCCCCCGGGTATGACCATATAACCTCTGCTATTGGAGGGGCAATTGCCGCGTCAGCCGGTGCAGATTTTCTTTGCTATGTTACCCCCTCAGAACATCTGGGGTTACCATCTGTTGATGATGTAAGAGAAGGGGTAGTTGCTTCAAAAATTGCTGCCCATGCTGCGGATATAGCAAAAGGGATAAAAGGTGCTATAGAAGAAGACAACAGGATGGCCATGAGCCGAAAGAAACTGGACTGGGAAAGTCAAATCAACCTGGCTCTGGATCCGGAAAAAGCCAGAAGAATAAGGAACAGTAGAAAACCAGAGGACAGTGATGTCTGTACTATGTGTGGTGAATTTTGTGCCATTAAGATTGCCAGTAGAGGGTTAGAGTGAGTTTTTAGACCAAAAATCTGAACAATTTTCTTGAAATACATTATATTCCATGCTACATTACATTTTATTTCGATTAACCTAACCTGAATATCTGCTCTAATTTGGTAAATTCCTTGCTTTCTCTAATTCCCCTTTGAATCTGGTCTCCTGATAAAAAGAGAATTTTTAACATCAATGTACCTTTTTTCTACAAAGGAAGCAATGCTAACCATTCCTCTTTTGAGTCCTTTCTTTATTAATAGCAGAAAGGAGGTGAATATAAATGCGATTTATTCATTGGCTCGCAAATATTCTCATAATAATCGGTATTGTTAGTCTATTAGTTGGTTTTGGTGTAAAGGTTTTTGCTCCTGAAGGTTTTAGCTGGGCAAGCTTAGGACCTGGTGGATTTCTACGATTTGCCGATACTTGTCTACTGGTAGGTATTGCGCTTTACCTAAAAGAAATTGTATGTGAGAAGATTAGGAAAGAATAGTTCCCAATAATTGTCCATTTTCGTGTATGGAAAGGATTCTTAAGAGGAATCTATTTTTAAATTTTTTCGCAGTATACCTTAAATACTACATTTCCCAGCCCGCCATTTCTCACGCTGCTGTCCATGCAACAGGCTTGATTTCGCCACATCTCGTTAGGGTCCAGGTCCGAAAGGATACGATCCATAACCATATAGGTCAAAGGAGCTATTCCAGCCAAAGCCCAGAGACATACGCCAGGGAAGGTTGATTCTTTGGTGTTCAGCATGCACGCTCCATAGAAAACATACTTATCCCCAATTTTTGGCATAAGTTCACAATGGTCATTGACCTGAACAACCTCTGCTATCATTTTATAGGATCTGAATTTATGCATCCTATCTATAAATGACCATTGTACTGGTGTCAGCCTGTCAAGTTCTTCATCTGTCCAGCCAATATTCTTTTTCATCTTTTCTCTTAGACCGCTAATTCGCTCGCTTGGTATCACCTCATCTGCCATAATAGTGCTCCTTTTTGAGTATTTGGCCGTGTTTCAAAAGAATTTGATTCGTTCTGGGGCTTTTTCAAAAGCCGCTTTGTAAATAGTAAAATAGACAATATTCAAAAGTCAACATTAATTTTAGTGGATGTCAACGCAAAATAGAAATGTCCGCTTTTTAAGTTTTCGTTAACAGTGATTATCTAATTTCTTCATAACGATAACGATTAACAACAGGATACTTTCTCCATGGATGATCCTTTGGTGGAATATGCACCTTCTTTGTTTTTGATTGAATAGCCCTTGGCTCTGTTACTTTATCCTTAACAGGTCTTGAGTCAATCTCTTTAAATGATCAAAACTGCGTCCCATCCATCCTGGCGAAGTTTTACGTGAAGAATTCCTTGCGCCCTTGGGGATGAGTGCTCACGCACTGGCGCTGGAACTTAAAGTACCTGCCCCCCGGATCAATGAAATAGTGCGTGAACGACGTGCCATTACACCCGATACGGCTCTCAGATTGGCACGCTACTTTGGAACAACACCGCAGTTCTGGCTGAACATACAAACCAGTTACGATTTAAAAATTACTGCACAAGAGGTGGGTTCAAAGATTGCCAAAGAGGTTCATACGCGGCTTGCCGTCTAGCACTGATAATAAGGTATTTAAGGGGAAAAGGGCGAAAAGGGGGGAAACAATGATTTAAAGCTCCTTCATGAATATCATCTTATGGTCACCTTCTCTATAAAAATCATCAAGCGCACATACAAGCTGATAGCCGTGCTTTTCATAAAAAGCTCTTGCAGCCTTGTAGGGGGGAGTCGAAGATGTGTCTACATAAACGCGCTTCGCTCCTTTCTTCAGAAGATTTGCCTCCATAAATTCCAGAAGTTTTCCCCCGACTCCTTTTCTAGAGGCCGTCTCATCCACAGCAATCCAATAGAGATCGTACCTGTTCTCTGTCAGAGGAATGGGACCGAAGCAGATATACCCATTTGGTGAGTCAGAGGCATCGACAGCACAAAAGATATGGTAATCGCTTTTTTCCGGATGGCGGAGGGCATCATCGATTACCTCGGCAGCCACCTGGATCTCCATTTCATTAAAGGTTCCTGTGCCTTCAATGAGACGCAATATTTTAGGTATGTCCTGAAAGACAAGGGGTCTTATAACCATATCTTGATGCCCTTTCGGTCATAAATTCTAAAAGATCTTTTATAAAATCAAAGTACGTCATTCCATCTTTATCAATGGCTGCCGCAAAGCCAGCGTCCGGACTCAGGCATGGATTAGCATTCACCTCAAGGACATATATTTTACCTTTACTGTTGACCCTTATGTCGATCCGACCATAATCCCTTAGCATGAAAACACGGAAACAATCAAGTGCCACCCTCTCCATTTTACTCATAAGGTCATTGGGAAGCCTCTCTGGGAACCTTCTTGGTGTATTGTGGTATTCGAAGGATTCAATGTCCCATTTTGCCCGGTAACCTACAATGGGATATAGGCTTTCAGGAAAATTTGAAAAATCGATCTCTGCAATAGGAAGCGCCCGCCCCAAAGGATAACCTAAAAGGGAGACATTGAACTCTCTCCCATCGATGTATTCCTCCACCAAAAAGGGTCCGAAACGCTCGTAGAATTCTGGAAGCCCTTTCTGCAGTTGGTCTTCATCTGCAAATACTGAATTCTGGTCGATACCAATACTGGCTTCCTGGAATCTCGGTTTCACAATAACAGGATAATTCAGAGTATGAGGGAAAAAGGATGTCACGTTGTCATAAAACAGGTACCTCGGGGTTTTTATTCCCTTTGACTTGAGCAATCGTTTAGTCAAGAGTTTGTCGGCTGTGATCATCAGGGCTATGGAGGGTGATCCCGAAAAGGGTATCCCAGTAAGCTCCATGACCGAGGCAGGATGACCGGCAAATCGGGGGTCATCGTCAACGGTCTCACATAGGTTGAAGATCATCCCTATTCCTTCTTCATCCACCCTTTGGACAAATAGAGCTACATCATTAGTGAAAGGGATGCGAACAGATGAAATGCCAATATCCCGAAGGGCAATTTCCACAGCCTCCACCTGAGCGAGGACATCCATGGATGCCTCTGAAAAGGGATGCCCTGTTAAAACCGGTTCGTTATATACAATGCCAATTGCCCTTCTCTCCACAGTTATATCTTACCTTGATTGAGAGTAGGGGTACAGTGCATCATGTCCCTACTTGAATACCGATTAACAGCCGAGGCAAGGATCGCCTCTATGAGTTCCGTGTAGCTCATTCCCACCTGATTGGCTATAATGCAAAGGTCCGAATGTGTGGGATGTAAGCCGGCCAAGGGATTAATCTCTAAGAAATAGGGGTTGCCGAATTCATCACAACGGATATCAACCCTCCCGGCATCACGGCATCCCAAAATCTGATACGCCTTCAGGGAAATAGTCTCTATCTGTTGCCTTATTTCCACTGGAGTCATTTCACCAGGAATATATGCAACCCGATCCTCACATTCCTCCTTGGCAATCTGGGTGTAGATATTCCCCTGGTTTTTGTCACGAACAATCACCTGCATCATACCCAAAACCCTGGCATTCCTCCCTGTTCCCAGAATCCCTACCGTATACTCCTCGCCGGGAAGGTAGCGTTCCACCAGGACTGGCTGACAATAAAGGGAAAGGAGCCTTGAAACCTCCCGATGAAGGGAATCGACATCCTTCACCAGACACCTGGTATCGACCCCCTTTGCCGTTCCCTCGTATGCCGGCTTGACGAAGAGAGGAAATGGTAAATTGCCATTAACCTCTGCAATCTCTTCCACCAAGTAAAAATCTGGTGTAGGAATCCCTTCACTTTTTATAACCACCTTCGTCATACCTTTATGGAGAGACAGGGCAAGGGTCAAAGGGTCGGAGAAGGTATAAGGGATGCAAAAGGCCTCCAGTATAGCAGGAATCTGAGCCTCCCTGGAACGGCCCTCCATACCCTCAGCGATGTTGAAGACCATGCCTGGTTCAGAAGTCGGTAAAAAGGAAAGTAGGCTCTTTACATCGCCGATCAGCGCCACATCATGACCAAGGCATTCCAGGGTTGCCCTGATAGCCTCGATAGTCTCTTCCGAATCGAATTCCACATAACGATCTGGGGGGTCGGAAGCCTGAGGTTCATAGCTTTTCCTGAGATTAAAAGTAAGCCCAATCCTCATGATTACCTTCCCAAGCAGCCGCATTGTCTGTTCTAATTTCTCCCTCTCCTGTTGCAAAGGGATACGAATAGACATTATTCTGGTAATTCCTTAGTACCAGGGTATCCTCTTCTCTTCGAAGGAGGTAGTTGGGTAGAAGAGGGGTCTTCCCCCCTCCCCCTGGAACATCTACAACAAAAGTCGGCACGCAAAGCCCTGATGTATGTCCCCTTAATGCCTCTATAATCTCAAGCCCCTTATCAACTGGGGTTCGGAAGTGCCCGGTACCCTGTGTCAAATCTGCCTGATAGAGATAATAGGGCCTGACCCTGATGCGTAAGAGTCCTTGCATGAGCTGCTTCATAATGGCTGCATCGTCGTTAACCCCTCTAAGTATGACAGTCTGGCAACCCAGCGGGATACCCGCATCAGCAAGACGTCCACAAGCCTTTGCGGCCTCAGGAGTAATCTCAATGGGGTGGTTGAAGTGGGTATTAATGTAAAGAGGATGGTACTTTTTGAGCATATTGACCAGTCTTATTGTAATCCTCTGGGGAAGAGTGCAGGGAACCCTTGTTCCAATTCGGATGATCTCTACATGTGGAATCTGCCTCAATGCCTTTAATATATGTTCTATGGATTTATCTGTAAGCAATAGGGGGTCCCCTCCTGAAAGGAGAACGTCTCTCACCTCTCTGTGCCTCCCGATGTATTCGATACCCAAAGCAATAGTCTCTTCCGTCACCGTCAGGGATCGCCCAACTTTCCGTTTCCTTGTACAGAAACGGCAATACATCGCGCATTGGCTGGAAACAAGAAACAAAACCCTGTCTGGATACCTATGTGTTATGTTAGGGACAGGACTCTGTTCTTCTTCATTCAGGGGATCCTCAAGACCAAGAGGGTCATTGAGTTCCCTGAAATCAGGAACTGCCTGTAGCCACAGAGGATCATTGGGCTCCTTGATAAGACTCAAATAATAGGGATTGATACGCATCGGATAACGGCGAGTAACATCGTGGACTGTGATGGCATCCATACACAGATGTTTCGGCAGGTCTACCGCCTTGGTAATACTTCGCGCCAGAAGGCCTCTCCATGAATCATCATTTTCCTCCCTGCTGAAGACAAGCCTCAGATTTGACCTCGATTCAATCTTTTTACTGGCTGCACCTTGAGACTCCCCGGCGGAACTGGGAGGTTCGTCCTCTGGGATAGTATCTTCCTCCTTTCGTAAAAAGGAAGGATCACTACTGCTTTGCAGCGTAAAACCTTTAATGATTTGTTCTGCCACTATAAGAACCCTCCTCCCGTTTTCATGACTTTAATCCTCCTTTTTGTCCTAAAAAGTACCATTATTTCGCTCGAACCCTTGACCCTTTGAATCCTTTTCATCGACCAGCTCTTTGGGAGATGAACCAAAATATTGGTGGGCGATACTGGGTTCGAACCAGTGACTTCTACCGTGTGAAGGTAGCACTCTCCCGCTGAGTTAATCGCCCACGTATATTTACAAATTAATCACTATCTACACAAGCAACTGGATTTTGTCAAACAAAAAATACCCGGGATCTCTTTGTCCCCCATTCTTTTTTTGACATCTCATTTTCCATCTGGATGTGGAATCACATAATAGACTTTTCTTTTAGCCAGTTTCCATTCTCCTCCGTCACACTCAATTGATAATGAGTGTATCTATAGCAAGAAAATCAAAAAAGTCAAGACAAAAATACAATATATAGTAGAAATCTTGCAGTCCGGCACAATATATAGATAATAAATTTCGGTGAAGGAACAAACAATCTTTAGGGTATCCCTTCTTTCTTGCTGTTTTGGGTTGTTATGGCAACAAAATGGCAGCAGAGAAAAGACTGGATTTTACCTGATAATTGAGGTATAGGTAAGCGTATAGTTGAATGACAGATATAAGTTTGTAAACCCTAATCAAAAAGGAGCGTTTATGAGGGCGTCTTTCTTGAATCTCCAAGAATGTAAGGAGCAAAGAGGGGAGGCGCTTTTTGTTTAAACAGGAACTGAGGCCAAACTTCGAATACTTCCTTTCCTGCGGAATAGAAGGAGAGGTGGAAGGAGAGCGTTATAACAGGAGTATGGTTGACGATATGGAGGATAGCTTCTTAACTACGCAGAGTTGGGCAAAAGTTAATAAGCGAATTAAGAATAAAAAAATTGACGGCTTCGTAAAAAGTCCATCTGCGGCGTTGCGCTGCATCCTCAGTCATTGCAGCGTACAGGTAAGTACGCCTCATTCCTTCGGATTTGCGCGCCTTGCATCTGAAGCTTTTTACTGTGCCGTCTGATTTTTGACTTTTTATGACTTCATCAAATTTAGATGGTATAATTTTGCCTATGGAAAAACAGGGCTTCAAAGTATTCCTGATTATTTCTATTACCGTTCATCTATGTATCATTTTTCTTGTAGGTAACCTTTCCTTCAAACCCATTAAAGGTCACACTCTCACAGTAGAGATACCCCCTCTATCTTCTAAACCTAAAGAAAAATCCTCAAATGCCAAATTTGCTAAACACTCGGTAGAAAAATCACTCCAGTTAACCTCTATTCATATTGGGTCAAATAATATTATTGAGGGTTATAAAAACAGGAAACCCTCATATCCCAAAAGAGAAGACACAATCCTGTTGAATACCAGGAACCCAAAATATATTCCTTATTCCTCTGAGATCAAAAGGAAGATTGAATTGGCATGGGAGTATCCCTACAAGGCAAAAAAAGAAGAAATGAAGGGAAAACTAACCTTGATATTTTCAATTTTAAGAAATGGCGATCTTGCTGGGCTTCAACTGTTACAGTCCTCTGGATTTCCGATTCTTGATAACGAAGCTTTTAATGCAGTTAGACTTGCAGCCCCTTACTATCCAATTCCACAGACGATGGAGATTAACAAATTAAATTTTATAGCAACATTTGAATATCGGATAAACTATTGATATACTTAGTCCGCCCTGAAAAATGAAAAATTTCCATCCTCTTTTATGGCTTATGTCCCCATATCCCATGATGCTAGGTATCGTTCCTGTTCTTCTGTTAAGGTATCTATCTCTATACCCATGGACAGGAGCTTGAGTTTTGCTATCAGCTGGTCTATTTCTATAGGGACCCTATATACCCTGTCCTCAAGCGTCTGATTATTGTTAGTCAAATACTCTGCTGATAATGCTTGATTTGCAAAGCTCATATCCATAACACTTGATGGATGTCCCTCTGCTGAAGCAAGATTAATAAGCCTTCCCTCAGCAAGTACATTTATCCTATGACCACTGGATAGGGTGTACTCATCAATAAAATCTCTAATCCTTCTTTTGTTTTTACTGATTTTTTCCAGCCCTTGCAGTTCCAGTTCCACATTAAAATGACCGGAGTTAGATACGATAGCGCCATCTTTCATTGTCAGGAAATGTTCTGTTCTTATAACATTGATGTCACCCGTAAGAGTACAGAAAATATCTCCTATTTTGGCTGCATCTGCAATCGGCATCACCCTGTATCCATCCATAACAGCCTCTAGAGCCCTTAAAGAGTCTACTTCAGTCACTATTACATTGGCACCCATCCCCCTTGCCCTCATAGCCACACCCCTGCCACACCAGCCGTATCCACAAACCACAAAGACCGCCCCTGCCAGGAGACGGTTTGTAGCACGAATAATTCCATCGATGGTGCTCTGTCCAGTTCCGTAACGGTTATCGAAGAAGTGTTTTGTATCTGCATCATTGACCGCTACAATAGGAAATTTCAATACCCCTTTTTCTGCCATGCTTCGAAGCCTTATGATGCCAGTGGTAGTTTCCTCAGTCCCCCCAACTATACCATCAATTAATTCTGTTCTTTGAGAGTGTAAAGTGGAAACCAGATCAGCTCCATCATCCATGGTAATCATAGGTTTCATATCCAGTACCGCATTGATGTGCCTGTAATAGGTGTCGTTGTCTTCTCCCTTCCTGGCATATACCGGAATCTCATAATCCTTTACTAAAGATGCGGCGGCATCATCCTGGGTACTAAGAGGGTTAGATGCACAAAGGGAAACCTTTGCTCCCCCAGCCTTCAAAGTTCTCATCAAACTGGCAGTTTCCGTTGTAACATGAAGACAGGCGCCCAATCTTATCCCTTTCAACGGTTTTTCCTTTTCGAACCTCTTCTGTATTAAGTTTAAAACGGGCATGCTCTGGTTTGCCCACTCGATTCTGAGCCTTCCTTTTTCTGCAAGGTTTATATCCTTTATATCAAAATCCACTCCAACCTCCTTATATTTAAAGCGTTCACGGTTCTCAGTTTACAGTTCACGGTAATTATAACAGCAGGCTTAAGCCCACTGTTATATAAAGCTTGAAGCATTTTTGCCAACTGTTAACTGCAAACCGTAAACTGTGATCTTATATACCAGCAGCCTTTCTCAAAGCGTCAACCTTGTCGGTCTTTTCCCACGTAAAATCAGGGTCCAGCCTTCCAAAATGACCATAACATGCGGTTTTTTTGTATATGGGTCTTAACAGATCCAGTTTTTCTATTATAGCCGCAGGCTTCATAGAAAAATGTTCCATAACTATATCGGCAATCCTGTCCGTTGGTATAGCGCCTGTCCCATTGGTATTTATCATCACTGAAACAGGCTCCGCTACACCAATCGCATAGGCCAGTTGAACCTCGCATTTCCTTGCCAGACCTGCTGCTACCAGATTCTTAGCTATATAACGGGCCATGTATGAGGCACTTCTATCGACTTTAGAGGGGTCCTTCCCAGAAAAGCTTCCACCCCCATGGCCCCCCTGTCCACCATAGGTGTCCACGATTATCTTTCTGCCGGTCAAACCACAATCACCTTGGGGACCGCCAACAACAAATCGTCCTGTTGGGTTAATGTAATACTTGGTCTTCTCATCTAAGAGATCTTTTGGAATAACCTTTTTTATAACCTCTTCGATTATGCCTTCCCTCAACAACTGGTATTTAACATCCGGAGTATGCTGAGAAGATACAACTACTGCATCAATCCTTATAGGTTTATCATCTATATACTCGATAGTGACCTGGGATTTTCCATCTGGTCTCAGGAAGTCTACTATGCCTTCTTTTCTAACCTGTGCCAATCTCATTGTTAGTTTATGGGCATAGGTTATAGGCATGGGCATCAACTCAGGGGTTTCATTGCAGGCATAACCAAACATCAAACCCTGATCACCCGCCCCCTGCTCTTTCCCATCGAATGAATTTACACCAAGGGCTATATCGGGCGACTGCTGATCAATAGAGGTAATTACCGCACATGTCTCCCAGTCAAAACCCATGGATGAATCGTTATACCCAATCTCTTTGATTGTCTCCCTGACTATCTGAGGCATATCCACGTAACAAGAAGTGGTAACCTCTCCTGCTATTATTGCCATTCCCGTTGTAACCATGGTTTCGCAGGCAACCCGCCCATTAGGGTCCTGAGCAATAATTGCATCCAAAATAGAATCAGAGATTTGATCGGCTATCTTATCAGGATGGCCTTCTGTTACCGATTCTGAAGTAAATAAAAATCTGCTCATTGACATAAAAATATCCTCCTCAATCTTGATGGTGATGGCTTTGTAAAAAGTTCAGTTTGCATTCCTCAAATCCTTAAATTCCATGGGGAAGCGCTTTATCATCTCTTCCTTAACAAAGGACTTGATCTCAGAAGCGGTTGAAAACCCCATAATGCTGTCCAAGAGTTCTCTTGACTCTCTGTATGTTATAGAACGTATGATCTTCTTAACCCCTAAAACCGACAGGGCATTCATGCTCAATTCATCCAAACCCATTCCCAGAAGAATAGGGATATATAATGGTTCTCCAGCCATCTCTCCACACATTCCTACCTTGATGCCTGCATTATGTCCACAGTCAACCACATGCTTTATCACTCTTAAGACCGCTGGATGCAGGGGTTCGTAAAGATAGGCTACATGCTCGTTTACTCGATCGATTGCCAGCGAATATTGGATGAGATCATTGGTCCCAATGCTAAAAAAGTCTACTTCTTTAGCCAAGATATCAGCCAGGGTAACGGCTGATGGGATCTCTATCATTATCCCAATCTTGATATCAGAGTCGAAGGGAATCCCCTCGTTTTTCAGCTCTAATTTTACCCCTTCTAATATCTCTTTTGTTTGAAGGATCTCACTAACCCCTGAAATCATAGGAAACATAATCTTAATCTTACCGTAGTTGCTGGCCTTTAAAATCGCTCTCAACTGGGTCTTGAATATACCAACTTCTTTTAGGCAAAATCTAATGGCCCTGAGGCCCATAGCAGGATTCATCTCTTTAGCCAGATCGAGATGAGAAATGAATTTATCTCCACCAATGTCCATAGTTCGTATGGTCGTATAGGAGTGTAATCGCTCTACAACACTCTTGTAAGTCTGAAACTGTTCTTCCTCCGATGGGAGTTCCTTTCGTCCCAGGTATAAAAACTCGGTTCTGTATAAACCTATCCCTTCTGCCCCATGTTCCAAAACCGACGGAATCTCTTCAATCAATTCTATGTTTGCTACAACCTTAATCCTATAACCATCCAGCGTCTGAGCAGGCAGGTCTTTATATTTGAATAGTTCTTTTTCTAATCTTTCATAAATTCGCTTTTTCTCTAAATACTCATTCAGTACCGTCTTTGTGGGGTTGATTAACACTATGCCTGTATTACCATCAATTATAATGGAGTCCCCTATCTCTACATCCTGGGTAATCCTTTCCAAACCAACCACAGCCGGAATCTCCAACGCCCTTGCCATAATTGCCGTATGAGATGTCTTCCCGCCTATATCGGTTGCAAACCCAATAACCTTATCCCTTGTCATCTGTGCTGTATCAGCCGGCGACAAATCATGGGCAACAATAATAACCTTTTCTTTTAAATCAGAAATACTATCCTGCTTCTTTCCTAAGAGATTTCTAACAATCCTTTCTCCAATATAATCAACATCACTCTTTCTTTCACTCAAATACTCATCATCTATATTTTTGAAGGCACCTCTAAGCTTTTGCAGGATAATCTCCAATGCCCATTCGGCATTGATTTTTTCTTCTCTTATCCTCCTTATGGTTTCGTCAATAAGCATTCTGTCTTCAAGTATCATAAGCTGCGCATCGATAATATAAACCACCTCTTTGGCATCCTGACTGAGGATATTATCCTTTACCTTTAAACACTGCTCCTTTGACTCTTCAACAGCGATTTTAAAACGCCTCTCCTCTCCCGGCACCTCAGCTTCATCAATAAGTCGATATGCAAATATATCTATCCTGTCTCGCTTAATTAGTTGAGCCTTCCCAATAACTATTCCAGGAGAGCCCCCGATACCTTTTACAACATGGTCTTCCTTCCTTTTAGGTTCCATCCCTATTCTTCTCCAAATCTTCCCTCTATTAGACGGCCCAATTCCTCTATGGCTTCTCTGGCATCTCTGCCTTCAGCTCTTATAACAATCTCACTTCCTTGTGAAGCGGCTAACATTAATATTCCCATTATACCCTTGCCATCAATCTCCAGCCCATCTTTTTTAATGCTAATATCTGAAACAAATTTATTGGCCGTTTTAACAAGCTGAGTTGCGGGCCGGACATGGATACCCAGTTTGTTCTTTATAGTAAAAGACTTGCTTTGAACCCGGCATTCCTTTCTATCCTCAGAGTTATTATAATCAACCATATCTTCTGGAGCTTTGCTCTCTCAAGCTAACCTAATCCATGGATTTTCTTTAAAAATTTCATAGAATTAGGTTCTTTTCCCATTTGGTACTGTATAAAATTGGTGATGGCCTCTTTACTCTCTATTAGCGCCTGCTTTGAAAATATCAGCCGATGAATTTTTCGTAAGTCCATATCTCTGGCTAAAAGCAGTATCTTCAAAGTTCCTGGAGATATGGGAGATAGGTTTCCCTGTCCATGTGAACACCTGTTGCAAACTACCCCCCCTTTAACTGAACTGAACCAGAACATCTCGCCATTAGAAAGTCTATGCCCGCATGTCAAACACCCCTGCAATTGAGGTTGATACCCAACAAGAGAGAGGAGACGGATCTCAAATATCCTCGCAATTTCTTCGCCAGGTTTATGACCGTTAACCATGGACAATGAATCAACCAGAAGATTAAAAACCTCATTATTCTTTTCTCTCTCACCAACCAATTCATTAATCAACTCAATAAAATAGCTTCCATATGCCATCTTTTCGATATCTTTATAGATTTCTATATGTGCTTTAATAATGCTACAATTATTTATCCTTGCCAACTCCAGGTTTTCTTTTTGGAAGAAAAGAAGGCTGATATAGGAAAACAACTCAAGAGTATTGCTAAACCTCTTTTTGCTCTTTTTCGCCCCTTTTGCAATACCTCTCAATTTCCCAAAATCTCGAGTGAAGAAGGTTACGATCTTATCGGACTCGCTGAAATCCATAGAACGAATAACAACGGCCTCGGTCCGATAGAGGGGCATATAGAAGGACTCCTTCTGTCTAAACAATATACTCTAAAATCCAACATCCCTATTGCAACGCATTGTTGAACTAACCTGTCAAATATACGTCAACCACTTCTTATATTTCTCTTGTTTCCCACGTATTATATCGAAGAATATATTCTGAAGGGTTTGGGTAATTTCACCAGGCTTACCGTTACCGATGCTTCTATTATCCACCTCTCTTATAGGAGTAATCTCTGCCGCTGTTCCAGTGAAGAATGCCTCATCAGCGACATATAGTTCATCTCGGGTGAACCTCTCCTCAATCACCCTTATTCCTCTATCCAAAGCAATAGATATAACTGATGCCCTTGTAATTCCAGGCAACACAGATGTAAGGGGTGGGGTCTTCAAATCTCCCTTATGGATAATAAAGATATTTTCACCTGTAGCTTCACAGACGTATCCCTCAGGGTCTAGAATGACCGCTTCATCATAACCATCCTGCGTAACTTCTCTTTTGGCCAAGACCGAATTTACATAATTTCCGCATATCTTTGCCTTGGTCATCATAATATTAACATGATGACGAGTAAACGATGAGGTTTTAACCCTAATTCCGTTCTTCAGCCCTTCATCACCCAAATAAGCCCCCCATTGCCAAACAGCAATAGCAACTCTTATAGGGTTGTTTTGTGGATGGATACCCATAGCTCCGTCACCGATAAATACAATAGGCCTAATGTAGCTCTCTTTTAAGCCATTGATCTTGACGGTTTCTATAATCGCATTGGTTATCTCTTCCTTGCTAAAAGGGATATCAATCTGTCCAATATGGGCAGAGTTGAAAAAACGGTCTACATGTTCTTTTAATTTGAAGATTGCAGAACTTCCATCATCGCACAGGTAACATCTAATGCCTTCAAATGCCCCTAAGCCGTAATGTAAAGTATGGGTTAAAATATGTATGTTGGCGTCGTCCCAATCAACAAATCTCCCATCCATCCATATCTTCTCTAACTTTTCCACCATGGGGGGGTTCCCTCCTTTTAGTAACATGAAAATATCTGTTAAAAGCTAACTATAGTGCTTTGACTCATAAATAACTTTACCAAAAATGTCTCCCCTCCCTTGGTGGGAGGGGATTAAGGGGAGGGGGCAACATAGCGATTCTTCACCCCCACCCTGCCCCTCCCCCATCAAGGGGGAGGGAATATTTATAGTAATTCATAGTAAAGGTATTAAAGGGACATTCCACTAGAGACCTTTAAAAAATGCCCAATTTGTCATTGCGAACGAAGTGAAGCAATCTCTGTGCCTTGCCCTAAGATTGCTTCGCCCCGACTTGTCGGGGCTCGCAATGACTGAAAACGAGTTTTTCAAAGGTCTAAACTAAACTATATCATTGCAAATGATAAGTCAAATCTTTTTGCCGTATCGAAATTTTCAGGGGGAACCGGTGAGGGTATCTATTTTGTATTGGCAGGCAATTAACATAGGGAACATATACTATTTAGAACCTGCTTTTAACTTCTTTAAACTATCTAAAAAGGGTTTAGTTGCAATTCCCTTCTCAGTGATAATAGCCGTTATAAGGGTGTTTGGGGTAACATCAAAAGCAGGGTTTAGTACCTTTACGCTTTTTGGAGCTATCGTTACTCCTCCTATTTGTGTCACCTCTCTTTCGTCCCTCTCCTCTATAGGAATCTCTTCACCACTCTTTAATGTCAGATCAAGGGTAGATAGAGGAGCGGCTACATAAAAGGGGATACCATGTTCCTTAGCCAGGACCGCCACAGTATATGTACCTATCTTATTTGCAACATCTCCATTTGCAGCAATCCTGTCTGCCCCTACTATTACCAGATCAATCATCTTCTTTTTCATAAAATAGCCCGCCATATTATCGGTTATGAGGGTTACAGGTATCTTGTCCTTCACCAATTCCCAGGCAGTCAGCCTTGCCCCCTGAAGAAACGGACGCGTTTCGTCTGCAAATACTCTGATATTTTTATTTTTCTCCCATGCCGCCCTAATAACCCCCAATGCAGTACCAAACCCCGCTGTAGCAAGGGCTCCTGCATTACAATGTGTAAGAATTGTATCGTTGTCCTTAATAAAGACTTTCCCATGAACCCCAATCTGATGATTGATACAGATATCATCCTCATAGATAGCCAGGGCTTCTTCTTCAAGAAGTTCCTTTAAACCGTCCATGTCCACGCCTTTATATGACCTGGCAACCGTCATCATCCTGTCAATTGCCCAGAACAGGTTGACCGCGGTAGGACGGGTTTTTGACAGAACATCACAAATACCCTTTAGTTCAGCAATAAACTCTTTACGGTCATCCGTTTCTATACCCTTTGCACCCAAGGCAACACCCATAGCAGCAGTGACTCCAATAGCCGGAGCTCCCCGGACTTTTAAATCTTTAATAGCCTTTGCAATGGATATATGATCTCTGCATTCAATATAAACCTCTTCATTGGGCAACCTGGTCTGGTCAATCAATAGTACAGCATCGCCCTTCCATTCAATAGTCTTAAATGTCATCGGTTCTCCTTACAACAACATCTTTCTTAGAATTTCATTAACCAAATTGGGGTTAGCCTTACCTCTTGTCTCCTTCATTACCTGTCCTACAAAGAAGCCGAATAGCCGGGTCTTCCCCTTTTTGTAGTTTTCCACCTCTTTTGGATTCTCTGCCAGCACCTTCTCAACAACATCCACCAGTTCTTCTTGGTCAGTAACCTGCAGAAGACCCTTCTTTTCTACTATTTTCTCTGGGGCTTCACCCGTAAGGTACATATCTTCGAATACGGTCTTTGCAATCTTTCCACTGATTGTACCGTCATCTATCATCTCCAACATCCTGGCCAATAACTTGGGGGATACCGGACATTCCTCTATCTCCCTATCATCCGTTTTTAATCTCCGTAATAGTTCTACCATCACCCAATTACTTATCACCTTTGGGCTGGGGTACAGTTTGACACACTCTTCATAATAATTTGCCATGGATTTGGATGTGGTAAGCACCCTAGCATCATACTCAGGAATCTGATATTCCTTCACAAACCGGTCTCTCTTCTCGTCGGGCAATTCTGGCAGGCTTTTCTTTATTTCTTCAATCCACTTATCATTAACTGCTAAAGGAACCAGGTCAGGATCAGGAAAATATCTATAATCATGGGCCTCTTCCTTGCCTCGCATTGGTAGAGTAACTCCCTTTGCCGCATCCCACAATCTTGTCTCCTGAATCACTTTACCCCCCCCATCCAGGATATTTGTCTGCCTTTTAATCTCATACTCCAGTGACCTCTGGACGTTCTTAAAAGAGTTCATGTTTTTGAGTTCTGTCTTGATTCCAAATCCATCTTGTCCTATAGGGCGAAGTGATATATTGGCATCGCACCTAAAACTCCCTTCATCCATATTACCATCACAGACATCGAGATACTGCAAAATACTCCTGAGATTCTTCAAGTATTCACTGGCATCCTCTGGTGTCCTGATGTCCGGCTCGCTGACTATCTCAATCAGGGGAACACCTGTACGGTTCAAATCCACATAGCTATAAGAAACATCTTCTTCCCCTTCGTCGTGGAGTAATTTCCCGGCATCCTCTTCCATATGGACCCGTGTAATCCCTATTCTCTTTGATTTACCACCGGCAATGATCTCGATATATCCATGTTCGGACAGGGGCAACTCGTACTGGGATATCTGGTATCCCTTTGGCAAATCAGGATAGAAATAGTTCTTTCTGGCAAAGCGGCTGTAGCGGGCAATCTTGCAATGGGTAGCCAGCGCTACCTTTAATGTAAAATCCACTACTTTCCTATTTAAGACAGGAAGCACCCCTGGCATCCCTAAGCAGATAGGGCAGGTATGGGTGTTGGGTTCTGCGCCAAAGGCTGTTGAACAGCTACAGAATATCTTGCTTTTGGTGAGCAACTGGGCGTGGACCTCCAACCCAATTATGGCCTCGAATTCCATACCAATATCCTCTTTGTAACTTCTAAGTAACTTAATACTACTCCGACACATTGTCATTCCGAGGAGCGCAGCGACGAGGAATCTCACAAATGAGACCCTGGAGGGAAGATTCTTCACTCCCTTTGGTCGTTCAGAATGACATAAAACATGAATTGTCGGAGTAGTATTAAATCCTGAAACAGATTATAACCACTTGATATTTTAGAACTATTTGTCAAATTACACAATTCTGCCGGAAACAAGAAATGTTACTTTTAAGTTTGATCTCGGCCGCGGCCGGGGGATGCGCTACTCAGGCACAAAGTGGCAAAGGAACATAGGCACAAAGCAGAGCGGAGCAGGGTCATTTCGTTGTTTTTCCCTACTTTGTGCCTTTGGTGCTCTGTGCCTTTGAACCTGAGTAGTTACATATCTTTTATCTTATAGATTGCATTTTTGTCAAGGAACTTTTGGCAGCGGAATTTTTTTGACAGAAACAGGTGAAATTCCTTGATATATTTATATGTTTAGTTATATATTAGTAACTATTCAGGAGACAGAATCCAGAATGGAAAAAAATACATAGATAAAACGTAACCGCTCAGGTATTTAGGCTGAAGACCGAAGGCTGAAGTGCCCTAAAAGTCTTCCGCCTTCAGTCTATCTACCTGACTTAAAAAAAAAGAGAGGAGGACTATAATGGCTATCAGCCATAAAGAACTAGGCTTTGTCAACACACGTGAAATGTTTAAAAAAGCCATGGATGGCGGATATGCTGTCCCTGCTTATAACTTTAACAATATGGAGCAGATTCAGGCCATTATCAACGGGTGCGGTCAATCGAGATCCCCGGTAATCCTCCAGGTCTCTAAGGGCGCCCGTAATTACGCTAACTCCGTCCTTCTCCGCAACATGGGGAAGGGCGCTGTGGAAATGGCCCGCGAGCTCGGCTACAACATTCCGATTGCCCTTCACCTGGACCACGGCGACAGCTATGAACTCTGTGTTTCCTGTATAGAAAGCGGATTCTCTTCGATAATGATCGACGGCTCCCACCTTCCCTATCAGGAAAACGTTGAACTGACCAGGAAGGTCGTCGACTACTCCTACAGGTACGATGTCACTGTCGAGGGTGAACTCGGTATACTGGCCGGAATCGAAGATGACGTAGTTGGAGACAGGTCTACTTATACCCAGCCCGAAGAGGTTGAAGATTTTGTAAAGAAGACCGGCGTTGACTCTCTTGCAATTTCAATAGGCACCTCTCATGGCGCTTATAAATTCAAACCAGAGCAGTGCACCCTGAGCAAAGAAGGCATCCTTACCCCTCCGCCACTGCGCTTTGATATCCTTGAAGAAATCGAAAAGCGAATCCCTGGCTTCCCCATTGTTCTGCACGGAGCCAGTTCTGTCCTGCTCAAATACGTTGACCTTATCAATAGTAATGGTGGGGCTCTGGCAGATGCTGTCGGTATTCCCGAGGATCAGTTGAGAAAGGCGGCAAGGTCTGCCGTCTGCAAGATCAATATAGATTCCGATGGGCGTCTGGTCGTTACAGCCATGATTCGGAAAATATTCAGAGAAAAGCCGGCTGAATTCGACCCTCGCAAATACCTAGGGCCTGCCCGCGATGAGCTTATGAAGATGATCATTGAAAAGAACAAAAATGTGCTGGGCAGCGCAGATAGATACTGAGACCTTTGCATAACCTGCCAAGGCTTTGAAGAAGTCCCCTGAGAGCGAACATCGTCAAAAACCGAAAGTCGTAAATCGTGAATCGTGAATGGGTGTTATACCTTTTATTTACGACTTACGACTTACGATTTACGAGCTTAGATGGGTCAAAAAATGTATGCTGAGGCGAAAAGGGGTACTTTTTAAAGCCCTCCTCTTATAAATTACTTACACAACCTCACAAAGCGTCCAAGGGGCTTCTTACTTCAGATGGTTTCTTCCGTATAACATGGGTGTAAATCATGGTCGTATTTACATGCTTGTGCCCTAGAAGTTCCTGAATTGTCCTGATATTGTGTCCCGCTTCAAGGAGATGGGTAGCAAAGCTGTGACGTAATGTATGGCAGCTTGCCTTTTTCGGTAGCCCCGCCTTCATAACTGCTTCTTTTATCGCACGCTGAATGGCAGCAGGATGGATGTGCCACCGTCCTACCTTTCCGGTTCGTGGGTCAACGGACAATTTCTGTGCGGGAAACATCCACTGCCACGCCCATTCTCGTACAGCACCGGGGTATTTCTTTCCCAAGGCGTCAGGCAGAGATGCCTCACCGTATCCAATCTTCACATCCTGTTCGTATATCTCTTTGACAGATGCCACATATTTCACTAGCTCTTCTTTTATCTTCTCCGGTATCGCCAATGCCCTGTCTTTTTCCCCTTTGCCGGAACGAACCATGAGGAGATCGTTTTCGAAATCGACATCTTTTATCCTCAGGCGGAGACACTCCATAAGACGAAGCCCACATCCATACATGAGTTGTGCCATAAGTAGATACTGCCCGTTGAGAAAAGAGAGGAGCCTTTTTACTTCATCTCTACTCAAAACAGTAGGCAGGGTTACCTTACGTTTTGCCCTCGTCACAGACGCTAGATCATCCATATCGATGTGTAAAATATGGCGGTATAGGAACAAAAGGGCATTGAATGCCTGATTCTGTGTTGATGCGGAAACACGTCCATGAAGAGCAAGATGGGTGAGATAGTTTTTCACATCATTTGCTTCAAGTATATGTGGCTCACAATCCTTCATGTATGTTTTAAAACGGGTTATCCACCCAAGATATGTCTTTTCTGTGCTTATTGAGTAGTGTCGGAGACGGATAAGGTTTTTTGCCTCCTCCAGTATGTATTCCCATGAAAGGGTTACCTTTTGAGCTGTAGAATTTGACCTGGAATTTTCCGCTAAAGAGGAAGTTTGTTGTAGCGGTTTCTTAAGGTATTGTTCAATATAAAGGATAACTGCATCGGCAGCCTGTTTCACCTGCCAGTCCGCAATCTTTTCATCAGCATCCAGTGAATCCAGATATTGGGACACGCGTTCCGTGTTGATATTGTCAAATTCATAATTGCAGGATTTCAAAAACCTTTGTACCCAGTGAATATAGAATTTAGTCTTATTTTCGGGAACAGTCCCCGATTCCGAAAGAAACGTTTGAAAATTGCTAAGGACATCCATCTCCTTGTTCATATTGTCCCCCTAATAATGTTTCTAATGATTTAATTATATACAACATAACATTAATTTTGCAACAAATTATTCGGAGCATAGGGAATACTTACAACAATATTAAAATTGCAACCAATCGAAAATACAGGTAAATATAATTTGTTGAAATTGTAGGTTCCGTCAAATTCTGATTGACAAAAAATATTTACAGGTTTAGAATTTCTACAAAATATAACTTACAGTTCAATAATTGTTAGGCGAACAATAGATCACCATGAAACATACTGATTTAGAGAAGAGACTTGAGCAGGAGCTCTTGGAAGCTTCTAATTTATGCCGAGCGAAATACAAGTACAATCCCTCTCGATTCTTACAAATGATGAAGGCTGAAGGAGCAGTAAAGACCTCAATAAAATTAGTTATGGCCCCAACCTATCACGAAGGCCTTACAAGACTTTGGGAACTGGAAAGACTAGACCTTACGGTAGAGGCTATAATTATACGAGAACCTTATAGTGAGTTATTTCCGGAGGAAGTTGTAAATAAGGCGAAAGAAAAGCTCAAACAACTCGGTTATTCAAGTATATAGCCTAAAATTACTCCGGGCAGAGGACAAAAGCCACCGCTGATTTTAGTTGGCCGGCGAAGAAATCATGATCCTTGACCATTATCATTTCATGACGTTAAAATGTTATTGAGGAAACATATGCCAACCATATTGCTTATAATGGGATGGAGACTTTTCTTCTATGCAAATGAACGTAATGAACCTACTCATGTCCACTGTCGGAAGGGCGATACAGAATGCAAATATTGGCTTGACAGGGACAATTTTAACGTCGAGGAGGCCTTTGGTTTCAACTTGTCTCCGAAAGATAGGCGTGAGATAAAGCAAATTATCTATAAACATTTTGACTACATCGAACAGCAATGGGATGAGTTTGAAAGGAGAAGAAAACAATGAAAGCATATCATGATATCAAGGACCTGCATTTCAGTGGTGAGTACATGATGTTGACGATTGATGGGGATGAGAGGAAATTTAGAATCAAGGAGATATCACCTGCACTTGAAAGGGCATCTCAAAACGAAAGGGATGTATATGAGATTTCTCCTTCAGGTTACGGCATCCACTGGCCTTTGATCGATGAAGATATTTCAATAGATGGACTGCTCGGAATTGTCCATACAAGAGAGCTAAAGAGAAAAACCGCCTAACAAGGCGCCAAAGAGGGATGCGGCAAAAAGCCGCCGCACCCCTTAGCTTTGTCGCTAAGCCGAAAAGAGCATATTGAAGGAGACCTACTAATGAAAACAGGATGGTGCTTTCGAGCCGTAAGGTGTGCTTTTATTGTTATGACCTTTTTTACCTTAGTTTTAGCTTGTCGCGGTCCTAGCCAAGACGTTATTACAAAACAAGACGCTTTTTCAAAACAAAGAGAAGGTTTAATTTACCAAGTTTCCTACCAAAAAGCTTTCCAATGCGTTATCTTCACTCTTACGAAAAAAGGAATCGCTATTGACAATATTGATGAAAAAAATGGTTTCATAAATACTCGACCTCAACAGATAAGAGCGGAAAGGTATGTGTTTCAAATTGCAATAAGACCTAGTGGCATTTCGAAAACTACTATATCGGTTATTTGCACTTGGAGCGTTCCACCAGGCATTGATATTCATTATGCTTTCCTGCCTTCCGCAGTTGCAAGGTCAAAGAGTAAAAAGTTGGAAATTGAATTGGCTGAAGACATTTATAATGAAATGATGAAGGTGGAAGCTGAAAAATCTGAAATCTAAAATCTTGAGTTATAGACCCTAAAAGGTTTGGGGGGCTGACTTGATTATTGACTTTAAGAGTAAGACCGAAAGCCTAACAAAAAAAACCCAGCGGCCGCTGTAAACCGTCCTGATGATCTCTAACGTTAAGCTTCTAATAACGATATGGTACAAAGGCAAGAAGCGGAAAAACTGATCAAAATCATTAGGCCATATCCAGTAAAATATCTATACAAATACAAGTCAATGGAGTCCAAAGGGCTTGAAGATATTTTCCTCAGAAGGAAAATTTACTTGACTGATGCTACCAAATTCAATGACCCGTTTGAATGCAGGCCAATATTAACGTTTCATCAGAGTTCTCTGAAAAGAGCGATTTTCTTGAAGCAATTAACGAAAGATCGATTTCCGAACGTAGACAAGAGAAGCCTGAAGAAATTAATGAAAGGGAAAGGAATTTTACTAACAGATCAAGATACTCTAAAAAAGGCATACAGCGGTTTCGTGAGCACTATTGGGATCTACTGCCTTTCTGAAAAGAACGATGATTTACTTATGTGGTCGCACTATTCAGATTCTCATCGTGGATTATGCCTTGAATTTGAGGCATCAATAGAAGAAACCCTATTCTGGGAGGCATTTAAGGTTATCTACCAAGAAGATTACCCAACTGTCAATATAATGGACATAGGCAAGGCTGAAGAATTTCGCAAAGCATTACTTACTAAGTCTACCCGCTGGAGATATGAGGAAGAGCGGAGAATTCTGAAAACCAAACAAGAGGGGGGACCAGGATACTACCAGTTCTCTCCTGAATTGCTGACGGGTGTGATCCTTGGAGCTCTCGTGAGCAACAGGGACAAGGAAATTCTGATGAACTGGATAGGAGGCTACCCGACAAGGATAGCTCTCTACCAAGCAAAGTTAAATGAACGCAGATACCAATTGGACATACTCAAAATTTCTAAGGCTTAACAAATCACTCCAGCGGATGGCTTTCAGCCACCGCTGATTTCAGGCGTTAGGCACATAAAGGAGATTATATGAGCGTACAAGAAAATGTGGGATGTGCTTTTGCTGGAACAGCTTATATGATTCTATCCGTGTTGGGTGTGATTATCCATGTGTGGACTATAATACTGGCTT